>Ga0209515_10004385_pt1 | contig 19124 bp, 12 predicted proteins | sample Subgroupgradi54m_FD_187454 | JGI IMG/M metagenome (GOLD analysis project Ga0209515, IMG submission 187454) | Subsurface groundwater microbial communities from S. Glens Falls, New York, USA - GMW60B uncontaminated upgradient, 5.4 m (SPAdes)... ...
GCCGCGCTGACAAAGCTGGGTCGATCGAATGCCACTGCCGTCAACACAAAGGATTTTTCATTCACCGTCGTCTGGGCAATTTCACCCGCCGTCGAGCACCCCAGCAATAGCGCGTCCGGATAACGCCCCAGCAGCGCATCAACCCAGCCCTCATCCTGCAACTGTTCCGGCCCGGCAAACAGCAGCAATAATTGCGGATCAAGATCGGAAAATACCGACCAGTCCACCAGCTTCATATCGCCGCCACTGATTTGTTTGCATTTCATGGTGTTCCCCTTGAGGAAATTTATGGCAATCGTTGACACGGTGCACAGAGGCAAAGCCCGCTGCGCCAAACCGTATTAACGGCAGCGCGGGTGGTTTTTTGATAGTCAGGAAGCGGGGTGGCTCAGGACTTGCGGAGCAGGTTGCGGGCCAAGCTCAGCAAGGGATGCTGGGTATGCCACAGGGCATACGCATACCCGAGCAGTGCCAGGGCGCTACTGATGAACATATGGACAACCCGGGTTGCGTTGGGTGACAGCCCGCTCACCGGGATCAGCGCCCCCAGCCCACAGGCAAGTCCGGCCACTGCACTGAGCAGCAACGCGGACCGAATGGCAGGCTGAAAATCCGACCAGGCGATGTTGTTCCGGTGCTTCAGGATCAGCATGCAAATCACCGCCTCGACCAATGCAGTGATGACAACCGCGCCTGCCACGGCCTCGGTGCTGTGGTGGGCGGCCAGCAGAACCAGCAGCAGGCTGATCGGCGTCACCATCAGGGCACTGCGGAACAGCATGCCCACATTGCCGGAGGCGACGAACAGAGACCCTGCCAGCGCAAACGGCATGGTCAGGCTGACACTAAGACAAAGAATCTGGAGAACTGGTGCAGCACTGACCCATTGCTCGCCATACAGAACATAGATCACCGCATGGGCATTCCAGCCGAGCACTACGAAGAATGGCCAAGCCAGGGCGAGAATGATGTGCGTGGCGAACAAATAATCCCGTTTGCTGTGATCCTCTTCGGCGCGCTGGTTTTTCGAGAAATGCGCCAGCGCCACTTGATGTATTGCATTCATGATCATTTGTGAAAACAACTGGGCCAGACCATTGGCGCGACTAAAGAAGGCCGACGCCGCAAAGTCGATGGTTTTGCCAAGCACGATTTCCGGCGCGCTGAATTTGATCTGAGTCAGGATGGATGCTGAAGTCTTGCGCAGCCCGAAGTGCAACACTTCCCCGATCCCGCGCCAGCCCGGGAGTAATGGAAAATTTTTGGGTCGAAAAAAATTGCTCACCAGTGAGATCGTGATGCTGCCCGCCACCATCCCCCACGCCAGGCTCATGGTGCCGTGGCCCAGCAGCGCCAGTGTGATCGAAACGGTGGCGTTGACCATCGGCTGGGACAAACGGATGATCAACAGCGCGCCAAAGCGCATTTCGCGCGTCAGCACCGCTTGCGTGTTGGCGCCGAAAGGCACCAGCAGAAAATTGAGCGCCAGCAGTTGAATCACATCCTTCAGTTTTGGTTCTTCATAAAACGTTGCGACCAACGGGGAGAACAACCACAGCAGTACGGCGAACAGAATGCCCAGACCCATCGACACCGAGAATGCAGCGCGTACCCGTGTGAGTGTGAGTTCGGGCGTTTGAATCAGAAAGGACGTTGCATCCAGATCGCGCAGTACGCCAATGATGCCGATGAGCAACACCCCGATCGAAAACACCCCGACCTCTGCGGGGGTCAGCACACGCGACAGCACCATGGTGGCGATCAGGCCCAGCAAGATGCTGCCGTAGCGTTCGCAATAGGAAAGTACCAGCGCGCGTTTAATGCTCATGAGCCACTTTAGTTTTCAGACAGTACCTCGGCATACAAGGCCAGATATTGATCGCGCACACGTTCAACCACATATTTCTCTTCAAACAATTGGCCTGCCGCAACCGAAAACCGCTTGCGCAGTGCTGCATCATCACCCAGTCTGCGCAGTGCCTGCGTCAGCGCCTTGGCATCCCGGGGCGGGATCAACAGTCCCTGTACTTCATCTTCATAGATTTCGGCGATACCGGTCACGCGGGTAGCAACGATACAGGCTTGTTCACCCAGGGCTTCGAGGACAACACGGGCCAGTCCTTCATTGACCACCGAAGGCACGGCAACAATATCGGCAGCGGCCATCCAGTCGCGTGAATTGGATTGGAAGCCGGGGAAATGCGTGCGTTGCGCCAGTTTCAGCGACTGGCTGAGTGCTTGCATGGCGGGCACCCCTTCGCCATCCCCCAGCAAAACCACGTGGTAATGTTCAGGCAGATCCGCCACCGCTTGCAGTAGCACTTCGATCCCCTTGTCCAGGGTAATGCGGCCTGCATACAGGATAAACACGGCCCCCTCCGGCAAGCCGATCTGCTGGCGCAATCGCTGTTTATCCGCCGCTGAGAAAGCATGAGTGCGTTTTGGAATGCCGTTCTGTATCACACGGATGCGATCCGCCGGAAAATAAAAATCTGCCGGCAGACGACGCGGCGCATCGTCACGGTTGACCGAGACCGTACGTGTCAGCAGTTTTCCCCAGACCCAACCGTTGAATTTATCGCGCCACAGCCAGAGCCGCAGGCTCGGGATCAATCCAAAGTAATACCGACGGGGAAGATCATGGTGCGGATCGGGAATGCCGCGTGCCGTGGCAATCAGTTTGGCGCGGGGATTGGCGAGCTTTGCAGCGAGCGGAACGAGCCAGAGTTTTTTACGCCAGGCCATGTTGAACTGAATGATCGGTGCACGATATTTTTTGAACACCCGCCACGCCTCACAAAAATTCTGTCGATGGCTATGGTCCGGATGCCAGTCCACCCATTCAACCTGAATATCTTCAGCCGCCAGCATGTGTCGATAGGGCGAGTCTTCCAGTGCACGATCCGCCAGCATTAAAACCCGTTTCCCGTTCCGTCGCAGTTGTATCGCCAGTTCGGCAATCGAACGTTCCGCACCACCCAGCTGGGCAGCGCCGAGCGGCAGCATCAGCAGGTCAACCGTGACGGCGGAATTTTCTTGAAGGGACATCCGATGGAATCATTTTTGTGAGCGTCATGCATTCGAGGTGGGGCACAACATGGCGTGTATTATCTCAGCTTTTCCGCGTGATCAATCCAGTGTAAAAAAATTACACACTACACGCCGCGATTTTTTGGCATCATGCGTGGCAAATGACGCAACGAAATGAGGCAATGCTCAGGGGGAGCACACACCGATGCAAATCGAGTGGGTTGAATCGTATTCGGAATTTCAGGCATTAAAGACTGCATGGAATGCGCTGGCACAGTGGCCGGGGCAGGACGGTGGCGTATTTGCACGTCACGAATGGTTTGACGCCGCCTGGCAATGGAGTGCCGATCACGCCCACCTGAAAATACTGGTGGCGCGCGCCGACGATGCGTTGGTCGCAGTATTGCCGCTGATGTGCGTCGCCGAACGCAAATACAGCGTGTCCCTGCGCACCCTGCGTTTCCTGACCGTACCCGACACCCAACGTTGCGATATTGTGTGTGCGCCACCGCTGGCGCAAGCAGCTGGACGCGCCTTGGCAGAAGCCTTGCTTGCGCGGCAGCAGGAATGGGATGTGCTGGCACTGGATTTTGCACCGGTCGATGCACCTGCACTCAGCGCCTTGCTTTCACACCTGCAAGAGCAAGGCTTGCACTATCACCGTGAGAGCTACGGCACCAACTGGAGCATTGATGTGCGTGGCGCTTGGGATCTTTATTACAACACCCGTGCGCGTGCCTTGAAGAAAGCCAATAACCTGGTGGACAACCGTCTGCAACAGGCCGGCCAGGTCGGCTTGCAATGGCAGCGTGCTGGATGCTTGCCCACCTCAGCAGACACAGTGATGACACAGGTGGCACAGGTATCCACCGCCAGCTGGAAATCCGGCAACGGCAATGCGCTCGACCACCCCGGCCCGCGCCGTTTTCTGCAACGGCTGACCGAGCATGCACTGCGCGAGCAATGGCTTTCGCTCTGGTTGCTGACACTGAATGGCCGACTGGTCGCCTACGAATACCAATTGCAGTATCAGGGCCGCGTGCACGCTTTGCGCGCCGACGTAGTGGAAGGACTGGATGCATCGTTGTCGCCCGGTTCCTGGCTGCATTTCAATCAATTGCAGCAATTGTTTGCCGATGCCGCGTCGCAACTCTACTGCATGGGGCCGGGCGGCAATACCTACAAACTCAAATGGACCGAGGGCGGCGAAGTCTTGCTGCGTCACATCGTGGCCGGCCGCAGTTGGCGCGCCCGCTGGTATGCCTTGCTGGAGTGGAAAATCAAGCCACCTTTGCGCACACTACGCGACCGGTATGTTGCCAAGCCTTCTCCCGAGGGGAGAGGGGCTGATGACAACCCGCTCCCCCCGGGAGAGGGTGGCGCGAAGCGCCGGGTGAGGGAACATCGCAAAGCCTTGATGCGTCGTCTGAATCCGTGGTTGGTGCGTCAACCGGTACCGGCAGACGGCGCGGCGGACAAAGAGAACTCTGACGCAATACAAAATGAATTGAAGCCTAATCATGTACTACCGGCAAATGTGCCACCCGCAAATGTGTCACCCGCAAAAAAAATCGTTTCCAGAATGAGCACTTCAGAAATTCCCACAGTACCCAGCGACAGCAAACAGGGCTGGGTCGGCCTGATCCAGCCCGGCCAGGACAGCGCCGCACTGCGCGCGCAATTGCCGCGCATGGCGCAGCCGCTCTCCAATAATGCCGCAGCCCCACTCCTGAGCATCGCCGAACAAAACACCCCCGGCATGGCGCTCGGCTGGACCGCGCATACCGTTGTCGGCCATGCCAAAGGGCAGTGGGGTGAATGTTTCATCTGGGGCCGCCCGCATCTGCGTTCGCGCGCGCCGGAGGCGGTATGCAGTGCGCGTGATCTGAATCAGGCCGCCAACATTCTCGAACGCAAGCTGGGCAGCGAAGGCGCGGCAGCGTTCGATGTTTTGCGCGGCAGTTTTTCCATCGTTGCTGTGTCACATGACCGCCAGCATATTTTTCTGGCGGTTGACCCGATGGGCATGGGCCGCCTCAATTACGCACAGATACGTGATCAAGTCTGGGTCGCCACGCGCAGCGACAGCATCGCCCCCGTGCTGCCGCACGCCACGCTCAATCCACAGGCGCTCTACAACTACGTGTTCTTCCACGCCGTCGGCGCGCCGCACACAATGCACCGCGAAATTCATCAAGTGCCCGCTGGCTGTGCGGTGCACCTGCATGGCGGCAAGGCGCACACGACGCGCTACTGGAATTTCAACTTCAGCGAAGATGCGCATGACTTCACCGCGCTGAAACAAGAATTCATCAGCACGCTGCAAGCGGTGCATCAACCCTATGCCCAGGCCCAGCACATCGGCACCTTCCTCAGCGGTGGCACCGACAGCTCCACCGTTTGCGGCATGCTCGGCCGCGTGTCCGGCACACCCGCCACCAGTTACTCGATCGGCTTTGCCGCCGAAGGCTACGACGAGATCGGTTTCGCCGCATCAGCCGCCCGGCATTTTGGCGCCGAGCATCGCATCTACTACGTCACTCCAGAAGACGTGGTCAACACCATTGACACCGTCGCGCGCACTTACGACCAACCGTTTGGCAACGCCTCTGCCGTCCCCGTCTATTGGTGTGCCAAACGCGCAGCGGAAGACGGCATGCGTATGCTGCTGGCCGGTGATGGTGGCGACGAATTGTTTGGCGGTAATTCGCGCTACGCCACGCAATGGTTGTTTTCCCATTTTGAAAACCTGCCCGCCCCGCTGCGCCGCCTCGCCCGTGCGGCTGCCAACAAGACACCCGACGGCCTCTCCGTCATCAGCAAAGCCGCCAGCTATGTGCGCCAGGCCAGCATCCCGATGCCCGAGCGCATGCACACCTACAACCTGATCGAACGTATCGGCGCGCACACCATCTTCGCCCCTGAGCTACTGAGTCAGATTGATGTGATGCAACCCTACGCCGAGCAACGCGCCATTTACCAGTCAACGCCCGGCAATAGTCTGATCAACCGCATGCTCTGGCTGGACTGGAAAACCACCCTCGCCGACAGCGACCTGCCCAAGGTCAACGGCATGTGCGAAGCGGCCGGGATGCAGGTCGCCTATCCTTTCCTCGACGATCGCATCATCGAATTCTCCGCCCGCCTCGCCCCCGATTTGAAGCTGCGCCGTACCTACCTACGCTACTTCTTCAAAAAAGCCCTGTGGGATTTTCTGCCGCAGTCCACCCTGACCAAATCCAAGCAAGGCTTCGGTCTCCCGTTCGGCGTCTGGCTCACCCACCACGCACCCCTGCGCGAGCGCGCCTACGAAAGCCTGCGCAGTCTCGATCGGCGCGGGTTGCTGGCCGACGGTTTTATCAAGCACCTGCTCGCACAACATCAAGGTGGACACGCGGGCTATTACGGGACGCTGATCTGGGTGTTGATGATGTTGGAAGGCTGGTTCGAGAAGTCAGAGACCAGATGAAAGGGAGCAGTATTTTGCAGCCAAATATCATGAGCGAATCTGAGGCACACAACACAAGTGATAACGTTCCGCTATTCGTCGATCTCGATGGGACGTTGATCAAGAGCGATCTGTTGGTGGAGAGCGCTTTTGCCTTGATCAAGCAATCGCCTGTGGCACTGTTTTCAATACCAGTCTGGTTGATGCAAGGGAAAGCCAAGCTGAAACGCGAATTGGCGCAGAGAACAACGATTGATGTCACTGGATTGCCGCAGCAAGAGTCATTCGTCGCCTACTTGCGCGAACAGGCGCGATTGCGGCCAGTGTATCTGGCCACGGCATCGGATCTCCTTCACGCGCAACCGATTGCCGATCATCTGGGTTTTTTTGCCGGTGTGCTGGCCAGTAACGGTTCACACAATCTCAAAGGCAGGAACAAGTTGCAAGAGATTCTGAAAGTATCCAACGGTGGGCCATTTGACTACGCGGGAGACGCGGCGGCGGATTTGCCAATCTGGGCAAAGGCCCGTCGCGCCATTCTCGTCAACCCGGCACCGGGTGTGCGCCGCGCGGCCGGCAAGATTGCCAGTGTGGAGCAGGTGTTCAATGACTGCCCGGTTGCGTGGCGTACCTGGGTGCGTGCGTTACGGCTGCATCAATGGGCAAAAAACAGTTTGCTTGCAGTGCCTTTGCTGACAGCACATTTATTCACCCCGGCCGCAGTGGCGACTACCCTGATCGCCTGTGTCGCGTTTGGTCTGGTAGCCTCGGCCACTTATCTGCTCAATGATCTGCTCGATCTCGCCTCGGATCGGCATCATCCGCGCAAACGACAGCGTCCGTTTGCCGCAGGAAACCTCACTCTTCCCGCAGGTGTTTTGGCTCTGATCGTTTTGTTGGCCGGGGGGCTTGCTCTGGCCACCACGCTGTCGTCCCAGTTTCTAGCGGTACTGCTGGTTTATCTGGGGCTCACACTGGCGTATTCCTTATGTTTCAAAACCTACATGCTGCTTGATGTCCTGCTGCTGGCGGCGCTCTATACCGTTCGCATTATTGCCGGCGCGTTTGCGATTCAGGTGCCCCTGTCTTCCTGGTTGCTGGCTTTTTCAATGTTCCTGTTCCTCAGCCTCGCGTTAGTCAAACGCAGCGCGGAGCTGCTGTCATTGAAACAGTTGGCGCGCGACGCTGCCAGCGGCCGGGATTATCAGGTCACTGATTATGGGATGCTCAGCGCGATGGGTATCGCGGCCGGCTATGTCGCCGTGCTGGTACTGGCCTTGTTCGTGGATAGCACCGCAGGGCACGGGCACTACAGGTACCCCCAGTTGCTCTGGCTGCTATGCCCGGCGATGCTGTACTGGATCTCGCGCGTGTGGATGAAAACAGCGCGGGGTGAAATGCACGATGATCCGATCGTATTCAGTCTGCGTGATCGTGCCAGCTGGATTGTTTTTGTCAGCATGATAGTAACGATGCTGGTTGCCATATGAAGAGGACTGCCATGACATGGAACATCTTGTTGCTCATCTTTTTGAGCGTAACGATTTCTGCCGTTGCACAAATTGCTCTAAAACATGGCATGTCCTCCACGCCCGTCCAGCAGGCCCTGGTGCAGGGAGGGGCAGAGGCCCTGCATGGCGTGGCAAAGAGTTTGTTCGTCTGGCTGGGTTTGGCCTTGTATGGGGTTGGTGCGCTGCTGTGGCTGGGCGTGCTTGCGCGGGTGGATGTGAGTCAGGCCTATCCATTTGTCGGTCTCGGTTTTTTACTGACCATGATCTTTGGTGTGTTTCTGCTGGGTGAAGCTTTCAGCATGATGCGTGCAATAGGCACGCTCCTCGTACTGGCAGGTGTTATTTTGGTGGCGAAAACATGAATAATTTCTTGGCCCTGTTGCGCAAAAAAATGGGTTGGTCTGCCTGGCAAGCCCCCGCGGATACGCTTGTAGAAAGAATCTGCCTGTCTGTGGCAACGGCGATCTGGGTGCTGATTGGCGGCCTTTTTTTAATCGCCTCAGCAGGGTTCTGGCTTGGCCTACCCATAGCACCCGCCACCTTCTGGTTGGCTTTCTCGTGCGCGAGTCTGAGCCTGCTTGTCTTGTCGTTTCGCACGGTGGCATTCTGGATTGCCTTGGGTATTTTTGTTGCTGTTGTTACCGGCTCAATTCTGCTTGCAGGGAATACCTTCGATCTATCCCATGATGGGCAGCAGTATCACCAACAAGCCATCATTGCATTGACCCAAGGCTGGAATCCGTTTCTTGATTCGCCCTATGAAGGAATGTATTCGCTGTGGCTCAACAGCTATGCCAAAGCACCCTGGGTGATCGGGGCAACGTTTGTGTCCGCATTGGGTGGCGTCGAATACGGGAAAGCATTGAATTTCCTGATTCCCAGCTCCGTATTGTTGGTGGGGTGGATTTTTCTACGCTACTGCCTCAGTCTTTCGCGTGGCTGGGCAGTATTAGGCAGCCTGCTGATCGCCTTTCAACCTGTTGTGCTTTATCAGATAGTGTCTTACTACAATGACCATCTGCTTTACGGTGCGGTGGTTGTGTTGATGTTGGCAATCGTCTTGCACGACTTGCGTGCGTCGATCTACACGACGCTTCTTGTGGTGGCTTCCGCGACGGTTGCCATCAACATAAAATTCACCGGGCTGGGTTTTGTTGCTGCAGTTTTTTTGTTGTGGGTGATGCGTTCAGTTTTTCAGACAACGCCACTCATCGCAATGAAGAAGCTGGGCTATATTTTTGTCACCGTTGCGACAATGGCCGTACTTACGGGTTTCCATCCCTACGTCACCAATGCGCTTGAATTTGGGCATCCGTTTCACCCGTTGGCCGGGCCACACAAGGTGGATATCATTTCTTCCAACGCAGAGCCTGAATTCCTTGCACGCAATCGCTTTGAAAAAGCCGCGCTATCGATTTTTGCAAAATCAAACGGACGTGTTCCTGAAGACATGGGGAATGCGCCGCAAATAGCATTGAAATTTCCGTTCTCGGTCAGCAAGGAAGAGGTCAAGGCCTTCTACAAATTCACCGATGTTCGCATCGGCGGGTTTGGCCCTTTATTCGGCGCCGCTTTCCTGATGTCGTTGTTTTGTCTGGTCGCCCTATGGGTGAAGCGCCCCACGCGGACAGACAAACTCAGCGACCTGTTCTTTCTCCTCGCCACTTCAACGGCCGTGGCCTTTATCGTGCCTGAACCATGGTGGAGCCGCTATGCCCCTACCTTGTGGTTGATCCCATTGACAATCGGCATTGGGACAATCGCGCTCGCCCCGTCCAGAAGCGGGCGGCGGCTGGGTCAGGCGGCTGTGGGCATTCTGCTATTGAATCTTCTTGTCGTTGGGGGCGCTTCGGGGATACGCAATATGCGTGACCAAATGGATCTGCGTGCTCAGATGACCCATCTTGCGCACATCAGCAATGCCGCACCCATTGAAGTAAAGATTGCCACGAGGGCGTCAAACGAACAGCGGCTGAACGAGTTTGGAGTGCACTACATTAAAACAGATTCTTTGACGTGCGCCAGTCCTGAAAGAATGGTGAATTCAGATACGTTACTCTGCTTCGACCGATCTCAGCTTGAAGGATCGCTCTATGCGGAGGGATGGGTTGCACAACTCGTCAACAAGCTCAAAGATTAACTTACGCAGGCAGTCCTGATAATTCAATGACCAGTGTTCAGCGAAAGCATTTCACCCTCCCGCACATTGAGTACCGTCCAGATGTTGATGGATTGCGCGCTGTTGCCGTCCTTCTGGTGGTTGGGTATCACGTATTTCCAAACTGGATACAAGGTGGGTTCATAGGCGTTGATATCTTTTTTGTTATTTCCGGTTTTCTCATCAGCACTATTATTCTAAGAAATCTTGAGGCTGGTCACTTCAGTTATTCCGAATTCTACGCACGACGAATCAGACGAATCTTTCCGGCGCTGATACTCGTGTTGAGTGTGAGCTATGTGATCGGCTGGTATGTACTGCTTGCCGATGAATACAGGCAGTTAGGCAAACATATCACCGGAGGAACCAGTTTTGTTTCAAACTTTTTCTTATGGAAAGAGACAGGTTATTTTGACAGTGAGGCGGAATCAAAACCACTCTTGCATCTTTGGTCGCTTGGCATTGAAGAACAGTTTTACATTTTCTGGCCTTTGCTTTTGGTGCTGACCTGGAAATGGAAACGTGGTTTTTTTATTGCAATGCTCGCCATGGCGCTCACATCATTTTTGGCGAATGTCTATGTCATTGGACATAATCCCTCCGCCGCGTTCTACTCACCACTCACCCGATTTTGGGAATTGCTGGTTGGCGGGACGCTTGCGTTGCTCACGCTTGATCGGCAACATGTCTTTAAGGAAAACACAAACTGGATATCCTTTGCCGGGGTGGCTTTGATTGTGGCCGGGGTATTGTTGGTCAGCAAACGAAATGTGTTTCCAGGTTGGTGGGCTCTGTTACCGACAACAGGCGCATTTCTAATCATTTCGGTGCAGCCAAATGCATGGGTCAATCGACATCTCCTCAGTAACCGGTTTTTTGTCTGGGTTGGTCTGATCAGCTACCCATTGTATCTTTGGCACTGGCCATTATTATCTTTTGCACGCATCATGGAAGGTGGGGTGCCGAGCAGCGGGGTTCGGGTCATGGTCGTGTCGTTGAGTATTTTCCTGGCATGGTTGACCTATGTACTTATTGAACGAAAAATACGCGCCAGCCGGACATTGCTGCTGCTCATTGTGCTGGTCGTGCTCGCGCTATCTTTATTCGTGATGGGGGGGGTGGCATGGAAGAGATACTTGCCGCCTCGAAATAATCCAGAGGGCTTTGGAATCGTCGTCAAGGCCATGGGTGACATGGAGTATCCGCGTGGGTTTGAAGCGATGCGCTTTGACGGACACACTTTCTTTGTAAAACAGGCATCAGGAGAAAATGGGAATGTAATTTTCTTTGGAGATTCGCACATTGCCCAATACAGCGCACGCATTAACAAGCTGCTTGGCGAAGATCCTGAAGGAAATAAATCAGCAATCTTTGCTTCAGAAGGGGGATGCCCACCCATTCCGAATGTCCATGATGATCACCATGTTGGATGTGAGCCTTTCAGGTCGGCAGCCATGAAATATCTGTTGAGCAAAGAAGTTGATTCTGTTGTGGTGGGGGCTTGCTGGAATTGTTACTTGACCGGGGAAACCAAGGAAGATCGGCAGAATGGGGGTGGCAGATACGAATACTATTATCTGGAAAATGGTATCAGGAAATACCTGAAATCTGGAGATGGTATTTCTGCCGCATTGTTCGAACTGGAGTCCTTCCTTAAATCGATAGCGCGGCACAAGAAAGTATTTTTGCTGCTTGATAATCCGCAGGATAGGCAGAACCATCCCAAAAGCCTTTTTGATGGAACACGTCTGACCCGCTTGACCTATCCAAGCTCGGAGAAATCGTTGAATTTCGACGAGGTTCAAAAGCACTTGCGAGAGCAGCTTGTGGGCATAGCGAAGAGAGCCGGGGCCACGATCATTGATCCGACTGCGCTACTGTGTGTACGCGATAGATGCAGACGAACTCTTGAGGATGGAACCCCCGTCTATTCGGACTCTAACCATTTGAGGGCATCCTATGTCGAGAAGTTTGCCAATTACATGGACATCGCCGTCAGTAGATAGGTGCCGGTATTGTTTCAAACGGGCGAGAAGGAATATGACGTCTTCCTCCGTTGAGGACGTTCGAGCAATGCGGATTTATTCGGGGAACCTCATCCTCGCGAATGCTGGAATGAGGCTCAGTCACTCTGTGCTTCCCCTGGGGTTGTTGAAAAATATTCGAGGGCTCCTGGAAATTTTGGAAATCCACCCTGTCCATGGGACAAGGGCTGTCGTCAAATAAAGGCGCGTCATGGAAAAAAGAACTTTGATTTCCATCCTCACGTGGAACGATCACGATGAGACGATTGCCTGTTTGCGATCTCTGGGAAACAACCTGCCGTCAAGGTCGCGAGCTGCGGTTGCCATTGAAAAATTTATAACAATCAACATGAAAACAGGATGTTTAAATGAAACCTAAAGCCCGTGTCATTGCACTTTATCTGCCGCAGTTTCACCCCATCCCGGAGAATGATATGTGGTGGGGTAAGGGATTTACAGAATGGACTAATCTCGCAAAGGCCAAGCCGCTGTATCCTGGTCACAAACAACCGAAGTTGCCCGCAGACTTGGGCTTCTATGATCTACGCGTTCCCGAAGTTCGGGAGGCTCAGGCTGTGCTTGCCAAACAGTATGGTGTGGAAGCTTTCTGTTATTACTATTACTGGTTCGATGGAAAACGTCTTCTTGAGCGTCCTTTGAACGAGATGATTGCTACCAAGTCACCTGATTTTCCGTTTTGTCTGTGTTGGGCAAATGGTTCGTGGACTGGAATATGGCATGGAGCACCAAATCGAACCTTGCAGGAACAAACCTACCCCGGTCGCCAGGACGACGAAAAACATTTTTATGAGGTATTGCTGCCAGCTCTGAGCGATCCACGCTATCTCAAGATAGATGGACGTTCACTCATTGCAGTGCATTTACCTCAGGATATTCCCCATGCTCGTGAGTTAACCGATACATGGCGAAATCTTGCGTTACGCTCGGGCGTAGGTGAGTTGCACCTGCTTGGGTTTGGGAACCAGGAGAAATGGAATGCTGCCGCCAATGGTTTTGATGCAGGATGCTCCACGAATCTTCCTGTTGTAAGGCCTTGGATATCTTGGTCGCAGCCCTACAAGCGCATGCAATTTAAAGTGCGGCACTGGCTTAATCAGCCCACCGTTTACGATTACAAGGAAGTGAGTTCATCATTATTGGACACTAACTTGAGAAAAAATTTCTATCCTGCTGTTATCCCGAACTGGGATAACACACCACGCTCTGGTGCTAACGGGCGGGTGTTGCATGGCAGTACTCCGGAGCTATTTCGAGGGCTGCTGAGGGAAGCGATTGAGAAAGTTTCGGACCGTCCGTACGACCAAAGGGTCATAATCTTGAAATCGTGGAATGAATGGGCTGAGGGGAACTATGTTGAGCCAGATGCGGAATTTGGCCATGGCTGGCTGGAAGCAATTGCGACGGAAGTCATGTAAGCGGCGTTCATGAAAGTATCCGTACTGATTCCGGCCTACAACGCCGCCCCTTACCTTGGCGAAACCTTGCAGAGTGTGCTGCGGCAAAGCCATGCGAATTTCGAGGTGATTGTCGTCAATGATTGTTCGACCGACGATACGGTGAAGATTGCGAACAGTTTTTCCGATCCGCGTATTCGTGTGGTCAGCCATATAGAAAACCGTGGCCCTTCTGCCGGGGTCAATAGCGGTATGCAACATGTACAAGGCGAGTTAATCGCTCTGCTGGATGCCGACGATCTCTGGTCGCCAGACAAGCTGGCACAACAGGTCAAGCTGTTTGAACAGGTGCCAACGCTGGGGGCCTGCTATACCGACTACAGTAAATTCGGCGCCGTACAGACCGATGAAAATGGTTTTGACGAGCGCGGTGAGGCGATGCGCCAATACCCGCGACGGGCTGTCGGTGAGGATGCCTATGTGATCACCTCTGACTCTTTTCTGGTCGATCTGGCAAGGATTCAGGCGGCGCCGATGCCTAGTGCTGTCATGTTTCGCACGGATATTTTGCGCAAGGTTTTACCGCTGGATGAGAGCATTGGCGCGCAGGATGTGCAGATCACTTTCAGGCTGGCCAATCAAGCGGTGTTTGGCTACATCGACCGGCCATTGATGCAGCGGCGTCTGCATGCGAGCAGTTGGGGCAATGCAATGGGTGGGTTGCGCTGGTTGAAATCGCATAGCGTGACGCTGCAGGAGTTGGAGCGCTGGACGACGCTGAACACGGAAGAAACGCTGGCGGTCAGAAAACTGCTGCGGGGTTACCTGTCTGCCGCTGCTTATACGCTGTTCACCCATCAGCAATTTGCCGAAGCCAGGCGCTACTTCGCTCAGACGCTGCGCGCAGGGTTCCAATGGAAAACTCTGCTGTATTGGTTGGTGTGTTTTCTGCCGCCGTGGGTTATTGAAACCGCGCGCCGGTTCAAGCAGAGGCTGTCTGCTTTGGATTGACGTTTCGGTTGCCGATCTTGAGGGGATCCGGGTCCGCCTGTTTCATTGATACAGGTGCGCCAGCGTGCTTTGGCGCAACACCTTGAGCACGCGCTCAATCGCTTCCGGTGTCAACTCGCGCTGCCATGCGGTGGCGGATTTCATCGGGTCCTTGAACACGCTGTAATAGGCGGGGTTGTCCTGTGCGATGCTGGCTTGCAGGAAAGCTTCGCTTTGCGTGTTCCAGGACAGCCCGGCATAGTGAAATGCTTCCTTGCTGCGGGCGATAGGCTGCATGCAGACATCTTCATATTTCAATTGCAGGTAGTTGGATTGCCCGCTGTTGTCATCCATGGCTTTCTGGTTGATCAGTACCCAATTCCAGGCGAGCCGCTCTTCCGGTGCGAATGCCGCGACCGTTTCTGCCGTCAGGCCGTATTGTCGGGCTTGCGCGGTGTTTGCCAGCGCGGCAAACATGCCATTGTCTTCAGAGGCGCGGTAGGAATTTACAAAACGCTGTTTCTGCTCGCCACGCAACACCGAGGCTACGTAGCCACAGGGGTGGCGCAGGATGTGAATGAATTTCGTTTCTGGCAGTGTGCGTGTCAGCACGCCCAGACGGCTGGCTGATTCAATCGACTTCCATACCACCGTACTGGAGTCATAGGCGCTGCGGCTGGTCCACTCAAGTACGGGAAAGTCGCGCAGTTGGCGTGAAGCGACGCCCGCCAACAGAGCCGACAGTTCGCGCAAACGACGCGTGCCGAAGCGATCATATTGTTTGGGAAAAATCGGACGCTTGCCGGCGACGCGTGCAGTCCGTACTTGCCACAGGGTATTGCTGAAATCGCGCAGCAGATCCTGGTAGTGCAGAAAATCCTTCGTCTCCGGTGCGAAAGGGATGGGCTTGAAGGCGTTGCCGGTGTCCGGCTCATGTCGGTACAGGGTGGCTGGGTGGCTGTCAAAAATCTTGCCGATCCAGGTGGTGCCGGAACGTGGCATGCCGATCAATCCGATACTCATTGCAGCTCCTGTGGTGGGGTTGCTGAATCAGGCCGTGTTGAACCACAAAAGGTTGGCTGATTCATGGGTGTTCTTGATGGTTTGAGAGATTACAACAAGACGTGATCCGCATACCAGCCGATCGCTTCGGCAATGCCGTCACGCACACTGTGCGTGGGCTGATAGCCCAGTAGTGTTTTTGCCTTGTCGATGTTGGCTTGCGAGTGACGGACATCGCCGTTGCGGAACGGCGCATGGTTTGGCGTGGTGTTGGCGACATGCGGATGCGTGGGAGCCAACGCATCACGCAACAGGGCGAACAGTTGATTCAGCGTGGTGCGGTCGCCGACTGCAACGTTATAAATCTGGTTTGCGCTGTCTTTGTTTTGAACGGTGGCGGCGAGTAGATTGGCCTGTATCACATTCTTCACATAACAAAAGTCACGCGAGGTTTCGCCATCACCGTTGATGGTGAGCGGGGTTTGTGTGAGCAGGGCCTTGAGCCAGAGCGGGATGACGGCGGCGTAGGCGCCGTTCGGATCCTGGCGTGGGCCGAAGACGTTGAAGTAGCGCAGGCCGATGCTTTCTAGTCCATAACAGCGGGCAAATACGTCGGCGTACAGTTCGTTGACATATTTGGTGACAGCGTAGGGGGAGAGGGGTTTGCCGATCACGTCTTCGACCTTGGGCAGGGCCGGGTGATCGCCATAGGTGGAGCTGGAGGCGGCATAGACGAAACGCTGCACGCCGGCATCGCGTGCGGCGACGAGCATATTGAGCATGCCGTTGATGTTGGCGGCGTGGGTGACCAGTGGTTCCTTGATGGAGCGTGGCACGGAACCGAGCGCGGCATTGTGCAGGACGTAGTCCACATCTGCGCAGGCATGCTGGCAGGTTTCCAGGTCAACAATGTCGCCACGGATGAAGTGGAAACGTTGCCAGGCGTCCGGGCTGACCAGTGATTGCACTTCATCGAGGTTGTGCTGGTGGCCGGTGCTGAAGTTGTCCAGGCCGACCACGTGCTGGTCGTTTTCGAGCAGGGCTTGCAGCAGGTTGCTGCCGATGAAACCGGCGACGCCGGTCACCAGCCATTTTTTTGGTGTGGCACGCAATTGGGCCAGACAGGATTCGAAGGGGCTCATATTACTCATCAGTTAGAACTATTGAGGTCTTGTAGGGCGGAAAAGCGCAACGCCTTCCGCCGTATGTATCTTTTACCGGCACAACTACGCGCTATTGCGCATCCGGTGGAAGGCGCTGCGCTTTTCCGCCCTACACGCTGAGCCTGTCGAAGCCCGTACTGAGCAGAATCGATCACTATTGATTTTTCCGTAAATGACGAACTCCGTCGTGAGGCCCGTCATGAATGATGAAAACCTTAATAAGCAAACAGACCCTTCGACAAGCGCAGGGCGAACGGCATTTTCAGACGCGTCCTAAAGTCGCCACAGATTGACACCGGCATCGGCGACGGCACTGCGGTCGAACTGGCACTTGATATCGATCAGGCAGCGCGGGCTGTTGAGCTTGTTCACCAGATCGCTGAACGGGCGTTGCTTGTATTCGCTATGTGAGACGGCGGCGACAATCGCGTCTGCTCTGGGCAGGTCGTCCCAGGCGGTCAGGCCGATGCCGTATTCATGCACGGCTTCTTCCGACTCGGCCAGCGGGTCGTGCACGTGCACCTTGATGCCGAAACTTTGCAGTTCGCGGATCACGTCGATCACTTTGGAGTTGCGCAGGTCAGGACAGTTTTCCTTGAAGGTCAGGCCGAGTACGATGACGTTGGCGCCGTTGACGGCGGAGCCGTGCTGGATCATTTGCTTGACAGTTTGCTGGGCGATGAATTTGCCCATGTCGTCGTTGATGCGGCGGCCGGCGAGAATCACTTGCGGGTGATAACCCAGCATGTCGGCCTTGTGCGTCAGATAGTAGGGGTCCACACCGATGCAATGGCCGCCGACCAGGCCGGGGCGGAAAGGCAGGAAGTTCCATTTCGTGCCCGCCGCTTTCAACACGTCTTCAGTGTCGATGCCAATGCGCTCGAAAATCAGCGACAGCTCATTCATCAGCGCGATGTTCAAATCGCGCTGGGTATTTTCGATCACCTTGGCCGCTTCGGCGACCTTGATGCTGGAAGCGGGATAAACGCCGGCGGTAATCACCGCGCCATAGAGTTCGGCCACCTTGTTCAAGGTGTCGGCACAGTCGCCCGAAACTACCTTGGTGATTTTTGTCAGCGTGCGTTCTTTGTCACCGGGGTTGATGCGCTCGGGCGAATAACCGACATTGAAATCGGTTTTCCATTTCAGGCCGGAGAATTTTTCCAGGACGGGGATGCAGACTTCTTCGGTGGCGCCGGGATAGACGGTGGATTCATAGATGACAGTGGCGCCACGCTTCATGTGCTTGCCAACGGTTTCGCTGGAAGAAATCAGCGGGAAGAAATCGGGTTGATGCGCTTCGTTCACCGGGGTAGGTACGGCGACGATGATGAAGTCGGCTCCGGCAAGGCATGCACCATCGGTGGTGACTTCAAGCAGGGTGGAGGCTTTGAGTTGTTCGGTAGTGACTTCACCGGTGGGGTCGATGAAGTTCCGGTAGCTGGCGATTTTTTTCTCGGACAGATCGAAACCAATGGTGCGGAATTTTTTCCCGAATTCCACCGCCAGAGGCAGACCGACATAACCCAAGCCGACAACAGCAACACTGATTGACATGCTTTCTCCCCCTCTTTTTGAAGCTATTTTGTAAAGAGCGTATTCTACCGTTCATCAGGACGGGAACAAAATATTTGTGGGATTTTTTGACAAACCTGGGAGGGGCAACATGAAAAATATTCTGACGGGATGGTGTTGCATTGTGCTGCTGTGGTCATGTGCTTGTCATGCACAGCGAGTCAACCCCTATCCGGCAGCGATCGAGCAAGTACAACATTCGATTGTGGGGGTTGGGGTACTCACCCCAACCAGCCAGCCACCCTACCGGCTGGCGGGCACAGGTTTCGCGGTCGGCGATGGTTTGTGGATCGTGACCAATGCCCACCTCGTACCGAGTGCACTGGACACGGACAAGCGCGAGCAGATGGCGGTGTTTCTGTTTCGCCGCGATCCGAACGATTCGATCTTGCGTGTGCAGATGCGCGGGGCGCAAGTCAAACGGCTGGATCGGGAGCGCGATCTGGCTTTGCTGCGGATCGAGGGGGAGCCTTTACCCGCGCTGAAATTATCGGTGATGTCTGAACTTCTGCCGGTCGGCAGTGAGTTGGCCTTTACCGGTTATGCGCTGGGGCAAGGCTACGGTGTATCGTTGACCACCCATCGCGGCATGATTTCTGCCGTGACCTTCGCAGTATTGTCGATCCCGCATGCGCAGCAGCTCAATGCCGGCGCGATTCGTACATTGCGCGACAAACCTTCGACGATTTACCAGCTCGACGCGACCGGGTTTCCGGGCCATAGCGGCAGTCCGATCTATGATCCGCAGAGGCGCGAGATCGTGGCGATCGTTTCCGGTGGCATGGTGAAGGGTAATCGTGAAATGGCG
>Ga0209515_10004386_pt1 | contig 19119 bp, 19 predicted proteins | sample Subgroupgradi54m_FD_187454 | JGI IMG/M metagenome (GOLD analysis project Ga0209515, IMG submission 187454) | Subsurface groundwater microbial communities from S. Glens Falls, New York, USA - GMW60B uncontaminated upgradient, 5.4 m (SPAdes)... ...
AAAATTTCCTTGCATTTTCCTCGCGCCTCCTCCCCCCACCCCTCCGCCGCGAAGCGGAAAAAGAAATGGAAAGGAAATTTTTGGTTTTGCTTCGCCGTTATCATGTATTACATTATACTATAATATTGGTGTATAATGTAATCCGAGGTGGTATAATTGTGGATATGAAAAGTGAGTCAGCAAAGTTAGGTAAAAATCTGAAACGTATCCGAACGGAAAAAGGCATAACGCAGGGTGATATTGTGCGAACACTCGGCGTTAGCCGAAGTTTTGTGAGCAATATTGAAAATGGGAAAACGAACCCAACACTTTCGACCATTTCCAACATTGCGAAAGCTCTTAGCGTCTCAACAGATGAATTGCTGAAATAAATTTTTATGACAATAAGTACTATAGAAAAAATTGATTTGTTTAATGCAAAGACAAAAGCCAAAGTGAAGGCCGACGTTATTCTTGGCGACTGTTTTGATGTTTTGAAAAGTTTGCCGGACAATTCCGTCGATCTTATCGTCACATCACCACCTTATGCAGACCAAAGGAAAAGCACATATGGCGGAATTAGCCCAGACAAGTATGTTGAATGGTTTTTGCCCATGACAGCGGAGTTGTTGCGCGTTCTACATCCAAAAGGGACATTCGTTTTGAATATAAAAGAAAAAGTTTCAGATGGTGAACGCCATACCTATGTCATGGAGCTAATTATTGCGATGCGGAAACAAGGCTGGCTTTGGACGGAAGAATTTATTTGGCACAAAAAGAATTGTTTTCCTGGTAAGTGGCCTAACCGATTTCGCGATTCGTGGGAACGACTTTTGCAATTCAATAAAGAAAAAGATTTTAATATGTATCAAGACGAGGTCAGAGTTCCTATGGGTGATTGGGCAAAGACTCGGTTGAAAAATCTTAGCGAAACCGACAAGCAACGAGATAATTCTAGAGTTGGTAGTGGTTTTGGAAAAAATGTATCAAATTGGGTAGGTCGCGAGTTGGCTTATCCTACGAATGTGCTTTCAATGGCGACGGAAAGCTCTAACAAAAAGCATAGTGCGGTTTTTCCTAAAGAACTACCGAGCTGGTTTATTAAACTTTTTACAAAACCCGGCGATGTCGTTCTTGATCCATTTTTGGGTTCTGGTACGACCTCAATCGCCGCTTTTCAGCTTGACCGTAATTCAATAGGCATCGAAATACAGGAGGAATATCACAAGCTGGCTGTCGACAATATTAACGAGCAAACAAAATGATATGAAAAAACTAAACTATGAAAAACTAAATGCTTTTATTGCTTCTGATGTCATAAAACCATTTTATGAAATACGGCTTGCTCGACTTGAATCGGCAAAACTTTCTTATATTTCAAAACGAAAAAATCCCTACTTATTTAAGGCAAAGAACATCGAGACCGCCGGAGATTTGGCAAAAAGTATTCTTGACGCTTTTTTGTCATCGCAAGAAGAAACAATTTTCGGTGATTTAATGGAGAATCTGGCTATTCATGTTTGCCACGAAGTGTTTAAGGGCAAAAAAGCGGAGGAAGGAAAATATCGTAGCGTTGATTTGATTTTTGATCGTGATGAAAAAACCTACATTGTCGGTATTAAATCTGGACCAAACTGGGGAAATTCTGATCAAGTAAATACCTTGAAAAGAAATTTGAAAATTGCCAAAAAGTTTCTTCGTGCCGAGCTCAATAAAAATAGTATTGTTTCTGTAAACGGATGTATTTACGGACGAGACAATGTTCCGCATAAAGTAAACAAAGACCCTGACCTTAGTTATTACAAAATTTGCGGACAACCTTTTTGGGAACTTGTCTCTGGCGACAACGAGCTGTATAAAAAAATCATTCAACCGCTGGATAAGGAAGCAAAGAAACGAGACGATAGTTTTAAGGAACTTTATGTAAAGAAAATTAACGAAATGACAAAGGATGTCATTGACCTTTTTTACACTAAAGATAATCTCGATTGGGACAAAATAATTGATTATGTTTCCAAAAAATAAGGCGAAAATATGTTGGTAAATAAGAGTAATTTAGGGTTCAAAAATCGGGCTTGACAGAAAGCTATCCGTATGCTAGGATAGAGCAGGATTCATTGAGCTATTGTGGCTCAAAAAACCGCACATTCCCAAACCAAAAACAGGAGAACGCCATGTCAGACAAGACGATCAACTTGCCCTCGAAAGACGAAATGCTTCAGCGTCTGCTGAAGGTGGACGACAACAGTCACCTCCAGCAGAAGTTCTACCCGAAACTCCTCAAGGAAGCCGGCTCGCAAAAGGTGGCAATGGGGGTGGTGATGCTGCTTCAGCTCGCCATCTACGATTACACCGAAGGCATGCCACCCGCGATGGGCGCGGTCATGAACATGCGGATGCCCGACTTCATCGACGCGCTCTGTCCTGACGAGGAAGTCGCGAAGGAAGCGAAAGCATTCTTCGAGCAAGCGATGGCGGCCAAGTAGACCGCCGTTCACTAGGTTAGTGGCAGCCCTTGAAACTCAAGCCACTTATAGAGCGCACGACCTTCGGGTACGGCGCTCTTTCTGTTTTCAATATTTGAATTCACGGGAGCAATCCACGCCGTTTTATAATTTTTCCTAAAACGGCGGGGATGATGTGTGCGCACGGGAGGGAGGGGCAAACACATATAGATTTTGTGCCTCGCCATTCCTTAAAGAATTTTGTATGGCGAGGCTCCACTTGGATGAGTTGGTACTTCCACCGTCGAAGGCACAGAGTTTAGAGTTACCACTAAACGCGAATACGAGAGCGCCTCGGTCGCCGTGAGGGTGGAGAAAAGAGCAAACAAAAATGTTAAAATAAGATTGCTCTTTTCGGAGACTGAAACGGCGAAGCAAAACCAAAAATTTCCTTTCCATTTCTTTTTCCGCTTCGCGGCGGAGGGGTGGGGGGAGGAGGCGCGAGGAAAATGCAAGGAAATTTTTTGGTTTTTGCACACGCGAGTCCGCGAGCGTGTCCGAGGCGCATTGGTTCGCATCACAGCGCAATCGGAGCGTACGATTCAATTCAGAGCCACCACGCGCTCCGCGCGTGCGATTAGTCGGAATCAGGGTTCAGATCGAAATGCAGTCGAACTTTGTCTAATACACACCGCTCTTTTTGAAAGAATAAACCGCTATATGGCGTCAAAACCATATCGAGGGTTCGAATCCCTCCCCCTCCGTTTTTATTTGCCAAGTTAAAATAGATATGCAGAAACAAACACTTAAACAAATCGTCCAATCCCTAAAAGAACTTTCCGAAAAAGGTTGGATTACATCTAACCGCAAACATAATACCGGAATCGGAAAAACTCTTGAAGATCATTTTGGAATTAAAGAAAATAACATCGGTCTGCCGGATTTTGGCGTGATGGAATTGAAATCCCAAAGAATCAATACTGTTTCAATGCTGACCCTTTTCACCAAAAGCCCCGAAGGTATTACCAATGCCGAAATTAGGAAACGTTTTGGATATCCTGATAGGGAATTCCCGCATATCAAGATTTTGCATCAGACCATCAGTAGCGGCAAAAGAAATCGCATGGGATTCCATGCCAGGATTGATGAGGGAAAAGGTAAACTGCTCATCCTCAAAAAAGGAAGGTTGCTCGGCTATTACGGCTTGGGTTTTTTGAGGAAAAAAGCGATTGAAAAAATAGGAGACGGCCTGATACTCGTCCGCGCCGCAACAAAAAAGATGCGCGGGCGCGAGTATTTTCATTACAAAGACGCTTACATCCTGAAAGAGATTGATCCTGCAAAACTCCTTGCTCATTCAAAATACGACATTCGCTTAGGCGTGTATCACAGCGGTAAAAATGCGGGGAAACCCCATGATCACGGCTCGGCATTTCGGCTGACCGAAAAATCTCTTCCGCTTTTGTTCAAGATTCACAAGAAAATTCTCTAATCTTTTCTCAAAACCACGATACTTTCTTTGTTCATCGTCTCCTCCAGAACGCCGACAATGTTGGTCGGCGAGTTTTTCATCGGCATCCTTTTGCCCGGGATGTTACGCACGATGATATCCTCGCAGGTAAACCCTATTTTTTCCGCCAACTCGGCGATGATAAAATCCGTAGGAATGCGTACCTGCTTGACTAATCGATTGCCGACCACGAGACAAAAATATTTTTTAGATTTAAGCATTCTATAGGCTTGTTTTAAGCATTCATTCAGGCCAAGATAAAAGCTCAAAACATCTCTTGCTCTTGTCTCATCCTGTTTGGCAATTTTTTCTAATGAGTCATTAAGGTACTCCGATTGAAGCCCGTGAGTCAGTGTTTTTGACGCTCTACCGCCAAGCAAGGCATTATCCACGCCGGAGGCATCATTCGGATTTTCAAACACGTCAATCCATTGGGCTGAAAGCCGAGAAAACTGGCCGTACGCGACTGTCGTCCGGCTATCGCCGTACGGCGGCGAGGTAATGATGCAATCAAGAGAACTTGCTTTGATCCTATTGTCTTTTGATGAATCACCATAGATAATTTTTGTCCACGAATCCTTTTTTGCGTCCTTGTAGAAATCCGTCATTCCGGCGATGTTTTTCTCCGCGCGGTTGCAAAATATCCCCCGCACATCCGGATCGTGTTTTTCCAACTTCTCACCCTTCATACGCACCAGTTTGAATTCGCCATTCTTTGTATTTGACGAATAGCGGACTGTCTCGCTAAAAGCTGTCATCAAAAAATTCCGAATCGCCTCATTTTTTATCTCCCGTATTGCTTCCTTGAGCCGTGCAAGCTTGATGATCACCTTGTCCTTAAACCAAAAGTCAAGATTCTTGAAATCTGGTTTTTGTATCTTGCTGTCTTTCATCTTTTCAACTCGGGTAAGTAGTGCTAGATACTCTTTCCTTAATTTCTGCGGGTTAATCGGGGTTGTCTTGGCTTTTGCAAGAAAAATAGCGAGCGGATTTAGATCAATGCCATAGATGCTTCTTCCCAAAAGCTTGCTTTCAACCAAAGCCGTGCCAGAACCGCAGAATATATCGCAGATCGTATCGCCCTCTTTGGTGTAGGTTTCCAATAACCGACGCGCGACTTGCGGGATAAACATGGCAGGATAGGTGTGTATCCCATGGGTGTATGATTTTGTTTTTTCTCCCCGATAATCCCACGAATAATCTATTTTGCGTACATATTTTTCATTTCTTGATTGCCCTTGATCCAGTTGCGATTCAAGATTGCGGATAATCTTGACTACAATACCCCTTACCTCCACTTCATCTCTATAAATGGGAAAGAGCGTCGGGTTCGCGGGCTGCAGGCGAAATCTTCCGTTTTCGCGATAGAGCTTTTTGAGCGTTGCTTCATTGTCGTCAATCACGGCGACAACCGTCTGCCCATTTTCCGCAGTTTCCTGTTTGCGGATCACCACCACATCGCCATCAAAAATACCCTCGCCGATCATACTATTGCCCTGCACGCGCAGGGCGTAGTGCCTGCCTTGTCTGCTGATCTCGTCTCTTGTAATGGTAATCGTATCCTCCGAGGTTTCTATGGCCTCAATCGGCTGGCCCGCGGCAATGACGCCGACAATGGGGATTTCCACGGTTTGTTTTGCTCCAACCGGGGAAACCGCGCGGGGCTGATGGTGTTCTTTATTCAAAAGCCCAGCATCTTGCAATTTACCGACATAGTAATGAGCCGTAGACGCCGAAGCCAACTTAAACTTCCTCCTGATCTCCTCAAGAGAAGGCGCGTACTCATGCCGCACACGGAAGGCCTTAATAAACTCCAGCACCCGCGCTTGCTTTTTCGTAAGCATATAGAGTATTATAGAAAATGATTAGAATGTATACAAACTAAGTTATCCACATCTTTTGACGTAGGGGTTATCGGAATTTTCAAAAATAACCATGACATTCAAACAGGATACAATCGGAGACATAATCGAAAGCGAAAGCCAGATGATACTACATGGGGCGGAACGTTTCGGCGACTATTTTGTTAACGCTTCAGAATTTAATTCTCTACTCCAGCAGTTTATTAAATCCATTGATCCAGACCGTCTTATATTTGCAATGTTTTTGTCGCAGATCCGTAAACACCATTTACTTGCAAAGTTTTCCGCCGTACGATTGCACCACATTCAAGCAATGATGAACCTTCGGCAAGTACTTGAAGCTGGATCATGCGCGGCGTATGCAATTGCAAATCCAAACCAAGCGGACTTTGCTGATATTGACGGAAATGGCATTCTCTACCCGTCCCAGAAACTTACGAAAAAGAGATACGCATGGTTAGAATCTAATTTTAAGAAAGGCAACGATCCTATCAAAAACATGCATGACGCAATCAATAGTTCCACCGCACATTCCAACATTGTGTATGCTCATAATAATTTGAGATTTGATGGTGAACAGAAAAAATTCATCACTCCGTTCTTTGATATTGAAGACGATTATCTCATAAAAACCGATCTTTGGCAGATTGGTAATATTGCAATGGGGTTAATGGACTTGTTCTACGGCGTGAACAAAAATCTTGGCGTGATTAAATTCACGGATGACTTTATTCCTCGTCTCAAAGCACTTGAAACAGAAAACCATCGGCTTAAAACAGAAATGATGAACACCGAAAGATACAAAAAGGCACGGGGGATAGCAGACAAGTAATTTATTCCGTCCATCGCTTTTGTCGGATAAAAATGCTATCCTGATGCAAGATTACAAAATAAAACAAAAATTATGATGACAAACGATACTGTGCAACCATCATTCGGATCGCGCATCGGCGCGAAATGGGCGGCTTTGGCGCCGCGGGTGCAAAGCGTGCTGCGGATTGTGGCCGCGGTCATGTTTATGTCGGTTGGCGCGATCAAGCTCTTTGCTTTTCCGGTGGGGATTCCTCCGGCTGGCAACGCGGTACCGCTCGTGTCTCTGTTGGGGCTTGCCGGCGTACTTGAGGTTTTTGGCGGCGGATTACTCCTGCTCGGCTTGTTCACGCGTCCGATTGCTTTTCTCCTTGCTGGAGAAATGGCGGTGGCGTATTTCATGGGGCACTTCCCAAGCGGCTTCTGGCCCGCGCTCAATGGCGGCCAGCCCGCGATTCTCTATTGCTTTATCTGGCTCTATTTCTCTGCCGCCGGAGCGGGTCCGTGGAGTGTAGACGCAAAGCGGAAGAAAGAATAGCTCTTATTTTGACGCTAGCGCGACTCCGGTGATCGAGCGTATAGTGGAAAGTATGGAGCCGCTCGCATCAAAAATCAGGCCGGAGAAACTTGCTGAATTTGTGGGGCAAGTACATTTGGCGGGAGTCGGCAAGCCAATTGAGGTGGCTATTGTGAAAAAGCATTTGTTCTCCTTTATCCTCTGGGGGCCGCCCGGTGTGGGCAAAACCACACTTGCCAAGATATATGCGCGCGGGCTCAACGCGGACTATTACGAACTCTCCGCGGTTTCGGCAGGCAAAGACGACATACGCAAAATCGTGGACTCCCCTACTGGTCTCCTCGGCCCCAAAATTCTTTTTCTGGACGAGATCCATCGCTTTAACAAAGCCCAGCAGGATTTTCTCCTGCCGTATGTAGAGACGGGCAAACTGACGCTCATCGGCGCCACCACCGAGAACCCGAGCTTTGAGGTGATTCCGGCGCTTTTGTCCCGCTGTCGAGTTTTTGTGCTCAACGAACTTGCCGACGACGAGATGCAAATCATCATCAAGCGCACCGGATATGCCATGCACGATGACGCGGCTAACTGGCTAATTGCGATGTGTCATGGCGATGCGCGCCAAGCCATTGCAATGCTGGAAAACACCCATCAGCTCTACAGCAAGATCACACTGGAAAATCTGAAAAACACGCTTCAGTCCGCGTATCTCCGGTATGACAAAAAAGGCGACGAGCATTATAATACCATCAGCGCGTTTATCAAGAGCATGCGCGCATCGCAGGCAGATGCCGCACTCTATTACCTCGGCCGGATGATTGAGGCAGGCGAGGATCCGAAGTTCATTGCGCGGCGCATGGTGATATTTGCAAGCGAAGACATCGGCATGGCGGATCCGCACGCGCTCCTGCTTGCCAATGCGGTGTTCCGCGCCGTTGAAATCATCGGGTATCCAGAAGCAGGCATTAATCTGGGGCACGGCGTGGTGTATCTTGCGACCGCACCCAAAAGCAGGGCAGCGCATGATGCATATCTAGCCGCGCGAGCCGATGCCAAGGAACACGGCAATCTGCCGATTCCTCTAGAAATCCGCAACGCGCCCACCGCGCTGATGAAGAATCTCGGCTACGGCGCCGGCTATGAAAAATACACCGCCGAAGACCTCCTGCCGGAAAAACTCAAAGGCAAGAAGTATTTCGATGGGGATAAAAATCAGGGATAGTGAATCGCGAACTACACCCCTTATTCGTACGAATAAGGGGTGTAGTGAAGAAGTGGCACAAGAACGCTTGAGAATTAATTACGATCATGGTACTCTTTATTTATGGAGCTAAAAAGGTTTCTCCCATTCGCAATCGTGGGCATAGGAGTACTGGTCGCGCTTTTTGCGTACTCCGCGCACAAAGATTCTATCTCGTCGGCCACGATCGCACTGCGGCAAGAATTGCTCGCAACTGAAAATAGCATCCCGACCGAAGCCGGAAAAAAGAACTTTCTTAAACAGAGTAATAACCTCACGCAGAGAGTTGACGCGGAACTGGTTGATCTAGACAGTCAAATCATATCGTGCGACGCAAATGTTGATGAGATTGTTTCCAGCGCGGGAACCATGAGCGGCAGTTGCATAGATTCTAATCAAATATCGGCGCAAAGCGTGAAAGGGAAGTACATGGGCGGGCAATGTTGCAGTGCGCTGATGGACACAAAAGAACGCCACAAAAATTTGGAGAAACTGCGGGCGTACAAAAGTATGCCGGACATTCCGCTTGACCCCATGCACACGCCCGTAGAGATGGCAAAGATGTGGATTGACTACGATAAAAACACAGCGCTCACTCCTGCCGAACAGAAAATATATGACGACGCGTACGCGATATCCAAAGAAAAGCCCTGCTGTTGCAAATGCTGGCACTACTACGCCAACGAAGGCATTGCGAAGAGAATGATAAAAGACGGGGTATTCAACGCGCAAGAAATCGCCGCATACTGGGACGCATCCGACATCTGCGGAGCATAAATTATTTTCAGTATTAAATTTGCTGCCAAAGAATAATTTGAATCGGCAATGGAGATTATCAACTTAAATAATAATCCTATGGACAAAGTAGTGCATTTCGAGATTCCGGCCGATGACATGGAGCGGGCCAAGCATTTTTACGGCTCCATCTTCGGGTGGGAGATGGCCGATATGCCGATGCCGGGCGGCATGAAATATATGGGTATTACCACGGTTCCCATGGATGACAAGCATATGCCCAAAGAGCCGGGCGCCATCAACGGCGGCATGATGCAACGATCGGAGGCGGTACGCGGCCCGGTATTTGCGATCAATGTCTCCTCGGTGGATGATTATGTGAAAAAAGTGGAAGCCGCGGGCGGCAAAGTCGTGATGCCGAAAATGGAAGTCGGCGGCATGGGATACTACGCATATGTGACTGACACCGAGAGCAATGTCATCGGCCTGTGGCAAGACATCAAAAAAGCATAACGGCGAGACGCTATGGATATTAAAAGAGGTCTGAAGAGGCTGTACTTTTCTGTTTTACTACTGTGGATTGCCGCAGTAGCCACGGTATTCCCGCTGACCATAGACCACGCACGGCAGTACGGCTACTGGGACAATGTCCTGCGCGTCATCACGACACCGCGCCTCCTGTCGTATGCCGGATGGGCGCTCCTGCCGCCGCTCGCGCTCTCCCTTGTCTTAAAGCTCGCTGTCTGGATCGCACAGGGATTCAAAAAAGATAGAAACGCGCAGTGACAGGAGAAAAGTTTCCTGCTGATGCATACAAAAATCCCGCACGAAGCGGGATTTTTGTATGCACTTTCAACAAAGACGGCTAGGGCATGCCTATCGCCACCGCCGAATTGTCAAATTCATTCGTCTCTTTGATGATATTGTTCGGATCAACCTGTATCATAACGGTATACACCGTATTGGGAGCATAGGACAGGTTGAAAGTCGCATACGGCCAAGTGACCGGCGTACACACGCCTTTCTTGTACGCCGATGATATGTCAAAATCCCGATAGGTGCCATTGACCGTCACCCGAACCGGAAAAGTACCCAAATCATCAGAACCAAGGTTACACAGCGTCGATTGTATGCCGATGGTACGAATCAAGACACTCCGCACGGAAAGATGCGCCCCGGAAATAGTCGGCACCGAAAGCGTCGTCGTCGCATTGACCGAAAATTGTATAGTTGTGTCCTTGTAATACCCGTTTGGATCAATGATGGAGATTGCGGTAAACGTAGCACCAGGGTCATAGGTGAGTCCCCATGTCGCATACGCGAAAGTTTCCGTATCGCACACGCCTACTTTCTGCGCGCCTAAGATCTCAAAGTCCCTATTGATGCCATTTAACCGTATGCGAAGCGGCACCGTCGGAAGATCCGATCCGCCCTTATTACATACGGTTACGGTCGCTCCGGTTCCGTCTAGCGTCGTAGCGCTCACGCCGATATTTACCGATGTCGGCCTTGCAATGGCCGGGGACGCGGACTGGTTTATTGTATAACTCTGAATGACCGGTACTGAAGACATAACATCGCAGCCGTACAAAGCATTCAGTTTGGCACGGGTCCCTTTCCCAAGATACCCGTTTCCTTGTAAAAGGCCGGCGGGCGTCAGGACTTCTGCGGCGTATCTCTGCTGAAATCCCTTGACGCCGCTCACTGTCGCGTCTGCAAACATGCCGAACTCTTGCGCGGGAATATCAAATCCCTCTTTCAGCAAAGCATACTGCAGATGCCGCACCGTATTTCCTCTCGCACCGAGCCTCATATTAGTCGTAAAATCAAAGCAGCCGAGAGGCGACGGCTTAGTAATCGGCGATACGCTTGGCGCCGCCTGAGTGACTACGGGTGCTAAAGGCAAGAAGTCCGCAGACGCAATCTGAAAAGATACCATCCCCGCTATACTCATAATAATGGCGCTATACTTAAAAAAATAACGATGGTGCATAATGATCATTAGACCTACTGATTAAATAGTTTCGTAACGAGATATCCAGATTTCGTGCGAGTGTTGCAAAAATTATGAAGCATATACGCCGTATATGTTGAATAATTTTTGTAAAGTCGTAGCCGAAATCTGGGCATCGCAGTAGAATAATATTTAATCAGTAGGTCTAATATATTAATTTAATAATCTCTAAACCATTCCCTGCCTACGAAAAACAGTGCTTATTCCTATGGCGATTCGGCCTTGATTTTTTATAGAGAGAACTACGCAATAAAACCCAACATTCGCCAATGGCTACGCATAGTGCTATTATAATATAGATCCTTCCTATCTGCCAATAAAGTTATCCACTTTTCTATAATACGCTTTCAGAGAGCTCTCTTATCGTCGATGATCATGCTATGAAAAAAGTCGGCATCACTTCTTCTTTCTTCTCTCTTCAATGATAAACAGGAAAATATGAAGCAGTTTATTCAGGGATTTGATCGCGCGATCATCAGCCGCCTGTGGCAACTGGAAATCCCGCTGGCGCGGGCGGCGATATTCATTGTTTATTTTTGGTTCGGATTTTTGAAACTTGCGGGTGTCAGTCCCGCGGGGCCGCTCGTGCAAGAACTTTTCCAACGCACCATACCGCTGTCAGTGCCTTTTACGACTTTCTACGCCTGCTTCGCGCTTTTTGAAATGACGATCGGAATTGTCTTTCTCGTGCGCGGATGGGAGCGTCTTGCAATTTTCCTCTTAGGCATACACCTTGCTACCACGGTCTTGCCTCTTTTTCTTCTACCCCATATCACTTGGCAAAGTTTTCTCGTCCCCACGCTGGAGGGCCAGTACATCATCAAAAACATCCTCATCGTCGCCATAGCGGTCGTCATCGGATCAAAACTGGTGCCGCTCAAAGATACAAGATAACAGCGCCAATGGCGATGTTATCTTGTATACGCATTCCTGCCGCCCGCCTTATTATCGGACCGATTGAATCGCTTCATACACCGCGGCGCCTTCCCTGGCAGAAAAAGATGCCGACCGATTCTTGCTGTCCGCGGATGATGCGAATCCGTAGACAAAGTCCTTTTCCAGATACGCAATGATCGCGCGCGTGTCCCGCACCCGATCGCGCGACCCCATGAGAGTGATTGCAATGCGCCTGCCGCCGTATTCTGCCATACGCGTACTCCAAATACCCGCCATGGTCTGAATTGACTCATCGGTAAAACCCGCCTTGCCTCCCAAGTACCGCCGGTCGCCCGCAGGCCAATTTACATTACGCCACACGTGTACTCTTTTTTTATCTATTGACGTAATCGTGTATGTTCTTTCCTGACTCAAGATCAGCAATTCCGGATGCGCCGTATCAATATGGCTCAGAAGTGAGAAGAGATCCGCAGCGCTCGTGATATTGTTCTGCGAGAGTCCGCTCGCATCTTCAAAAAATGTCTTGGTGAGGCCGAATTCTTTTGCTTTCGCGTTCATCTTTTCAATAAAATGCGGCAGGGCGAGCTGAAACATGACCGCGATGTCATTGCTGGATTCCAAAATAAGCCCGTGTAGGAGGTCATCGGCGCGAAACGCTTCACCCCGCGAAAGCGCGGCGGAATTGCCGTAGGTCGCGAGCGCCTCATCCCCCACTGCAAGCACCCGTGATGATTTTATTTCTTCTTTTGCGATAATCGCGGTCATAAGTTTGGTGAGCGACGCCGTGGGATACGCGTCATTTTTATTTTTCTCAAAAAGAATCTCACCGGTCTCAATATCCGCGGCAAGTGCTGAAGCCGCACTGGTCTCGGGCACCGCATGCGGCAGAAGCGTCTTGCGGAAATAAGCAAACGAAATATTTTTCGGCGAGTCGCGGCGGAGGACCAAAGCCGGCATCCCTTCTTTGGCATCGGTGAAAAACGCTTTGGCGTGCTCCGGAGTAAGCGCGATGCCCGCCGCAGAATCCCGCGCCAGTACAGCGGCCGCACTTCCGGTATGCGGAAGTGCGGCGCGGATCAGATAATTACCATACAGATATATCGCCCACGACAAATGCGTGCGGCCGCTTTTTGGCGCATGATCCGCGGCTTTGCCCTGCACCGTATAAAACCCCGCCGGAATGTCAAAAAAACTTCCGGCTGTGGGCGCGCTCGCGATTGGAAATACCGCGCGCGCAGCGCCCTTGTCATAGAACGCGACCGTACCCGCGTCCTCATCCACCACGATAAAATCGCGCTTCTCCCAGGTGAGCGCCTCGCGTTTTTTCTCAAGCGCCGGAGCGCCCAAAAACACCGGCGTCGTACTCGCAGGATTGATATAAAATGCGTTTTCATCCAGGAGCGGCTCAGGGATACCCGCGTCAGATGCGGGCACCGCCGCAGGGGCCGGCGGCGCGAAAAAAACATCCGCGCGGGCCGCAATAAACTGCGCGGCAATCACAATAATCGCGCCCACCGCGCACAACTCCAACGCCGACCGTATCCCCTTTTTGTCCACCTCAATTTCCATCCTCTTCATTATCGCCAATCCGCGAAAAAATAACAATGCGGGGGCGGATGCCCCCGCATTTGTTATACGTAGCTCAACCCCCTACTTCTTGCTTCCAGCTACATCGACTTTGAATAATTTGAACATTCTGATCAGTTGGGAAACTTCTGAATCATATCTGCCCTTTGGAGAAATCTTAATCACCAAATCCGCCAATATATCTTCGAACGTCTTAATCTCAATATCATGTTTTTCTAATTCTGCGAGAAGCGCTCCTCGTTTTTTGTCGCTTCCCAACATCAAATCAGGAGTCACAAATACTCGGTGATACCGGCGGTCTCCGATAAGCTCCTTTATCTTCTTTATCCGTTCCGGCCTTACCAATTGTCCCGCCAGTGCTGTTTCGGTTTCTGCGGGCGTTGCCCCCACCCACGGCGTTGATCGCCATTTTACTTCATAGTCATATACTTCACCGTTTGCATCCATTGCGAGGATATCAATATCTCCATAGTTTCTGGGGGTTCGGAAGCGAATATTGACCATTGTAAACTGATGCTTGCATCGACGCACCCACTCTTCGACAATTTTTTCATTTACATCCATATCTCTGCTGTGAAGAAAATATAAACGATGGCGCGGCCGATGGGACTCCCCATCCCCCATCGCTCGCCCGTGCTCCGCACGGCTCACTCCTCCTCCATGGCCCGGGTTTCTAAAAATCTAAAGCAGTTTAGATTTTTAGAATATCCTTCGAGTCCCATCAAAACCGAATTGAAATAGAAAATACTCTCTGATGAGAGTATTTTCTATTTCAAAGCGCGGCCGATGGGACTCGAACCCACGATCTCCTCCGTGACAGGGAGGCGCTTTAACCAACTAAGCTACGGCCGCATAAAATCTTCTTACACAATCTCCGAGCCGATTTTCTCTCCTGCGAGAAGCCGCGCCAAATTTCCTTTCTTAAATACGTCAAACACCACGGTCGGGATTTTATTCTCGCGCGCGAGCGTGACCGCGGTCAAATCCATTACTTTCAATCCGCGGCGTACCATGTCCAGTGCGTCCACTTCAGCCAAAAATTTTGCATCATGGTTTTTCTTGGGGTCTTCCTCGTACACGCCCTCCACATTGGTCGCCTTGAGGATCACCTCTGCTCCAATCTCGGACGCGCGGAGTGCCGCCGCAGTATCGGTGGAAAAATACGGATTACCGGTGCCGCCCGCGAATATCACCACGCGGCCTTTTTCCAGATGCCGGATTGCACGCCGGCGGATAAAGGGCTCCGATACCTGTATCGCAGTAATCGTGCTCATCACGCGCGTGAAAAGCCCGATATGCTCCAGCGTACTCTGGAGCGCCAACGCATTGATAATCGTGCCGAGCATCCCCATGTAGTCCGCGGTTGCCCGATCAATCCCGATAGCCGACAATTTCTCTCCGCGGATGAAATTGCCGCCGCCGATGACGAGCGCCACCTCGCATCCCATGTCGCTCACCGCCTTCACCTCATGCGCGATATATTCGGCGGCATGGATATCCAACCCCTGCTCGCCCTTGCCGCTCAAGGTCTCGCCCGAGAGCTTGAGCAATACTCTTTTCCACCGAAGTTTTTCTTGCGCCATAATTGTATTTTTCATTATACCCATTATGTCAGGGGTGGGGAACGATCCCACGGCCTCCGCGTTATGAGTGCGGCGCTCTACCACTGAGCTACCCTGACACAAAACCCATCACTGCGTCAACTCATTCAAAATGATATAACATTTCCCGCCGAAGAACAAGCTGATACCATCCTTGCCTATTCTTATAAACTGTGCGTATAATACTAATTACGCGCTGGCACAATCATATCCTCTTCGCCGAAATTATAGAAAAGATTCCATAATTTCGGCGGGGTGGAGGAGCAGTACCTCGCGAGGCTCATAACCTTGAAACGCCGGTGCAATTCCGGCCCCCGCAACCATCATATTCAAAACGCCCCGCGTCTGCGGGGCGTTTTTAATTATCCGGATGACGAAAGATCAGACGATGATTCTTTTTCCTTCAGTACGCCGAGTTCCTTGAATACGAGTTCAAATGATGCGAGGGCGTGGCCAATGGTCTCTTTGGTATGGACGATTGTCGGGTCGTGCGCTACCATATTGCGCAAGCGATGCGCCGATACCACGCGATCATAGGACGGCATAATGGTCGGATCCACTTTATCTAATCGCTCTTTGACGGTGTTGCCCTCATGCCCCATGTGTTGGAGCACATCATCCAGCATGGCGTCGGCGCGGAGCACCGCCATGTTCCAGTCAGATGGATTGGCGGACGCGGCGAGCTTCTTGACCTCTATCCATTCCTCGCTGACTTCTTTTTCAATCGGCACCGCCCGCACCTTGCGCGGGCCTTCTCCGGGGACAATAAATGTCGGCGGACTCGCGTCCAGCTTAAAAAATTTGCGTAGGGTCACGATAATAAATATGATAAGACCGACATTAAAAATACTAATCACGACCGCAGTGCCGGTGCCGATCACCGCCCACAAGGAATATGCCCATGCAAGAAACCCTTGGTACCAATCGTAAATCGCCCGCAGATACGAGCCGAAAAACGCGAGCACTAGCAAAAAAGCGATCACCGCAACGGCGATTTCGATCAAGATGGTACTGACACTCGTATCTTTTTTCTCCTCGTCGTCCATAAAGAAATTGCTTAGATTGCCGCGCTCCCTACGGTCGCTCGCAATGACGGAGAGGGAACTTGAACAATCGTATTATAGCAATGATTCAACCGCTTGAGCAATGGAGAAAAGCCGCTCGTCCGCATGGCGCGGCGCAATGAGTTGCAACCCCACCGGTAATGATGCCGCGCGTACGGCAGGAAGCGACAGCGCCGGAAGCCCTGCAAGATTTATAGCCACGGTGTAGATATCTTGCCGATACATCGTAAGCGGATCAGCGCCCGCGCCGCCGAGAATAAAAGCGGGATTTGTCGTTGTTGGGCTTACGATCACATGCACTTTTGTAAACGCTTTTTCAAAATCCTCACGGATGAGCGCCCGCGCTTTTTGCGCTTTCACATAGTAGGCGTCGTAATACCCTGCTGACAGCGCATACGTGCCGAGCATAATGCGGCGCTTCGCTTCCGCCCCGAATCCTTCGGCGCGCGAATGAGTGTAGATTTCTGCAAGCGTCGCGGCATCACTCGCGCGATGGCCGTAGCGAATGCCATCAAAGCGCGCCAGATTCGCCGACACCTCTGACGGCACAATAATATAGTATGCGGGCAATGCGACTGATGCGTGCGGCAAACTGATTTCTTCCAATGTCGCACCCGCCTGTTTCATTTTTTTGAGCGCGTCTTTAATGGTCTCCTCGACTCCCGCATCAAGTCCCGCCATGCAGCCCTGCATATCTAAATACTCACGAGGTATGCCGACTTTAATATTTTTTAATTCGCCTCTTTCATTTTCCGGCTTTTGCTTTTTCTCACCAACAGTCGCGTCAAATGCGTCTTTTCCCGCAATCGCGTCAAACAGTATTTTTGCATCCGCGACTGATTTTGCCATGGGACCGATTTGATCGAGAGATGATGCCATGGCAATGAGTCCGTGGCGCGACACCGCGCCGTAGCTGGGCTTCATGCCGACTATGCCGCAAAATGCGGCGGGCTGGCGGATGGATCCGCCGGTATCCGAACCCAATGCGCCAAGACACATGTCTCCGGCGACCGCCGCGGCGGATCCGCCGGATGATCCCCCGGGCACGCGCGTCAAATCCCGCGGATTTTTCGTGGGGCCGAATGCCGAGTGCTCGGTAGAACCCCCCATGGCAAATTCATCCATATTGGTCTTGCCAAGGAAAATCGCGCCCTGCTGTTTAAGTTTCCGTATCACCGTCGCGTCGTACGGCGCCACATAATATTCCAGCATGCGCGAGCCCGCAGTGCACCGCTTTCCCGCAATCAAAATATTATTCTTGATCGCAAGCGGGATGCCGAAAAGCGGGGGCAATTTTAGCCGCTCGGCATCATCGTAGGATGCAAGCTCCTCATCTCTTTTTTCTGCCTCGCCGCGCGCATCTGTAAATATTTCCAGATACGCGTGCATATCAGAATCTTTTGCCGCGATGGCATCCGTGCACGCCGCGACCAATTCGCTCACGGAAAATTCTTTTTTCCGGAGTCCCGCGCCCGCGTCCCGTATTGTTAGTTCGTTGAGCTTCATAACTAAAACACCGATCGCACTTTTACCAAATCGCCTTCACGCTCGGGTGCCGCGGCGAGCAAATCTGCGGATTTGCCCTCAAGATCAGCGTCCGCTACGGCATCCTCGCGCATAACAGTCATCAAATCAGTGCCTCCTGCCATGGGCGCCACATCGTGTACATCCAGACCATCCAATTCCGCGACAAACGCCAAAACCGAGGAAAGTTCACTCACATAGAGTTCCTCTTCTTCCGCCGTGAGCGCAATCCGCGCCAATGACGCAATCCGTTTTACTTCTTCCCGTGAAATAGCCATGGCGCTCGTTTACTTTGACGATGAACTTTTCTGATGCCGATACATTTTTATAATTTCGTCCGTGGTGGTCGCATCGCGCGGCTTTTTGTCGTCGCGGAAACGCACGAGGCGCGGAAACCGAAGCGAATAACCAAGGTCATCGGCCGTGCGGCCTGCGGTGTGGCGGGGCGAACGGGTAATCTCGTCTGCAAGTATTTCTACCACAAGCGAGGGCGCAATCCAAATGTCGGGTACCACCTCATCGTGCGCGATATATTCTTTCGGCTTTTCCCGTGTCTCGTACGCTTTCATGCGCCGCTTTGCCTCGCGAAATTGCTCGTCCGAAAGCCCTGTGCCAAGACGCGAGATCGTATAGTAGCGGTCATCCGTCCCTGCCACGCCGAGCAAAAACCCGCCAACGCCAAACTTCGCGCGCTTGCCCCGTCCCCGATACGCGCCCATCACCACGCAATCAATGGTATCCGGCAATTTTGCCCCGGTCCCGGTCTCCCCGGCGCGCAGATGGAGGAGCGCAGAACTTTTTTCTTTTAATTTAATCCAGTGAAACCCGCGGCTCCCGGCCTCATACGGCGCCGTAAGATTCTTTACCACAATCCCTTCAAGCCCGCGCGTGATTTCCCGATGTAATTCTTTTTGTACGATCTCCGGGGAATCGGTCTCCATGCGCTCGGTAAGGCGCAACGCATCGCGGCTCTGCTTTTTCTTGAACACTTCTTCAAGCATGCCTCGCCGTTCGGCGAATGGCACTGCGACAAGTGATTTCCCATTCAAATACATAATGTCAAAGACAAATGCGGCGAGCGGGATTTTTGCCGCGACCGCCGCGATATCGTGTTTGCGTTTGCGCTGGACTGTTTCCTGAAAAAGCGCAAAAACACCCGTATCCGGATGATACCCGATGGTCTCGCTGTCCAAAATCACAGAGTCCATCGGCAATTTCATGGCGGCATCGGCAATTTCCGGAAACATCACGGTTGTGCGTTCAAGATTGCGCGAGAAAAGCTCCACGCGTTTTTTCCCTTTCTCGCGCCAGACGTGGATCTGCGTCCGGAAACCA
>Ga0209515_10004387_pt1 | contig 19116 bp, 18 predicted proteins | sample Subgroupgradi54m_FD_187454 | JGI IMG/M metagenome (GOLD analysis project Ga0209515, IMG submission 187454) | Subsurface groundwater microbial communities from S. Glens Falls, New York, USA - GMW60B uncontaminated upgradient, 5.4 m (SPAdes)... ...
GACCAGACGATAAGGAGGACGGTGAGCTTCAGCGGGCTGTACCGCAGTTCGCGCGCGCCCGTGGTCCACCGTTTCAAGCGGACCCAGTAGAAGAGCGGCACCCCTGGGCTCAGGACACGTTCAGGCGTCATCGTGTTCGGGACCGGTCAACCGGAAGAACACCTCTTCGAGCCGAGCGCCGCCGTGACGCCCTTGGAGCTCCTGCCACGTGCCCAGCTCCACGAGTCGGCCTTGGCTGAGGACGGCGATGCGGTGCGCGAGATCCTCCACCACGGAGAGTTGGTGGGTCGAGAGCATGATCGACATCCCCTGCCGGGCGCGTTCGGTCAAGAGCTGCTTCATCACACGCAGCGTCTGGGGATCCAGCCCGAAGAAGGGCTCATCGAGGATAAAGACCTGGGGCTCGTGCAGGAGGCCCGCGATGAGGACCAGCCGGCTCTTCATCCCGTAGGAGAGCTGGCTCACCCGACGATCGAGCAGGCCGTCACACCCAAAGAGCGAGAGGAGTGTTCGCGCGCGCTCGCGCAGGACCTCGGGGGGAAGCTGGTACATCCCACCGATGAATCCGAGCGTTTCGGACACGGTGAGCTGTTCGTAGAGGAACGGCTGATCCGGAAGGAACGCGAGGATCCGCTTGGCCTCCAGGGGCTGTCGGAGCACGTCGTAGCCTCCGATGAAGACCTCCCCCGCCGTCGGCGTGAGCAGCCCGACGAGGAGTTTCAGCGCGGTGGTCTTCCCCGCCCCATTGGGTCCCACGAGCGCCAGGATCTCACCGGGCGCCACCTCGAGTGAGAAATCCGTCAACGCGTCCATCCGTCCGTACCGTTTCGTCAACCCACTAACCTTAATCATGTGAGAATCCCACACCACAGAGAGCACAGAAGTTCCACAGAAGCACAGAGAAAGCTCTTTGGCACTTCTTCTGTGGCTCTGTGGATGCTCTGTGGTTCTGTGGTGTTCATGTGAGAATCCTACACCACAGAGGACACAGAAGTTCCACAGAGGCACAGAAGAAATCCCAAGACGGTTTTTCTCTGTGGTTCTGTGGCCGTTCTGTGGTTCTGTGGTGTCGTGAGGATCATGGCGTCGTCACCGCCTCCACCACCTGGACCCGCAACTTCCCGATAAACTGGCCGAGGGTGATGAGCTGTTCGTTCTCTGCCTCGATGAGCCCCACATGCGTGACGTCTGCGACGAGCTGGCCCAGCGTGGGATCGGTCGGGATCCACTGTCCGATCCACACCTCCGGCCACGCGTGGTAATAGAGCCGGCCTTGCCAGTACACGAGCCCGGCCACCATCCGCGTCGGAATCCCGCGACTTCTCGCCAGGGCGGTGAAGAGAACGGTGTGCTCATGGCAATCGCCTGACGGGGTGAGGAGCACATCCACCGCCGAGGGCAAGCCGATGCTCAAGCGTTTCGTCAGCGTCGAGAAGACCCACTGGTTCAGCGCCACGGTTTGTTCCCACGGGTCGGTGCGCGCCCCGACGATCTGTGCCGCCTTCGCGATGATGCGCGGATCATCGGATTGGACAAAGGGGCTCGGCCGACGATGCCGCTCGATGGAGGATGGCGGTACCGGAGCCACCACGTCACCCGCGGGTACTCCTCCCGCGGCTCCTGGCGTGGGGGGACGCGTCAGCTCGATGAGGCGCCATGGGCCTGACGGAGCCGTCCGGTGATACTGGGCCAACTGGTCCGGGGGAAGCACGCGCTGCCAGGGACGCACCAGGGTGATGTCCTCACCCTCGATGCCTTCCACGAGGAGGGTGAGCCTGGCGATGCGCGCCGGATCATCGAGGTGTTGGTCGATGGGCACTGACGTGGCCAAGAGCAGATCGGGTGCGCTCGCAGCATCCGTCTGCGTTCTCAGCGCCTCCTCCCGCGTGGTGCGGCGCAACTCCCACCCGAGCGGGGAGGTCTCTTTGAGGACCTCGCCGTCCGGTGTGACCCAACTGGTCGTGCTGAGACCTGCGACGTCCGTTTCAATGACGAGCGCCTCGCGCCCATCGAGCGGCTCCAGCCGCCTCACGGTGAAGTAGAGCGGCTCGGGGCTCAAGGCCAACGGATTGAGCACCCAGGCTTTCCCTGTCTGGCCCACGTGGAGCCGGTGGAACGCCGCCCACGAGGAGAGGCCCGTGACAATGGTGCCGCCCGCCGGATCCCGCAGCTCTTTCGTGACGGCGCTGGCGGGGGTCATGACGGTCATCACGAATTTGTCGCCGATCCGCTTGCCGGCCCAGTGGAGTTGATACGTGGGAGCTTGGAGTGAGGCGGCGAACTCTTGGAGCCGCCAGTCCGCATCGATGAACGCTCGAGCCGAAACGTGGAGCTGTTGCGGAGTTCCCAGCAGCGTAAACGTCAGCTGTCCCTGATCGGTCATCCCGACGCCCGGAATGCCATTGCGCTCCTCAGGCACGAGCATGGCGTGAGAGAAGCCGATCGGCTGGCCTTGGTAGGAGAGGCTGAACCACTGCTCCTTGGCCTCGAGGGTGGCGCCCAACGACCGCGACGGATTGCTGACCGCACCGACGAGCGATCCCCGACCCTGCAACACGACCAGCCCGGCCGAGGCAAGCCAGCTCGCGAGGATCAACCCATCGGTTACGAGAAAGCGAATCCACGAACGCATGTCACGAGGGGTTGAGTGTCACGGTGACAATCATCCCACCTGAGTGGTCATCGCCTCACCGACGGGTTGGGCTGTGGGCAGCCTTGGCGAGTGCGCGCTCGTACACCTGGACGTAGGCCTGGGCGGAGCGGGTCCAGGAAAAGTCCTGCCGCATCCCGGTCTGCATGAGCGCGCGCCAGCGCGCGCGATCGTGGAACGCCGCGAGAGCTCGCCTGACCGTCTCCACGAGAGCGGAGGTCGTGTGCTCGGCAAACACCAATCCGGTCGCGGTCTTCGAGGCCATCGTCGCTGGGATCGCATCCACCACCGTATCGGCCAATCCGCCGACCCGCTTCACAATCGGGACGGTCCCAAACCGCATGCTGTACATCTGGTTGAGCCCGCATGGCTCGAATCGCGACGGCATCAACAACGCATCGGCGCCGGCTTCGATCTGATGCGCGAGCGCGTTATCGAACGCGAGGGTGACCGCCAGCCGCTCAGGAAATCGCTTCGCAAGCTGCTCCAGCTGCTGGTGGTAGTGGGGATCGCCCGTCCCCAGGATCACGATCTGGAGCGGCAGCGCCATGAGCGCCTCGATGCCTTGGAGGACAATATCGATGCCCTTCTGATCGGCGAGGCGTTGCACCATGCCGATGAGCAGGTCATCCCGCTCGGGGAGCCGATGGCGGCGCTGCAGCGCCCGCTTGCATGCCGCCTTGCCCTCGATCCGATCGACCGAGAATGACGCGGCGATGTGCGGATCGGCGGCGGGGTTCCATTCGTCAGGATCGATCCCGTTGAGGATCCCGACGAAATCGTCTCGGCGCATGCGCAGGACGCCGTCCAAGCCGCAGCCGAACTCCGGCGTTTGGATCTCGCGCGCGTACGTCGGGCTCACCGTCGTCAACAGTCCCGCGCAGACGAGGCCGCCCTTCAAGCAGTTGACCTGCCCGTAGAACTCGAGCCCGTCGATGGAAAACGCTCCATCCGGCAGACTCGTCGCCGGCCACTGCTCCTTCGGGAACACCCCCTGGTAGGCGAGGTTGTGGATCGTCAACACGCTGCCCATCCCTCCGAAGAACGGATCCTGGCCCAAGGAGCCGTCGCGCAGGTGCGCACAGGCGAGGGCGCTCTGCCAGTCGTGGCAGTGCACGACGTCGGGCTGCCAGGCCAGTACGCGCAGCATGGTGAGCGCGGCCTGGGCGAACCAGCTGAATCGCTCGAGGTTATCCGGATGGTCGTTCCCCTGCACCTGGTAGAGCCCGTCACGATCAAACAGCGTCGGACAGTCGAGGAAATACGTCGTCACGCGACTCTTGGGGAGCAGTCCTTCCCACACGCGCCCATCGAGCGCGCGACGTCCCACCGCGATGGAGAGGCGGACGTCGGTCGGCTGCAGGCCAAACCGCTCACGGTTCACCTGCCGATAGAGCGGCATGATGAGACGGACGTCGTGGCCCAGCGACGCCAGCGCCCTCGGCAGCGCGGCGGCCACATCGGCCAGTCCCCCGGTCTTCGCAAAGGGATCGACTTCAGAGGCCACGAACGCGATCTTCATCGAAATTTTTGATTTTGGATTTTCGATTTTGGATTTTCGATTTTGGATTTGAAGACGCTCGTTAACTACCAATCCAAAATCCAAAATCTACAATCCAAAATGCGTGGCGTTGGAACTCAGGAGGTGGCATAGAGACGGTAGTCCAGAAACGGAAACAGGTTGTCCTTGGCCTCGATCTCGGAGAGCCACGCGTCATCCGCCTGGCCCTGCCGCGAGGCGTCGTACAACGCGCCAAACCGCGCGAGGTGATCGCGGAGCCGCCGGTACGCGTAGGCGGTGTGCGTCTGCGTTTTCAGGATGAACGCCCAGTCGGACGATTGCGCCAGGAGCAATTCTTTCGCCATCTGCGTGAGGATCCGCGCGCGCAGCGGATCCGGACGCGGATGCGCGTTGGCCTGCTCCGTCATCCGCTCGGCCATCTTGTGCAGGTGCCGGTAGATCCAGTCGTTCGCACCGCTGAGCCACACGTCGCTGTAGCCCCCGTTGCCCCAACTGGACATCGTCGGCTCGAGGACTTGATTGGTCGGGTAGCGCTGGACGTAGTCCGACGGGGCGATGAGCTCGATCGTCCGCTGGTCGACGTGGATCTTCCGCACCAACAGCTCGAGCCAGTCCGGCCCTTCGAACCACCAGTGACCGAAGAGCTCCGCGTCGTAGGGGCTGACGATGAGCGGCGCGCGGTCCATGATCGAACGGAGGTGCTCCACTTGCCGCTCGCGATTGAACAGGAAGTTCCCCGCATGCTGCGCGGCCCTCTCGAACGCCCGGTCCGGGTCGTAGGGCTGCTTATCGTCCGTCTTGCCCGTGATCCGGTAGTACTTGATGCCGGTGTTGAGCCGTGCCCCATCCCCGTTGAGGTAGGGCCGCACGTAGTCGTAGTCCAGGTCGAAGCCGATGTCTCGGTAGAAGTCCCGGTACTCGTCGTCGCCGGGGTACCCTTCCTCAGCGCTCCAGACGCTCTTGGACGATTCGAGGTCTCGTCCGAACGCCGCGACCCCATTCGGGCAGATTGCCGGCGCATACACGCCGTACTTCGGCCTCGGTGAGCCAAACAAGATCCCGTGCGCGTCCGTCAGGAAGTAGCGGATGCCGAACTCCTTCAAGAACGTCTCGTGCCCGGGGTGGTAGCCGCACTCCGGCAGCCAGAAGCCCACCGGGCCTTTCCCGAACGCCTGCTCAAACGCCCGCACCCCCACGGCGATCTGCGCGCGCACCGCAACCGGCTGAACCTCCATCAACGGCAGGTACCCATGCGTGGCGCACGACGCGATGGGCTCGAGGAGGCCCCGATCGCTCAGCTCCCGGAACGGCTGGATGAGGTTGCGACGGAAGCTCTCCACGTAGAGCCGGCGGGCCGTCGCGAAGCGGTGGTGATAGAAGAGCGCTAAGCGATGAAACGGCGGCAACCAGCGCGTGCGCTCAATCTCCTTCGCGGAGAGCTCGCTGAGTTGCTCGAGGTAGTGGAGGTAGCGAGTCTGGAGCAGCCCATCGGAGAGCATCGCGAGGAGTGTCGGCGTAAACGACATCGTCAGGCGAAACGGCACGCCGTCGTTGGCCAAGCGCTGGAACCGTTCGAGGAGCGGCAGGTACGTCTCGGTGATGGCCTCAAAGAGCCATCGCTCCTCGAGAAAATGGGGGTGTTCGGGATGCCGAACAAACGGCAGGTGGGTGTGCAGGACGAGGGCGAGAAATCCGGCGCGTTCCGTCATGGGCGGCTGTGCGGAGCAGCCGTGCTCGGCGTCACCGGCGCGGGCCAGGCCAGCGAGATGAGCGGTGTGACCGTCCTCGTCTGGCGCCCGTCCGGCGAGCTGCACTCGACCGTGATCGACTGGGTTCCGTCCGGGAGCGCGAGCCGCAGGCTGAACGTCCCGTCCTTGCGAATCGCCACCGGCTGGCCTTGAACCGTGACAGTCGCTCTGGGTTCCGTCGCCCCGTGAATCACGAGGTCGGTATCCACGCGGCACCAGAATCCCCGCACCGCAGGTGTCCGGTTCTGGATAAAGAGGTTGCCGGACGAGCGGACCGAGGAGAGCGATTGGGCCGCGAGGCGCGACCACGACGCGCTGCCACTCGCCCCTGGGCCAAGGCCTATCTCACCGACGAGCTTCCAAAAATCCTCATCAGCAATCATCCAGGCTTCGTCGATCACGTCGGAGGGGCCGAACCGCGGGGTCGTCACGCGGTTTGAGCGCGCCAACAGGAGAAACCGTCCTTGAGCCGTCAACAGTCCGAGTTCAACGATGAAGGACCGGCCCGGGGTAGCCGTATGGAGGTGCCAGTTCGTTGCCAACCCGGAGAGGCCGATGTCAAACGAGGCGTGCGCGGGCTGGGCGGGATAGTCGATCCCGGTGACGTCATAGACGCGCAGGATGGATTGCAGGCCCGCCACTTCGTGCGGCAGCAGCTGGCTGCGGGCGGCCCGTTCGGTGCCGGCTTGAATCTCCCAATACGCGAAGATCCACCACGGGTCTTTGACCATGGCCACAATCCGATCATCGCCGTAGCCGGTCGGAATCACAAACTGCTCCTCCGGTGTCGCGACGCGCGCAACCATCCTGCCGCCTGCGTCTCCCCGAGGCGACGGATGGCCCGGAGCGGCCCAGGCTGCTGGCTCCACAGCCGCAGAGGACGCGCCCGCCGGTTGGGCGGCGCCTGGTCCGACGCGTGATGGCCGTGTGGCAGCTCTCGGGGAGCGTCGACGCTCGACCCGACGCGTCACCCGTACGCTGGGGCCGCGAGGCGGCTTGCGGACGACGGAAGTGCGCGCGACTGGAGGCGGGGTCGATCCTTTACTGCGACGAACCGCAGAGGTGGCCGGAATGGATAGGCTCGCTGAGGTGGGTTTCGCACGCCGCGGACGACGCAGACGCTTTGTCGCAGTCAGGGCGCCGGCTTTCAGCGACGCGACGAGGGCTTTGAGCCGCGCGACCCGTCGCTGCGTGGCCGCGTCAGCGGCGGCCTGCGGACGTGCCGCTGAGGTAGCCGTTGCGCGAGCGGGTTTCCGCCTGGACGGACCCTTGTGTGCCATGCCCTTATTATAACGCCCCGCAGGGCCTCTGCCAATACGTTACGGCTGTCGGCTGGAACGGAAGAGCGCGGCGAGGGAGCGACGGGATGCGCGGCGAGCGAGGTAGCCGGCGGTGATCACGAGGTAACCCATCCCCAGGAGCACGCGCACCTGCGTGGTCGGGCACACGAATTGGACGAGGAAGAGACCCATGAGGAGCACCGCTTCTCCCAAACCGAATCGAAGGTTGGCGAGGACGACGATGGCCAAGAGCGACTGCGCGGCCGTGAGGAAGATTTCCTCGCATTGGCGCGCATCCAGGTGCATGGGTTGGAGATGGCCTCCGGAAATCGCGAAGACGAGCGGGAGCATCCCGATGAGCAGCGTCCACTGGTTCACCTTGGAGGAGATGAGGGTTCCCAGGCCCGCCGTGGGCTTGTGGCGCAGCGCAAAAATGATCGCCACGATGAACTCCGGAGACTCCGACGCCAGCGGGGCGAGCCACTGGATGAGGAGAAACTCTTCGATCCCGAGGCGTCTGGCGTTGTGCAGTAGCCCGTTCGCGAACGGCTCCGCGGAGATGAAGATCGTATAGGCCGGGAGCAGGAACAGGCACACGGTCACGAGCCGACGCCACCCGCGTGGCAGATACGCTAACCGCTCCGGCGGACCGGCGAGTCCCGGCTCTTCCACATGCCCGCGGCCGACCGCGCGGATGTAGAGGACGAAGATCCCGATGAAGACGAGCGTGTCGAAGACGGAGAGCGTGCGCTTGAGCGGCAGGAGGAACGCGTAACACGTCGCGACGAGCAGCGCGAGGAGTTCCACCCGCTGCTCGGACTTGACGTGGATCGCGGGGGCTCGGGTCCTGGCCCAATAGGCGAGCAGGACCGCCGACCAGCCCATGCCGATGAGGAGCCGGTTCGCCCCGGTCATGTTGGCCGCGGCGTACGAGATATAGGCCGGATCCTTCCCCGCCTGCCAGGCCAGGTACATATCCACCGCGTATTCGGGCAGCACCGCGACCAGGGCGAGGAAGGCGAGCGCGAGCGCTTGGGAGATTTCCAGCTGGGCGAGTTCGGCCGCCCACGACAGCATCGCGGCGGAACCGAAGATGGCAAGCCCCGGGAGGATGGTTTCGACGACGGGGCCCAGCTCGCCCCGGCTGAAGGCGTGGACGAGAATCCACTGCCCGGCCAATCCCAGTGCAACAAGGAGGAGCGCGTAGTCTCTGACGCGGGCGAGGCGGGACGCGGGTTTCATGCAAGAAGCGTCAGACACGTTTTGCGAAACGTGTCTGACACCTTAGGTGATGACGTCGCCGATGACCGGCTCGACCTTCACGCCCTTTTTCTCCAGGAAGGCCACCGCTCTCTTCAGCGCCTCGTCAGCCCCTTCCAGCTCCAAGGTGACTTCCCCGCTCGTCTCCGTCACCTTGGCGCGCCGGATATTGGGCATGACATCGTACTCTTTCGCCATCATGTAGATGACCGGTTCCTTGATGAGATGCTGTGGAAACATCAGCGTCACCTGCTTCTTGGCCATGCTCCCTCCTCGCGACACACCGTTTCTTCAATCACCGTACGCTCCTGAATCGTCGTCGCGTCTCCACACGCGGCACACGCTGGGTCCCGACGGACCACGACCTCGCGAAACCGACTCATCCTGCCGTCAAACACGAGCAGGCGGTTGACGAGCGGCTCCCCCAGTCCCAGGAGCACCTTCAACGCTTCGTGCGCCATGATGGTGCCGATCACCCCGGCCGCGGATCCCAGCACCCCGGCTTCTTGGCAACTCGGAATCGCGCCGGGCTGCGGGGGTTCTGGGAACACGCACCGCAGGCACGCGCTGCGTCTGGGCAGGATCGTCATCACCTGTCCCTCCACATGGACCACACCCCCGTGCACAAGCGGCTTGTTCAGCAGGATGCAGGCGTCGTTCACCAGGTATCTCGTCGGGAAGTTATCGGAGCCGTCGAGCACGAGGTCGTAGGGAGCCGCCACGTGGCGGGCGTTGGCCGCCGTGAGCGCCTCCTGCACCGGGACGACGACGACCTCGGGGTTCAGCGCGTGAAGCCGCGCCTGGGCCGAGAGGCTCTTGGGACGGCCGACCTCGCCGGTCGCGTGCACAATCTGCCGATGGAGGTTGCTCAGCGCGACCGACTCGCGGTCGATGATCCCGATCGTCCCCACGCCGGACGCGGCCAGATACAAGGCCGCAGGAGACCCCAGCCCGCCCGCTCCCACGATGAGGACGGCAGCGCGAGAGAGCCGCTCCTGCCCTTTCACCCCAACCTCAGGCAGGATGAGCTGTCGGCTGTATCGCGCGATCTGTTCTTTCGTCAGCATCCCAAGAACGATATCAGATATCAAACCGCGGTTTGATATCTGATATCGAACTGCCGCCGGCGATCGCCGGAATAATCGAGACTTCATCGCCGTCCTTCACCGCCGTCTGGTCGCCCTGGAGGAATCGGATGTCCTCCTCGTTCACGAAGACGTTCACGAACCGGCGCAGCTTCCCGTCTTGGTCGCAGATCCGCTCTTTGATCCCGGGGTAGCTGCGCTCGAGGTTGGCGAGCAGCTCCGTCACGCTCTTCCCCTCGCACGCCACTTCTCCTTGTCCGTTGGTCAGCCGCTGCAGCGGCGTGGGAATCCGAACGGTCACTGGCATGGTCGTCCCTCCTTATTCAGGATTACAGTGATTTTGAAAAACGATTACAGTGATAAGGCCGTATCACTGAAATCACGTTGTTCATCACTGTAATCATCTCTACTCTCCTTATCGCGTGGATACGCCTGAGAGCCGGCCGGTGAAATTTGACTCGAACGAGGCGAGGGTCGGCTTGATCCGCGTCGCCTGCCCGAGCCGGTTCACGAGCGGCTCCTGCGTCTTGAGCCCGTTGCCCGTGATGCACACGACGACGGACTCATCGCGCGGGATTGTGCCCTGCTCGATGAGCTTCTTTGTCACCGCGAGTGTCACCCCGCCCGCCGTTTCGGTGAAGACCCCTTCGGTCTCGGCCAAGAGCTTCATCGCCTCGATGATCTCCTCGTCGCTCGCGGACTCGGCCCAGCCGCCGGAGTCCAACACCGCCTTCGTCGCGTAGTAGCCATCCGCCGGATTGCCGATCGCAAGCGACTTCGCGATCGTGTTGGGCTTCACGGGCTTGACGATGTCCGAGCGCTCCTTGATCGTGTTGACGATCGGCGCGCACCCCGTCGCCTGGGCTGCGTAGAGCTTGGTGCGCACCTCGCTCAGGAGGCCGAGCAGCTTCAGCTCCTTGAGCGCTTTCCCGATCTTGGTGATGAGCGACCCTCCGGCGGCCGGGATGACGATGTGCTGGGGGGCGCGCCAGCCGAGCTGTTCCGCAATCTCAAAGCCATACGTCTTGGACCCTTCGGCGTAGTACGGCCGGATGTTGATGTTGACGAACGCCCAGGGGTACTTCGCGCCGATCTCGGCGCAGAGCCGGTTCACTTCATCGTACGTCCCCTCGACCGCGATGAGCGTCGGGTGGTAGATGAGCGACGCGACGATCTTGCCCATTTCGAGGTCGGCGGGGATGAAGATGTAGCGCTTCAGGCCCGCGCGCGCCGCATGGGCGGCAACCGAGTTGGCGAGATTGCCGGTCGAGGCGCACGCCACCGTGTCGAACCCGAGCTCCTTCGCCCGGGTCAGCGCGACCGCCACGACGCGATCCTTGAAGGAAAGCGTCGGGTGGGAGACCGAGTCATCTTTGATGTAGAGCTCGCGCACCTCCAGCGCGTCGGCCAACCGCTCGGCTCGGAACAGGGGGGTGAAGCCTGACGAGAGCCCGACGGTCGGCTCGCCCTCAATCGGCAACAGCTCCCGGTAGCGCCAGAGCGTGTGCGGACGAGCGGCGAGCGCGGCCTTGGTCAGAACCCGGCGGATCGCGTCGTAGTCGTAGTCGACCTCGACGCCGCCGAAGCAGTACTCGCAGACGAAGATGACCTCTTTGGGATAGAGGCGGCCGCACTCGCGGCACTTCAACCCGATGACGTAGCTCATCGTATTTTGGATTTCGGATTACTGGTCATAACAGTAACGCTCGTTTTCGCACGAGAAGCCGCACGCCAGCACTCGCGGGCTCACTCACGAGGATCTCGTGGCCTTCCGCCCGCAGCCCAAACGGGATGGTGTTCAACGCTTCGCCCTCGTCGAGGTAGAGCTCCAGGACGTCGTTCTCCGCCATCGCCTGCAGCCGCGCCACCGTCTGGACGTAGCTCGCCGGCCGCTCGATTCCCCGGACGTCCAACGATTGGTCCACGCGCAGCTTTCCGATCGACGATGATGGCCCCATGTCACCCCTCGAAGTATGGTTGAATGCTGAGGTACCGCTCCCCGGTATCCGGAAACACGACGACGACCGTCTTGCCGCTCCCGATCTCCTTCGCCACCTTCAGGGCGGCCCAACACGCCGCCCCGGCAGAGATGCCGACGAACAGCCCCTCGTCTTTCGCGAGCCGCTTGGCCGTCTCGTACGCCTGCTCATCACTCACCGTGAGGATCGTATCGATGATCCCGCGGTTCAACACCTCCGGGACAAACCCCGCTCCGATCCCCTGGATCATGTGCGGTCCCGGCGGCCCCCCGGTGAGCACGGCGGAGCTCTTCGGTTCCACCGCCACAATGTTGACCTCCGGCCGTTTCTTTTTCAAGACTTCTCCCACGCCGGTGATCGTCCCGCCGGTCCCCACCCCGGCCACGAAGGCGTCGACCTCGCCGTCGGTCGCGCGGAGGATCTCTTGCGCGGTCGTGCGCCGGTGGACCTCGGGGTTGGCGGGGTTGCGAAACTGCTGCGGCATGAAGGCGCCGGGGGTCTCCTTCACGATCGCCTCCGCGCGCTTCACCGCCCCGATCATCCCTTCGCCCGCCGGCGTGAGGACCACCGAAGCGCCATAGCTCTTGAGAATCTGGATGCGCTCCGCGCTCATCGTCTCCGGCATCGTCAGGATGCTCTTGTAGCCCTTGACCGCGCAGATCATGGCCAGGCCAATCCCCGTGTTGCCGCTGGTCGGCTCGACGACCGTGACGCCCGGCTTGAGGAGCCCGCGGGTTTCCGCATCCTCGATCATCGCGAGGCAGATGCGGTCTTTCACACTCCCCCCAGGATTGAACGACTCGAGCTTCGCGAGGATGGTCGCCATGCGCGGCTCGACGATCCGCCGCAGCCGCACCATCGGCGTGTTGCCGATGAGGTCGAGAATACTCTCCGCCACTTTTTGTCTGACGCCATTCATCGCCGTTGGAGCCTCATGAGTCCTGGAGTGGGTTCCTGGATGCCATAGCCACGCTCGCCGGCCCACACGAGGAGGTCGCGCCGAACATCGTCGGCGTCAAAGAGAATGTCGCGCGACTCGCCAACTTTCAGCCGTGTGACCGCCCGCGCGACCACAGCCAGCGCCTGCGCGCAGAGCATGTCTCGGACGTCGATGGGAAGCCAAGAAGGCTCGCCCATTATACCCGCGGACTCTGCCCAATCACAACTTCCTCCAGGCTCACCGTGGCGCCGTCAATCCGGTAGCTCTTGAACTCCGGACGGTTTCGATTCTTCAACGAGATCAGCGCATACGACACGTCCGAAGAAATCGCCAGGCTCACATCGACGGACGACGGGTAGGCCTCGCTGGCGGTATGGGAATGGTAGATCCCGATCATCCGCTGCCCGCGCTGCCGCATCTGCTTCTCCACGGCCAACTGCTCTGCGGGATTCAGCGAGTAGCCGATGGAGCTGTCTTCGACGTTCGTCATCGGGTAGACCTGCACGACCCGTAGTCGCTCCCCCAGCGCCTCCGCGGCATCCCCCGCCAGCACGCCGCACGCTTCCTTGGGATACGCGCTGCGGCAGTGGGCGATGATTTCCTCATACAGGGTTTTCGGAATCGTAAGCATCTTTCAAAATTCCGCATTCCGCATTCCGCATTCCGCATTCGTCATGATGCCAGCCCCCACCGCACGCGCACCTCGTGCTCCAGCCGCTTGAAGATGAGCCAGTCAATCGTCACCCCGATGACCGCAATGAGGAGCATGATGGCCAGGAGCCGATCGAGCTGTCCGGCCTTGGCGACTTGGCTCAAGAGCTGCCCGAGTCCGCTCACCGAGGTCAACAGCTCCCCGGCCATGAGCGCGCGCCAGCCGAACGCCCACGCCAGGCGCAGCCCGTCCACCATCTTCGGAATCGCCGCCGGCACGACGACGAACCAGAAGTATGTCCAGCCTCGGGCCCCCAGCGTGCGCGACGCCCGCGCAATGAACGGCGGCACTTCCCTGATGCCGGTATCGGTGTTGACCATGACGATCCCCGCCGCCCCCAGCACGATGGTGAAGATGACCGCCCGCTCCGTCATGCCGAACCAGACGACCGACAGCGGGACCCAGGCGGCGCCGGGGATGGCGTGAATGGCGACGGCAAAACTGCCCATGATCTGGTCGAGCAGCGGAATGCGCCCCAGCAGGAGCCCGCCGCCGACGCCGATCAGCACGACCAGCGCGTAGCCGACCGCCATGCGCCAGGCGCTGCCCGCCAGGGCGCTGCGGAAGGCGGGCTGCTGGAAGTCGGCCGCCAGCACCCCGAACACCGCCCGGGGCGAGGGCCATCCGGGGAAGACCAACGTCGTCGCCTCCCAGAGGAGATACAGCAGCGCGAGCGCCGGCACCGGTTTGAGGAACGCGGCACCCTTCGGCAGCCTGACCATGCTCAGATGTGCATCCCCAGCGAGCCCTCCGGCGGCGCGGGATGCTGCGCCTCCGGAAAATGCACCGTCTCGCCCAGCTCCTCGCGAAGCACCTTCTCCACTTCCTCCCCCAAGAGCCCAAGGATCTTGTGCTGGTGCGCGAGCAGGACCGGGTCCTCGGCGTGCCGAGGCCGCGGCACGCTGACGTCCTGCACGTCGCGGATGCGCCCCGGGCGCGAGGAGATGACGTAGACGCGATCCGCCAATCCCGTCGCCTCGCGGACGTTGTGCGTCACGAAGAGGATGGTGGGCCGCGCGAGCTCCCAGATTTCCAGCAGCTCGTTTTGCAGCACCGCCCGCGTCTGCGCGTCCAGCGACGCGAACGGCTCATCCAGCAGCAGGATCGCCGGCTGCAGGGCCAGCGCCCGGGCGATCGCCACGCGCTGCTTCATCCCCCCGGAGAGCTGGTGCGGGTAGGCGTGGACGAACTTCGACAGGTGCACCAGCCTGATGTACTCCAGCGCGCGCGCGCGGCGGCGACGGGGCTCGACCCCGGCCATGCGCAGGCCGAATTCCACATTCCCGAGAACGCTCAGCCAGGGAAAGAGCGCGGCGTCCTGAAAGACGACGGTCCGGCTCGGGTCCGGCCCTGTCACCGGCCGGCCATCGACTAGCACGTGGCCGGACGTCGGCCGTTCCAGCCCGGCGATGAGGTGGATGATCGTGCTCTTTCCACAGCCGGAGGGGCCGAGCAGACACACGAACTGCCCCTCCTCCACCGTCAGGCTCACATCCTGAAGGACTTCGACGGCGCTGCCGTTGTGTGGAAACGATTTGAAGACGTGCTGGATCTCAACCCGCATGAGCGTACGATATCAGATATCTAAGGGGGTGTAAGGGGCTTAGATATCTGATATCGCTCTCTGGTGCGCCATGGCTTCAATGAGGACCGCCGCGACCTCAGGCCTCGTCACCTCCAGCGGAGGCGGCGTGCCGGCTTGCAGCAGTTCCCGAACCTTCGTCCCGCTAAGACTCACGTGCTTCTCCGGTGGATGCGGGCACGTCTTGCTCGACACCATCCCGCCGCACACCGCGCAGAAAGCCGAGTTCTCGAACATCAGCGGGGTGATGCCGATCTCCTGCGGATCAAAGTCATCGAAGATGCGCTGGGCGTCATACGTCCCGTAGAATTTCCCCACCCCGGCGTGGTCGCGCCCCACGATGAAGTGGGTGCAACCATAGTTCTTCCGGATCAACGCATGGAAGATGGCCTCCCGCGGTCCGGCGTAGCGCATCGAGGCCGGGTTCACCGCCAGCACCACGCGGTCCTTCGGATAGTAGTTCGCCAGAAGCGCCTCGTAGCTTTTCATCCGCACCTCGGCCGGCACATCATCGCCCTTCGTCTCACCCACGATCGGATGCAGGAGCATCCCGTCGCAGATTTCGAGCGCGCACTTCTGCAGGTACTCGTGCGCCCGGTGGATCGGGTTGCGCGTCTGAAACGCCACGACCCGCCGCCAGCCCCGCTCGGCGAAGATCCGCCGCGTGTCGCTCGGATCGAGCCGATACTGCGCGAATGTGGTCGCCTGGGGCCGATTCACGACGCTGATCCGCCCGCCGACGTACACCTCCCCGATCGTCTCAAGCCGCTTGACACCCGGGTGCGCGGGATCCGTCGTCCCGAACACCTGCTGCGCCTCTCGCTGTTTGTCCGGTATAAAGACCTTCGCGTCGTGGAGCACGGCGACGACGCCATGCGCCGTGAGCGCGATGTCCCCTCGCAGCCCCTGCGCCTGCGCGCGGCTGACGGCGAGCGTCACCGGGATCGTCCACACCACGCCGTCACCGCCTTTCGACGGGATCCCGCCAGAGGCGGGACTCGAAAGCCGGCGACGCGTCACCACGCTCTCGTAGTCGGCCTGGGTCATGAACCCTTCGAGCGGGCTGAACCCTCCGATGGCGATCATCTCCACATCGGAGAGCCCCCAGCCGTCCAGCTCGATCCTGGGCAGGCTCGCAGCCTTCGCGAGCAGGGCTTCCCGCTCTTTCCCCTCAACAATCCGGTTCACCAGCGTGCCGCCGTGAGGCTGTATCATCAATGTCCCCTTTCCTCAATCACGATTCTGACAAGGATGCCATACATGACAATTTCTGTCAATATATAAATCGAAATATCTCCTATTTATCCTACTATATTAGTCATATTAACGAGCGCAGAACAACCACCCTCACAGCTTCTCCTGCTCCCTCAACTGGTCCAGCCGTTCTTTGATCGTCTTCTCAAACCCCAGGCCGGTCGGCTCGTAGTAGATGGTGGACGTCGGCAGGTACTCCTGCGCCACGTGATGGCCGGGGAAGTCGTGCGCGTACTTGTAGCCCACCCCGCGGCCCAGCTTCTTCGCGCCCTGGTAGTGCGCATCCTTCAAGTGCGGGGGCACCTCCAGTGTTCGTCCTTCCTCGACGTCCTTCATGGCTTTCTCAATCCCCACGTAGGCGGCGTTGGACTTCAGGGCGCAGGCGACGTACACCGCGGCCTGCGCGAGCGGGATGCGGCACTCCGGCGGCCCCACGAACTCCGAGGCCTGCATGGCCGCGGTCGCGACGACGAGCGCTTGCGGATCGGCGTTGCCCACATCCTCGGCCGCGCAGATGACGATGCGCCGCGCGATGAAGCGCGGATCCTCCCCGGCGTAGAGCATTTTCGCCATCCAGTAGAGCGTCGCGTGCGGATCAGACCCGCGCATCGACTTAATGAAGGCCGAGATCGTATCGTAGTGCGCGTCCTCCTGCCGGTCGTACACCACCGCCTTCTTCTGGAGCGACTCCTCGATGGTCGAGAGGGAGAGATGGATTGTTCCGTCCGCGCCCTTCGGGGTGGTCAGCACCGCCACTTCGAGCGCGTTGAGTGCCCGCCGGGCGTCGCCGTCGCACACCGTCGTGAGGTGGACGAGTGCTGCCTCATCCATGCGGATCGGCATCGTCCCCAGCCCGCGCTCCTGGTCCTTCAAGGCCCGCTGGAGGATGGCGGATACCTCCTCCGGCGAGAGCGGCTTCAGCTCGCAGACGAGCGAGCGGGAGAGGAGGGCCGGCACGAGCGCGAAAAATGGGTTGAACGTCGTCGCCCCGATCAGGATGGGGTTGCCCTGCTCGACATCCGGCATGAGGACGTCCTGCTGGGCCTTGTTGAACCGGTGGATCTCGTCGATGAAGAGGATCGTGCGCCGGCCATCGACGCGCACGCGCTCCTTGGCCCGGACGATCGCCTCGCGCAGCTCGCTCACGCCGGCCGCGGTCGCGTTGATCCGCTCGACGTGGGCGCGGGTCGCGCACGCGATGAGATGGGCGAGGGCGGTCTTGCCTGTCCCCGGCGGCCCGTAGAGAATGAGCGAGGTGATCCGGTCGGCCTCGATGGCGCGGCGCAGCAGCTTGCCAGGGCCCACGAGATGGGTCTGGCCGACGAACTCCTCGAGCGTGCGAGGCCGCAGACGGGCCGCCAGCGGTTCTGGTACCTTAGCCGAAGTGGCTTCAGAAGGGTGAAACAGATCGTTATGGTGTGCGGTTGAGTTACGTCGACCCATGCCTGATGGCGATATCAGATATGAAATGGCTATTTCATATCTGATATCGAATGAAGAAGCCCCGCCACTGCCGTGGGTTCCGTCCACGTTGAACCCATTCTCAACAGGTGGGTAACCTCTCCGATGGGGGGATCGCGTCCCGGAACCTCCTGGGCAAGCTGGCCCCAACGGAAGCCGGTTTCCCGGTCACGTGGTGTTGGCTCACGTTGACTGGAACCTCACGTGCAGCACAGGGCTGAGGTTCAGGCTAGCACGCTGCGAGCACGATTGCAACTTGGGGTCAGACCCCAAGCGTGAAAGTTGCGAACTCCCCCGATTGGGGTCTGACCCCACGCACAAAATTTTCACTTGACGTTTTCCCTGGTTTGGGTAGGATAGCACCATGCCATCCTGTGGATGGAGCATGCGCTGTGTCCGGTGAGATGACCGCGCGTGTTCAGGGGTGTGTCCGGAACGCCCTCCGCATCACCCTCATCGCCAGCCTCTTCCTCGCATCACTCATCCACCCTGCCGACGCGCAAGAAGAGTACCAGAGCCAGGCCCCCAAGCGCGAACAGGAGAAGCAGAAAGCGGTCGAGAAGGCCGTCGAGTTCGTCGAGCAACAAACCCCGCTCCTCGAGGAGCTGGTCACGTACGACCAGGTCCTCGCCGATCCCGACAACCTCCAGCTCAACTTCCGCTACGCCAAAAGCCAGGTCGCGCGCGGCGACCTCCTCGGCTCGACGGCCACTCTGGAGCGTATCCTCATGATCAACCCGCGCATGGCCGAGGTCCACCTCTTCTACGCCGTCGTCCTCTACCGGCTCAACAACCTTGAGGAGGCATACCGGGAACTCTCGCTGCTGCGGAAGCTCGAGATCCCGGCGACGATCCGCAAGCAGTTCGACGACCTCGTCGGGCAGGTGGAGCGGCGCCGCAGGCGCACGAAGTGGACAACGAGCGTCACGACCGGGTTCCAGTACGACTCCAACCGCAACTCCGCCGCCTCGGGCAAGCAGCGGTTCGCAAGTGGGGTGGCCACTGACAACACGGGCACCTCGAGGAAGCGGCGCGACACCAGCTTCCTCGGCGTCTACAGCCTCGAGGCGGAGCACGATCTCGGCACGCAGGCCGGGCACCTCCTCCTGGGCTCCTTCACCTACTACCTGGGAGAGCAGACAGCGGTGGATGACTTGGACCTCGAGTCGTTCTCCGGTGACGTCGGCGTGCGCCTCAAGACTCCATGGGCCGACTTCACCCCGAAGTTGACAGGCAGCCACGTCCTGCTCGCCCGGCAAAGCTACCAGATCAGCGGGGGGGTCAAGCTGAAGGCGGAGCGAAACCTCACCCCCCGCATCGGCACCTCGCTCGAGGGAAGCTGGACCCACGAGGCCTTCAACGGCGTCACGGAAAACTCGGCCGCGCCGGAGCGCACGGGAGATCACGAGACGGTGGACTGGACGAACACGTTCCTGCTCAGCCCGTCGATGCAATACGAATTGGGGCTCACCTACGACTACAAGGACGCAAAAGCGCCCTACTGGGCGTACTGGGGCTACACCATGGACCACAGCCTCACCTGGGTGCTGCCGAAGAGCCAGTTCCTCATCAACTCGCTCTCGTACGAACGCAACATGTACAACGAGCGTGATCCCGCGGTGAGCGAGCAGCGTCGGCGGGAC
>Ga0209515_10004388_pt1 | contig 19106 bp, 17 predicted proteins | sample Subgroupgradi54m_FD_187454 | JGI IMG/M metagenome (GOLD analysis project Ga0209515, IMG submission 187454) | Subsurface groundwater microbial communities from S. Glens Falls, New York, USA - GMW60B uncontaminated upgradient, 5.4 m (SPAdes)... ...
GTAGATGAATTACTTTTGCCTTACTCAAAGCTATCTTTCCTTGACTTTCCAAGCGTAAATATAAATCTGCGTCCTCTCCTCCGATACCTATATCTTCACCAAAATTTTCATCATCAAACCCACAAATTTTTAAAAATACTTCTTTTTTCACACAATCAAATTTACCATTAAAACCAGGACTTTCCTTACCAACTGCTCTGGTAAAGAGACACTTCTGCCAAAAGTTATAGGTATTCCATACATTTTCCGGCAATACTACTTTTGGATACGATGCTACGACTTCAGAATCTTTTCTGAAAGGCTCCGTTAACTTTTCAACTTCATGGTTAGAAAAAAGCGAACTATCCGAATGCATAAATATTACATATGATGAAGTAACGCTCTTCATACCAAGATTATAACTTGCACCCACGCCTTTATTTTCCTTCCGCACAACAAGTTTTATTGGTATCTTAGACTGTATCTTATACTGCTTGACAAGTTCAACTGAATTGTCGCTTGAAACATTATCTACAATGATTATCTCTTTAATCGGATATTTTTGTTTTGTGATGCTCTCAAGTGTGTGTAAAATTGTTGTGGCTGAATTTCTCATTGGAACGATGACGCTCACTGAAAAAAGAACAATTTTTTTTAATCTATGTGAATCCATAATCAAAAATCTTCTAAAAAGGCGAATTTTTGAGCGTAGTACTCTTCATAGTAAAAATAATCATTAAACCTTTTTAGCCCTTCCAAATAGACATCATAGTTATTTTTTATTTTTTCAATGGCGATACGAAGTGATCCAACATCCCGTTTAATAATTTCACCTGCATTAAATTTCTTGACATAAGGAGCTATGATTGATGTGTTTGACATAATAATTGGCAGTCCAAGTTCTGCGTATTCTTTTACCTTGCCCGGATCAATATAATAAGTCCCATTCATACTGCCCGTAAGATAGGGGGCTACTCCGACGAAACATTTTTTTGAAATTACCTCAAGTTTTTCACTAAGAATAAATTTATTAGGAAAGTAAACTTGGTTTGTAATCCTATATTCAGCAAAAAGTTTTTTATATTTCTTATAAAGTCTGTCATCGCAAACTCCTATAATATTAAGCTTGTACTCTTTATTCTCTTTTAAAAAGGAGAAGATAAGATTTAGTCCTTGAGATTCTTTTATAACACCTACAAAAAGTATGGCAAGCTGACCTTGAGGAATACCTTTTCTTATAATTCTTGGCTTTACACCCCATAGAATAGTTTTTCTTTTTTTTGTATTAACAACTTTTCCGTTCATTAATTTATTGACTCTATCTCCAAAATAGCCTGCAAAATCAACCCTCTTGTGATAAAAGTTCTTAAGATCATCAAATAATTGCAGTATTAGATTGGCTCTTGGGAAATATTCAATCCAAAAAACGAATCTAACATTTCTTAACAATCTTTGAATAGGCATACCAAAAAAAGAAATCGGATGAGAAGTGATAACAACCACACTATCCTCTCTTGAAAAATAGGTAAAAATGGCTTTTATATAATTGAAGTACCAAAGAAAATAGTAAAGAAAAATATTCTTTGACAATTTAATTACTTTTTCTTCTACTCTTTCCCCTTCTTTATAAACACGCAGTAAATTACCCCTATTTTTTATCCTTGGTTGGACAATGGATACAACTAGCTTCTGCGTATTTTTAGCAAAATACTCTTCTATATTGCCGCAAAACTGCAAACTTGCGTACAAAAAAATATTTTTATATCTGAATCTTTTATTTATCATTTTGAAAAATTACAGAAATATTACTGGCTCCGTATTGAATATCTTGATTTTTGCTGTCTTGTTTTTCTAAAAACTCATCGAATCTATGAGTCCCTATTGACTCCGAAAATATAACCCCGAGCACTTTGATAAGGTGTCCCGTATAAAATACTTTAAAGACTTTTAACCGAAATTTCTCTTTGAGACTCTTTAAATCGTATCTTCTTAAATGACCGAGGCGTTTGTCGTAGAGAATATTTATTAACCATAAAAACGGCCAAATGTACTTCAAAGAAAGAGGTACTGTAATGAAAATTTTCCCATTACTTTTTAAAACTCTTTTCCATTCCAAAACTGCTTGCCTTTCATTAGGGATATGTTCAAGAATAGCGTTGGCAACAACATAGTCAACTGAATTATCCGCAAGTGGTATATCTTCCGCCTTACATACCAAAAGCTCTAAGTTTTTTAGAGAAAACTTTTTTTTATATTTTTTTATATTTTCTATTGCTTGTTTGCTCATATCGCACGCTATTACATTTACCCCATACTTTGCCATTTCAATCGCCACATACCCACTCCCTGTTGCAATATCAAGAAGAGTTTTATTTTTAAAATCGTTATCTAGAAGATACTCTTTTATTTTCTGAACATAGCTTTTTTGCCAAGCAGCCAATTTGTATTGGGAAATACCAGAAAACTCTTTTTCAAAATAATCAAGCTGTTTTCTGTGATGAGCATTCTTATTCATCGAGAGGTTTTATAGCCTTGTTTCTCCGTTTTTATCTATAACGTATGGATAGGGCATTATAAAAAGCAGTTTTCCGCCTTTTCTGACATATTCTTTCTCTCTCTCCAGGATTTCCGCCTTAAAATTCCAGGGGATGACAAACATGCAATCCGGATGAAGCTTTCTTGCCTCTACCTCCGAAATTAACAACATATCTGTACCTAGAGTTCTTAATCCAACTTTGAAAGGATTTCTTTCGCTAATATAGGGAAGCATTTTTTTGTCTATTCCGCAAAGTTGGAGCATAACATTACCCTTGGTTGATGCTCCCAAACCGATAATTAATCCTTTTTGATTCTCAATGTACTTTTTAATTCTTCTAGTGTTTATCTCTATTAATTTCGAAAAGGCCTCGTATGTTTGCGGGTTCTCAAGCTGAAGTACTTTTTCTTTGAGAAACAAATATTCTAAATTTGCCGATTTTGGTCTTTTTGCTTCCTTATGCGCCACCATCATCCTTAAACTCCCTCCATTTACAAAATTAGTCGATGCGTTAAAAACTTCCATTCCGTTTCTCTCCATTAGGTAACTTAGTGTTTTTAGAGAATAGTACTCTAGGTGTTCGTGACAAATATCATAGAAGTTCATATCTTTAATAGTGTCATACAAATAACTTACTTGAATACATATCGCTCCGTCTTTAGTTAAAAGATTCTTTATTTGTTTAACTGCCCTGTTGGGATCATCAAGATCGTAAAACATAGCCGTCGTTGTAATAATTTTAAATTTATACTTTTTAAGCTTTTGGCTTGGAAAATAATCGTTGACTATTGTTATAGATTTATCTAGGTTATTCCAATCTATGTTTTTAGCAGGATCTATCCCTACTCTTTTAAGTTCTTTCGGAAACATTGTCAGCATTAAACCATCATTGCATCCGATATCCAAAACGTATTCTCCTTTTTTAGGCTTGACTTGACTTATAACATCGTCAACAACATTTTGAAGATCGCGCTTCATAGTGTTACTTACATTAGATCTATAAAAATAGCTTTCGTATAGAAGATCCGGATTAACTGTTTCTTGTAATTGCACAAGTCCGCATTTACCGCAAAGCATAAGAGTCATGGGAATTTTAATCTTGGCTTTAGGATTATCCTTATTTGACTTTACAAATGTAGACGCAATAAATTGAGGTTTTATACTAACGACAGAAGTAAGCCTTGTTGAGTAACAAACCCTGCACTTTTTAACGACCCTAAAATTTCCCATTAAGGCATATTATACCTTATAATGAAGCAAAAATACAAGAAGAAATTAGCTATTTATGATAGCCAGTATACCATTTAATTGTTCTTCTTAGTCCTTCATCAAGAGTAATCTTTGCCTTAAATCCAAGCTTTTCTTTTGCCTTTTTGTTATCACTGTTCCTCCTTGGGCTTCCGTCTGGCTTTGAAGTATCGAATTCTATTTTTGTTTTTACACCGCTTATTTTTATAATTTTTTCAATCAGACGGGCGATCGTAACTTCCTCGTCGGTTCCTATATTTACAGGATCCGCAACCGGATATCTTTCTATAATTAACATCAAACCTTCTGCAAAATCTTCAACGTACAAAAATGCTCTTGTCTGACGTCCTGTTCCCCAAACCTTAACTGGGTTTTCCCCATCAAAAACTCGTTTAATAAGAGCTGGAATAACATGTGAAGTTTCAGGATCAAAATGATCACGAGGTCCATAGCAATTATAAGGTCTGGCTATTCCTACTTTCATTCCAAATTCTTCTCTATAGTATTTTCCTAAAAGCTCGGCCATTCTTTTCGCCCAACCGTATCCGCCGTTGGTAGGTTCAGGTTCGTCTAAAAATCCCTCCGATTCGGGAGTTGGAACAGAACAGTTACGGGGATAGACACAAGCCGAGGAAACAACCAGAAACCGCTCAACGCCTGCTTTTCTTGCAGTTTCAATCATATTAGTGCCAATAAGAAGATTGTCCCTTATCATTGTCGCCTGATGCGTTCTGTTGTATTCTATTCCCCCAACTCTTGCTGCCAAGTTCATGACAATATTTTGGTTTTTACACGCATTTAATGCATCTTCCGGATCTTGACAGTTTCCATTTATTAATCTTACATTCTTTTTGACAGATTCTAAGTTTACTTCTTTTCCATTTTGCAGATTATCTAAAACTGAAACCTTAGCATTTCTTTTTACTAACTTTTCCACGAGATGACTACCAATAAATCCCGCTCCGCCAGTAACCAATACTTTTTTGTTTTCCCAAAAATTGTTAATCATTTGTAAATATTTTAATAATCTCTGACATTTCTTTTTTTGTTAACTCCGGATTGTTGCCAAAGTACAAACCTTGCTCATGAACTAACTTAGCGTTTGAGTTTTTAATAACATGCATAAAATCAGGCATATATTTACTAAAGAAAGGCTGAGCTGCCATATCTCCTCCCACGATTGGCCTGATTTCAATTTTATTCCTACACTTCTTAACCAACTTATCTCTAATGGCTTGAGATCGGCATATAACCGGAACGGCAAAATTGGAAAGAAAATCTATATGATCATATTTTATTGGATAGTATCTGTCTGTCCGCTCGTAAATCGGTTTTGCCATTGTAAAAAAATTATCTCTGCGCTTGCGTATTATTTCATCTATATATTGAAGCTGGATATTTCCAATAAAACCATTTATTTCTGTTGTGCGTAAATTATAGCCCAAATCATAAAAAGTATATCTGGAATAGAATGTAGAATTAACATTGTGTTCAATTCTTATTTTTAGTTGTTTACGTTCTGTCAAATTCCTATCCCAACCATGAGCCCTGACCATTTGAAGCATTGTCTGAAAATCTTCGTCGTCAGTGCAAACCGCTCCCCCTTCTATAGTTGATAAATGGTGACCAACATAAAAAGAAAATGTAGAGGCCATTCCAAAGTTCCCAAGCTTACGACCTTTATATACAGTTCCTAAAGACTCACAATTATCCTCGATCAAAATAATCTTCTTTTTATCGCATATTTTTTCAATTTCATCTATATCGTCACAAAACCCAAGTAAATTTGTAAGAAAAAGCATTTTTATGGGATATTTATTTATTTTCTCTATTAGTTTTTTGCTTGAAACGTTCAATGTATCAAGTTCTACGTCAATTGGAACTGGCTTTAAGCCAAGTTGTATAAGAGGCATCACATTTGTAGCCCAAGTGACTGCTGAAAATCCTACATAATCACCTTTTTTTAATTTACCCAAGTTCAAAAGTGCTTGAACAATGGCAAGATTGGCCGAGCTGCCACTATTTACCATAACGCAATAATTTCTTCCTTGCCATTTAGCAAATGTATTTTCAAATCTCCCACATTCCTTCCCGATACTAAGCTGTGAGGAATCTTTTATAAACTCGCAAAGAGCTTTTTTGGTTTTTTCCTCCTCATAAAATGTTGATTTAATTAGTTTTATCATGATTTAAATATGCCAAGGCATTAGCAAAAATTCTGTCCCAATCATATTTCTTTGCAAATCTCACCGCATTATATCTATATTCTTTCATTAATTTTTTGTCCAAGAAAAACATAAGCAAAATATCGAGCAAGTCTTTCTTGGTATATTGTATTATAAACCCGCATTTCGCTCTAACTACTTCTCGCGCTACATAAGGGACATCTGTCAAGATAACCGGGACCCCAGCGCCAAGGTAATTTTTGATTTTTCCAGGATCAGCGTAATAAGAAAATTCATCATTTTTTTTGTCATATAAAGCAATTGCTAAAGCTGCTTTTGCAATCCTGTTCTCCATATCCTTGTGGTTTTCAATGTAACCTAAAAAGGAAACATGACCATCCAGGTTCATTTCCCTTGTCAATTGTTTTAATTCTTTTTCGTAAGGACCTTTGCCGATTATAGTTAATTGGATGGTTGGTATTTTTTTTACAATAAGAGGTAATATTTGTATCACAAGCTGAATTCCCTGTTTTTTTAGCAATGATCCCATATATAAAATTTCTGTGCTGTTAATTTTATCTAAAGGCAAACGCTTTATTCGATTGACATTCACTCCATGCGAAACAACAAGCTGATTGGAAAATTTTTTGTTCCATCTCCTGCTCCTTTCCTCTATCATTCGAGGGGATAAGTTCCAAGTCCAATCAGAATTTTCCGCAGCGAATTTTTCTATTTTATGATAGATCATATTAAAAAATTTATTGGAAAACCTTTTTGGAATATAGTCAATAACATAGTAAATTACCTTATCAACCCGACCTAATAACTTTAGTACATAACCTGAAAAAGCATTCAAATTATCAATACCGAAAAAAAGATTATATTTACTACCTATACACCACAGAATCGTGTATAAAAAATCTTTAATATATAATAGCGGTTCTGGCAAAACCCAATGAAACGCAGTATGGCTTTTGACTAATTTACTATCTTTATATAATTCATACCGTGAGGAATTTTTGAAATTTTCTTTAAGGTAGAGCAATGGATGCGCTATAAAAAGAAGCTCTTGTACTCCCTGCCGTAATAAGTAATCTCGAAAATCATATGCCAAACCTGTTGTTGCCTCATGAATTACTATAACAACCTTACTTTTTTGCCAAAAATTTTTGTCTGCTTCGCTAATCTTGCTTATATGTTCCGCAATGGTTCCATCTTTCATACTCTCATAGATATTCAAATTTCTTCCTTGAAAAAAATAAATTGATTATGGTCTTTTCCTCTTCTTCCGAATATGGTTTAAGGCCTGACTGAGTAAAATAATTAAGTGGTAATTGTATTTTTAGTCCTTCCGATGTTTGGATCTGAATAGTTTCTTTTTTTCCCAAAAAAAGACGAAAAACAAGTATTCCAATCTTTGAATGAGCAAGTCTGGTACTTATCTTATCACCCATTATTCTATATAAAATATTATTTATAAATATAAACAATCTATACATAATCTGTATTATAACTTTTTTGATCATGGCGAAATAATCTATGCGCACAGAGTATTTAGTACGCAGTAGAAGAACTATTTATTTTATTTTTAAAACATTTTGCTGATACCACTCTATTTCTTTTCTTAACCCTTCCTCAAAGATAGTCTTGGATACAAAACCAAATTCTATTTTTGCAAGACTAACATCAAGCTTTCTTCTGGGCTGACCATCGGGTTTTGATGCATCCCAAACCAATTTTCCACCAAACTCCATCATTTGCGCAATAAGCTTGGTTAAATCTTTAATTGATATTTCAAATCCGGCACCGAGGTTTACTGGAGCAGACTTATTATATTTTTCTGTTGCCAATATTATTCCATCCGCTGCATCTTCTACATACAGAAACTCTCGAGTGGCCTCACCAGTTCCCCATATAATTACACTATTTTCATTTTTAATTTTTGCATCATAAAATTTTTTAATTAACGCTGGAATAACATGAGAAGATCTTGGATCGAAATTATCACCTGGTCCGTACATATTTACAGGCAAAAGAAAAATTGAATTAAACCCATATTGCTGCCTATATGCCTGAGATTGAACAAGAAGCATTTTTTTTGCCAGTCCATATGGCGCATTTGTCTCTTCCGGATATCCTATCCATAAATCTTTCTCTTTAAATGGTACTGGTGTGAACTTTGGATAACAGCAAATTGAACCGATTGCAACAAATTTCTCAACGCCAGCTTTTCGAGCCTCATCAATAAGAAAAATCCCCATCCGTATATTATCGTAAAACATTTCCCCAGGATGCTCGCGATTTAGCCCAATACCACCTACGAATCCTGCCAAATGAATCACAATATCCATATCTTTAACAACCTCCCTACATACGTTAAGATCACGAAGATCATATTCTTTGGATCGTGGTGTAAAAAGATTTTTTGCTCCTTTTTCTTTTAATTTTCTGACTAAATGCGACCCAAGAAATCCGGAAGCTCCTGTTACTAATATTTTTTTATTTATAATATCAATTAGTTTATCCATATATTTTCTCTCTACGTAGTCGATTTAATCCCTATACGTTTCAAGCCCTCCAAACATTATATTATAATAATAGCGAAAATGAACAGGTCTTATCAATTGCGGTAAGAAGTCATCATCTTTTTTAACACGGATTTTTGTCTGTATGTGTTTTCTTTTTTTCAGAGTTTTTTTTATATTTATAATATTCCATAGTATCGCTTGCTGTACGGCAAGAGCATTACGAAATTTTCCTCTCCCCAAATAAATCATAAAAGCTAATTCATACATAAAAAGTGTGCAAAAAAGAACTATCAGTAAATATTTAAAAGATAAATTCTTAATATATGTGCAAATTCTATTCTTATACGAGTGAAAATAAATAAAAGAAGACATCATTTGTTTTGAAGATCCTCCACCCTTATGGTAAACAACTGCATAAGGAGTGTAAATAATTCTATATCCGGCCAGCCAAACACGATGACAAAGATCTGTTTCTTCAAAGTACGCAAAATAATCTTTATCAAAAAGACCAGTTTTGTTAAGTACCTCTTTTTTAAAAAGGATACAAGCCCCTTTGGCAGAAAATATTTCCATTTCTTTATTATAAAGAGGATTATTATGATTTTTTTCTCTACCGAAGTGATATAGAATTCCTGTTTTTAAGAAGAATGATCCGATAGAATCAATTAGCTCTTTTTCTGGATACATTAATAACTTTGGTTGTACAGCACCAATGGATTCGCTTTTATAAAGCACATTAACCAATTCTTCTATAGCATTCTTCTCTATAATCGTATCTGTACTCAGCAATAAGATTGTTTCACCAGCTACTTTGGTATAAGCAATCTTATGCCCCTCTGCAAAACCAAGGTTTTTCTCGTTTTGTAATATTTTTATTTTTGGAAAATTCTTTTTTACATAAGAAACTGAATCATCGGAAGAAGCATTGTCAACGAATAAAATTTCAACTTTTTTATATGAGCTTTTGCTTAACGAAGTTAAGCAGTCTTTTAAATACTTTTTTCCATTCCAATTAACTATTATAATAGAAACGAGAGACTTAGCCATGTTTTTTGAAGAACTCTTCGGCTGTTTTACAGATATAGACTAGATCTTCTTCCGTTAACGCCTGATGACAACCGAGCAGCAAAGAAGACGCCATAATTGTATCAGCATTTTTTAAAGACCCGCTAATTTTAAATTTAATATTTTTATAAACAGGATGCCTTGTAATGTTACCGGAGAAAAGTACTCTTGTCTGAATTCCTTTAGACTCTAGGTGCTTTAGGAAATCATAACGAGTAAAAGGAGCATTTTTTTTAACCGTTAAAGGAAATGCAAGCCAATTTGTTTCTGCTTCATCCAGAAGATAAGGAAGATGAAACCATTTTTCATATTTACTAAAAAATTTCTTTAGACTTTGAAAATTATAATTACGTTTTTTTAAAAAACCATCTAGCCTTTTTAATTGTTCTAGGCCAAATGCTGCAGCTGCCTCATTCATTTTTAAATTATATCCAAGCTCCGAATATAAAAATTTTGCATCATATGGAATTTCGTCTATAGAAAAATTAAATCTATTTTCGAATGCTTCTTTATCATTACCTACTCTACCCCAATCACGAAGAGTATAAATTTTGTCCCGTAGTTTTTCCTCATCTACGAGAACCATTCCGCCAAATCCAAGAGCTGTAATTATATGTGAACCATAAAATGAAGTTGTTGTTAAATCGCTATAGGAAGCCGCAGTTTTAGAATTAAAATAAGGAGCGAATGTATCACAAGAATCGTCTATCAAAATAAGATTATATTTGTTAGCTATTTTTCTAAGCCTAGCCATATCGCAAACACCACCAACCAATTGAGGAACAAAAATAATTTTGGTTTTTTTTGTAATAGCTTTTTCTACCAGATCTTCATTTATAGTGTACCTGCCAATTACAGTATCTACGAAAACAGGAACTAAATTATTATGAATAATAGAAGAAACAGTAGTTGAAAATGTGCAAGCCGGAGTAATTACTTCAGCGCCTTTTGGAAGACGGAGACTTTGAATCGCAAGAAGATCTGCTGAAGAACCAGAATTTACAGCTATGCCATATTTCTTTCCAAAAAGTTTTGCTACCTTCTCCTCAAATTCTTTAACCAAAGGTCCTGAAGCTAACCACTTGTTGTTCATTGACCGCATTACCGCTTGTTTTTCTTCATCCCCAAAAACTGCCTGTGCATATAAGATCTTTTTCTTTATTGTTTCCTGATTACTTTTAAGCATTAGGCTTTATTTTAACCGAAGTTAGAATCGTTTGCAATATATTAAACATCATGTCATACTATTTAAGTATGGCAAATAACTCATTAATAACAGGAGGCTACGGTCTTATTGGATCAGAACTTGCAAATTCACTTGAAGGCAATATAACAATTCTAACAAGATCCGACAAGAATAAAGATCGCGTAACAAAAAAAGGGGTTCGGGTGTTAATACAAGAACTTAAAAACTTAGAGAAAAAAGACATCGAATCAGTTGATACGATTTACCATTTTGCAAGTACAGTTGATAACTATAATGTTTTATCAAACCCTTATATCGATGTGGAAACAAATATAAACGGGACCATACATCTTCTTGAACTTTGCCGGGATTTGAGAAAGAAACCAAAGATTGTTTTTCTCTCAACATTTTTTGTTTATGGAAATGAATACGACAGAACAAAAACACCAATAAATGAAAATTCAAAAACCGGCCCCCTCGCATTATATCCAGCTACAAAGCTATGTGCAGAAAGTATTATTAAGCTTTATTCAAGACTCTATTATATACCTTATTTGATTTTAAGACTAACAAATGTATATGGAGAAAAAGAAGATTATAACAATAAAAAAAAGGGTGCACTTAATTATCTTATAATGCAGGCCGTTAAAGGCAAGCCTCTTTCAATTTATAGAGGAGGAGATTTTAAAAGAGATTACATTTATGTAACGGATGTTATTTCTGCAATAAAATTTTTAGAAAGTAAAAGTATTATCAACGATACATACCTGGTGGGTTTTGGAGAACCGGTATTATTTAAAGATCTGATAAAATATTTGAATTTTATTACAAATAAAAAATCACCAATAAGAACGGTAAACCCACCTGAGTTTCATAAAATTGTTGGCATTGAAAATTTTGTCGCAGATACTTCCAAAATAAGAAAACTAGGTTGGAAATCTACGGTAGATTATAAAGAAGGGATTAAAAAAATTGCAGACAAATATACATCCTTGCTACTTACTCCATAATTTTTAACCTTTAAGGTATTTCTTGTACCAATTGAGCGTTTGTTGTAGACCTTCTTCAAGTGTAATTTTTGGTTTCCACTCAAGTAACTTAGTTGCCTTAGCAAAGGAAACGTATTGTAAGTCTATCTCTCCTTCTCTCTCATCGCTTACTTTTTTAATTTTCAGATCTTTGCCTGAAATCATGATAATTTTTTTAATTAAATCCTCAACGCTAGTTACATTAGAGCTTCCAAAGTTAAATATCCTATTCTTTCCAACATCACTTACATCTATTTGGGCAAGCAATAAATATGCTTCGATTGCATCATCAATAAATAAATAATCTCTTATTGCTTCTCCTCCCCACATTTTAGGGTTAGAATTCTCAAGAACGCTCTTTATTGTTTTGGGAATAAGTCTTTGAAAGTTCAAATCTCCTGGACCATAGATATTCACAAACCTTGGTATTAAAACGGGAAGATCAAAACTTTCTGCATAAGACTGGGCGATTATGTCTGTACAAGCCTTTGAAGTTTCATAGGGACGTGTTGGTCTTGGCGTATAACTTTCAAAATATGGGGCTTTATTTCTTCCATAGACATGAGATGTCGAAGCAATTATTATTTTTTCCAAATTATTATTTCTAGCGCTTTCTAAAATATTTAAGGTTCCTTCTGTGTTGACTTTAAAAGTCTGATAGGGATGACGCTGACCTTCCTCAACTAGTGAAGAAGAAGCTAAATGAAAACATATCTCAATATCTGAATCTTTTATAAATTTATTAATTTTGGAATAATCAAGTATATCCGCATTTAAATTTCTAGCATCATTGCTAACAGATCTTGAAATTCCATACACCATAGCATCTAATGAATTTAAGCGACTGCTTAAGGCTTTACCAACAAAACCTGTAATACCTGTTATTAATATTCTCTTATTCCTTAAATCATTTTTTAACATATTTATTTTTAAAAACTAATCCTAAAAAACCAGCTACAACTTCAGCGCTGCGCAAAAGTACTACCCCACACGTTAAAAGCGGGTTTTTCAAAAATATTTTCCAATGCCTTAAGTAAGCTTTTTTAATAGGAAAAAATTGCTTAATGGCAATATTTGGATATCTTTTTAAATACTCTCTAAAAGCTATACTGTAATAATACTTCTTTTTTACCCTGCCAAAAAAATCTGTTTCACCCTCATCATGATAAATAACGCTTTTTATTTTACCAATTTTACCTCTTGATTGCATTTTGTAGTGAAAGTCAGAATCTTCAATTCCGACAACCGTTGGATCGTAACATCCTATCGCTATTGCATCTTTTTTCTTAAAAAATCTGCAGCACTCATTCATACCATCTTCAAGAAATACGCTAACGTAGCGTTCCAGAGCCACGCATTTTGTCCAAAAACCTTCTCCTATAGAAACTTCAGGTATCGTAAGGGCGATATAATTATCGCTTGAAATCATTGCACAACAATCCTTAACCACGTTTTCCGTTAAATACATATCCTGATCAATAACCAAAATGTATTCACCTTTTGCTTCTTTTATTCCCCTATTTCTTTGGATACTTCGTTCATGTCCATCCTGAAAGTATCTGGCATATTTTTCTATTATTTTTCTGCATTTTCCCTGCCTTGCTTTGTCGTAATACAAACTGTCTACTACAACAATATCAATATTGGGATATGTCTGTTTTTTAATTGACAGAAGACATTTTTCAATAGTTCTTTCACAATCAAAAGTTGCTATAGTTACTGTTATGATCGGAAGCTTCCTAGTCATAATTTTTAAGGTTTTTTAAACTATTTAACATTACATTTACTGTGTTATCCCAATTATATTGACGTGCTTCTTCCCTTGCTCCTTGGCAAAGCTTCTGATATAACGAGTCATTAGACAATAATCGAATAGACGTGTTAGCAAGTGATTTCGGCGAGTTTTCTGCAACTAATATACCATTTTTACCATTTTTTACAATGTCTCTTAATCCTGGAGAATTATATGCAACTACAGGTGTACCAACGCACCCTGCTTCAGGAATGGTCAGGCCAAAACCTTCCCGGTGGGATAGATGAATAAGTAGATGAGCACGGGCTAAAAGCGTAAACTTCTTTCTCTCCGAAACAAAACCATAAAAGGTAACGTTATCTTCAATATGTAATTGTTTACACATTCTTTTCAATTTCTGTACATAGTTTGCTTCTCCTTTCCCGACAATCCAAAGTCTGACATCCTTATCCCTCCTAATGATTTCTTTCAATGCACTCAGTGTCTCTTCTATCCCTTTTGCCGCCGTTAACCGACCGACAAAAATGAGTGTTTTTTCTTTTTCTTTTTTTATATCTTCTATATTTCGTGGCACATTTATTCCCATAGGCAAAACAATGACATTCTCTTTATTTACACCATTTTCTATTAAATCTTTTTTTGTAGAATCAGAAATAGTGATAAATAGAATATTCTTATACACCAAGAAAAGATAAAACTTTTCTATCATTCGTCCTAGTAACCCAAAGAATAATCCGAAAACTTTTATCCACAAGTCTGAAGCAACCTCACAAATTAAAACTACCTTTTTTTCTTTAACATACCATGGAGTAAAAAAAGGTATTCCATGAATCTCATCTATGACAACATCAAATTTCCTTTTTTCTCTCTGGTAAAAAAGAAAAGCCCGAAAGTGCACGGAAGAAAACAGACTTCTGATATCGGCATTCCCTTCCCGAACAATCTCAACATTATCAACTGTCTCCTTGCGATGTGCTCCCGGAAAAAAACTTGAAAACTGCACAACGTCGTTACCCAACACTACAAGCCGTTTAGCAATTTCATGTGTCAAGATCTCGGCGCCTCCTGACGATGGATTATTAATATCTCTCCAGTTTAAAATTAAAATTCTCATCCGGTATTCACTCGAAAATTCAATTCCGGGTCATACTTCCATTTTCTCTTATTGCTATCATCATAATACCGTAGAATTTGAAGCCGATAAAAAACAGCAAGAGTATCGTTCAACATATGAAGCACTATCTTCCAAAAATTCGCAGATGTTATTGTGCTTGAGTTTTTAAATTCAAGTTCTACCGGCGCCTCATAGATTCTACTGTATCTAAGTCTATACGCAACAGCTAAGATTTCTATATCAAACGCATAATCCTTCACAAGAAGTCTTGGTAAAACATCTTCCAATACTTTTCTTCTGAAAAATTTCATCCCTACTTGTGTATCTTTAATGGTAAGTCCAAACAATAGTTTGACAAGAAGTCTATATCCAAGCGATAAAATTTTGCGTTGAGCTGGATAGTTAACTTTTGAAGCAGGATGAAGCTTACTCCCTACAATAATATCTGCATTATGCCACTCAAAATATTCAAGCAACATAGATATGCCATTTGGGTTTAAATCCATTCCTGCATCTATAAATGCGACAATCGACCCTTTTGCTTTAGCCATTCCAAAACGAACCGCATATCCCTTTCCATGATTATGCTGATATCCAGTAACAATAACTTTCGGAGATTTTATTTTTTTTGCATTTTTAAATGTTCCATCGATAAACCCATCAACCACGACAATTATTTCATAATCATAGCGTAGCTGACTCATGACATTTTCAATTTTTTCTATGTCATTTTTTATTGTTTTCTCTTGCTTATAGGAAGGGACAATGATGGATAATAAGTTAAACTTTCTCATTCGAAGCGTCTTTCAGCGATAACTCTTTGCGCACCTGATTCCATGAGAATAGAGATCCATCGGATGCTTTAATTTGGGCTCTAATAAATTCCATAATAAACCCATGTTACCAGATATTATCCAATTTCGCCAGTCGCTCCAATCACAACTGGTTTGTTTAATTTTCTATATTCGCCATGAATTTTTATGTAATAGATTACAAGAGTTACAAGAAGAACTAATGCTACCAAAAGAGAGATTACAACAACCATAAAAAGAGAACCGTGATAAAAAGCAATAAGCAATAACTGACTTAAAGCCGCAAGAAGAACAGGAATGTATACCTTGGTTTTTTTTATAGATAAAAAATAATACACAAAAAGTGTAATTAAGGAATAAGTTGTTATAAATACCCCAAATAAGCCCAATAAGCTAGATGCAGATCTATATATTTCATTTTTGATGAAAAAGTTTATCGACAAATCAGGATATAAAAAATAAAATGTAGAAATAAATACAGAGGGAATAAATACCATGGCAATTGCCATTTTAAAAATATTGTTATAATTTTCATTTTTGGCATGTTTTTTTACAATCAGAGGAAACATTACGCTTCCAATAGGAGCTGTAAAGAAGAAAATTACTTTTCCAACCAGAGATAACCCCGCATAAACGCCAGCTTGCAAAGGATCAAAGAAATGTTTTACAAGTAAAATATCGGTGGAAATTAAAGATGTCATTCCCAACGTTGCAAGAGACGAAGGTATTCCATAAGAAAGTATACTTTTAAAATTTATTTTACTTGTTTTATTTACCTTACTTATAAAGACGAGCTTAAGATAAATAAAACCAAGAATAGTAGGAATTAATCCCGAAATAAATACCGCCAATATTGCGCCCTTTACGCCAAGGCCCAAGAAAACTAATCCGGCTCCAATAACAAATTTGGACATAGCTCCAATAAGATTTAAGAAAGAAATGTATTTAAAAGCCAATTTTGCCTGCAGTAAACCGCTATTTACTATTCCTATATACGCAAATGCCACAATAATTCCAACGATTACAATTATTGACTGGTCTACAATCTTAAAAAAATTTCCAATATACCCTGCGAAAACAAGGAAACAAAAAAGCACAGAAATGCTTATTGCAAGAAGAGGTTTTATAATTTTTAAAAAAAGTGCCTTGACAGATCCATAGTCTTCTTTTGCAAAATGAGATCCTGCAAAACTTACAATTGTTGGAACTATGGATCCCACAGGAATTATCATAAGCATAACTAAAGAAAACGCACTTGTGAGGACACCAAAACTCTCAACCGTTAAGTTTCTACTCATGAATAGACTAAAAAACAAGTTAAATACGTTAGCGACCATGGAACCTATAAAAATATAAATACTACCGGATACTAATTCGTGTTTTAAAAAATTATTTCCCAAAGACAGAAGCTTTTTTCTCATAAATATTTACACAACGCTTTTATATACGCTCATTGTTTCATCAGCTGTTTTTTTCCAAGTGAATTTCTTTGATTGAATTATTCCTTTTTGCGAAAGTTCTTTCTGTAAACTTGCGCTATTAAATACTTCACTAATACCCTTAGCAATACTATCTATATCGTAAGAATCTATGTATCTTCCTGCTTCCCCTACAACCTCTGCTAAAGAGCCTCCTTTTGATGCTACCACAGGGCATCCGCAGCTCATTGCTTCAAGAATTGGCAAGCCAAACCCTTCATATAAAGAAGGCATTACAAAGACTGTTGCAAGGCTGTATATACTAACAAGATCTTCCGTTGGAACAAGCCCTAATCGAATAATCCGCTTATCATCATTTGCCAATTCTTGAACTTTTACCAAATCTTGATTCCAGGGATTATTTCTATCAAAGTTTTTCTCAATAAGCGCCTTTCCAACCATTACTAAAGGAACATTTATTTTCATGACTGCCTCAATTAATCGCGGTAAATTTTTATTCCATGTGACATCTCCAACATACAATACAAATTTATCAGGAAGATTATATTTTTTTCTAATACTACCAAGTATTGAACTTTTTTCCATTTTTTTGAACTCTTCTCCTGCTGCGAGATACACAACATGAATCTTATCTTCAGGAACTTTAGCATATCTAATTATGTCTTTCTTAGAGCATATTGAATCGGCTATAACAGCGTCTGCTTTTTGCAAAGAATATTTTTGTAAGACCCATTTTAATTCTCCTTTTATGCCGGAAGGGAAATGTTCAGGAAAAACAAGAGGAGTTAAGTCGTGAACTGTTACAACCGTTTTAAACTTTTTACGAATCGGTAGAGTTAGAAAAAATGGCTCGAAGTAAGGATAGTGAATCAAGTCTAGGTCGCTAGGAACTTTTTCTTCTTTATTAAAAAATATATATTTATTTTGAGGATAGTATTTTAATAAAGACTTTTTAAGATTCTCTATATAAAAGCCTGTTCCTCTCACTCTATGACTAAGTAAGCGGTTTTCCGAAAGGGGTGAAATGTCTATTGCAACCTTCATCTCTTGATTTTAACATAGTTTTCCTTCGTAAATAAAGTCAAAATAACTAATAATGATATGAGAGAAACCGTTGTGGCAATTTTTTGTAGCGTAGTCTTTAAGAATCTAACTTCAACTAGATGCTCTCCTTTTGGAATACTAAACGTAATTATCCCATCTTTGTTAGGTTTTGTATCAAGCTTTTTATTATTAGCAAAAACTGTCCATCCAGGAAAATATGCGGTGTTTATAATAGCTTCCGTTGCTTCTCTTACAGCTATGTTAAATATGTAGCTTGTGGCTGTTAAAGACTGTGTTTTTATTTCTGCTGAATTGTTCTTAAGCGTAATTTTATCTTTTTGCTTTCTTAGGTTTCTGTTGAACCAAATAGTATTAAAAACATTTCCCGGACTATTTGTTCCGTCAATAAAATTAGATCGCATTATGTAGTAATTATCGTCCCTCTGATGATAGTAAGCTGGTTTTGTGTATCCAATTCCTAAGAGAAAGACCATCATGACCATGAAAGCTGCTAAAATTTTTGATTTCCATACATATATTAAACTACCCGCTAAAAATGAGGTTATTATTATCTCAAGGCTTAATAAGCGCCACGGGAATTGAAAATAATTCATAAGCGGTATGTGTTTCCAAATTGGCAGTGAAACATTAAGCATTAAAAAGAAAACGAACGCAAACCAAACAAGAAAATATGCTACAAAAAATCTGTGTATATCTCGTTTTTTAAACAGTATTAATCCTGCTACTATAGCCAAAAGAACGGCAAGCAAATTCCCAATTCCTATCTGAAAAGACATTTGATTTTGTAAATCAGAGGCAGAAAAACCTGATCCCCAGGACGGAAATAACAGTTGAAATATTTGAGGAAAGTTCTCTCTAATATCATATATTTGAAGCCCTGTCGCATATTGTTTTTCAAGAAGAGCCGGCAACCAAAATATAGAAGATAAGCCTATTCCTAAAAGTATTAAATATAAAGTATTAAGCATAAAGTATATTTTATCCTTTGACTGACAAATTAAAAAAACGATGTAAAAAACAGCGAAAAAAAGAAACATTAAGGCCAAAATATTATGGGAAAAAATAATTGCCGCTAAAAATAAGCTTGAGTACAAAATAAATATTTTATCTTTCTTGTAAAAAAAGTTATTTATTGACCAAAGAAACGCGGGAAAAAAGGCAAGAGCCCATACCTCTCCTACAGACCCA
>Ga0209515_10004389_pt1 | contig 19099 bp, 16 predicted proteins | sample Subgroupgradi54m_FD_187454 | JGI IMG/M metagenome (GOLD analysis project Ga0209515, IMG submission 187454) | Subsurface groundwater microbial communities from S. Glens Falls, New York, USA - GMW60B uncontaminated upgradient, 5.4 m (SPAdes)... ...
CTTCCCCTGCCACGGGCCCCATTCGAGATCGCCGCTCGGACCGAACAAGGCCACGGTCGGCGTCTGCATGGCGGCGGCGATGTGCATCGGCACCGAATCGACGCCGACAAAACATTTGGATTGCGCAGTGAGTGCGGCGAGTTGCTTGAGGCTGAGTTTACCGGCGAGATTCACTACCGGTTTGCGCAGCTGGACCGTGATGCTGCCGAGGAACTGGAGTTCCTGTTCGCTCGGCGCCGCGGTCAGCACGATGCGCTCGCCGGCGTCCTGCAGCGCGTTGATCAGTGCCGCGTATTTTTCCGGCTCCCAGCATTTGAACAACCAGCGCGACGTCGGATGGATGTGAATATAAGACTTCGCAACCAGGCCGTTTGAATCGAGCAGCGCGCGCACCGAGGCATCGGCATCGGCGCCGGGCACAAGCGTGAGCGCGCGTTCGTCGGTGTGCGGATAGATACCGATGCGCCGCAACGCATCGAGGTGGATCTCTACCGTGTGGCGCGGTTTGCCCGGCACGCGATAACGATGCGTGAATGCAAGCTTCCACAGGCGGCCACGCTTGGGACCGTAATCACGCGCGACCGCGTGGTCGGTGCCGAGCACGAGCGAGAGCATCGCGCCGCGCGAGGATTCGGTGAGATGCACGATGAGATCGTACCGGCGTGCGCGCAACGCGCGCAGCAGGCGCCATTCCGAGCCCAGGTGCGCGACGAAGCCCTGCTTCTTCCATTTGCGATCGACTGTATGAACCTGCGCAATCGCGGGATGGCCGGTGAGCATGTCCGCGGTCTCGGCGTACACCAGCGCATCGAGCTCGGCGTGCGGGATGTGGTTCTTGAGCACGCTGAACACGGGCGAGGTCAGCAGCACATCGCCGTGATGGCGCAGCTTCACCACCAGCACGCGGCGGACAGTCAGGGGATCAACGGCGTCGGTCAGCATGGCGCCGAGTATAAATGAAGTCGCGCGCAGCGCGCTCGGCTCGCTTCCCTCTCCCGCCTGTGCTGCGCATGGATGCGCGAATGTCGCAAGCGCAGGATGCGCAGGAGCGACCGGGAGAGGGAATGAGGGTGAGGGCCGTGCCGGACTTGCGTAACCCTCACCCCGCCCTCTCCCGCAGGCGGGAGAGGGGAAGTCCCTACTTCTGGATGGCCGCCAACACCTGCGACGGCGAGATGTGCTTCATGCAATTGAAGTGCTTGAGCGGGCACTCGCGCGCGAAACAGGGGCTGCACTCGAGGCCGAGGTAGATCACTTTGGCCTGGGCGCTCATGGGCGGCGTGTGGTGCGGATCGGAGGAACCGTAGAGCGCCACCATCGGCCGCGCGAGCGCGGCGGCGATGTGCATCAACCCGGAGTCGTTACTGACGACCGTGGTCGTTAGCGCGAGCAGGTCGATGGCGTCGGCCAGCTCGGTGCGACCGCCGAGATCGAGGCAGCGATTGCCGGTGAGCTGGTTGATCGCCTGCGTCACCGGCACGTCGCGCTCAGAACCGAACAACCACACCTGCCAGCCGTCGGCGATTTTTTTCTGCGCCAGCTCGGCGAAATATTCCGCCGGCCAGCGTTTGGCCGGGCCGTATTCGGCGCCGGGACAAAGGCCGAGCACCGGCACCTGCGGCAACGCGTGGTTGAGCGTGTTCAATACGCGCGCGGCGTTTTCGCGGCTCACGGAAAGTTGCGGCGTCGGCAGCGACGTCGGCATCGGCTCGCCGGGTTCGTGCGCAAGTGCGACGAAGCGCTCGACGGTGCGCGGCAACGCCTGCTTGTCGAGCTTGCGCGCATCGTTCAGCAGACCGTAACGCAGCTCGCCGATAAATCCAGTGCGACGTTTCACGCGCGCCGCCGCCGGCACGATGGCGGATTTAAAAGAGTTCGGCAGCACGAACGACTGATCGTAGGCGCGCGCGCGTAACTGGCGACCGAGTGCAAGGCGTTTGCCGAGCGCAAACTCGCCGTGTCCGACCGCGAGCGCGATGCCCTCGTCCACTTCAGGCATGCGCGCCAATACCGGCAACGTCCATGCCGGCGCGACCACGTCGATTCGACACCCGGGGTAACGTTGCTTGAGAAACTTGAACAGGCTTTGGGCGAGCACCATGTCGCCGACCCAGGCAGGACCGATGATCAGTATTTTCACGCTTGATCCAGCGGGCGGACGCCGCGGTCGTTGGTTGCGCCAAATTATACGGCGTAACGGTCAACGGCACACGGTGCGCCGTCGCGACTATACTTGTGGCGCCCCGCCCACTCACCATAAGCAAACCCGAACGGGAGAAAAATGTTCACCAAATCCACGTACCTGATCAAAGAACGCGTCGGTCTGCTCAAGCTCGTCGACACCTACGACATCTACGATGCCGAGACCGGCAAACAGATCGGGATCGCCGAAGAAAAGCCGGGCCTGCTGATCACGATTCTGCGCCTGATCGTGAACAAACGCCTGCTGCCGACAAAGGTCTTCATCGCGCCGGCGCCGAACCAGCCGCCGGTGCTGGCGATTACACGCGGCATGAGCCTGTTGCGCTCCAAGGTGTTGGTCAAAGCCGGCACGCGCACGCTCGGGTATTTCAAGAGCAAGCTGTTCTCGTTCGGCGGTGGGTTCTACGTGTTCAACCAATCGGACAAGCAGATCGCCGAAATCCAGGGCGACTGGAAGGGCTGGAACTTCAAATTTCTCGACGGTAGTAACAAGGAACTCGGCACCGTCACCAAGAAATGGGCCGGCCTTGGAAAAGAACTGTTCACCTCGGCCGACAACTATGTGGTGAACGTCGTCGCCGGCCAGCCGCAGGACACGACATCGCTGTTGCTCGCCGCCGGCATCGCGATCGACACCGTGTACAAAGAAAAGTAAAAACGTCGTCACCGGTTGGGTCGCCGACGCGCGGCCCAATCGTCGTTAATCCTTCAGGACGTACACCGCTCCGCAATATGGGCAACGGTACTCACCGTTGGCGCTGTCCTGTATCGGCAGGTACACACGCGGGTGCGAGTCCCATAGCCGCATGCCCTTCATCGGGCAGTGCAGCGGCAGATCGTCACGCGTGACCTCATAGCGGGTCTCTGCGTTTGGCTGTGACGACGGCTTTGTTGGTGTTGCTGGCGACACGATCGTTCTCCGGAAATTAATTTCGTTACACCAGCGTCAACCAGCTGCTGTGTTTGTCGCTACGGCCCTGCACCACGTCGAGATACATCTTCTGCAGCTTTTGCGTGATCGGGCCGGGCTTGCCGCCGCCGATGGCGCGCTCATCGAGCTCGCGGATCGGGCACACTTCGGCCGCCGTGCCGGTGAAGAAGGCCTCGTCGGCGATGTACACCTCGTCGCGCGTGATGCGCTTCTCGCGCACCTTGAGGCCGATCTCGTCGGCGAGCTGGATCACGGTCGCGCGCGTGATGCCATCGAGCGCGGCAGTCAGCTCGGGCGTATAGATGGCGCCGTCGCGAATCACGAACACGTTCTCGGCGCTGCCTTCGGACACATAACCCTCGGTGTCGAGCATCAACGCTTCGTCGTAGCCGACGCTCTGCGCCTCGCGCAGGGCGAGCATCGAATTCATGTAGTTGCCGTTGGCCTTGGCCTTGCACATCGTCACGTTGACGTGATGCCGGTTGAAGCTCGAGGTGCGCACGCGGATGCCGTTCTTCTGGCCGTCTTCGCCGAGGTAGGCGCCCCACGTCCAGGCCGCGATGATGGCGTGCACCTTGAGGTTATCGGCGCGCAGGCCCATGCCTTCGCTGCCATAGAAACACATCGGGCGGATGTAAGCCGACTCGAGCTTGTTGTCGCGCAGCACGTCGCACAACGCCTTGTTAAGCGTGTCTTTGTCGTACGGCATCGGCATGCCGAGTACGTGCGCCGAGCGGAACAGGCGATCGGTATGTTCCTTCAAGCGGAACACGGCCGTGCCTTTCGGCGTCTTGTACGCGCGCACGCCTTCGAACACGCCCATGCCGTAGTGCAGGGTGTGCGTCAGTACGTGGGTGGTCGCTTCGCGCCACGGCACCAGTTTGCCGTCGTACCAGATGACGCCATCACGATCAGCCATAGACATAGTCGGTAATCCTTATCTCTCGTTAATTGCCCGGAATTCAAATCAGTAATATCACGCAAACGTCTTATCCCAGATGCGCCGCACCGCTTGCGGCAACTCGCCCAATGTGGCGAGTTCCGTCACCGACCCTCGCTCCGCGAGTTTCAGCCGATGCTCCATAGAGAGGTAACGGCGGTAGGCCTTACCCAGCAGTTCCAGCTGCGTGGTCTCCAGCAGGCCATGTGCGTGCAGGGCTTCCAGGATACTTATGTTATCCGTGTGGTGAGTCAGCACCGGATACGCGTGCGCCCACCGCAGGACCCAGTATTGCACCATAAATTCAATATCCACGATACCGCCGCGGGAATGTTTGAGGTGAAATCCCTGTTCCGGCAGCGGGTGACCGGCGGCCATGCGCGCGCGCATTTCCACGACGTCGCGCTTTAATTTCGCGTCATCGCGCGGCTGGCACAGGATCTCGCGGCGGACTTCCTCAAAGGCCTGGCGCAGCCGCGGCGCGCCGGCAATGGCCCGCGCCCGCACCAGTGCCTGATGCTCCCACGTCCAGGCGCGGGTCTTCTGGTAGTCACGAAAGGCGGCAAGGCTCGTCACCAGCGTGCCGCTCTGGCCTGAGGGACGCAGGCGCATGTCGACTTCGTACAACAGGCCGCTGGAGGTGCGCGTGGTGAGTAAATGGATCAGCCGCTGCCCGAGGCGGGCAAAGAATTCTTCATTGCTAAGCGAACGCGCGCCGTCGGTCACTCCTTCGTCGCAGCCTTCGTACAGATAAATCATGTCGAGATCGGAAGCGTATCCGAGCTCAAGGCTGCCGAGCTTGCCGTAACCAATGACGGCGAAACCGGCGGGTTCTGCCGCACCGGCGCACCGCGGTTCTCCATGACGCACGCGCAACATGCGCCACGCGATAGTGAGGCTTTCTTCCAGCACCACGTCGGCGATGCGCGCCAGATGCGTGCCGACCTGTTCGGCCGCCAGCCCCGGACCGATGTCGGCCGCGGCCACGCGCAGCACGTGTGAGTGGTGAAACTCGCGCAGCACTTCCATCTGCAACTCCATGTCGTCTTCCGGTAACGCGACCATGCGCGCGCGCAGTTCCGCGGCGAGCGAGTCGTGTGTCATCGGCTCATACAGACTGCGCGGGTCGAGCAGCTCGTCGAGCACGATCGGATGCCGCGCGATCCAGCGTTCGATCCAGCTGCTGGCGGCACACAGCTTTACCAGCTGCGTCAGCGCCATCGGGTTCTCAACCAGCATAATGAAATACGTGGTGCGCCGGCCGATCGACTCGAGCAGATTCACCAGGCGCGCGAGCGTGGTGTGCGGATCGGTGGCGGTGGCGGCGCCGGCAATCAGCGGCGGCATCAGGCGATCGAGACGGATGCGTCCGTCGGGCGTGAGCGTGCGGCATAAGGTGCCGTCGCGAAAACCCGTCAGCACATCGAGCGCCGCCTGCGGTTCGCGGAAGCCGGCGGCACGCAGTGCGCGCGTGGCAGTCGCCATATCCGCCACGCCGTGCCACACCGCGGCGATTTCATTCGACGCCTCGCTCGGCGACGCCGCGCCCGGTATGACGAACGTCTGGGCGAAATGCGCGCGTACGCGTTGACGATACGTATCGAGTTCGGACAGGAAGGCCGTCCAGTCGGGAGCGCCCATGCTGAACGCCAGCCGCATCTGGCCTTCGGCATCGTGCGGCAGCAAATGCGTTTGCTGGTCCGCCACCATCTGCAGCCGATGCTCGACGTTGCGCAGGAACACATACGCGTCGCTCAATTCCTGGCACGCCGGCGCCGGCAGATACGCACGCTCGGCCAGGCGCGCCAGCACCTGCAGAATCGGCCGGCATTGCAGCGGCGGTTCGCGCCCGGCGCGAATCAACTGCATCGCCTGACCGATGAATTCGATTTCGCGGATGCCGCCCGGCCCGAGCTTCACGTGCTCGCGCATGCCCTTGCGCGCTATCTCACGCTCGATCAACACCTTCATGCTACGGATCGCTTCGAAGGCGCCGTAGTCGAGATACTTGCGAAACACGAACGGCTTGAGGCGCTCGAGCAGCGACTCGCCGGCCGCTCCATCGCCGCCCACCACGCGCGCCTTGATCAGCGCGTAGCGCTCCCAATCGCGCCCATGCGTCTGGTAGTACAGCTCGGTGGCATCGAAGCACAACACCAACGGACCGCTTGCGCCGTTGGGACGCAGGCGCATGTCGACGCGGAACACAAAACCGTCGGCGGTCGACTCCGCCAGCGAACCGATGAGTGCCTGACCCAGGCGGATAAAGAATTCGTGATTGCTGAGCGGTTGGCTGCCCGCCAGCACATCGTGTACGTCGCCCTCTTCCGTGTAAGCGAAAATCAGATCGACGTCGGATGAAAAATTGAGCTCGCGCCCGCCGAGCTTGCCCATGCCGAGGACCACGAACGTGGCCTCGCGGCCGCTGCGCACGCCAATCGGTGTGCCGTGCTTTTGCTTGGCCCACGCGAGCAGCTGGGCCAGCGACTGCGAAATGCAGGCATCGCCGATCGCCGACATGGTGGCGATCACTTCATGCAGATCGGCAAACCCGGCCAGATCGCGGAAGGCGACGCGAACCGTCTCGCGGTGGCGGAATAAACGCAGCCGACGTTTAAGATCGGCCTCGTCGGCAACACCGACAAGCGCCTGCGTCAGCCGACTATGCAGTTCGTTCGGTGCATACGTGCGTTGTAAATCGCCGCTGCCGGCGAGCCCATTGAGCAACGCCGGTTGTGCCACCAACGCACGCGCAACGAACTCGCTGCCGGCGAGCACGCGCGGCAGACACTCGATCCAACGCGCGTCCGTCCCCGCCGGTGCCAACCCCTCACGCAGGGTTTCGCAGTACTTGCGCGTCTGTTCACGCAGCACTGCCGGCACGTCAGCCAGGCCGCGTTCGAGCAAGGTTTGCGTGGTCTCAGTCATTCCCGAAGATCGAAGGTCGAAACTGTTATAGTTTAGGCACCACGGAGATCAGCCATGGAATCACTCATCCCTCAGGCGATTGCGGACTATTGCGCGTCGCACTCCACGCCGCCGTCCAGGCTTGCCGACGAGCTCGAACAATACACTATCAAAAACTGCAAATACGCCCAGATGCTCACTGGCGCCTGGGAGGGGAGTTTTTTGCGCCTGCTGGTTGGCATCACGAACGCGCGGCGCGTGCTCGAAATAGGAACGTTCACCGGTTATTCGGCGCTGATGATGGCCGAGGCGTTGCCCGAGGATGGCGAACTGATCACGTGCGATCTGAATCCGGAAACAATAAAAATCGCGCGCCAGTTTCTCGACAACAGCCCGCACGGCGGAAAGGTAACCATCGAACCGGGTCCGGCGCTGGAATCGCTCAAGACCTTAACGCCGTGGTTCGATCTCGCCTTCCTCGACGCCGACAAGGGCAACTACAGCGCCTACTTCGACGCCTGCCTGCCGCTGCTCCGCACCCACGGCCTGCTCGTGGCCGACAACGTGCTGTGGTCGGGCGAAGTCCTGCAGCCCGAGGAGGCGGACGCGCGCGCCATCGTGGCGTTCAACGACAAGGTCCACAACGATCCGCGCGTGGAGTGCGTGATGTTGCCGATTCGCGATGGCGTGTCACTGATAAGAAAAATATAGATAAGAAAGATATAACCGGGCCGACGCCGTTGCGGCGTAGCTCACACGGAGGCATTGAATGTTCGAGTCGCACAAGCGTCCGCTGCTCCCGCGTCGCCACTACTTTCGCCGTCTCGCGCGGCATTTCCTGATCACCCTGGGCCTGCTGCTCGGTTCGCTGCTGATCGGCATGGCCGGCTACGCCTATTACGAGAACCTCCCGTGGCGCTCGGCGTTCCTGAACTCCGCCATGCTGCTGGGCGGCATGGGCCCGGTCGATGCCCCGCAAACCGGCGCCGGAAAATTATTCGCCGGCATCTATGCCTTATACGCCGGCCTGATTTTCCTGATCGCCGCCGCCATCATGCTCGCCCCGGCGCTGCATCGGATGCTGCACCGGTTTCATTTGGGCCAAAGGCAATAGGGCCGTGCAGCTAAACCGCCGTCCTGCTTTCAGACAGCATTTGATTTAACGAAATAACTGGATAATAGTGGCGCCAAGATATCGATACCGATGTTGACCTGATCCGCCTGAAAACTACCGGGAGTGTTACAAATGAAGAAGATTGCCTTATCGATCATCGTCGGAATGCTGGCAATAACGCCGCTGGCACCTGCCGTCGCGCAAAAGGCGCTCGGATTCGCTGAGCTGTTCGATCACGTCGACCTGCGCAAAAACACCAAACTCCATGCCCAGGAATTCTGGAAGTCCGTCAAAGACACGGAAGTAACGTGGTCCGGCGAAGTGGTTGACGTCGAGGGCGGCTCGTCGAAGGTAAAAATTCGCGCCGCCGATAAATCCCGCCCGACCTACAAAGGCTACAACATCGTCATCATTACACACGATGTCTCGAAGGCCGCCGATCTCAAGAAGGGTCAACGTTTCCGATTCAAGGGCATTCTCACCGGCTACGACTCCAAAGACGCCGCTGCCGTGATCGAAGTGAAGGAAGCCCAGATCCTGTAGTACCCGAGTTGAAGTGTCACCAAAAAGAAAGGCCCCGTTTCCGGGGCCTTTCGATTTACAGCGGGTGCCGAAACGGCACTACATATCCATTCCGCCCATACCACCCATGCCACCCATACCGCCACCGCCGTGTCCGGCTTCTTCCTTCGGCAGTTCGGCCACCATGGCTTCGGTGGTGATCATCAGGCCCGAGACCGAGGCGGCGTGTTGCAGGGCGCAACGCGTTACCTTGGTCGGGTCGATGATGCCCATCTTGAACATGTCGCCGTACTCGCCGTTGGCGGCGTTGTAGCCGTAGCTGGGGTCTTTCGACTCGAGCAGCTTGTGGTACACGACTGAACCTTCGATGCCGGCGTTCTCGACGATCTGACGCAGCGGCTCTTGCATCGCGCGCAGCGCGATTTCGATGCCGACGTTCTGGTCGTGGTTGTCGCCCTTGAGCTTACCGAGCGCACCGATGACACGCACGAGCGCCGTACCGCCGCCCGCTACGATGCCTTCTTCGACGGCTGCACGGGTCGCGTGCAACGCGTCTTCGACGCGCGCCTTCTTCTCTTTCATTTCCATTTCGGTCGCGGCACCGACTTTGATCACGGCCACGCCGCCGGCGAGTTTCGCAACGCGCTCTTGCAGCTTTTCCTTATCGTAGTCGGAACTGGCTTCCTCGATCTGCGCGCGCAACTGCTTCACGCGGGCTTCGATGTCGCCCTTCTTGCCGGCGCCGTCGATGATCGTGGTGTTTTCCTTGTCGACCGTGATGCGCTTGGCCGAACCGAGGACCGAGACTTCAGCGGTTTCGAGGCTCATGCCGAGCTCTTCCGAGATCACCGTGCCCGCGGTCAGGATGGCGATGTCTTGCAGCATCGCCTTGCGACGATCGCCAAAGCCCGGTGCCTTCACGGCGCAGACCTTGAGGATGCCGCGGATGTTGTTCACCACCAACGTCGCCAGGGCTTCGCCCTCGACGTCTTCGGCAATGATCAACAGCGGACGACCCTGCTTGGCCACGCCTTCGAGGATCGGCAGCATGTCGCGGATGTTCGAGATCTTCTTCTCGGTGATCAGCACCAGTGGGTTTTCCAGCTCGGCGCTCATCGTGTCCTGCTTGTTGATGAAGTACGGCGAGGAGTAACCGCGGTCGAACTGCATGCCTTCGACCAGTTCCAGCTCGTTCTCGAGACCCGAGCCGTCTTCCACCGTGATCACGCCTTCTTTGCCGACCTTGTCCATCGCGTCGGCAATCGTCTTGCCGATCGAGACATCGGAGTTGGCGGAGATCGTACCGACCTGCGCGATTTCCTTGGTGGTCGAACACGGCTTGGAAAGCTTCTTCAGCTCTTCCACAGCCGCGGATACGGCCTTGTCGATGCCGCGCTTCAAGTCCATCGGGTTCATGCCCGCGGCCACCGACTTCAGGCCTTCACGCAGAATCGCCTGGGCCAACACGGTGGCGGTGGTGGTGCCGTCGCCGGCGATGTCGGAGGTCTTGGACGCGACTTCCTTCACCATCTGCGCGCCCATGTTCTCGTACTTGTCCTTCAGCTCGATTTCTTTCGCGACCGACACACCGTCCTTGGTGACGGTGGGTGCGCCGAAGGACTTGTCGAGCACAACGTTGCGGCCTTTCGGACCGAGGGTTACCTTGACCGCGTCGGCCAGGATGTTGACGCCACGCAGCATACGCGTGCGGGCGGAGTCACCAAAAATAACTTCTTTCGCTGCCATTGCTATATCTCCTTCGAATTCGGTTTACGACTCAACTTACTTTTCGATGACGCCCATGATGTCGTCTTCGCGCATCACGAGCAGTTCTTCGGTGCCGAGGCCGAGCTTCACTTCGGTGCCGGAATATTTGCCGAACAGGATCTTGTCGCCGACTTTGACGTCGAGCGGACGGACCTTGCCGTCTTCCAGAATCTTGCCGGTACCGACGGCGACGACTTCGCCCAGGATCGGTTTTTCTTTGGCGTTGTCGGGGATCACGATGCCACCGGGCGACTTACGTTCTTCTTCCAGGCGACGCACGACCACGCGGTCATGAAGGGGACGGATTTTCACTGAGGTTTCTCCTTTACGAGCAGGTTGGGCACTCATGTCTTTCTCCTTAAGATTGCAGGTTGAGAATTGGGCAAAAATGCCAAAATCGAGGCTCGAGGCCGACTTCCGGGAACCGGCTGTTAGCACTCAGAGCGGACGAGTGCTAATCATATTCTGGAACTCAATGGTGTCAACCGGGGGAATAGCCCATTTGTCGGGGTTGGGCCGGATTTGGGCATTTCGGCGGCTGTTGCATTAAGCCTCCGGCGGTGGAGTTTGGCCGGCCGTCCTGGTTAAGGCTGTCTGCGGTAACATCCGACCAGACACCAAAACCGAACACTTACATATTCCTGGTGCCCCCGACAACGACTGATTCACGTGAAAAAAACACCTCGCCGATACCGCCTGATCCTGAGCACCTGCCCCAACCTGCGGGTGGCAAAGCGCATTGCGGCGGCGCTGGTGAACGAAGAGCTGGCCGCTTGCGTCAACATCCTGCCGCGGCTCCAGTCCGTATACCGGTGGCGCGGCAAGGTGCAGCAGTCCGCCACCGAAGTGCTGCTGCTGATCAAGGCGTGTGGGCGCGACTACGCGCGTATCGAAGCGCGCATTCGTACGCTGCATCCCTACGAACTTCCGGAAATCATCTCGGTCGCAGTCGCAGGCGGCTATTCTCGATATCTAGATTGGATTGAAAATCCTGACAAGGCGCAATGAAGCGATTCCTTCTTCTCTTATTTCTCGCCGGGTGCGCAACCGTGGCCGTGGCCGGTCCCGAGCGCGCCACTTTTGCGCCCGTCGCGCAGCAATCCGATGTGCCCGACCCGGAACAGGTATTTCGCGTCAGCGTTCAGCGCGGCGATGCCAGCTTGCGGGTGCGCGTCGACATCGACGACTGCTGTTATCTCTACCGCGATAAAATCAAACTCGCGCTAACGGGGGGAGACGGCAAAGCCGCGCCCGCCGGCGTGAAGCTGGGGACTTATACGCTGCCACCCGGAAACGTAAAAAACGACGAGTTCATCGGCAAGACTGAGGTGTATCACAGCAGCTTCGAGTTCGAGGTCGCGCTAGAAGGAAGCGCGGACAATCTGGCGCTGACCGTCGGCTATCAAGGTTGCGCCGAAAAGCCGGTACAAATCTGTTACCCGCCGATTACCAAGACAGTGGCGATCGCCGGCGGCGTTGCGGACAGCGCACCGGCCCAAAGTTCAAGTGGCGGTATCTGGCTGGCGCTGGCCGCTGCCTTCGGCGCTGGGTTGTTGCTGAGCTTCACACCTTGTGTGCTGCCGATGCTTCCGATTCTCTCGGGCGTCATCATCGGAGCCGAAGGCACGCAACTCACCAAACTGCGCGGCGGCCTGCTCTCGTATACCTATGTGCTGGGCACGGCGCTTACCTATACCGTCGCGGGCGCCATCGCCGGCGCGACCGGCGAACAGTTGCAGGCCTATTTTCAGAACCCGTGGGCGATCGGGACCTTTGCCAGCATTCTGGTGCTGCTGGCGCTGTCCATGTTCGGTCTCTACGAGCTGCAGATTCCGGCGGCCATTCAGTCGCTGCTGCATCTTCAGTCCTCCAAGCTGCGTGATCGCGCGCGTGCATGGGTGGCGGGCGAATTCGTCGGCGTGTTCCTCCTGGGTCTGCTGTCAGCACTCATCATCGGCGCCTGTGTGTCGCCGATTCTGGTATCGGTACTGGGCGGCGCGGTGGCGGCGCGCGACCCATGGCTCGGCGCGGGTTTGATGTTTGCGCTGGCACACGGCCAGGGCGTCATTCTGGTGGCGGTCGGCATCAGCGAGGGCTTGTTGCTGCCGAAAGCCGGTCCGTGGATGAACACCATCAAACACGTCTTCGGCGTGTTGCTGGTCGCCGTGGCGATTTACTTGCTCGGATTCCTGCCGCAAGTGCCAGTGCTGCTGCTATGGGGCGTACTGTTTATTGTGTGCGCGGTGTATCTCAGCGCCACGCAGCGTTTGCCCGAATACGCGACCGGCTGGCGTTACCTTGGCAAGGGGCTGGGCACGGTGTTTTTGATCTGGGGCGTGCTCGCCTTGCTCGGCGGCTTTGCCGGTGGGCGCGATGTGTTCAATCCGTTTCCTTTTTCATCGTTCGGTACCACGGCGTCGGCGCCCGCCGGACCCCTATTCGAGCGTGTCAAAACCTTGCCGCAACTCGAGCAGCGGCTGGCCACCGCCAAGGCGGCCGGCAAGCCGGTATTGCTCGATTACTACGCCGACTGGTGCACCGACTGCGTGCGCATGGAGAAGGCGACGTTCGCGGATGCCGACGTGCGCGCCGAACTGATGAATCGCTTCGTCCGCCTGCAGGCCGATCTCACCAACTCCGGCGACCCGGAGGCAAAAGCGCTCAAGGGCCGCTTCGATGTGTACGGTCCGCCGGCAACGCTGTTTTTTGCCTCGTCCGGCGATGAACTCAGGGACTTGCGTGCCTATGGGTTTCTCGACAAGCAGGCGTTTCTCGGCATACTGCGCCGCGTCCCGTAAACCGAGTGCTGTGAATGAAGACCATTGTCCGCAATTCCCTTCTGGTGGTAATCGCCCTGACCGCAGTAATCGCCGGCTACGTCGCCTCGCGCTGGATGTTCGAACCGACCGTCGAGGACGGCAGATCAATACCGGTCGACTTTTCGCTACCGGACGTTCATGGCAAGGAACGCTCGCTCTCGGAGTGGCAGGCTAAACCGGTGGTCCTGAACTTCTGGGCCACCTGGTGCGGACCGTGTCGGGAAGAAGTCCCGCTGCTGATCAGCGCCCAGAAGCGCTACCAGAAACAGGGCCTTCGGGTCGTCGGGGTTGCGATCGATAATCAGGAGTCGGTCGCCGCTTTCGCCAAAGAAATGAAGATCGACTATCCCCTGCTGATCGCCGAAGAAGCCGGCCTGCTCCTCATGAGCCGTTACGGCAACTCACGGGGCTTTCTGCCCTACACCGTCATGATCAGCCGGGATGGCGCCATCGTGAGTCGTCACCTTGGCGGCTACAGCGACAAGGAACTTACGGAAACCCTCAACCTGCTTGTCAACGGCGATTCTTCGACTATTCTGTCGAAATAATTTGTTTTAGGGCCTTTTTAGAGCGATCTTCGCCGATCTCAACACCTCGACGACGGGTAGGCTGGACAAAAACGCCTGCTCGCATGCAGAATGCGAAGCTTCACGATACCGGCAATTAATACCATTAAGCCGCCGGTTCGATAAAAATCCGATAAAAAGAACAGATTTCCCTGCATAACAAGAATGGGGAGTTGAGGAGATTTTTGTGGCCGAAATTCTGGTCATTAATGGTCCGAACCTGAACCTGCTCGGTACGCGCGAGCCGGAACATTACGGACGTGCGACGCTGGAAGAGATCAACGCCGGCCTCAGCAAGCAGGCGCAGGCGGCCGGTCACAAGGCGAGCTTCTTCCAGAGCAATGCCGAACACGAGCTGGTGGGACGGGTACAGCAGGCGATAACCGACAAGGTGGGGTTCATTCTGCTCAATCCGGCCGCCTTCACCCACACCAGCATTGCGCTGCGCGACGCCCTCGCGGCCGCGCGTATTCCCTTTATTGAAGTGCACCTGTCGAACGTGCACGCACGCGAGTCGTTCCGTAAAGAATCCTATTTCTCCGACATCGCGGTCGGCGCCATTACCGGCCTTGGCCCGCAGGGCTATGCGCTGGCGCTCAGCGCGGCCATCGAGCGGCTGAAGACGACCGGACGAACACCGGACGAACAAAAGTGAAGCAGGAACAAATTAATGAAAGAAATCAAACGTCCGCCGGCGGCGAATAAACCGAAAACCAAGAGTTCATCATCAGGAATAACCATGGACATCCGTAAAGTAAAAAAACTGATCGAAATGCTGGAAGAGTCCAGCCTGGCGGAAATCGAGATCCGCGAGGGTGAAGAATCCATCCGTATCAGCCGCGCCGGCTCGGCGGCCCAGCCGGCCGTGACGCATGTCACGACGCACCACGTCGGTGGTCATTCGCAGCAAGCGGCCCCGGCCGCGCCGGCGGCACTCGCCGCCACGCCGGCATTGGTGGTGGAACCCGCCGCGCCGACGGGTCATGGCGTGAAGTCGCCCATGGTCGGCACCTTTTACCGCTCGCCCAGCCCCGGTGCCAAGTCCTTTGTTGAAATCGGCGACAGCGTTGCCGTCGGCGATACGCTTTGCATCATCGAGGCCATGAAGATGATGAACGAGATCGAATCCGACAAGGCCGGCATCGTGAAGGCCATCCTGAAACAGAACGGCGAACCGGTCGAGTTCGGCGAAAATCTGTACATCATCGAATAGCTCCGACGAGCACTGGCAAACCCATGATTGAAAAAATCGTCATCGCCAACCGCGGCGAGATCGCCATGCGCATCCAGCGCGCCTGCCGCACGCTCGGCATTAAAACGGTGGCGCTGCATTCCGAGGCCGACAGAGAGGCCAAGTACGTGAAGCTCGCCGACGAGTCGGTGTGCATCGGCCCGGCGCGCGCGGCGGAAAGCTATCTCAACGTGCCGTCCGTCATCAGCGCCGCCGAGGTCACCGACGCGCAGGCGATTCACCCGGGCTACGGCTTTTTGTCCGAGAACGCCGACTTTGCCGAACGCGTGGAACAGAGCGGTTTCATTTTCATCGGCCCGCGCCCGGAAACGATTCGCTTGATGGGCGACAAGATCTCGGCCATCAAGGCCATGAAAAAAGCCGGCGTGCCGTGCGTGCCCGGTTCCGACGGCCCGCTGCCGAAGGAAGACGACGAAATCATCAAGCTCGCCGATCACATCGGTTACCCGGTGCTGATCAAGGCCGCTGCCGGCGGCGGCGGTCGCGGCATGCGCGTGGTGCACACCGAGGCGGCGCTGTTGAACGCCATCAACCTCACGCGCGGCGAGGCCAAGGCGGCGTTCGGCAACGACACCGTGTATCTGGAAAAATTTCTCGGCAACCCGCGCCACATCGAATTTCAGGTGCTGGCCGATACGCACGGCAATGCCATCCATCTCGGCGAGCGCGACTGTTCGCTGCAGCGCCGTCATCAGAAAGTAGTGGAGGAATGCCCGGCCCCCGGTCTGCCGGAAAAACTGCGCCACAAAATCGGTGAACGCTGCGCCGAGGCATGCGCGAAGATCGGCTACCGCGGTGCCGGCACGTTCGAGTTCCTGTATCAGGATGGCGAGTTCTACTTCATTGAGATGAACACGCGTGTGCAGGTCGAGCACCCGATCACGGAAATGGTCACCGGCGTCGACATCGTGCGCGAGCAGATCCGCATTGCCGCCGGCGAGCGGCTGTCGTATCGGCAGAAGGACATCGAGTGGCGTGGGCATGCGATCGAGTGCCGCATTAATGCCGAAGACCCGCGCAACTTCGTGCCATCACCGGGGCGCATCACTGCCTGGCACGCGCCGGGCGGCCCGGGCATCCGCGTCGATACGCACGTGTACACGAATTACTTTGTCCCGCCGCATTACGATTCGATGATCGCCAAGCTCATCGCCTATGGCGAGGACCGGCGCGTGGCGCTGGCGCGCATGCGCGTGGCGCTGTCCGAGATGGTGGTGGAAGGCATCAAAACCAACATCCCGCTGCACAACGACGTCATGAACGATTCCGCGTTCGTGGCCGGCGGTATCAACATTCACTATCTGGAAAAGAAGCTCGGTCTGTGACTGCATGACGGAGGACATGGACGTCCTCCGGTCTCACCGCACAGATGATTCTCGCCCCGCCCATCCGTTAGTATTCGCAGCGTGTACCATGTAAGAAGTGCTCGTGCGTCACATAGAACCTTGAGAGAACACCATGCCGACGACGGTAAAACGAAGGGCCCCTGCAGGTTCGCGCCGGACAAGCGCACATCGCCTGAAGCGCGATGAAAAGGACGCACCGCTGCGCGAGGACATCCGCCTTCTCGGACGCCTGCTCGGCGACGTGGTGCGCGAACAGCAGGGCAAGGCGACTTTCAATGCCATCGAAACCATCCGCCAGACGGCAGTGCGCTTTCGCCGCGAACAGGACCACCGCGCCGGCACCCGGCTCAACCAGTTGCTGAAAAAACTGCCGCGCGGCGCGACCAACCCGGTGGTGCGCGCCTTCAGTTACTTCCTGCATCTCGCCAACATCGCCGAAGATCAGCACCACATCCGCGAGCATCGTTCGCATTTGCTCGCCAACGCGGCGGCGCCGCCCGGCTCGGCGGCGTTGGCGCTCGAGCGCCTGCAACAACAAGGGATTAGCGGCGCCGAGCTGCGCCATTTTTTGTCGAACGCGCTGATCGTGCCGGTACTCACCGCGCATCCGACCGAAGTGCAACGCAAGAGCATTCTCGATGCCGAGCGCGATATCGCGCGCCGGCTCACCGAGCGCGATCGTGGGCCGCTGGCGGCGCGCGAACTGACTGACATTGTCGAGATGCTGAAATCACGCATCACCACGCTGTGGCAGACGCGCATGCTGCGCTTCTCGCGCCTGACCGTTTCAGATGAAATTGAAAATGCGCTGTCGTACTACCGCTACACGTTCCTGCGCGAAATTCCGCGGCTCTATGATGAGCTCGGCGACGAAATCGCGCGGCGTTTCTCGGGCAAGGACGCGGCCGACAGCTTGCCGCCGTTTCTGCAAATGGGCAGCTGGATCGGTGGCGACCGCGACGGCAATCCCAATGTCGGCGCACCGACGCTGCGCCATGCACTGAAAAAACAATCCACGCTGATCCTCGATTTCTATCTCGAGGAAGTACACGCCCTCGGCGCCGAGCTGTCGATGTCCGACATGATGGTGCAAGTCAGCCCGGCCCTGGCCGCGCTGGCGGCGCATTCGCCGGACCAGTCCGAACATCGGCGTGACGAGTTGTATCGGCGTGCCTTGATCGGCGTCTACGCCCGGCTGGCCGCGGCCGCGCGCGAGCTCGTGCAGTACGAAGCGATGCGACACGAAATCGGCGCGCAGCAGCGCTACGCGCACCCGTCCGAATTTTCCGCCGACCTGCAGGTCGTCATCGAATCGCTGCGCGCCAATTATGGCGCGCAGCTCGTCAAACCGCGCCTGGCCGCGCTCAAACGTGCCGTCGATACATTCGGTTTCCATCTGGCCTCGGTCGACCTGCGCCAGAGTTCAGATGTGCATGAGCGCGTGGTGACGGAGCTGTTCAAGAAAGCAAAAGTGGCCAGCGACTACACCAGCCTCGATGAACAGCAAAAAATAAAGTTGCTGCTGGCGGAGCTCAAGCAGCCGCGACTGCTGTATTCACCGCATCTCACCTACTCGGAGGAAGCGGTCTCGGAGCTGGCCGTGTTCCAGGCCGCGCGCGACATCCGCCATCGTTTCGGCCCTAGCGCCGTACGCAATTACATCATCTCGCACACCGAGTCAGTGTCCGATCTGCTGGAAGTGATGTTGCTGCAGAAGGAAACCGGTTTGTTCCGCGGTAATTGGAATGGCGAGCCGACGCCGACGCTCGAGCTGATGGTCATTCCGCTGTTCGAGACCATTACCGATCTGCGGCGCGCGGCGCCGATCATGCAACAAACGCTCTCGCTGCTGCGCGAGTTGAACGTGCTGACGGTGCAGGACAAGACACAGGAAGTCATGCTCGGTTATTCGGACAGCAACAAGGACGGCGGTTTTCTGACGTCCAACTGGGAACTCTACCGAGCCGAGATCGCGCTGGTCGACGTCTTCCGGCAAGCGGGTATGAGGCTGCGCCTGTTTCACGGTCGCGGCGGCACCGTCGGCCGCGGCGGCGGGCCGGCGTATCAGGCCGTGCTCGCGCAGCCGCCCGGCACCGTGAACGGCCAGATCCGTCTGACCGAACAGGGTGAAGTGATCGCCAGTAAATTTTCCAATCCCGACATCGGACGGCGCAATCTGGAGACGCTGGTGGCGGCAACGATGGAGGCGAGCCTGCTGGACGCGTCGGCGATCGCCGGCAAGGCGCTGAGCGCGGCCGAACTGAAATTGTTTGAAGCGACGATGGACGAATTAAGCGCTATCGCCTATTCGAGCTACCGCAACCTGGTCTACGAAACACCGGGCTTCACCGACTACTTCTTCCAGTCGACGCCGATTTCGGAAATTGCCGAGCTCAACATCGGCAGCCGCCCGGCCTCGCGTAAAAAAAGCGGGCGCATCGAAGACTTGCGCGCAATCCCGTGGGGATTTTCCTGGGGCCAGTGCCGCGTGATGCTGCCCGGCTGGTATGGTTTCGGCAGTGCCGTGCACGCGTGGCTGAACGATCGCCGTAAAATAAACGGCAGCCGCGCGCAGCGGCTCAAGCTGCTGCAGAAAATGGCGCGGCAGTGGCCGTTCTTCCAGGCGCTGCTGTCGAACATGGACATGCTGCTCGCCAAGACCGATCTCGCGGTGGCGTCGCGTTACGTCGAGCTGGTGCGCAATAAAAAGCAGCGCCAGGCAATCTTTAAACG
>Ga0209515_10004390_pt1 | contig 19096 bp, 12 predicted proteins | sample Subgroupgradi54m_FD_187454 | JGI IMG/M metagenome (GOLD analysis project Ga0209515, IMG submission 187454) | Subsurface groundwater microbial communities from S. Glens Falls, New York, USA - GMW60B uncontaminated upgradient, 5.4 m (SPAdes)... ...
CCCCGGGGGTCATGGCGCGCGAGAATCGGGAATCGAGAGGCGCGTTGCCGCCGGAACCGGGGCGCAACCATGGCACGGCGGTCAGGGTCGCCGCGCAAAGAAAGGAAATGGCTTTGGGAAGGCCCAAGACTAGGACCGGATCCTTTTTCGCATCTGCGCCAATGATAGGACACCAGGGGTTCCATATCCAGGTTTTTGTGGGCGAAATGCCTGGATAAGACACGATAAAAGTGAGTTGAAACGGAGTCCTTTCCTGATCGGGCGAAAGGATAGAAAAGAGGGGATCTTTGAAATGAGGCGCTTTGCAGCATTGACGTGATGCCAGTTACGCTTCCGGGACAATCCCTCCCGCCTCCCAGTCCCGATTTTAGGCGAATAAGCTGCGGTTGACCTCGCCTTGACCTACATTCTGAACAGATTCTCGCGGTATGACGCGGGAGTTTTTTCCATCCCCTGGGCCACGGGCCGGAAGGGATGCGAAGGCCGAGGCTTGGCTGGTCTCGGCGCCGGTGAAGGACGGAACCACGCCCCGGCAACGTCAGCCTCTAGTCATTCCACTTCAACTGGCCCTTACCGGCCGGTCGTGGCCATGTCCCAAACGGGGGAATTTATGGCGATGCAACGGATCCTTTCCATCGGCGCGGCTCTCTGCATTCTCACCACGGGTGCTCTCCATGCCACCGCGCCCAAAAGCGCAGCGGATGCGAAAGGGGGCGATGCCTGTAAACAGGGCAGGGCCCAATATGCCTCCGGCGACGTGCTCAAGGCGCTGAAGAGCCTTGGCAATTGCGTGGAGAAGGAACCCCGCAACCGCGACGCTTGGGTTTCTCTCGCAAACGCCTCCCTGGAGGCCGGCCGGTTCCAACCTTCCGTCGAAGCCTTCGCCAAGGCGGAAGCCCTCAAATCCGGTGACGAAGCGTTCCTTACAAGTTACCTCTCCGCCCTGGATGGCGCGGGCATGACCGAAGCGCGCATCCCCGTCCTGCGCGCCCTGGCGGCCAAGAAGCACGGCGCTTCCAAGTCCGCGGAACAATTGCTTACCGCGGTGGAAGCCGCGGGCCCGGACAAATATCCCGAGGAATACCTCTCGGCCCTGCAATGGATCGCGGAAACCCCCGGCGCGGATCGTTATCAGGTTGAAAAGCTGGCCGAGGTCTACCTCCAGCGCGGACAGATGGAAAAGGCTGAGGCGGAATACCGCGGCCTGTTGGTGAAGAATCCCGAATCCGGCGAAACCTGGGCCGGCCTGGGCGCCGCCCTGGCCGCAACCGATCCCCAGGCTGCTTCCGAGTGCTACCGCAAGGCCGCGTTCTACTCCAACCAGTCTGATCACCGCATCACCTATACCAAGGAACAACAGCGCCTCGCCTCGGCCGCGCCCAAAGCAGATGCCAAGGCGGCCCTCGCCGCCGACGATTCTAAGGATCAGGCCCTGCTGGCCGCCACCGCCAAGCCTTCCCAAATCCCACCCCCGGTTGTCGCGCCGAAGCCGGAAGTCAAACCCGAGAGCAAACCCATAGCCGCCGCGCCCGTCAAACCGGAGCCTGTGAAGGAGGCTCCCAAGCCGGCCCCGGCTCCCATCGCCAAGGTGGAACCAGCCACTCCCACAATCGCCGCGGCAAAGCCGAAACCGTTCGACGTCAAAGCCTTTCAGGACAGCATCTACAAGGCCGAGCTGGCCAAACGCATGGCCGCGATCCATCCGGAAAAGGCTGCAAGCCCGTCCGCTGCAACCCCAGCGGCCTCCGCTCCGGTTCCCGCCGCTGCCGCCCCTGTTGCGGTAACAGCCGCCGTTTCCGCGCCTTCTCTTCCCACTGCAAGCGCATCGGTATCCAAAGCCGAAGCGGACAAGGCGGAAAAAGCCGACAAGGCCGCGAAGGCGGCGAAGGAAAAGGCAGATCGCGAAGCCGCGGCCAAGGACAAAGCCGAGAAGGAACGCATAGCCAAGGAAGAAAAAGCCAAGCAGGAAGCCCTCGCCAAGGAAAACGAGAAGAAGGCGAAGGCGGATAAAGAGCAGCAGGAAAAGCTCGCCAAGGAAGCGGAGAAGAAAGCCAAGGAGGACAAGCAGAAACTGGATGAGCTGGCTCGCAAGCAGGCCGAAGCCGAAAAGGAGCGCCTTGCGAAAGCGGAGAAGGCGCGGCAGGATTCGGTGTCTCGCGTTGCAGAGCTGAAGACTAAGGAAGAGAAGGCCAAGCAGGATTCGCTCGCCCGCGTTGCGGAGCAGAAGGCCAAGGAAAATAAAGCCAAGCAAGAAGCCATGGCCAAGGCCGACAAGGCCCGCCAGGATTCAATCGCCCGTGTTGCGGAGCTGAAGTCGAAAGAAGAGAAGGCCAAGCAGGAAGCCATGGCCAAAGCTGAAAAGGAAAAGCAGGATTCAATTGCCCGGGTCGCAGATCAGAAGGCCAAGGACGAAAAAGCCAAACAAGCCATGGCAAAGGCTGAGACGGCCCGGCAGGATTCCGTCGCGCGAGTGGCGGAACAGAAGGCCAAGGATGAAAAGGCCAAACAGGAAGCCATCGCCAAGGCCGATAAGGCAAGGGTGGATTCGCTTGCGCGGGTTGCGGAGCTGAAGGCGAAAGTTGAGAAGGCCCGGCAGGATTCCGTGGTCCATGTGGCGGAGATGAAGATGAAGGCTGAAAAGGTCAAGCAGGATTCCATCGCCCGCGTAGCCGAGCAGAAGGCCCGGGAAGAGAAAGAGCGCATCGCCAAGGAAGAGGAACGCCGCAAGGCGGAAGAGGCCAAGGCGCGCAAGTTGAAAGAGGAACAGGATCACAGGGAGAAGATCGCGCGCGAACGCCGGGATCGCTACGACCATGCGGTGGCCCTGTACCGCGACGGCCGCAACGATTCGGCCCTGATGCTGTTCAAGACCGTGCTCGCGGATTCCCCCGCGGCCGATGCCTGGTATTTCGCGGGACGCGCGAATCTCGCCAAGGGGGATTTCGGCAAGGCTTTGGATCTGTTCGAAAAGGCTCCCAAGGACAAGCCCGATCTGGACGGACTCAAGGGCAAGGCCTTGATGGGCCAGGGCAAGCACAAGGAAGCCTTGAAGGCCCTGGAAGCGCAATACGCCAAGACCCAGGACGACTCTTTACTGGAGGACCTGTCGGCCCTGAAGCGCAAGACCGGGGACGAGGCGGGAGCCATCGTGTACCTGGAAAAGCTGGCGGAGAAGCATCCCGGTTCGGAAAATATCCAGGAGCAATTGGCGGCCTTTTACCGCGCCAAAGGCGATAAGGACAAAGCCACGGAAAAATACAGCCGCGTCTTCATCGTGAATCCCGCCCATGCGGAAGCCAATTATTGGCTGGGCATGGAAGCCGCCAACTCGGGGGATCAGACCCGCGCGGTCCCGTTCCTGGAAAAGGCCGTAACCCTGTTGCCCACACGCTCCGACGCCTGGAAGGCCCTGGCCAAGGCCGATGCGTCCCTGGGCCGCAAGGACGCCGCGTGGGAAGCCAACAAGAAAGCCTTCGCGTTGCTGCCCAACGATTTGGAACTGGCCAAGGGCAAGGTTTCCCTGGCGCGGGAATCCCATCCCACTGAATTGGCTAAGGCCTACGAGGACGTGCTGCGCATCGCGCCGGAAGATGCGGATGCCGCCATGGGGCTGGCCAAGATCCGATATGAAGAAGGCAACTGGCCCGCGGCGGAAAAGAATTTCCGCATCGCCTGCAAGGACTCGAAAGACGCCCATGCCTTCGCCTTGTTCGGCCGCGCCTTGTTGGAATTGAAGAAGACCGAGGAAGCCTCCGTGGATCTGCAAAAGGCCGTGGATCTGGGTGAGAAGGATCCCTCACTGCATCTGGACCTCGCGCGCATCCGCATGGACAAGGGTGATCTGGATTGGGCCGAAGCCCTGTTGAAGGATCTCTCCAAAAAATCCCCTTCCGATCCGGAACCCCTGTATTACCTGGGCCAAATCGCCCTCAAGCGCCAGCAGACCGCCGTGGCCGAGGAGTTCTTCCGCAAGGCGCATCAGCTCAAGCCCGACGACGGCAAGTACGCGGAAGCCCTGGCCCGCCTCGATCGCGACAAGGATGGGTGGAAGGACGCCGTGGCGGTCCTGTCGCCGGCCGAAGGCAAACTCACCCTTTCCGGCCGCCTGTTGTACGGGGACTGCCTGGCCCGCGGAGGGGATCAAGCCAAGGCCCAGACCGTGTATGCGGAACTGTATAAGAAGGAGGCCTCAGCATCGTTGCTCGCGCGCCGCATGGATCTGCTGGTGCGCATGGGCAAGGCCGATCAGGCCGTGGAGATGGCGACCAGCGCCCCTTTCCTGGGCGCAACGGAAGTGCGCTTCTCCCTGGCGAAGGCGCAACTCGCCCTGGCGGACGCCCACGTTCTGAAAGGGGACGTGGATCAGGCCGTGGACCTGATGAAGCAGGTGCTCAAGACCGACGACCACAAGCCCGAGTACCATTATTACCTGGGCCTGGGCTTCTTCGACCAGAACCGCCCCAAGAAGGCCCTGGGAGAATTCGTGGACGCGCTGACGTACCGCGTGGATTACCCCGAGGCGCTTTACCGAAAAGGCCTCTGCCTGATCAAGACCGAGGACGTCAAGGAGGCGGAGAACGCCTTCGGCGAATTGTCACAGCATGCCGACCCGGCCTGGAAGGCGCGCGGCCTCTACGGCCTGGCCATGGTCTTCGAGGCGCAGAACAAGCCCGAAGCGGTGGAACACCATCTGGAGCGTTCCATCGCCGCCGAACCCCTGCCGGACGCCATGGCCTATTTGTCCCGCGTCGTGCTCAAACAGGGCAAGGCCGCGGAGGCACAGGATCTGGCGCATAAGGCCCTGGCCATCGACCCCGCGCATGAGGGCGCCACGGTGGCCCTTGCGGAGGCGCTGGCGGGCGCGAAGAAGCAGTCGGAAGCCATGGAACTGGCGCGGCAGGGATTGCGGGCCAAGCCGCTCTCCTGCGGCCTGATGGTGCAATCGGCGAAGCTGAGTTTCGCGGCGGGAAAACTTGATTCCACCCTCGCGGCGGGAACCAACGCCATCCGCATCTGTCCGGAAGAGCCGATGGGGTATTATTACGCGGGAGTGGCGACCCATGGGAGCAACCGTCCCAAGGAAGCCAAGCAATACTTCAAATCGTTCACCAAATACGGCGGGGACAAGAAGCTGGTGCCTGTGGATTGAAGAGCCCGGGTAGGGGCGGAAAGGGGCCGCATCCGCGGCGGTAAAAACCTTCAGGTCAATTCCGCGAGGGAAGATCTTCCGGAAACTTCCCCTTATGACAGACCAGTCCCGGTAGAATCCAGACCAAAAAGACCATCGCGCTGAAGACGGCTATACCCATTTGGATCTGATCGTTCTGCGGCATTTCCATGGCGGCTCCCTTGAGTGGGTCGTTTTCATCATTCTACCATGGGGTGGAAAGCCGATTCCCGGACTTTCTGCCGAGCCTCGAATTAGGCGCTTCGCCCTTACCACACACTCCCAAATCCTTCAAATTTCCGCAAAAAAAGCCCCTTTTTGGCCGTAGCATCGGATTTTCCTATATGTTATTATCCGGTGCGTGCCCCACAGGACAATGTACGGGGACATTATCGGACACCCTCCGATGCGTATCTTAAGAGTCAGAGAAACCAAAATGGGCATGCAACCTTACGAAGCCACCGCCATCCAATGGCTCCATGACGAAATCCGGGTCTATCTCCGGGCCCGCCGCGAGGGCAAGCAGCCGCCTGCTCCGGGTGACTGGGTGGGGTTGTGCTGGGAAGTCGGACACAGCCTGTCCATGATGGCCGCCCACGGCATCACCCTGAAACCGGTGCTCGTCGCCGTATCCGGCAAGTTACGTATGGAGTTCGTCGGTGTGAAGGGTCTCATGCCCGCGGATTTCCAGATGATGCGCCTGTTCTACCTGAATTATTTCGAGCGCATGGAACTGTTACCCAAGCTGCGGCAGATCCCCTGGGACCGGCATGAACTGATCCTGCAGCGGTGCAAGGATCCCGTGCAACAGGAGTTCTATCTGGAACTGTGCCTCAAGGAAGGCCTTAACCGGGAAGGCCTGGAAGAGGCCTTCAAGAAGCAGCGCTACGAGATGAGCTCTCTTCCCGTCTTCCCCTAGGTTCCTTCCTATCCATCACCGATTCGCCGGCGGTCACTTCCAGGTAAAGGGTAAAACCGGGAAAAAACACCGCTGAAAAAAAACCGATAAAAAAAGAACCGCGGCCCTGAGACCACGGTTCTTCGTTTCTGTTTTCCGGACCTGTGTTTGCGTTTTCCGGCTTGCCGATTAGGGAGGTACCAATCCGCGTCCCGCTTAGAAGGCGCCCGTCGTGGCCAGGACAGGATGCTTGGGCGTGTAGCCGTTCGCGGGAGCGGACGGCTTGGGGACGGTGAATGCCGAAACCGGGGCGGGAGTAAATGCGACTTCGGCCTTGAGAGCCGTGATCGCCGCACCAGCCAACGTGGGCGCGGCAATGGGGGCCGCGGGCGCGGGAGTGAAGTCGGCCTTCTCCTCCACCGCCGTATTCGCTTCGGGAGTATGCCCCGGACCGTAGACACCCAGATGGTCTTCACCCCATTGCTGGATGGCGGAGAGCACCGGCGCCAGGGAGCGGCTCCGGGAAGTCGGCGCGTAGACGATGCGCGGCTTGTCCGTTCCCACCACCATGCGGGTGATAAGGCCGTCGAACTCCAGCTCCTTCAGATGCTTGGCCAGGATTTTCGCCGAGATGCCCGCGGACAACCGTTTGAGCTCTCCGAAGCGCCTGGATTCGCCCGTGAGAAGAAGGTTCAGAATCAGGCCCTTCCACTTGCCTCCGATCAAGGTGAGAGTCAACTCCGCCGGCCAGGTGAATTTCTTGAGTACCATGGTTTCTCCTTATCCTAATTCCACCGAAGGGCGTATCGGAGGAGGTGATGTGAACGCGTATTCGAGGACATGGGACATCATATATGGCAACGGCCGTGCCAGAATGCCTAAGGTGGTTTCCCCAGGGAATTGACAGCTTCGGGCAGGCCCTGAAACGGTTACCTCCTGGAAAGGTCGTTCCATAATCGTCCCCCCGGTTCCAAAATGGGCCGGAAAATGAGGATTAACTATCTTTGTCCAGCCCCGAACCGTGTATTTTACCGGTCGGATTGAAATTCATCCGTGCGGCCGCATTCGTGGCCTCGCTGCCGGGAAGGAATCATGTTCAGAGCGTGCCTCGCCTTTTTTTTTATTTTCGTTTTCGTTTTTACGGCCACGTCCGGTTTTTCGCAAACCAACTCGGAAAAAACTTCAGAAGTCCCTTCCATGAAGGTGCTTCCGCCGACCACAAAATCCCAGGATTCCACCTTCTCCGCGGACTCGGTCAAGGCCGCCGCCAAGGTTAAACGCAAATCCAAGGCCAAAGCCGAAAAGGCCCTGGCCAAGGCGGATGCCAAGATCGCCGCCGATTCCGCCAAGGCGGCGCAAGCCGCAGGTACCGGAAAAGCGAAATCCGACTCGTCCAAAACCGCCGCCGCGGCGCCTGCCGCATCCGCGCCTGCCGCTTCGGCACCCGCTGGTTCCGCGGCCGCGGCTCCGGCCGCAGTCGCGGCCGTCCCGGGTTCGGTCGCGAAAGCGGATTCCGTGCCCGCTCCCACGGTTGAGGGTTCGGCTCCGGCAACCACGGAAGTCAAGGCCACCGCGCCCAAGCGCGAGCCTCAGGATCTGCGACTCCTCAATGATCCGCCTCTGATCGCCAAGGAATACGGATTCGGCATCCTAGGATCCATCGTCGCCGGAGCGTTGGGCTTCTACATCGGCAGCGGCATCGAGACCGCTTTGGAAGGCGAGAGCCAGGCCCATCAAGGCACCTTGGGCTTCACAGGTATCCGCTATGACAATTACTACGGCGCCTTTTACGGCGGCGCCACGGGCATGGTGCTGGGATCGGCGTTGACCACCTACTTCGTGGGCCAGACCGACGAAGAGGACGGCGGATTGTTCCTTACCTTGGCCGGCACCGCGGCCGCGGCGGGAGGCGCCTTCTACGTCGCCCACCTGATGGGCGTGAACGACGATATCGACTGGAAGCCGTTCATCCCGTTGCTCGCCATTCCTTCCATGGGTGGAACCTTAGGCTTCAATGTATCGCGCTGGTTAAGCGATCATAATCGCGAAAAGACCGTGGGCACCGACGCTTCCGCATCGGTGTGGTTGCACCCGCCCCGCATCGCCTGGGGCAGGGATGCGGCGGGCGATCGCCTGGAGATCCACGCGCTCAATCTGACTTTCTGATCCCGGCTTCCGCCCCAGCGGCGGATCCGCGACGCGACACCCTGTACGGAGGAGGATGCCGAGGCATGTCGATCCGATTCCCCTGCAAGTTCGGGTGGCTTGCCGGCGCCGGCTTGGCGCTCGTCCTCGCGGGCTGCAACAAAATCAAGCTCGTCTATGAGTCCTCGGATTGGCTTCTCACCTATTCGGTCGAGGACAACTTCGATCTCGACAAGCCCCAACGCGCTCTCCTCAAGGAAGAGGTCGATGCCTATTTCCACTGGCACCGCAAGGAACTCCTTCCAGTCTATGCGGACTTCGCCACCTTCGTGGCCGACAGCCTCCGTAACGGGATGCGTCCTTCCGAAGTCGATTCCGGCTATGCCAGGTACCGGGAATTGTATCGGATGACGATGGAGCCCGCTCTCGACAAGTCCGTGAACCTGCTGGTCTCACTCTCTCCTGAACAGGTGGACCAATGGCTTGAACACGTCCACAAAAAGAACGCGAAAATGCACAAGGATTTCAGCGGCAGCTTGGAGGAACGCCTGGACCACCGCTACGCCAAGATCGTGGACGAGCTGGAGGATTGGACCGGCAAGCTGACCAAGGACCAGAAGGCCAGGATCAAGGCCCTCAACCACACTTTGCCCTGGAACGGAAATCTGCGCCTGGAAGTGCGGGAAAAGGTGCAGGAACATCTTGGTGATATCCTCAGGAAAAAAGCGCCCCGGGAAGAAGTAAGGGCCTACTTGGCGAATTACCTGCTTGACACCGACTCCCTCAAGTCGGAAGAGTATCGGATCCGCAACCATGATTTCCAGGTGCGCCTCAAGATCATGATCTATCAGATCCACAACCTCCTGACTCCCGAACAGAAACGACGGGCCATTCAACAGGTGGAAAAGCTGGCCACGGAATTCCGCGCCTTGAGCGCGCAGGAATGAGCCGGGGCGATTTGTAAAAAGGGGGCCGGAAAAAACCGGGCGGTTTAAAATCAGAGATCAGAGGCAAAAAGAAAAGGCGATCCGTGAGGATCGCCTTTGGCGTTTTCAGGTTCCCGTAAGGCTTACTCCGATGGGGGAGGGGGAAGCTCTTCCAGTCCCGGCGGATCCGGAACGCTGGGCGCGGGCGCCGCATCGGCCGATCCTGATCCCGATCCCGATCCTGCGCCCGACTCGCTGGTGGAGCTGTATTCAGAACCCTCATGACCCGATGCGCTCGAGGAAGAACGGCGCTTCTTGGCGGCGCCGCGGGCGGCGGCCTTGGCGATGGCGCTGGTGGCGGCCATGGACTGCGAGGCCTTGGACTTGGCCTTGGCCGTAGATTGGGCAGGCTTGGCCATAGGCAGCGAGGGCTTGGCTTTGACCGCCGCGGTCTTTTTACCCTTTCCCTTGGCTTCGGCCTCGGAAGGCGCAGCGGGTTTCGCTGACGCGGTCTGCAGGGATTCCGCCGCGGCCTTGGAGCTGGCCAATTGGGCGGTAAGCTGCTTGACCTGGTCTTCCAGCGCGGTCACGTGGGTCTTGGTCTTTTCCTGGAAATCGTTGAAGGCGGCCGTCGCTTCGAGCAGCGCCTTCTTGTCCACGAAAGTGGTGGAAGCCTTCTTGACCTCCTTGGCGGCCATGCGGCCGCCCAGCCAAGTGGATACCCCTACGGCCAGGACCAGGCCCATGGCCAGGGTCAGGAAGCCCACCCCTTTGGGAGAGGGCTGGGCCAGTGAGTAGGCAGGCGCGGAGCCGTTCATGGAGGGCTCAGGCTGGGAGGGAAGGGAGTAGACGGCTTCCGCCATGGGAATGTGGCTCACCTGGACCGGAGAGGCCTTGGGGGCCGGCGGCTGGGGCTCGGGGGCCTGCATGCCGCGTTCCTGGGATGCGGCGAGGAAACGCGAATCCGTGGAAGTACGGGAATCCTCCCGGTACCGGTTTTCCACCGGGGCGCTCTGGACGGGAATCTGGGAAGTGGCCATTTGCTGGGTCGCAAGATGGGGCGCGTGGACCTGCATGGGGGGAACCTGCTGCGGCGAGGCCTGAGGTCCGGTGGGGAACCAGCATTCGATGCCCTGGTTGTTGGTTTTCTTCGTTATCAGGCCCTGGGATTGCAACGAGCCCAGGGAATCGCTGATATCGGAAATGCTGATGTTAAGGCGCGTCATCATCTCGGTGATGGTCGGCGCCCGGTCGGCGTTCTGGTTCAGAAACTTCAAAATGCGCTGATCGTGCTTGGCCATTAATCCTCCGACTCAATTTCCTGCTGCGCAGGGGTCCGTAAAAACAGGGGGTCCCGTAATATAGCTACCCGATAGGAGTCAGGGTAGGCAGGCAAGTTCATTGCCTGGGGGCCCCTGGAAATTTATTTAAATGCCAAAGGGTTTCCGGGAGATTGGGAACCTTGGCGCGGATAGCCCGATAATCGGGACTTTCAGCACCGTTTTCGAAATTGGAGCGTCGAATTCCCGACGTTCCAGGATGCTTCGGGGCTCCAGCGCCTCAGGGGCCGCCAGGAGGAAGTTTCATGATTCATGTAATGGATAAGAAGACTTTGCAAGCCATGAGGGACGGGGTTACCGACGGTATGGGCGGCGCATGGAAGGAGGCCCGGAAACAAGCGGGCCGGGTCGAACTCCGGGCGCCCTGGGTGTACAACCGGCCTTCCTCCGCGAAGCGGTGGTACGTCGGCTTTGTGATCCTGTCCGGGATCGCCGGCGTGATCGCGGGAATGCTGTATATGCGGAAACGGAAACAAGTTTCCGGCCGCTACAACAAGGGCGGTGAGCCTACCGCAGGAGAGACGGCGGGAGAATCCCTCAACTCCGTCCATACCGAAGACATGCTCTCGTCGATGAGCTAAATGCGCGACCGCCCGCGGGAGCGACCGGAAAGGTCCATCCGCGGGTGCATCGATCCTCGCCAAAAGCGCGCGCGGTGAGGATATTCCTGGACGCATCGCATTCCTATTATTGCTATAATACAACGATATTAGGGCGCGCTTGACCTTCCATCATGGCGCAATTGATCGTTATTGATCATAAAGATCGTAAATGATGAAAGGCTGGGATGGCTACTAGCTTACGCACTTTCGGATGTGTATTGTCTCTCCTCGGTTGGGCCGCCGCCGGCACCCCCCAGCCCACCAAAGAAGAATTCCTCACCAAAATCGTAATCAAGAGTCTGGGTTCGTGGCACTATGCTCCTCCCAAGATCGATGACGCTTTTTCCAAGAAGGTCTACGCCCTCCAGATCAAGCGCCTGGATCCGCAAAAGCGTTTCCTGGTCCAAGAGGATATCGACACGCTGAGCCGTTTCGAAACCGATATCGACAATGAGCTGTCCCAGGGCACCACCACCTTTTTCGAAGCCTCCTCCGCCTTGCTGCGCCGCCGCATGCTGGAAGCCCAGGCCTTGACCGCAAGCCTGCTGGAAAGCCCGCTGGATCTGAACGCGGACGATTCCCTTCCCCTTGATCCGGAAAAGCAGCCCTGGGCCAAGAACAAGGATGAGCTGCGCCAGCGTTGGACCCGGCTCCTGAAATACCAGATCCTGTCCCATATCCAGGAAACCCGGGAGAAATCCAAGGAGGATGCGAAGGACAAAGGCAAGGACGACGCCAAGGACAAGGGCAACGAGGCCAAGGCCAATGAACCTAAAGTAAAAGGCGGCAAGTCCCCGGAGAAGGTCAAGGACACCACCAAGTCCGCGGACAAATCCAAGTCCTCTACCGCCATCGTCCCACCGGCCAAATCCCCTGAGGAGCAGGAAAAGGACGCGCGCGAATACGTGAAGCGCAGCAGCCACCGCCTCTTCGAGCGCATGCTCAAGGAAGACAAGCTGGAAAAGGTTGCCGCTTACCTGAACACGGTCGGCAACTCCCATGATCCGCATACGGAATACTTCAAGCCGGAAGCCAAAGAGGATTTCGATCTGAGCATGACCGGAACGCTGGAAGGCATCGGCGCGGTCCTGCGCGAAGACGATGGCTACATCAAGGTGGTCAGCATCGTTCCCGGAAGCGCCTCTTGGCGTCAGAAGGAATTGAAGGCGGAAGACAAGATCCTGAAGGTGGCCCAGGGCGCGGACGAACCCGTGGACCTGGTGGAAGCCAGCGTGAACGAAGCCGTGCGCCTGATCCGCGGCCGCAAGGGCACGGAAGTGCGCCTGACCGTGCAGAAGCCCAATGGCCGCACCCAGATCATCCCCATCATCCGCGACGTTGTGGTGGTGGAGGAGACCTACGCCAAGTCCGCCATCACGACCACGGCGACGGGCAAAAAGAAGATCGGCTACATCAATCTGCCCGCCTTCTACCACGACTTCAACAACAGCCGCGGTCGCACCGCTTCGGCGGACGTGCGCGACGAGCTGGAAAAGCTGAAGGCCGAAAACGTGGATGGCATCGTGCTCGATCTGCGCAACAACGGCGGCGGCGCCCTGGACGACGCGGTCAAGATGGCGGGCCTGTTTTTCAAGAGCGGCCCCGTTGTCCAGATCAAGGATCAGAAGGGCAACACCACCGTGCTCAACGACGTGGACACGGACATCACCTATGACGGCCCCCTGGTCGTGATGATCAACACCTTCAGCGCGTCGGCTTCGGAAATCGTGGCGGCGGCCCTGCAGGATTACGGCCGCGCCGTCATCCTGGGAACGGATACCACCTTCGGCAAGGGCACGGTACAGTCCATGCTGGATCTTGATGCCTATCTACCTCCGGCCTTCGCCTCCATGCGGCCCATGGGATCCTTGAAGCTGACCATCCAGAAGTTCTACCGCATCAACGGCGGCACCACCCAATACAAAGGCGTGGTCCCGGACATCCTCATCCCGGATGCCTACGCCAATCTGGAAGTGGGCGAGAAGAACCTCGACTATCCCATGCCTTGGGATACGGTCTCCTCCCTGACCTATCCCAAATGGGCCAAGGGCAAGGTGGATCTGGCCGTGTTGCGTAAGAAGAGCACCGCCCGCCTGAAGGCCGACCCATTCGCCCAGAAGCTGCAGGACCTTTCCGAACGTCTGCAGAAGCAGCGGGAGCGCACCTACCTGAGCGTCCAGAAGACCAAGTATTTCCAGGAACAGGAAACCGCCAAGAAGGAGACGGAGAAGTTCGAAGCCGTGCAGAAGGAAAATGCGACCTTGAAGGTGGCTGCCCTGGCCCTTGCGCGTCCGCCCGTCGACTCACTGGAAGAGGAGAAGGAAAAGAAATGGCGCGAAGGACTCGCGAAGGACTTCTACCTGAGGGAAGCGGTAAACGTGTTGGGGGATATGACGGCTGGAGCGCCTGCGGCGAAGTAAGAGATCTTTATTTAGCAGCGGCTAAGGTTGAAGCCGAGGCCGTTGTAGCAGCTCCCCGTGCGGAGTCTGGGGCAAGGAAAAGGCCGGGAGAGATCCCAGCCTTTTTTGTGCCCAATCGGGTTGATTGGTTTCCCAGTTTGGTATTTACTCCCGACCCCAGACTCCGGACTCCACACGTGAGGCTGCGATGAAATGCGATATATCAACCATGGCAGCTTACGCTTAATCGATCTTCCGATTGCCCTATCGATCTTCCCATCGGCTCCGTTGTCAGACCGGCTTGATTTCGAACAACAGATCCCCCGGCGAGACATCGTCGCCTTTGGCCACCAGGACCCGCACGACCACGCCTGCGCACGGGGACTTGATCACGTTCAGCATCTTCATGGCTTCGCTCGTCAAAAGCTTCTGGCCTTCCTCCACCTTGTCGCCCGAGGCGACGGAGAGTTCCACGATCTTGCCCGCCATGGGGGCGGGGATGTGGCCGGCGTTGTCCGGATCGGCCTTGTCGCGCTTCTTTACCTTGACCCCGGAGTTCGCGTCCGTGACCACGGTGTTGCGGCGGCGGCCGTTCAGCTCCCAGAAGATGGAGCGCGTCCCGTCCGCCTGCAAATCGCCGATGGCGAGGAGCTTGACGATCAGGGTTTTGCCTTCCTGGATGGTGATGGCCTTTTCCTCCCCGGGTTTGACGCCGTAGAAGAAGGTGGGCGTGTCCAGCACGGAGACGTCGCCGAAATGATCCCCGAAGCGGAGGTAGTCTACGAAGACCTTGGGGTACTGGGCGTAGCTGAGCAGATCCTCTTCCGAGAAGGTGCGGGCGAATTTGCCCTTGAGAGTGGCCTGGGCCGCGTCGAAATCGAAATTCTCGAGCAGTTCACCGGGACGGCAGGTGATGGGCTCTTCGCCCTTGAGGATGGCCTTCTGCACCTCCGGCGGGAAGCCCCCGGGGGGCTGGCCCATCATGCCCTTCATCATGCTCACGTAGGAATCCGGGAAGGCCAGGTCCTTGGCACGGGTCACGACGTCCTCGGGTTTGAGGTTGTTCTGGGTCATGAACAGGGCCATGTCCCCGACGGCCTTGCTCGAAGGCGTCACCTTGATGATGTCCCCGCTCATGTCGTTGACAGTACGGTACATGGTCTTGACTTCTTCCCAGCGTTCGCCGAGGCCCAATGAGATGGCCTGGGCGCGGAAGTTGGAATACTGGCCGCCCGGCATCTCGTGGCGGTACACGTCCGCGGTGCCGGCCTTGAGGCCGCATTCGAAAGGCGCGTAGGGCTCGCGGGCCACTTCCCAGAAGTCGGCCAGCTTCTGCAGCTTCTCTTCGTCCATGCCCGTATCGCGTTCGGAGCCTTGCAGGGCGCAGACCAGGGCGTTCAGGGAGGGCTGGGAGGTCACGCCCGACATCGAGGACAGGGCCGCGTCGACCGCGTCCACGCCGGCCTTGGAAGCCTCCAGGAGCGAAGCCACTTGGTTGCCGCTCGTGTCGTGGGTGTGCAGATGAATGGGGATGGAGACGGCGTTCTTGAGCTCCGTGACCAGGATGCGCGCCGCTTCCGGCTTGAGCAGGCCCGCCATGTCCTTGATGCCGAGGATATGCGTGCCGGCCTTTTCCAGTTCCTTGGCCATCTTCACGTAATAGGCCAAGGTGTACTTGACGCGCTTGCCGTCCGTGATGTCCCCGGAATAGCAGATGGCCGCTTCCGCGATCTTGCCGGTCTTGACCACGGCGTCGATGCAGGGTTTGAGGCCTTCAATCCAGTTGAGGCAATCGAAGATGCGGAAGATGTCGATGCCGTTCTTGGCCGAGGCGTCGATGAAGCGGTTGACGATGTTGTCCGGATAGTTGGTATAGCCGACGGCGTTGCCGGACCGAAGCAGCATTTGCAGCAAGGTGCCGGGCATCAGGCGCCGGATGCGGCGCAGGCGTTCCCAGGGATCCTCGTGGAGGAAGCGCAGGGCCACGTCGAAGGTGGCGCCGCCCCACATCTCGTTAGAGAAGAGGGGAGAGGCAAGATGGGCGGTGGCGTGGGAGATCTTGAACAGATCGTCGCTGCGCATGCGCGTGGCGATCAGGCTTTGGTGCGCGTCCCGGAACGTCGTGTCCGTGAGCAGCAGGGCCTTCTGTTGCGACATCCACTTGGCCAGACCCTGGGGGCCTTGGGCCTTGAACACGGCGAAGGCGGGGGAGACCGGCGGGGCCGTCTTGGGCACGGCAGGAACCTGCGGGACCTGGATGCGCGCGGGCTTAAGCTTCGCGTCGATTTCCGGGAAACCGTTCACGGCGATCTGGGACAGGTAGTCCAAAACCTTGTTGGCGCGATCGAGCTTGGGCTTGAAGTCGAACAGCTCCGGATGGGTTTCGATGAACTTGGTGGTGCACACGCCCGCCAGGAAGTCCGGATGCTTGAGGACGTTTTCCAGGAAGGGGATGTTGGTCTTGACGCCGCGGATGCGGAACTCGCGGATGCAACGCAGGGCTTTGTTGGCGGCCTGATCGAATTGCAGACCCCAGGAGCAGACCTTGATGAGCAGGGAATCGTAATGGGGCGTGATGACGGCGCCGTCGAAGCCGGAGCCGGCGTCGAGACGGATGCCCATGCCCTCGCCCGCGCGGAAGGCCGTGATCTTGCCGTGGTCCGGCGCGAAGTTGTTCTGGGGATCCTCGGTGGTCAGGCGCAGCTGGATGCAGTAGCCGCTCTTCTTGATATGGGCCTGATCGGGGATGCGGATGAAGTCGTGGGAAAGCGGATAGCCCTCGGCCACGCGGATCTGGCATTGCACGATGTCACGGCCGGTGATCACCTCGGTGATGGTGTGTTCGACCTGGATGCGGGGATTCACTTCGATGAAATAGTGGTTGCCCTTCTTGTCCACCAGGAACTCGACGGTTCCCGCGTTGACGTAGTTGACCTGGCGGGCGATGGCGAGCGCGTCCGCGTAGAGCGCTTCCTTCTGCTTGGCCGTGAGGTTGAGGGCGGGGGCGATTTCCACCACCTTCTGGTGGCGGCGCTGGATGGAGCAATCGCGTTCGAACAGATGCACCATGTTGCCATGCTGATCGGCCAGGACCTGCACTTCGATATGCTTGGGCCCGTCCAGGTACCGTTCAATGAAGACCTTGGGGTTGCCGAAGGAGGCTTCGGCTTCCGCGCGGGAGCGCGCGATAGCGTTGAGCAGCTCGCTGCGATCGTTGACGATGCTCATGCCCCGGCCGCCGCCGCCCATGGCGGCTTTGATGATCAGGGGATAGCCGTATTCCTTGGCGAACAGGAGCGCGTCTTGCTCCGTTTCCACCGCGTCCTTGGTGCCGGGCACGGTCGGGACCTTGGCCTTTTCGGCGATGACGCGGGCGGCGACCTTGTCGCCCATGGCGTCCAGCACTTCCGGAGGCGGGCCGATGAAGGCGATGCCGGCCTTGCGGCAGGCGCGCGCGAAGTCCGCGTTTTCCGAGAGGAAGCCGTAGCCGGGATGGATCGCGTCCACGCCCTTGTCCACGGCCAGTTCCACGATCTCGTCGATGGCGAGGTAGGCCCCGACCGGGGTCTTGCCGACGCCGATGAGGTAGGCCTCGTCGGCCTTGTAGCGATGGAGATGGAGGCGGTCTTCCTGCGAGTAGATGGCCACCGTCTGGATGCCCATTTCGGCGGCGGCGCGGAAGATGCGAATCGCGATTTCACCGCGATTCGCCACCATGATTTTTCGGAAGGGCTTGATTGCGATCTCGGCCATGGTCCGCTGAGCCTCCCTATCCGTTAATGTATCAGTGTGCGGGGTGCAGGGCGGGCTTGCCGGCCTTGGGGGCTTCGGGGGCGCCGGCGGGAGTGGCTGCGCCGATGGAAATCAGCTCGACCTCGAAGATGAGGGCGGAGTTGGGTCCGATCTGCTTGCCCGCGCCGCGTTCGCCGTAGCCGAGCGCCGGGGGGATGAACAGCTTCCACTTGGAGCCGACGGGCATCAGCTGCAGGGCTTCGGTCCAGCCCTTGATGACGTTGCCGACGGGGAAGGATACGGGCTGGCCGCGTTTGATGGAGCTGTCGAACTCGGTGCCGTCGAGCAGGGTGCCGACATAATGCACGGTGACGGTGGCGGCGGAATCGGGCTTGGCGCCCTTGCCTTCGGTCAGGATCTTGTACTGGAGGCCGCTGGCGGTGGTGATCACGCCGGCTTCCTTACCGTTCTTTTCCATGAAGGCCTTGGCGGCGGTGGCGTTCTCTTCGCCCTTCTTCTTATTGGTCGAATCCTGGCGGGCCATCATTTCCTTCTGGAAGCCCATCATGGTTTCGGTGAGCTGGGAGTCCGACAAGGCGGGCTTGGCCCCGGACATGGCGTCCGTAATGCCCATGCGGAGCTTGTCCAGATCCACATCGGGGCCGGTCAGGTTCTGCTGCTTGAAGCTGCGGCCGATGTCCAGGCCGATGCCGTAGCTGACCTTGTCCTTCTGGGTCTTGAGCTCGCGGGAGCCCTTGGTGTCGATTTTGTCGCAAGCGAAGAAAGAGGCGGCGAGGACCGCCAAACCCATGGCGCACGCGCGGTTCCATGTATTCATGATAAGACTCCTGTATGTAGGTCCGGCCGGGTGTTTTGGGCCGCAACCCTTGGATATCGGCCTGGTGATTTTACGGCGGTCTGAAACTAGAAAAAATCGGGAAACCGGTCTGGAGAAGATTACTTTTTGGGGCGTAATCCGAAGAAAAAGGTCTGGAGTCTAGGGTCTGGAGTCTGGGGCAAGAGAAGTGAATTTCCTCTTGCCCCAGACTCCAGACTCCAATGGGCGAAGCAGCGGAATCGCAGGTTTCGCCCAGGCTCCAGACCGACATAGAACTGAATTCAGGGAGGCTCCATTTGGATCACAGCGAACGCTTTCTCCGTATCGTCGACGACGCCAAGACCCGGATCAAGGAAGTCGGCATCGCGGAAGTGAAACGAAAATTGGACGCAGGCGAGAAGATCCATCTCGTGGACGTGCGCGAGGAAAGCGAGTGGGCCAAATCCCGCCTGCCGGGCCCCCGGCACCTGGGCAAGGGCATCCTGGAGCGGGACGTGGAACAGGCCATACCGGACACCGGGGCGGAGATTGTCCTCTATTGCGGCGGCGGCTTTCGCTCGGCCTTGGCGGCCGACAATCTGCAGAAGATGGGTTATACCCGGGTGTCATCCATGGACGGTGGCTTTCGTGGCTGGACCCAGGCCGGATATCCCATCCAGTCCTGAATCCCTCCATCTTGAAATCCCATAACATGTTGTTATAAAGGATATTATGCGATTCCTGGAGGATTTCCATCAGGGCTTGCGGCGTGCCTCGGGATTGTGTTGACCCCCAAGCTTATCGATTGAAAATCCCGATTCGAATGCGGAATCACAATCCGGATCCGCGCCTTTACCAGGGTCTTACCCTCTGCGCCCCAGACGGGACGGGCCCGAGAAGCCTTCGCCCGTTTTCCCATCTTGTTCCATATCACAATGTTGTAGCCGGTTCCGTTGCCCGGTGGTAGGATCGATCTTGAAGCCCAGTGATCGGCGCGACCCGCCTCACCGCTCTGGTGCATCCCCCGAACGGAGGGAGCTCCAGCCCGGTGAGACGCCCGGCCTGGGAAG
>Ga0209515_10004391_pt1 | contig 19096 bp, 16 predicted proteins | sample Subgroupgradi54m_FD_187454 | JGI IMG/M metagenome (GOLD analysis project Ga0209515, IMG submission 187454) | Subsurface groundwater microbial communities from S. Glens Falls, New York, USA - GMW60B uncontaminated upgradient, 5.4 m (SPAdes)... ...
AGAACCTGAGTTCCAAGTCACCAAGAGCAACCTGAAGATTACTTGCGCGGGAGAACGAAGACGAAGCGATAGTCCCCAGGCCAGACGCGGCCGGGGTAGTCACAGCGCGCGATGAGCCACAGGTCACCGGAATCGTGCGCCACGTCGAACAGGCCGAGACCGCCGTCCGAGACGGTAATCGGCTCCATGCCGATCACGAGCCACTCGTCCTTGGGCTGATCCTTGTACTGCAGACGCAGTTGGGGACCGACTTCCGCAGGGCAGAGATCCAGGCCGATTTCCTTGGCCTTGGCTTAGATCTGCTCGCGAGTGGCGCCTCGCTTGAAGCCCAGTTCACCGACCGATATGACGACCAGATCGAGTTCGGTTTCCTTGTCGGAGACCGTGAACTCTTTCTTGCCGAGAATGTCGTTGGCGTAGTCACCGATCCTCATTTTGTTATCTTTGAGGTGGCAACGGAAGCCGTCGGCGTTGGTCGGACCGACGCCGAGCTTGATGGTCTTCCAGACCTTCAGCTCGAGTAATGATCCGTTGGAGGGAGGATTGAGTCCGGCGAGGAGCTTTTGAAGCGCCTTCGGATTTTCGATCCAGCCCTGCATGATGTCCGGAGACATCTCGGGCATGTTCTGGGCCACAGTGGCGATGAACTCGGCGGTTTGCTTGTGGAACATGGTGCTTTTTCCTTTCGTTAGGGTTTCACCATTTTGCCTGATGCCGAAGTTGGCAGTCACAGCCAGAAGATACCAATATATTTAGTAACTTTTGGCTGTGACTGCTGTTTTGCAAGTAATTTAAGCTGTAAAAGAACCGTCTTTACTATATCTGCATTGTAGCACTGTCAAGAGTATGTGTCAATAGCAACTGTACATGGTGTTATTTTCGGGTATGATGACATAATCATAATTGTTAAAATGAATATTGACGATAAGAAATTAGATACTTTTTTAATAGTCTCTATAGTACCCTACTTTTTAGAAAAGGAGGTTTTTTGGTTTAATGAAAATTTGAAAGAAATTCTTCAATCTTCCAAAACACAATCGTTCTTCCAAGACAATATTATTTTTCTGAAAAAGGGAGACTACCATGACTTTTCTGGCTTTTTAAGAAAACTGGACGAGATGGGATATGAAAGAGTTTTTAAAGTTTCAGATCCGGGGGAATTTTCGCAAGTTGGGGGGGTAATAGATGTTTTTCCTATAAATAATAAAGAAGCGGCGCGTTTGGACTTTCTTGGCAACATAATTGAAAATATAGAATTATTAAGCATAAAAATAGAAGACGAGAAAAAATCAAGGAAAATTTTACAAAAAAAATTAAAATCGCAAAAACTATTTTCGGATTTAAAGAATTTAAAAAACGGTGATTACTTAGTGCATTTAGACCATGGCGTGGGAAAGTTTACGGGAATGGAAAAAATGAACGGCCAAGATTATTATATTTTAGAATATGCGCAAAATGATAGGCTTTTTGTGCCAAATGGATTGGAAAGGAAACTTTCAAGATATGTGGGATTTTCCAATCCTGTTGTTTCAAGGCTGGGTTCGTCATTATGGCAAAAAACAAAAAGAAAAATTAAAGAAGAGGTAGAAAAATTAGCTAAAGAACTCTTGGCTCTTTACGCTCAAAAAGAAACCGCAACAAGAGCGCCATATATGATTGATAAAGAATTAGAATCTCAGCTGAGCGCCGGATTTTTATTCCAAGAAACTCCAGATCAAATTCAAACAATTGAAGACATTAAAAAGGACTTGCAGAAAGACAGGCCCATGGATAGAATTGTTTGCGGCGATATTGGTTTCGGGAAAACAGAAGTGGCGATAAGAACAGCTTGCATGGCAGCATCAAATAATTATCAAACTGCGATAATTTGCCCAACAACAATACTCGCTTATCAGCATTTTAATATTTTTAAAAAAAGATTTGAGCGATTGCCTGTGAGAATTGCCATGCTTTCAAGACTGCAGACAAAAAAAGAGCAAAAAAAGATATTAAGCCAAGCAAAAGAAGGCAAAGTTGATATTATAATTGGCACGCACAGAATTTTATCAGGCGATTTGGAATTTAAAAATCTACAGCTTTTAATAATTGACGACGAACAAAGGTTTGGAGTAAAACAAAAAGAAAAATTAAGGCACAAAAATCCTTCAATAGATATTTTAAGCTTATCTGCAACTCCCATACCAAGAACCATATATTTAGCGCTTTCATCTTTTAAAAATATAAGCTTAATGCAAACTCCGCCCAAAGGTAGAATGTCAATAAATACAAAAATTCTTCCTTACAACTCAAAAATAATTAAAAAGGCAATAAATTTTGAACTAAAAAGAAACGGCCAAGTTTATTTTTTACACAACAGAGTTGCCACTATTGAAAAAACAAAAACTGAACTACAAAAATTAGTGCTATTAGCAAAAATTACCACCATACATGGCAAAATGGAAGAAAAAAATTTAATAAAAATAATGGATGACTTCCAGAAAGAAAAAACAAATGTTTTGGTTGCAACTACAATTATTGAAAATGGAATAGATTTGCCGAAAGTAAACACAATAATAATAGAAGACTCTTCCCGCCTGGGACTTTCGCAGGCATATCAAATAAAGGGCCGAGTTGGCAGGTCTTATATAAAAAGTTTTGCTTATTTGTTTTATCCCAAAAAATCTCTGACGCCATTGGCAAAAGAAAGGTTAAAAGCTTTAAAAGAAGCCGATGAACTAGGTTCAGGATATAAAATTGCAGTTAAAGACTTAGAGCTCCGAGGAGCAGGAAATATTTTAGGCAAAGAACAATCAGGAAGCATAAATAAAATTGGATTGAATCTATATTGCCAAATTCTGGCCGAAGCAGTTGAAAAAATGAGACAATAAAAAACCAGGGGTAAAAACCACCGGTTATTTGCGTACAAGTAAAATTACATACTCCTTGCAAAGACAGACATATTTTCAAGTCTTGCCTTATTATTTCTTATGTAATATTCTATTTCATAAGCGCACCATTTTCTCAACTTTCCGTAAGTATCAACTTCTTTTGGAACGTTAATCCTTAAGGAACATTGTCTACATTGAAGAACATTATAAGTAGTTGAAACTGCAAAAAATTCAACTGAACCCCTACAAAGAAAATGTTTTCCAATGTAAGTAAAATTTACAAGATTATTACCATCTCCATAACCTTCTATATCCAACTCTTCTCCAAGCTCATTTAAAATAATCGTATGCATAGCGAGCCTCCTAAAAAATTGTGAAAAAGCTACTCTACCTATCTATGATTACATAAAAAATTTAAAAATGCAGGTTTTAAAAAATTCGTGCTATGATTCATAAATGGAAGATATTAAAGAAATAAGAATAGATGATGAAAATTATCCGCAATCTCTGAAAAAAATTCCTGATGCGCCGAAAGTTTTGTATTACAGGGGTAATTTTATCAGAAATGAGGAATCTTGTTTTGGAATAGTCGGCACGAGGCGGGCTTCGCCCTATGGACAACAAGCAACTTTGCAAATTGCAGGCGAATTATCAGATAATGGACTTACAATTATTTCCGGAATGGCTCCCGGAATAGATACATTCGCTCATAAAATTTGTGTTGAAAAAAATAAAAGGACTATTGCGGTTTTAGGGACTGGACTGGACGAAAAAAGCATTTATCCCCAGCAAAATTTAGCACTATCAAGAAAAATTATTGAAACTGGCGGATGCTTAATTTCAGAACTACCGCCGGGAACACACGGCTCAATTTTTAGTTTCCCTAAAAGAAACAGAATAATATCGGGGTTGTCTTTGGGAATTTTAGTAGTTGAGGCAAAAGAAAAATCCGGGTCACTGATTACTGCAGAATACGCAAGAAAACAAAACAAAAAATTGTTTGCTGTGCCAGGCCAGATTTTTTCCTCAAACTCTAAAGGCCCAAATAAACTTATAAAAAACGGCGCCAAACTTGTAGAAAATGCCGATGATATTTTAAAAGAACTAAACTTGGCACCAATAAAACAACAAAAGGAATTAATAGCAGATAACAATGAAGAAAAACTTATTTTAAATGCTTTAACTCAAGAAGCTTTATATATTGATAAAATTATTGAAAAAACAAAGCTAAATGCTTCCATGGTTGCAACAACACTTGCCTTAATGGAAATTTCAGGTAAGATACAAAACTTAGGAGGAAACACATATTCATTAAATAATTAAATTTTAAATATATGAGTGAAAAAATATCACAACCAGAACCAGAACCTCAAAAAGAATCAGAAATAGAATCTGTACCAGATGAAATTAATTTTGAAAAAGATTCTGAAAGAAAAGTACTAGACGAACAAATTGTTTCAGAAGAAGAAACGCAAAAAGAATTGGAAGAAGAATTATCGTCAGAGATTATCGAAGAAATAATGGAAAAAGTCGTAGATTTAGGGAGTCCAGAAAACGAAAAAACTCTTTCCGTTCATAGTATGGGATATCCTGCCGGATCCGTTTTAGGGGGATTATTTAATGTCGAAAAACTATTGAATTCAGGCATTGTTTCACAAGATCTGGCAGGGCGAAAAAAAATAAAAATAAGTCCGTTTGGTTATAGGGGCTGGCATAAAGTGTGGCAAAGAGATCAATCTAAAAATTGGGATGATTCTGTATATGCAGATAGTGTATCAGATGTGAATCAAAAAGGGTGGAGTCTTCTATTGAAGCTTCCCGCGGAATATACAGGAATTGGTGATGTAATTTATAAAAAAGGTAGGAAAGGCGGAGGTAAAAAAATAAAAAGGATTAAACCACAAAATATAGTTGGCATGGTAATTGATAAAAATATTTTGGATGAGAATATAGAAGATTACCTCACCCAAAATTTTAATAATAATTCTAACGAACCCAAAAGAGTTGCCAGCCAGCTTCTTTATCTAAAAGATGAATTTAATTTACAAGTTCCTACAGATTTACAGGAACCTTTTACTAACTTTTTAGAAGATAACAAAAGATTATTCGCAGAAGATTTATTTAAAACAAAAAAATGGCGGGAGTTTGAAAAAAATTGTATTGAGATAATTAACATTTTATTACCAGTTCTTATCTCTACAATAAAAAAAGATAAAAGGTTTGAAAATATAAAGACTTTTGGTGATTATCTTACTGAATTATCTGGTAAATTTAAACTTCCAGTATATAGTACAGATAAAGAATTATTAGCACCAAAACAAATGAATTACGAAGGAGTAAAAAAGTTTGTTGGGGAAAGAGAATCCTCCTCCGCCAAGGCTACGGAAGACAAGAAGATAAAAAAAGAATAAAATAAAAAATTATGGAATCACTTCTTATAGTGGAAAGTCCTACGAAGGCGAAAACTCTGAAAAAATTTCTTGGTGCAAACTACAAAGTTGTGGCGTCTTTTGGTCATGTGCGAGATTTGCCGAAAACTAAACTTGGAGTTGATGTTGATAAGGATTTTGAACCAACCTACATCATCCCCACAAAAGCCAAAAAAGTGGTTGCTGAATTGAAGAAAGATGCAAAACAAGCAGATGAGGTTATTTTAGCTACTGACCAAGACCGCGAAGGAGAATCAATTTCTTGGCACTTGGCAGAAGCTTTGCATTTGGAAAATCCAAAAAGAATTGTGTTCCACGAAATTACAAAAACCGCGATAGACCAAGCCCTAAAAAATCCAGGGCATATTGATATGAACTTAGTGAACGCTCAACAGGCTCGAAGAATCTTGGATAGAATTGTCGGGTATAAACTGTCGCCGTTTTTGTGGAAAAAAATTAGCAAAGGACTTTCGGCTGGCCGCGTACAATCTGTAGCAGTAAGATTAGTGGTTGAGAAAGAAAGGGAAATTCAAAAATTTATACCAACCGAGTACTGGCAAATTGTAGCATTGCTTAAGAAGCAAGATAGTCAAGCGCAGTTTGAAGTGCATCTAATAAGAATAGGCGCTGATAAATTAGAAACCAGAGCACCTTTTGAAAAAGGTGCTCGGCCGAGCACTAAAGTTTTTAGTGCTCTGGTTAAAAATAAAACAGAAGCTGATGAAATTTTGACTGATTTAAAAAATTCAAAGTACCAAATAGAAAAAATCGAAAAAAAAGAAACAAAAAGAAATCCCTTGCCTCCCTTTACTACAAGCACTTTGCAACAATCAGCCTGGCAAAAGTTTCATTTTCCAGCAAAAATGACTATGTCTTTGGCGCAAAAACTTTATGAAGAGGGACACATTACCTATCACAGAACGGATTCTTTAAATCTTTCACAAATGTCTTTAGCGGCTGCGCAAAAATTTATCATAGATTCTTTTGGAAAAAGTTATTCTGCAGGATTTAAAAGATATAAGGCGGGCAAAAACGCGCAAGAAGCGCACGAGGCAATAAGGCCGACATATCCTGAAAAAAATCCTGAATCATTAAAAAATGAATTGGATAATGCTCAATTTAAGCTTTACACATTAATATGGCAAAGATTTATTGCTTGCCAAATGGCGCAAGCTTTGTTTGACTCAACATCTGTTGAAATATCAGCAAAAAATTATACATTTTCAGCTAATGGGCAAATACTTAGATTCGACGGATTTTTAAAAGTATATCCTATGAAATTCCAAGAAATCGAAATGCCAAAATTAACAAAAAAAGAAATTTTAGAACTTGTAAGAATTAATCCATCGCAACATTTTACAGAGCCTCCCGCAAGATATAACGAAGCAACCTTAATCAAAGCCCTTGAAAAACATGGCATTGGAAGGCCTTCAACCTATGCCCCAACATTATCTACGATACAAGACAGAAATTACATAGAAAAAAACGACCAAAAAAGGTTTTTCCCCACCGAAATGGGATTTTTAGTCAATGATATTTTAGTGGCAAACTTCCCGGAAATTGTGGATATTGAATTTACTGCAAAAATGGAAAAAGAATTAGACGAAATTGCAGAAGGGAAAGACACTTGGCAAAAAACTTGCAGGGATTTTTACGAGCCCTTTGCGAAAAATCTGAAAGAAAAATACCAAGATGTCCAAAAAGAGAATACCTCAAAAACAACCGATAAAAAATGCCCAAAATGCGCTTCTCCGTTATTAGAAAGGCTTGGCAAGTTCGGCAGATTTTATGCTTGTTCAGCATTCCCCAAATGCAGATATACAGAATCCTTAGAAGATGAAAAAACGAAAATTAAATGCCCTAAATGCAAAATTGGCCAAGTTGTAACTAAAAAAACAAGAAAGGGTAAAATATTTTACGGATGCGATTATTATCCAACCTGCGACTTTGCTTTATGGGACAAACCAATTGACCAATTATGCCCTAAGTGCGGAGCCATTTTAATAGAAACTAAGAGAAAACAAATTAAATGCTCAAGCAAAACCTGCGACTATAAAAAAAATGCCCTACCAAATTCAAAAGCTAATTAAAAATAGCAAAGACCCCAAATTAATTGAGGAAGCTTTTAATTTTGCAAAAGAGGCATATAAAGAAAGGCTAAGGTTTTCTGGGGAAAGCTATATTGAACACGCAATAAACGTTGCATTAATACTGCAGCAGATGAAGCTTGACCAAAAAACAGTTATTGCTGGTCTTTTGCATGATATAGCAGATACATCATCTTTATCTCCCGAGAAAAAATTTGATTTGGGGGAAATTAAAAAAAGATTTGGGCAGGATATAGCAAGAATCGTGGAAAAAGCTTCTGAATTAAAAAGAATATATTATTCTTTTTATGCAAATAAGGGAAAAAACGCTGAAGAAAAAAATTTTACTGAAGAAAAAACAGAAAATTTAATAAAGATGTTTCTTGCAATATCAGAAGATCTGAGGGTTATTTTAATAGAACTTGCTTCTAGAATTGACGGATTAAATAAAATTGACCGACTGACGCCAGAAACACAAAAATTATACGCGACAGAAACTTTAGAAATATTTGTACCTATAGCTAATAGATTGGGATTGGGGGAAATCAAAACTAAACTTGAAGATTTGTCTTTTGCTTATCTTTATCCAGATAAATTTAAATGGCTGGAGCTAAATATTAAAGAAAAATATGAAGAGAGGCAAAGATACCTTAAAAAATTCATTCCCCATTTAAAAAAAATATTGAAGGCGGAAAGAATAAATTACTTAGATATAAACTACAGGGCAAAATCTTATTGGAGCACCTATCAAAAACTCTTAACTCATAATATGGATTTTGAAAAAATATATGATTTGGTGGCTTTAAGGGTAATTGTAAAAGACGTTTCGACTTGCTATAAGGCACTGGGCATAATACATAAGCATTACAAACCAATTTCTGAAAGAATTAAAGACTATATTGCCAAGCCAAAACAAAATGGATACAAATCTTTGCATACAACTGTCTTTTTAGAAGAAAAACTGTCTGCGCAGGCAGGTAAAATATCCGAAATACAAATAAGAACAGACCAAATGCAAAAAGAAGCCGAATACGGAGTATGCGCATATTGGTCTTACAAAGAGCAGGTTGACCTGCAAAAAGAAGAAGAAAAATTTAACTGGACAATTAAAATACCCGAATTTTGGAAGACATTTAAAATTGATTTTTTTTCTGACCAGGTTTTTGCTTTTACCCCAAAGGGAGATGTAATTGTATTGCCAAAAGGATCCACCCCTATTGATTTTGCTTATGCCGTACACTCGGATATTGGAAATCACTGCGAAAGCGCCAAAATAGATGGAAAGATTATTACACTTAACCAAGTATTAAAAAATGGCGATATTGTAGAAATAATTACAAACAAAAAGAGAAAACCATCTCAAGATTGGCTTCGATTTGTAAAAACAAATTTTGCCAAGTCGCACATAAAAAAAATAATTTTAAATATTCCTATTTCCATTTTTTCTGTCCCCTCTTTTGTAAAAAAGAAAATCATTGAAATATCAGAAAAAGCAAAGAAAAGAAAAGAAGAAAAAATACAGATTAAAAAAGAAAAACCAAGGCAAATTTATCTTGCTGGACAAAAAGGTATGTTGGTAAATGTGGCTAAATGCTGCTCACCTCAACCGGGTGACCAATTAAAAGCCTATCTTACAAAATACAGAGCGGCTGTTTTGCACAAAATCTCCTGCAATAATTTACAAAAAATAGCTAAAAAATTCCCGGAAAAAGTCATTGACGCATCGTGGAAATAAAAAAACCGATTAGGGCATCGGTTTTTGAGCAGAGTTATTCACGCTCTTTTACGATATCTAAAATAGCATTTAATTCACTGAAAACGCCACTCAAAATATCCTTTATATCTCTTGTTTTTTCCGGTACAGTTTCTTCTTTTTTCTTCTCTATTGTTTCTACCCCTAACAACTTGGCTATTTCTACTACCTTTTCCTGCAAATATTCTTTTTCTTCTCCAATTTCATTTGAGCGCTCAACTCTTTTTCCCAGTTCTGCCAAACATTTTGTATCGCCACATGTGAGACCAGTGGGATCTGGATCTAATCTAATATTCTTACAAATGATACAAGAATATTGATTTGTAAGGGGAAACCAATTATTTTCTCTTTCTATTAAACCAAAAATCCTATTGATTCTTTGGGCAAGCGTCAATGGTTTTTACACATTGTTTTCAACTGCATTGTTCATGACTTACTCCCGGGTTAGATATGTCAAAGGACCTTGTATTACATGTTACTATAGATAATTTTTTTTGTAAATGAAAATCCTTGAAATATGGCAAAAAAGGTGTTAAAATTAGCGAATGCCGGGGTGATGAAATTGGAAACCATGTAGCACTCAAAATGCTATGAACGCAAGTTCTTGAGGGTTCGAGTCCCTCCCTCGGCACAATAAAGTATAAAAAACAACTTTGATAATATCAAAGTTGTTTTTATTTTAATTTGGTAATGGGAATTTTTTGCAGAATTTTTTAATTTCTTCTCTGACTTTTTTTACTGAACTCGGATTGGAAATAACTTCATTTATCCATTGAGCTATCTTTTTCATTTCCTTTTCTTTCATGCCACGGGTTGTAATTGCAGGAGTCCCCATTCTAATTCCAGATGGGCGAAATGGCGGAGCCGGATCATAGGGAATGCTGTTTTTATTTATGGTAATCCCTGCTTCTTCAAGCAAATCCTGTGCCTCGGACCCTGTGATATTTTTATTCCTTAAATCAATTAAAATTAAATGATTATCTGTTCCACCGCTTACAAGATTAAATCCGTATTTTTTCACTTCATCAGCTAAAATTTTTGCGTTTTTTACAATTTGATTTGCATATTTTTTAAATGCAGGGGTCGCAGCCTCTTTTAAGCATACTGCAATGGCGGCAATGGCGTTTTCGTGAGGCCCACCTTGAAGACCGGGGAACACCGCTTTATCAATTTTTTTAGGTAAATCAATATCTTTTTCAATTCCCTTTTTAGTAACCATAATCATGCCGCCCCGAGGTCCGCGCAAGGTTTTATGCGTAGTAGTGGTTACAATGTGCACGTAAGGCACAGGGCTTGGGTGTGCACCACCAGCCACGAGCCCCGCAATATGGGCAATATCGGCAACCAAATAAGCGCCAACAGAATCAGCAATCTGGCCTAGTTTTTTCCAGTCAAAAATTCTAGGATAAGCTGTTGCCCCAACCCACATTAGCTTTGGCTTGGTTTCTTGAACTAACTTTGCTAATTTTTCATAGTTTATCAAATGTGTTTTTTCGTCAACACCGTATTGGACAGAATTAAAAAACTTGCCCCCAAAACTCACCTTGGTTCCGTGGGTTAAATGGCCACCCATTGGTAAGGCCAATCCCATAATTGTTTCTCCGGGCAGACAAGTAGCCACATACACCGCAGCATTTGCTGGACTGCCGGAATGGGGCTGAACATTAACATGCTCAACCTTAAACATTTTTTTGGCGCGCTCAATACATAAGCTTTCCACTTTATCAATAAACTGATTGCCCCCATAGTAACGCTTTCCAGGATAACCCTCGGCATATTTGTCTGTTAAAATAGATCCCAAGGCCTCTCGGACCGCAGGAGAACAATGATTTTCAGATGGAATCATTTGCAGTGAAGTTTTTTGCCGTTCGGTTTCCAAATCTATTAATTTTGCAATTTGCGGATCCTGTTTTTTTAGCCTCATTTTCTTAATATTTTAATTTTATCTTTATTTAAATCTAATATTTTAGATGATTTGCCTTTTTTAATATCACCGCCATCAATAATTAAAATATCTGATGTATCAAATTTTTTTATTATATCACCTATTTTAACTAATGCATTACCACCTGAAATATTAACTGATGTCTGGACTAATGGTTTATTTACTTTTTTTAATAAATTATTTAAAAATTTGTATTTTGGAATTCTTAAGGCAATTGTCCCGACTTTGTCGAGGATCCTCGACGGCTTCGCCGTCGGGATATTTTTAGCAACTCCGTATAATTTTATATTTGGTTTTCTTTTTAAAACAAATGTATATTTGCCCGGCCAAAATTTTTTTAAAATTTTGGCTTGATTATCATCAATAAAAGCCAACTCTTTTGCCATATTAAAATCTTTGACAAAAATTGGCAATGGTTTTGATTTGGGTCTTTTTTTTATTTTAAAAATCCTGTTAACCGATTTTTTATTTGATGCCTCCGCTAAAAAACCATAAACAGTATCCGTTGGACAAATAATAACTCCTCCTTTTTTTAATACTGATACCGCCTTGCTCAATGCTTTTGTCGATTGTTTTATTGTTTCCATACTACTTAATATATCCGGAGAATTTTTCAATGTCTTCCGGCCTTCCAAAATCCATCCAATTATCTTTTATTATTTTTATTTTTACTTTTCCGTCTTTTGCCAAAAGAGAAATAACATCTGTTATTTCATATTCCCCCCTTTCTGATTTTTTTATCAAGGGCAATTTTTCAAAAACTTCGGGAGTAAATTTATAAAGACTTGTATTAATTAAATTTCCCACAAACTCTTTTGGTTTTTCTATTATTTCTTTCAAAAATTCACCTTCTGTAATTAACACTCCGAATTTTTCAGGATGGTCATTTTCCAATCCCGCAACATAATTATATTGGTCATCAATATTCATTGCCTTTAAATCATTTGCAGAATAGAAATTATCCCCGACTAAAGATATAAAATTCTCATTTTTTACAAAATCCTTGACGCACTTTAACGGACAGGCAGTTCCGTATTCCTTTTCCTTTGGGCCCAAAATTTCAAATTGGCTTACAATACTAATTTTTTGCGTTTCACCTTTAAATTTATAATTCTTTATAAATTCTTTCATTAAATCTTCCCTATAACCTACAACTAAGATAACTTCCTGATATCCTGCCTCTAATATATTGTCTAAAAGGTAAGCTAAAAAAGGCCTATCTTTGACTTCAATAAGATGTTTTGGCTTATCTTTTGACAATTCTAACATCCGAGTGCCTTGTCCAGCTGCAGAAATCACAACTTTTTTGATCATAAAATATTTTGATTTTAAATAATAGTAATAATATAATCAGCAGCTGACGCTGTTTCATCACCCCTAATCGGCCCCTTATCAGGTAAAATCACAGGTTCGTTTTGTTTATCATATAAATCTTCAGGAGATGGGGTTTTAGATCTTGCGCTTACTAAATTATCAAATTTCATTGACCTTCCCACAAATCTAACTGAAGCAACTTCTTTATCGCCGTATTCTTCTGCCAGATGAGTCCCAAGTCTTTTTACCTCTTTATTTTTTTTGATATTTTTTTCTATAATTTTTTTATGAACATGCCTACTGCCAATAAAAACTAATGTTTTAGAATCTTCGTGTGTTTTTAATTTAATATTTGAAAACATTTTTTCATCTCTTGAATTATTAACTAATGTCGTATTGCCTCGATGGCCTGTTTTTGGATAACCTGGCAATTCTTTATAGGTACAATCAATAAGTTGCACTTTTAAGCCCGTTCTTTTTGCCTCAATTAAAATATCGAAATTGCCATCAAACCAACCTGGTGCTTTAATTTTTGATTTTAAGACATCCTTTATATTTGGGTCAGAATAATCCAAATTGTCAATTATATCTTGATCCCTAATATCTAATTCAAGAACGATATTTGTAAGACCCGTTTTTTGTAATTCAACCAGACATTTTGCAATTTCTTGGCGAATTGGCTCAACCTCTGGAAAGTGCCCTTCTCCAACTAACACAAATTTATAATCCTTCACCAAGTGCAGTAAGGCATCTGATATTTTTTCTTTATTTGATTCTATAAATTCCCTGCATTCAGTTTTTATGCGTAATTTTTCCATTTCTTCCGGAGATTCTGGCAACAAGGGTTCAGACTCGTCTTGCGGAAAAGATTCTTGTGGCATAGTCATATCTTCAAAAGACGATATTAATTAATTTATTGGGTATGAAAATAATTTTTTTAATGTTACTCTCGCCAATCCAACTTTTAATTTTTTGATTTTGCAAAACAATTTTTTCGATATCTTTTTGGCCCGTATTGTTGCTTATTTCGATTTTATCTCTAACCTTGCCATTAATTTGCACCACTAATAACAATTTTTCTTTTTCAATTAGTCGTTCACTATATTTCGGCCATTCTTGTTGAGAGCACAATCCTTTAAATCTTAATTTCGCCCATAATTCTTCTGCTAAATGAGGGGCAAAGGGAGACAAAATCATTAGCATATTCTTAACATTTTCCTTTGTCACATCCTCTGACCTTTCGGAAAAATTGTTAACTAAAATCATTAAAGACGATATGGCTGTATTAAATTTCATTGCTTCAATATCTTCTGAAACTTTTTTTATAGTTTTATTTATTATTATTTCTAAATTATTGGTGTTTTTCCTAGAAAATTCTTTTTTGTTTGCTAAAATATATACTTTTTCCAAAAATCTTCTAGCCCCCACAATCCCTTTTGAATCCCAAGGAATCATTTGCTCAAACGGACCCATAAACATTTCATAAATCCTTAATGCATCAGCCCCATATTTTTTAATAACATGGTCTGGATTTACAACATTTCCCTTTGATTTTGACATTTTTATCCCTCCCTGACCCAAAATAACTCCATGAGAAGTCCTTTTTTTATATGGCTCCAAACCGATTGATTCCGGAATAGCTTTAATATCCCATAGAAATTTAAAAATAAATCTGGAATATAATAAATGTAAAGTTGTATGCTCCATCCCACCGTTATACCAATCAACAGGCATCCAATACTTTAAAAGTTTTTCATCTGCTAATTTTTTATTATTTTTAGTGTCTATATATCTTAAAAAATACCAATTAGAACCTGCCCAATTAGGCATTGTATCTGTTTCTCTTTGAGCTGCACCTTTGCATTTAGGACATTTTACATTGACCCATTTTGTAATTGCAGATAATGGAGACTCGCCTGTATCAGTCGGTTGATATTTTTTAACTTTAGGCAACTCAATAGGCAAATCTTTTTCTTTAACTGTCTGCCATGCACAATCTTTGCAAAAAATCATTGGAATCGGCTCGCCCCAATAGTGCTGGCGTGAAAAAACCCAATCGCGAAGTTTATAATTTGTTTTATTTTCCGCAAATCCTTTTCCTTTTAACCAAGAAATAATTTGCGCCCCGGCTTCTTTTGAAGTAAGTCCGTCAAACTGCATTGAATTATAAAGAGTTCCCTCGCCTTCAAAACAATCTTCTAAATTTTTTACTTTATGAGCCAAAGATTCGTCAGCCGGCATTATTGAAGTCCTCAAAGGTATGCCATATTTTTTGGCAAGATTAAAATCCCTTTTATCGTGAGCTGTTCCAAAAACAGCGCCCGTACCATAATATTCCAAAACAAAATCAGCAATCCAAACCGGCATTTCTTCATCTGTGGCAGGGTTTCTTACAAAAATTCCTTTTAATTCAACTCCTGTAACCTCTTTTTCTAAATTTGTCCTATCTATATCTGAAATATTTTTTGCCTGATTTCTATATTCTAAAACTTCTTTTAGGTTTTCAATTTTATCTTTATACTTATCAATTAATTTATGCCCTGGAGCCAATATTAAAAAAGTTGCTGCAAATAAAGCATCTATTCTTGTTGTAAAAACTTCTATAGGGTCTTCAACTCCTTCTAAAGGAAACAAAACTCGCGCCCCGTCTGACTTACCAATCCATTCTTTTTGCTGGAGCTTTACCCTTTCTGGATAATCAACCAAATCCAAATCTTTAATTAGCCTTTCGGCATATTTTGTAATTTTTATAAGCCACTGCTCCTTTTCTTTTTTTTGGACTTTGGTGCCGCACCTTTCGCATTTACCATTTATAACCTCTTCATTTGCAAGGCCAATTTTATCTTTGGGACACCAATTAATTGCCATTTTATCTTTATAAGCTAAACCCTTTTCAAAAAGCTTAATAAAAATCCACTGCGTCCATTTATAATATTTGGGGTCTGTGGTGTTAATTTCGCGCGACCAATCAAAAGACAAACCTAAATTTTTCATTTGCTTTTTAAAAGTATCTATGCTTTTATTTGTAGACAAAGATGGATGCGTACCCGTTTTAATAGCATGATTCTCAGCTGGCAAGCCAAATGCGTCCCAACCCATAGGAAACAATACATTTTGCCCTTGCATCCTTCTTTTTCTGGCAATAACATCTAAAGCAATATAAGGCCTGCAATGGCCAACATGCAATCCGTCGGCAGAGGGATAAGGAAATTCAACCAAAAGATAAAACTTATCTTTTTTTGAGTTGTTTTGGGCGCTAAAAATATTAGAATTATACCATTTTCTTTGCCATTTTTTCTCAATTTTTTGAGGATTATATTTTTGTATCATATTAACATGTATAATAGCACAATTTTATAAATTTTAAAGGTATTTTAATTTAATATTTTCTTTAATATTATAACTATTGCCGTGTTTTAAAAGTCCAATATAAGAATTTAAAATACTAAAATTAATACTTTTTTTAATTTTTTCAAACATTCTTCTTTTTGTGGCAGTTCTTAAAACTCTATGATTAAAAAAATTAACCCAGCCCAAAAAATCAACTCCAGAATATAAGGTCTTAATGTAAATTTTGTCGGGATGCAAAGTAAGGCTTAAATTATTCTGCAAGAAATCTCTAATCATAGGAATTTTTTCTTTCAGATAATTTTTATCTTCCGATAAAATAACAAAATCATCTGAATACCTTATGTAATACTTTACTTTTAATTTATGTTTTACAAATTGGTCAAATTCATTCATATACACATTGGCAAATAATTGGGAAGTTAAATTACCCAAGGGCAAGCCCGTTCCGTTGTTTTTCAAATCAAAGCTGTGTATAATTTCTTTCAAAACTGATAAAATATCGTCTTCCTTTATATATTCTGATAAAATTTTCATAAGCTTTTGATGGTCTATGCTGGCAAAAAACTTTTTAATGTCGCATTTTAAAACCCAGCAGGTCTTTTTATTATTTTTACTGACTTTGTAATAAAATTCCCTAAATCTGTTTATTGCTTTGTGCGTCCCTTTATTTTTTCTGCAGGAAAACGAATCTGCTATGAAAGTTTTATCAAAAAACGGGTATAATATACGGTATAAGGCATGGTGTAAAAGTCGGTCTCTAACGCTTGCTTTGTGAATGTCTCTTAGTTTTGGGTCAAAAACCTTAAAGGCGTAATACTTACCGTGTTTGTATTTATAATTTCTTAAATCTTGATGCAAAGAAAAAGCATTATCCATTAGGTTAAACTGAAATTCCTGAACATCTTTTTTATTCCTTTTCCCCTTCAAGAATTCTTTCCATGCCTCCAATAAGTTATCAATACTAATTATTTCTTCAAACTTATGAATCAATTTAATTTTCATGATAATGATAAACCTATAATACCCCCCCCCAGACTGTTGCCTATTTTAGAAAAGGCAAAAAACACCTATTTACTTTGGTATGATTATTACAAAGTTATTCCTAAAGCTAACAGGCATTCTTTAGGGTTAAAAATTGATACCATTTTCGTAGAAGTTATAGAAGCAATAATTACTGCAAGTTTTCTTAGTCCAAAAGAAAAACAACCTTTTGTATTTTTAGCCATAAGAAAGTTAGACACTATGAAAATATTTTTAATGATGCTTTGGGAAACAGGGTCTCTTGATAATAAAAAATACATCACTCTTTCTTTAAGAATAGATGAAATCGGTAAAATGCTTGGGGGATGGCGAGGACAGATAATTAAACAAAACTCTCCTAGATAGGAGAGAAATAAAATAAGTTGCGAGGACGGCCGACGGATTGTTGATGTTGAAGTCATTGTCGAGCCAGTTGTAGTTCCAGTTCCACTCACCATCGCGCCAGTACAAGTACAGGACGTAGCGGTTGCCATTCGGACTGCGCAGAATTGTATAGAATACCATCACTGCCACTGCCTATTGAATACTCTCAAGGCTGTATTTAATTCGGCATCTTCAATGCCATAGCACTCTATACCAAGTTATTTTGTTTTTTGGAGTTCCATATGTCACTCTATCTTAAATCTTGATCTAAGATATTCCCGACAATACAGATACTAGATTCGGCAACGGAAAATCGTAATCGTCCGCATATTTACCTTATCCATTTTCATAGTATCACAAATTTAAAAACCCTGCATATTCCTTTATGCAGGGTTTTGTTTCAAAGGGCAAAGATTCAAGAGCAAAAGAGCTAAAGAACCTAAGTCCTAAGAACTTTTTAACTTGCGAGGACGGCCGACGGACTGCAGATGCCGAAGTCACCGTCGAGCCAGTCGTAGTCCCAGCCCCACCCACCATCGCGCCAGTACAAGCACAGGACGTAGCGGTCGCCACCCGGACGGCGCAGAACGGTTCCGTCGAAGAAAATGTAACGGGTGTAGCCGTTGACCTTCTCCTTCCAGCTCTCGAGGATCAACGTCTTGTTGTCCCAGAGAGTCCGAAACATCTTGGCATCGAGCCGGATGTGGCCCATCTCCTTCAGGCGCTTGTGCTTCTGTTCGCCTTCAACACAGTCCTCGCCCTTCTTGAGCGTGGTTTCGAACTGGACTTTCGTCAAGTCGAGTTCGGTGAGAGCGAGCGAACGCTCGTCCTGGTCTTCGACGCCTTCGAGACCATTTCCATCAACTGGCCCTTTCCAGATAGTCCAATCCTTTCCGACGAAGCTCGGGTTGAAGGGTTGGGAACGGTCGATCTGAATGAGGCTGGGTCCTTCGATGACCTTGGCGTTGTTTTTCAGGAAAGCGGCGAACCGTTCCCCGCGTTCTTTGGGCGGAAGTTCTATGAACGGTTGGAGATCGGAATTGATCTCGCTCCACGGCGTGTCCACCGCAAATGATGCGATGAGACTTCGGGCTTGACCTTCAGTGGCTTTACCCATAACACACTTCCTTTTTGGCTGTGGCAACGCTTATTCTCGAAACACCCGAGAATAAAGCGTACCTATGTTACATCTTTTAGGGTGTATAAGTAAATATACCCTAAAAGATGTAACATAATTTGCAAGTAATATTTAGATGTAAATGTGCTAATTCACTGTAGCTTAATTGTATCACTATCAAGAGTATATGTCAAGCCCCTTTATATTTTTACCTATTTTATTGATTTTAAGACTGTTTTAAATTCTAAATAATTTTTTGGCGTTTTCCGTCGTTTTATCAGCAACTTTTTTAAAATCAATGCCTTTTAAATCAGCGATTTTTTGTATAGTATGCTTTATAAAAACTGGCTCATTCCTTTTGCCCATTTCTTGCGGGGGCGTTAAATAGGGGCAATCAGTTTCAACTAAAATTTTATCCAAAGGCGATTTTATAATAACATCATCAACGTTAAATTTAAAAATTATTCCGTTAAATCCAAGATAAAAACCAAGTGCCATATATTTTTGGGCCTGTTGTAAATTACCTGTAAAACAATGTACTACGCCTTTTTGATTTTCACCCTGAGCCTGTTGAAGGGCTAAAATTTCTATTACATCGTCATGTGCCATTCGGCAGTGCAAAATAACTGGCAAGTTTAATTCTTTCGCCAAATTTAACTGCTTCAAAAAAACTTGCTTTTGTTTTTCCTTGAATTTCGCCAGTTTTGCGCTGGTTTTGGGCTTATAATAATAGTCCAATCCAATTTCGCCGATGGCCACCACTTTTTTACTACTAAGGGCAAGCTCTTTATAATTTTCTTTTTCAAAATCCTGCTCTTTAATTAAAAAC
>Ga0209515_10004392_pt1 | contig 19094 bp, 16 predicted proteins | sample Subgroupgradi54m_FD_187454 | JGI IMG/M metagenome (GOLD analysis project Ga0209515, IMG submission 187454) | Subsurface groundwater microbial communities from S. Glens Falls, New York, USA - GMW60B uncontaminated upgradient, 5.4 m (SPAdes)... ...
TCTACGATCACAAAAAGTGACCAAAACGACAAAATGACAAAATTAAAGGTTTCTGTACCCATGGCAAAGGATAGCATTTTAAAGCCTACTTCATCAAATCTAAATTCAGGACTTCTCCCAGTCGGTGGACGATAAAATCAGGCTTGGAAGATTCAATGTTTGCTTGCGAGTCAAATCCATACGTCACAATGATGGTTTTGATTCCGGCATTTTTGGCGGTTTGAATATCAATTGTACTGTCGCCAATCAAAACAGTTTCATCGCAACTTGCACCAACAGAAGTCATGAGGGTTAACACAGAATCGGGAGCCGGTTTTTTGGGAAGGCTTTGGTCGCCGCCAATGACCTCAAAAAAATAGGAATCAATACCTAATCCTTTCAGAATTCGGTGCGAAAATGCGGCGGTTTTGTTGGTAATGATGACTTGTTTTCGGCGTTTAAAAAATTCCAGCACGGTTTTAACTTCCGGATAAAGTTTGGTTTCATCCAGCAAATGATCTGAATATCGGGATTTATAAAGATCAACTGCGCGCTCAAGCAGATCCTGACTGGCCGAAACTTCGCGTAAGACCTGTTTCATCAGCGGAATCACTCCGTTCCCCACGTGGGACCGTATGAGTGACTCCGGAAGTTCCGGAAATCCCAATTCTTTTAACGCCCCATTAACCGAATTGGAAATATCTTTTGAGGAATCAATCAAGGTCCCGTCTAAATCGTAAATGATGAGTTTAATCATGGATGCTCTAAACCTCCTCCCCCCTTGTTCGCCACAAAGCGTTGGCGGAATCCGTCCCAAAACGCTTTGTGGACGAATCTCGCTGCGTTTTGTAGCGGATGGGGGAGGACAAAGGTGGGGGGATATTTTTTTCAACCCCCATCCTAGCCTTCCCCCATAAAGGGGGAAGGAATTCGTTTATTTTTCCGCGTTTCAAGGCTCCGTTCTGGACAATCTTGCATTTTCGAGATAGTTCTAATGTTGCAAGCTTTCTCTGATCCTCGGATAAAATCCCTGATTCGATCAACTTGACCAATGACTGAATGCGAAACTGGTCCATGACCGGAAACTGGCGGGACCGCTGATCCTCATGACCGCCGTAGCGAATCACGGAAAATTGTTTGACGAGCCCAACCGGAAAACGGGCGCTGGCGCGGAGCCACAGATCATAATCTTCACAAGCTGGAAGCAATTCATTGAAGAGCCCGACGTGATCAAAAAATTCTCTTCTCATCATCACGCATGAAGGACTAACGATTGAAAGCGGGAGAGATTCGGCAAAAATAGATCCGCTCAATTTTTTATGTTTGTTCATCGGATTCACCCGTTTTCCGTTTCGAATCCAAATCTCTTCAGTCTGGCAAATTAAGTAATCGGAATGAAGTTTAAAGAAATCAATCTGAGCTTTTAATTTTTTGGCAAGCCATTCATCATCTGAATCCAAAAATGCAATGAACGATGCGCTTGAGGATTGAATTCCAAGATTTCGAGCAGCCGAAGGGCCCTGATTTTTCTGATAGAAATACTTGATGCGGAAATCTTCTTTGATCATACGGTCTATGAATTCCCGAGTTCCGTCCGTGGAACCATCGTCTACGACAATGAGCTCAAATGAAACTTGCGATTGATTTAAGACCGAACGGATTGCCCGCGGAAGATAACTGATACGATTGTATGTAGGAATGATAACGCTGACGTCTAAGATTTCCATTTGAGAGCTTCGAATATATCATTCGAGTGATTTTTTGTAACGACTTTTCATCAAAATTAGGTTACAATAAAGCCATTCCTAAATCCACAAGGAGAATTTATGGGGAATCAAATTCTCATTTTCTTAATCTTAATTTTGAGTTTCTCAAACCAAGCATTTGCCGCAAGCGCAAAAGCCATTCTGGAAGGCACGTCTGAAAATTCAACCTTAGTCGGGGTCGTTCGTTTCCAAGATACTGATGAAGGACTCCGAACTGAAGTCAGTATTTTTGGTGCGGAGCCCGGCCTTCACGGAATTCATATTCATGAAGTGGGAAGTTGCGGCGATGGCGGAAACGCCGCCGGTGGACATTTCAATCCGAAACAAACCAAACATGGCTTCCTTCCCACAGAAGGTATGATGCAAGCCCATGCCGGAGATTTTGGAAATATTGAAATCAACGAAGATGGCGAAGGTACGCTCTTTTTAATTATTCCGGAATTGACGGTCACCGGCGGAGAATACAACATCGAAGGAAGATCGGTCATTCTTCATGAGAAAAAAGACGACTTTGGCCAACCCACTGGAAATGCCGGCGGTCGAGTGGGTTGCGGCGTGATTCAAGTTGAGGGCAGCAAATCAAATCCGTCTTAAAGCTAGTTAGGAATTTGAAGGCGGTGGCGCCTTCTCATTTTTCAAACTTTTCGTCGTGACTCGGTCTAAATAACTGAGATCATCTACATGAATCCGGACTTTTTCTCCTTCTTTCACAAATTGAGGCACCAAAAGTTTCAAACCATTTTCCAGTTCGGCTTGCTTAAAATCTCCGCCGCCTTTGAGGCCGGGTGCCGTGCTCACCACTTCCAGCTCCGCAGTTTTTGGAAAATCAACGCTTAAAGCTCTGCCTTCGGCAAAAAAAACATCAATTTCTAAATTTTCCTTAAGAAAAATGGCTTGTTTCCCAAGTGCTTTTTCGGAAATCGGAAACTGTTCATAATTTTCCATGTTCATGAACATAAATTGATCGCCTTCTTTATAGGAAAATTGCATTTTGACACGCTGGACATCGACATCTTCAACTTTGTCTTCGGCACGAATGCTTTTTTCCTGCATATTTCCGTCTTCCAAACCTTTTACTTTTAAATGAACCGTTTTCCCAAATTTCCCCGTTCCTCTGATTTCTTGTGTCAGGACCTTGAACAGTTTTCCATCTATTTTTAAAATCTTACCGACGCGGACTTCCGTTGCTTCTAACATTGAGGCCTCCTAGCAGCTCTGTCATTCCCGCTCCGCCAGAGGACGGATTCGTCCTTCGGCGAAGAAGGCGGGAATCCCAAACTTTAGATCCCCGACACTTTCGGAGAAGAACGTCCAGTTCTTCCCGAAAAGTGCTCCGCGCATGAGCGCGAGCGTAAAAAAATCCGGCGATACCCGTAATTTGAGTTATAATACTATCAAAAATTATCCCTCATGCCCATCCAATTAGACCCATTTCAAATCGAAGCCATTAAATGGATTGAAGCCGAACATTCTGTGCTGATTTCGGCTCCGACCGGTTCCGGTAAAACTCTGATTGCCGAAAAAGCCATCGAAAAGGCGCTGTCTCGAAACGAAGGCGTCATTTACACAGCCCCCGTGAAGGCGCTCAGCAATCAAAAATACCGCGACTTCCGGGTCATTTATGGAGAGCGCGTCGGTATTTTAACCGGCGACGTGGCCATTAATATCGACGCTCCAATTTTGATTATGACTACCGAAATTTACCGGAATTCATTATTTGAAAATCTGGACCGCATTCGAAGAGTGGGCTGGGCCATTTTTGATGAAGTTCATTATTTAGATGACCCTGAGCGCGGCACCGTTTGGGAAGAAGCGCTTCTGTTTACCCCGCCCGAAATCCGCATTCTCGCTTTAAGTGCCACGGTACCCAACGTCCAACAACTCGCCGAATGGATTCGTTCGGTTCATCAAAGACCAATCGCTGTTGTTGAAGAATCGCACAGACCTGTTCCGCTGAGTTTTCACTTCCAGTGTCAAGGAATCATCATGGAACACATGAAACGTTTGCGCGAGGAAGGCTATTTAAACCGGGAGGATTGGCGCATGAATTCGCGCGAGCGGCGCCGTGGATTCAGACCTATGCGTGCAAAACCCAACCGGCTGGACCATTTATTGCGTCATTTAATTGACAAGGATAAGCTGCCTGCGATTTATTTTATTTTTGGAAGAAAACGCGCGGAACTTCTAGCCAATGAAGCCACACAGTTTAATTTTTTGACTCCCGAGGAATTCAAAAAAATTACAGAACTCTACGATTCGCTTCTGGAACGTTACGATTTAAAAGCCGAACACTCAGCCGAAGAACTCAGGCCGCTCATTGAACATGGCATCGCCTACCATCATGCCGGAATGCTTCCGACGTTAAAAGAAGTGGTGGAACAATTATTCACGAGCCGTTTAATTAAAATTATTTTTACCACCGAAACCTTCGCGCTAGGCATTAACATGCCGGCCCGGAGCGTTATTTTTGACGAACTGGAAAAATTTTACGGAACCGGATTCCGAACTTTGTCTACGCGGGATTTTTTTCAAATGGCCGGGCGCTCAGGCCGGCGTGGAATGGATGAACGGGGTTACGTCTACGTTCGGGTTCATCCGAATGATATTCCCTTTCGTGAAGTCGAGCGGGTTCTGTACGGCAAACCGGAGCCGATTAAAAGCCAGCTCAACACAACCTACGCGACGCTTCTTAATTTATATCGCGATTTAGGCCGCAAACTTCTGGATATTTATCCCCGTACCTTTCATTATTTTCAATCAACCTACCGCGGCCGCGAAGAAGGTCTGAAAGTCATTGAAAATAAACTCTCCCTTCTGGATGAAATTGGTTGTTTAACTTCTCACCTTTCTCCCCCCAATTCGGGGGGAGGTAAGGAGGGGGGCTTGACACCCAAAGGTGAATTTGCCGCTTCCCTCTTCGGCTTTGAGCTGATTCTTTCTGAAATGCACAACGACGGCATGTTGGATGCTTTGGATGAAGTTCGGCTGAATGTTCTTTTGTCCGGTCTTGTTTTTGAACCGAGGAAAAATGATCAGCTCACCCGTTTAAGCTCCAAAAATGAAGGCGTTTTAAGAGAATCCGAACGTTACTTTAGAAACATCCATAAAAAAGAATCCAAATTCAAAATTCATCCCAATACCAAACCGCCTTTTTTCCACCAAGCCGGCGTTGTAGAAGCCTGGACCAAAGGAGAGACTTTCGACAAATTATTCCGCCTGACTCATTCAGACGAAGGTGAACTTGTGCGGCATTTCCGAATGATCATTCAACTACTCAAAGATTTAATCCACGCTCCGCATACTTCTGAACGGCTTCACCACACGGCTCAGCATGCAATTCGATTAATCAATCGAGATGTGGTGGATGCCGAGCGCCAGCTGAGAGTCTAAACCATAAAAAAAGGGGACAGGCAGGAAGTATTGCCTGTCCCCTTTTTTGTTGAGCTAGACCGCTGAACAAGGAAAGAAAATTTCTTGCGGAATGAAGGTTAATAATTTATGGATTATGTTTTGAAATCGATCTTCAAATTTCTCTGGGTAGGAAATCATTCCATTCCGTTCGACAAGCGCTCCAGCAAACAACTTTTCATCCGGATATAATCGATACATCTGTTCATAGATTTGCTTGGGCAAACGAAACAAACCCAAATTGACGGAATGAATGCTTTTGATTTTGATTTTTTGAAATACGTGTTTAAATAACTGCTCATATTGGCTCTCTACGTCTTCTGTATTGATCACAGGATCAAACCGAAGACCCAGCTTCCAGCCTTGTTCCTGAAGTTTCTGCATCGCTTCCAGTCTCTGCGCCAAAGACGGGGCCCCGTGTTCTAATTTTTGGGCAATTTCATTCGGGGTTAAACTAAACGCCACGACACAATTTTTAATCGGCTTTCGCTGAAGAAGGGATTTCACTTGAATACTTTTGGTGCGGAGTTCAATTAATGCGTTCGGCCGCGCCGCGAAAAAATCGAGGATTCGGTTGGCAAAACCAGTTACCGGTTCCAATGCCAAGCTGTCGCAATCATAGCCAGAAAAAAAATGAGCACGTTCATGTTTTTTGATTGTTTCCGAAATCGCCTCTTCGAAGTCTTCATAATTGACAAAACAGACCCAATGAGCGGAGCGGAACATTCCCTGAAGAAAGCAATACCGGCAGTCATAAATACAATTAAGCATATGAGAAAAATAATAATTGTGTTCACTTCCGATTCCGTAACCGGGCGGAGTTTCTAAAACAAAGTGATCAAATTTTTGAGCCAAGATTAAAGCGGGGCGTTTTTTCTGAAGCCGAAAATTTTGCGCATTCCGGTTAAAAACTTCACCGTAGCGTTTACACGGAATCCGAACCGCTTTGGAAAAGCGCCTAAGAATCTCCTGAGTTCGGGGGTGTTTGGAAACAGCTTCTTCGATATAAATAGTATCAATCATCCCCCACCACTTTCCAACCGAAGAAAAATTCTGTAAAGATTTACATTATTTATAATGCCGAAATTTATAAGAAAGTGGTGGGGGATCATAACTCTACGGGGAGCGCGTGAATCTGATCTTTGAGAAAACGGATAATGTCCTTGGCCCTGGTGGTGTCATTGTGAGGAGGCCGCAAGGCCGACGAAGCAATCCCAAGCTTTGAGATTGCTTCGCTCCCTTCGGTCGCTCGCAATGACGTGATCAGGATATCAAACCAGTTTTTATTTGGTTGAAGTGTATGTAGACGTTGAAGAAGCCGGCGAAGTTGATGGGACTCGGTCACCGTAAAATGCCAGCGCCCCAAAAACCATTTCAAAAGTCCCGGCTCGCTAATAGGAAGTTCTTTTCGAATTAAGGACAACTCGTTAACAATTTGATTCAAAGTGTTGATATTTTTTTCGATCAGCGTTTCGGCCAATTTGGGTGAAACTTTTACGGCAGGCAAAGTAGCGTTGTCTGAGATCACTTTAAAAGAATGAATCAATTCCGCTGTGGAAAAATGGACCGCTTCCTCATAAAAACCAGCGGCTTCCATATCATAAATGGCGTCCTCGGCATATTGAGTTTCACATTGGTCTACTGTAAAAACTGTTGTGGTTTTGCAGCTTGGCGAAAATAAAATTTGCGGATACCAATTTTTAAGCGTTTTCAAATCCACAATCTTATGCGCCAAAAAAGCATTTCCGATCTCTGAGTCTTTATGTCCTCCGATTCCGACATTGACCCATATGGAATTCGTGGGGCATAAATTCGCTAAGTGAGAAACTGCTTTCGCAGCGGATTTCTTTCCCATTCCAGAGATAACAAGGAAACCTACGTCGGATTCATAAATTGGAAAAGGATTAGATTGGAAGGCTTTGAATCCGTAACGCTTAATCATCGGCTTGGCTTCAGCCGGAAATGCAGTCACAAAACAAATCATGGAATCAGCTTTGATGTTTCTTTATCGGCCATCTTAAGCTTTTGCGAGCAAGTCACGGCTGAGACTTTCGGCTTTTTCTTTCCCGACCAAGATTTCGGCCAGCTGAAGAGAAAATTCTAGCGCTGAACCGGGCCCGCGACTTGTAATCACGTGCCCATCCACAATCACCCGTTCGTGGCTAAAATCCACTTGCGCCGGAAAATTTTTTTCAAAGCCTGGATAACATGCCGCTTTTCTTCCGTTTAAGATTCCGTTCGGCGCCAAAACTAAAGCTGGCGCAGCGCAAATGGCCCCGATAATTTTTTTGGCTTCGTTCATTTTTTTGACGAGTTCAACAACTTTCGGAGATTCCGCCAAATTTTTAGCGCCCGGAAGACCGCCGGGCAGAATGATAGCATCCGGTAAATTTTTAAAATCTTCCAGTAAAATATCGGCTTGGAATTTAATTCCGTGAGAACCACTGATGGTTTTAGAAGAAAGCCCCGCCAAAGTCACTTCAAGCCCTGCACGCCTGAGGACATCAATGGGGGTAATCGCTTCTATTTCTTCAAATCCATCGGCTAGAATCACAAGCACTTTTTTTGCCATAGAAACCTCCTATCGTAGTTCCGTCATTGCAAGGATGGAATTATTCTAACAGCGTTTCGCAGCTCTGTTCATTTTTTTAATTTCCTGATTGACTGAAAGCGTCTTCATTTCTTCAAGAGAAACCGGCATCACAATCGTCCAATTGTGTTCATTGATCGTTCCCGGAAAATTGATTCTGGTTTCCCAGGAATCCTCCTTGAATAAATTGCCTAGAGCCAGCCAATCTTGTAGCAACTGAATACTAAAAATCGACGCGCTACGGCTGATTTTATTCAGGGCTGCTTTGAGCAATTGCGTAGAATCCGTGTCTGTTGTTCCCAAGTATTCACAGAATTTTTGTTGTTCATGATAAGACAGATGATAATCGCGAATTAAATCGGCAATCTCAGATTCAGAGCGGCCCAAGCGTTCAGCCAAAATACGCGCGTGGCGAACATCCTCGCGCCACCTTAAACGTTCGTGTCGTGACTGGCCCAAATCAAATAAAAGCGGCTTCGCCCCTTCGAAGTCAATTCCAACTGCCTCACACTGGCGCTTAAAGAGCAGCTCGTAGACCGTGCCCGCTTCGTAATCCCACCAGGCTTGAAATGACGCCATATCATGAGTTGAAATTGCGGCCGTTGAATTTTTCCGGTATTCGGATTCTGATTTAAAGATGGTGGGATGACTCAAATCTCGGGTCCATCTTTGAACTTCAATGCCTGGAATTGCAAATTCAGCCAGAACGCGGTAAGAACATTCCGGAACAGTGCCCAAATCTTCGGCACAGGCTAGCATTTTGCTTGTCAAAAAAACGGACAACAATTTTCGGCCGCGGTCTTCCCAGAGTGATTCATCAGGAGGATCAAAAAATCCGTTGAGACCGCCAAGTTCAGGCGGCTCTGTAATTGGGATGGACCAAAGCCGGAAGAATCCCACAATATGATCAATTCGGATTAAATCATAAAAATTCTCCGCATACTTCAAGCGCTCCCGGACATAATCAAAACTATTCGCTTCCATAATTTCCCAATGACAAGGCGGCATTCCCCACCGCTGTCCGTTTGCAAAATAAGCGTCTGGCGGCGCACCGCTGGATAAATCCAGTTTGAAATAATTTTGATGCGCCCAAACATCCGCACTGTTCCGCGCAGCCAGAAAAGGTAGATCACCCATAATTAAAATATTTTTTCCCTTGGCCTGATTCCGAACGTCTTTGAATTGATTAAAAAGCTGCCACTGAAGCCATTTGTAAAAATGAATCTGTTCGAGATGTTCCTGCTCAAATTTCTTGAGCGCCTCCAAATGTCTTTCTCGAAATGGAATCGGCCAAGCTTCCCAATTTTTGCGTTCCTGCTCTTCAGAAATGACTTTAAACAAAGCATAATCCTCAAGCCAGTATTGATTCGCCGAGACAAACCGTTTGAGTGATGAAGATTTTTGAGAGACGCTTTTGAAAATTTTCCGCAACAAATTTATTTTTTCAGGTTTTACTTTGTAGTTAACCCGTTTGGTTCCGGTAGGAAACCGATTTTTTAGGGAGGCCATTTCCAGTTCAAAGTGTTCTAAATGAACTTCTTTTAAACAACCCAAAGACAAATGCATCGGCTCTAAAGCGAATCCGCTTTCGGCGTCATAGGGTTTGAAATTGCAACCGACGTCATTCAGGGGCAACAATTGAATGATGCTCAGGCCTGATTGTTTGCACCAATCGATGAGCAGTTTTAAATCAGGAAGCTCGCCGATGCCGACACTGTTTTTGGAATATATGGAAAAAAGAGGTGTGGCCACACCGGCGCGACGTTTCAAACCAAGCCGCCGCCAATTTTTTCCGGAAGGAGTACTTAGAAATGACTGATACATTTGACCAACCGCTCATAAACCCTGCGGCCGTCCTGATACTCAGGGACATTACTTTTGGCTTCCGAAAGCCGCGCGAGAAATTCTGCTTCCAAGGATTGCTGCGTTAATTCTTTTGCGAGCTCAATGGCTCTTGCGGCATATTGAATGATTTGAACCGTTTCAATTCCGGAAATCTCCGTAAAAAACCAGCCGCAACTTGTATACATGAGCATCGCAAACTTTTGCATTTCGAGAAGCTTAAGTGCAACCATCGTTTCATTTTCTGGCAATGGCTTCAGCGCATGGCGTTTGAAAAAATCTGCGCGGGGTTTGGCAGAAGAATCCAGCAGAAGCTGAACGTAATCGTTTCGAGCTTCCCAAACATCCTTAAAATAATTTTTTCCCATTCGTTCATACGATTCACTGAGCTGATCTCTGAGCCAATCAAGTGCGTTGCGCAACGGTTTGCGCCAATGCTGTGTCCATTCAGCAGGGCCGTCGCCGCGGCAGCCACAATGGTCGTACCAACGCTTGAGCCCGTGCGTACAACTCCACGCGGTTCCCTTTCCATCTTCACCTTTTTTTAATCTGACTTCATGACGAGCCGGACAAAGATCCAAGAATTCAGCATAATTGACAATCCTAAATCCGCGTTTGGGCACTTCTATTTCCATCAAATAAGCCAGCGCCCGCTCTCCAAATCCTTTGTGATGCCCGAATGTTTCACCGTCCGTAGCCACATGAATCAGTTGGGGATGATGAACATCTCCTTTTGAAACTGCGCGCTCAAGCCGGTCCGCAAAATGTTTTGCTTCATACGCCAAGCTTCCGAAGGCCACATCACTGGAAATCGTTCCGTCATAAAAAAAGACCGTCAGCCATTTTTTGGGACTGACCAATAATTGATACGGCACGCGGGGATTAATTTTAACCGCATCTGCTTGATGAGGTGAAAGAATGGTAAATTTAATTCCTTGATCGATCAGTACTTCAGCAGTCTCAGGATCGCAAGCCGTTTCGGGAAGCCACATGCCTTCCGGGTTTCTCCCGAACCGGTGCTTAAAATCATAAACTCCCCATTTGACTTGCGTCCTTTTATCGCGCAGGTTGGCCAGCGGCATAATCATGTGGTTATAAACCTGCGCAATCGCATTTCCATGGCCGCCGTGTTGACGCATGCTGGTGTGATCGGCGGCAATAATTCCGCGGTACGTTTCCGGATGTGCCCGTTCGAGCCAGGAAAGCAACGTGGGGCCGACATTGAAACTGATTTTTTCGAAGTTGTTGACCGTCTTAATTAATTTTCCTTTATCGTCCAAAATTTTGGCCTGGATATTTTGAACGTAACATTCGTGATGAACGCGTTCATTCCAATCATGGTAGGGTTCGGCGCTGGGCTGCTTTTCAATTTTTTCCGTCCAGGCATTTTCGCGGGGAGGCTGGTAAAAATGTCCGTGAATCGCAAGACAAACGTTACTCATAATGTCATTGCGAGCCCCGGAGGGGCGAAGCAATCTCAGACTTTAGATCGCCACGGCTGCCTTCGGCAGCCTCGCGATGACGGGTGAGTCGATAAATATTAATTCCGAGCGGTGGCAAATTGATGATCACCGAATGATCGCGGCCTTGCCACGGAATCGGCTGACTTGGAATTCCGCCTAAGTTTCCCATTCCGGTGCCGCCGTAAATTTCGGCATCACTATTTAAAATTTCCTCATAAAAACCGGTCCTTGGAACGCCCAATCGATATTGAGTTTTGGGAATGGGTGTCATGTTGCAGGTAACCAAAAGAAGTTCTTCACAATTTTTGGACCACCTCAGAAAACTAATCATGCTTGAGTGGGTGTCTGAAAAATCAATCCATTCAAAACCTGCTGATTCAAAATCAACTTCGTAAAATGCCTTGTTGGTTTGATAAATTTGATTCAAATCGCGGACAAACTGATTAACTTGCCGGTGAGGGGCGTAATCCAAAAGATGCCAATCCAAAGCTTTCTGTGCATCCCATTCCCGGCTTTGAGCAAAATCGCCGCCCATGAAGAGCAATTTCTTTCCGGGATGAGCATACATTAATCCTAAAAAAAGCCGCAAGTTCGCGAACTTTTGCCATTCATCGCCCGGCATTTTTCCGATTAAGGATCCTTTTCCGTGAACGACTTCATCATGGGAAAGCGGGAGTAAAAAATTTTCCGTGAAGGCATAGAGCAATGAAAAGGTTAGTTTGTCTCGATGAAATTGCCGGTGAACGGGATCTTTTGAGAAATAATCCAGAGTGTCGTGCATCCACCCCATGTTCCATTTCATGGTAAACCCAAGTCCGCCCGTATAAGTGGGCCGTGAGACACCCGGCCACGCTGTGGATTCTTCAGCAAAGGTCATAATCCCTGGATGATTCAGGCGAATGATTTCGTTGAATTTTTTCAGAAAGGTAATGGCTTCCAGGTTTTCGCGCCCTCCGTATTGGTTGGGCTGCCACTGGCCTTCTTTACGGGAATAATCCAGATACAACATCGAAGCAACCGCGTCGACTCTTAAGCCGTCAATGTGATATTTTTCCAGCCAGAAAAGAGCGCTCGAGATCAAAAAATTTGTGACCTCGTTTTTTCCATAATCAAAAATAAACGTGCTCCAATCTTGGTGTTCCCCTTTTTTCCAATCTTCATACGCATAAATTTGTTTGCCGTCAAAAAAAGCAAGCCCGTGACCATCTTTGGGGAAATGAGAGGGAACCCAATCCAAAATGACACCGACGCCGTGCCGATGGCAGTAGTCGACAAAATACATAAAATCATCTGGAGTTCCAAACCGGCTCGTCGGCGCAAAGTAACTCAGCACTTGATAGCCCCAAGACTGGTCCAGCGGATGCTCCATAATGGGTAAGAGCTCAATGTGCGTATAGCCCATCCGCTTGACGTAACCAACTAATTCATGAGCCAGCTGGCGATAACTCAAAAACGCGAGGCTGTCCGGGCCTTTGCGTTTCCACGAACCCAAATGCACTTCATATATAGAAAGCGGCTTTTCCATCAAATTGTCTTTGTGGCGCTGATTCATCCACGAACTGTCCTTCCATTGATACCGCTTAAGCTCGGCCACCACAGAGGCAGATTGAGGACGCATTTCAGCGCGGAATGCGTAAGGGTCTGCTTTAATTCTGACTTCATCATCAATGCGGAAACGAATGGCAAATTTGTAAAGCTCGCCTTCTTTTAATCCCGGAATAAATAAAGCCCAAATTCCCGAAGCGCCCATTCGGGTCATCGGATGAGCGCCAACCACCCAGCGATTAAAATTGCCGACGACACAAACCGTTTTGGCGTTCGGCGCCCATACGGCAAAATGAACTCCTGCTATTCCATTCAACGTTTTCATTTGCGCGCCGAGGCGGTCGTAACTTTTAAAATGATTGCCTTCTCCGAGCAAATGGAGATCGTAATCGGAGATGTCAGTCGAACAAGCATAGGGGTCATCCGAACTAAACAGGCGCCCTGACTCATCTTTAAATGTAATTTGATACGGAATAATTTTGGTAACGTTTTTGATCACCGTTTGAAAAAAACCGCGAGCATGAACTTTTCTCATCGGAAGCGGGATGTCCGCCCCGCTCAGTTCCACCCATGCCTGTTCAGCGTGCGGGAGAAAACTATTAATCACCAAAGATTTGTTTCGTTTAAACAGATGAGGACCGAGTGTTTCGCAGGGATGATCTTCGGTAAAATCCACGATTTTTCGGATCGCAGAAGCTTTAAAAGCTCTGATGACGGTAAGCAATGGACGTTTGGGTTTGGCGGTTGGCTTTTTCTGTTTCATATGAGTGAATCGGTATTCTATAATTCATTTGACACCGCGTCCATTCTCAAGTAAAAAGACTTAAATTCATGAGATCGCCCCGTGCAAAAATTTAAAATTCCATTTCTGTTTGCCGGAATAATCATCGGAACTTCTTTGGTTCTGGCAAAAATTGGTTTTACCCGCGATCAAATTCTTTCCACGGCTATTTTCCTGATGATCATCGGCGGAACCTTATTCTATTGGCCGTTCCGAGTCACCTTTGCGTTTGCCGGCATTGCTGCCCTCCTAGCCACTCGTCTGCTGGACGTTCCTCATGTCATCGAACACGCGGGTCTGGACATTATTTTATTTTTGGTCGGAATGATGTGCCTTATCGGACATTTAGAAGAAAAACATTTTTTTGAATATCTCATCGCCAAAGTAGTGGACCGAATCGGTCATCGAGCTCATTTGTTAATTGCCGTTTTAATGATTTTCTCCATGATTTCAGCGGCACTGGTTGATGAAGTCACCTCCATTCTGTTTATGATGGCAACTACTTTTCACTTAACCAAACGGTACCAAGTAAATCCCATTCCCTTTCTCTTAATGATTGTGTTTGCAACCAACATCGGCTCCAGCGCCACCGCAGTGGGAAATCCGATTGGGGTGATGATTGCGCTTCGGGGTCAATTAAGCTTTACTGATTTCCTACGGTGGGCAACTCCCCTTTCTATTCTCACGCTCATGATCACAATTCCTCTTTGTTTTCTTATCTTTAGAAAAGAAATTACTCATCTTGCCAAGCAGATGAAAAAAGAAAAAAATGAATCTGAGACTGAGCTTGCTCATGTTCATTTCCGGAAAAAAGACATCGCGATTTGTTGGATTTTATTTTTGGGAACCATTCTTGCGTTGGTCATGCATCACAGCATTGAAGAAATGATGGGTCTGGATAAAAACACGATGCTCCTTGGGGTTTCCTTGTTGGCCGGCTCCATTGCTATTTTCCTCAATGCCCAAACCGCGCGGGATTTTTTTATGAAGCGTGTGGATTGGTGGACCCTCACCTTTTTTATGGCTCTGTTTGCTTCGGTCGGAACACTCAAATACACCGGCGTGACGGAACAAGTGGCGCGCGGAATGATTTCACTGGCCGGCGGAAATCCAACTCTGCTTTTAATTACCTTCACAGGCGCCATCAGTTTACTCACGGGTTTTATGGATAATGTGCTGGCGGTGGCCACCTTTATTCCGATTCTTTCTGACATCGAAAAATCCGGAATTTTTGTGTACCCATTTTGGTGGGGCATGCTCTTCGGCGGAACGCTTTACGGAAACCTCACCGTCATCGGAAGCACGGCCAACATTGTGGCCATGGGAATGTTGGAACGTGAATACAAACAAAATATTAGTTTCATGACGTGGCTCAAGCCGGGATTTATTATTTCCACCATCACCATCGCAGTTGCGCTTTTTCTGATTTATCTCCAGATTCCATTAATGCCTGGACACGTATCAGGATAATCCTGATTCGTTTGTTTTCAGACCTTAATTCTTGACAGTCCCGTTAAAAGAGACTTAAATAGCTGAAACATCAGTGAAGCAAAAAATAAAATTATACGCATTCCTGTCTCTGCTCTATTTTGTACCGCGTCTGGTGTCTTTGTCCTTTCATTTTCCGCCGATCAATTTGACCTCTGCTTACCTCAAAATTTCCGACTATTGGGAATTGTCCCACGACTTGCTTCGTCATGGAATTCTTGGGATGGGCGGCACTAAAACTACCGGCTTTGAACCTTTGTACCCTTTGTTCCTTGCGGGTGCCCGGTGGATCACAGGCGACAATATATTTTTAGTGATGGCGCTTCAGATTCTCATCGGATTGATCGGATGCCTTTATCTTTATGAACTCGCTTGTTTGCTGTCGAAAAACAAACGTGTCGGGCTCGTCACTTCCGTACTTTATTCGCTTTATCCGTACCTCCTTTATCAAACTGGTACGGTCACAGAAATTACATTGTTTGCAACTTTGTTGATTATCTCCGCTTATTATTATACTCAAATCTATAATCGTCATTGTGAGCCCGAAGGGCGAAGCAATCTCAGTTTTAAAGGCGAGATCGCTTCGTCGGCTAGAAGCCTCCTCGCGATGACGTTGCTGACCGGGATTTTTTTTGGTTTAACTATTCTCACTCGATACGCCGCGCTTCCAATTATCCTGTTGGCCCTCGGCGCATTGATGGTTAAAAAATCTTACCAATACGCGCTAACCATTGGTGCAATCGTTTTGATTATTTTATTACCAATGGCCATTCGAAATTATCGAATTGATGGATCATTGTTTTTGACGCGAAGTGGAGAAAATCTCTTTGATGGAAATCTGGAATATTCAGATAAACTGATTCCTTATTACAATGTGGACCTTCTCACTTATTATATTTACGGCCTTGTGGGAAAAGAACGGCCGGACTTAGCAATCGGCATTGGAACGCGCAAGGAAAGAGACCAGTTTTTTACCCAAAAAGCCTTCGAATTTATAAAAGTCAATCCGTGGCGAACGCTGAAGTTGAAGATCAAAAATGTGGGTTACTTATTTTATCCGCGCCTGGTTCCTTTCCATCCCATGCATCGAGATTCAAAATTAATTTGGTACGATAACGGAAGTTACCGGGTGGAAAACCCCGGCCGCCGAAGTATTTTCCACGAACTCTCGTACACAATTTCCTATGGATTTATTGCGTTGACTGCGATGATTGGAATTTATATCAGGCGAAAAGAATTTGGAAAAGATTTAATTCTCTATTTAATCGTTTTCAGTTTCATCGTCGTTTATTCGCTTTATTTTCCGACAACGCGCTTGCGGGCTCCCATGGATTTTATCTTAATATTTTATTCTGCCTGTACCATAGAATCGTTCCTGAAACGCTTTAAATTTCAATGACTTTAACAAATCATAAGCCGAGTCTCACCATTTTTTTTCCTTGTTATAACGACCGTGAAACGATTGGAAATTTAATTAAAAACGCAAACACGGTCGCGCAAGAATGGACTCATGATTACGAAATTTTGGTCATCGATGACGGAAGTTCTGATGGAAGCCGCGACATTTTAAAAAATTTGCAGACGCGCTATCCGCATCTGCGAACCTTATTTCATGAAGAGAATCAAGGATATGGAGCTGCGCTTCAAAGCGGTTTTTACGGAGCGAAAAAAGATTGGATCTTTTATACGGATGGTGACGGACAATATGACGTCTTGGAACTTAGAAAACTGCTTCCTTTGATGAGCGAAGGCGTTGATTTTGTAAACGGTTATAAATTGAAGCGTTCTGATGCTTGGTACCGGAAAGTTTTGGGTGGAATTTATACTATAACTGCAAAAATAATTTTCAGAATCCGGATTCGGGATGTAAACTGTGACTTCAGACTGATGAAGCGGCGAATGTTTGAGACCGTCAAATTAAGTTCCAAAAGCGGCGCTGTTGGGCTGGAACTGGTTAAGAAAGTGGAGCTTGCTGGTTTTAAAATTATGGAGTGTCCGATCCATCATTACCCGCGTTCTTACGGCCGTTCCCAATTCTTGAACCTGCGGAGAATTATTCAAACGATTCTTGATTTGGTGCGTCTAAGATTGCAATTGAATAACCATTCATATGAATGATTCATTTCAAAATAAAAAAATCCTGATTGCCGGCGGACTTGGGTTTATTGGATCCAACTTAGCCAGGAAATTGGTGAGCTTGGGTGCAAAGGTTCAAATCATTGATGCTCTTGTTCCCGAAAGCGGCGGAAACCTTTTCAATGTCCAAGGAATTGAAAATCAAATCGACATTCACATTGCAGACGTGCGAAATGAATCGGAAATATCCTCTGTAGTTAAAGGGCAGGACTATTTATTCAATTTAATTGGGCAAAATAGTCATCTTGATTCGATGAAAGAGCCGCACGCCGATCTCGAGCTTAACTGCCGCAGTCAGCTTTCAATTTTGGAAGCGTGTCGGAAAATTGATCCTTCTCCGAAAATTATTTTTACGAGCACACGGCAAATTTATGGCAGACCCGAGTCACTTCCGGTTCACGAATGTCATCCGCTTCTTCCTGTTGACATTAATGGTGTCCACAAACTTGCTGGTGAATGGTATCACCGAATTTATGCCCAAAATTATGATCTCCGAGTTTGCATCTTACGACTGACGAATACCTACGGACCTCGTATGCGAATTAAAGATTCGCGTCAAACTTTTCTCGGTTGGTGGATACATGAAATGATCGGTGGTAATGAATTTCAAATTTTTGGAAATGGCGACCAATTACGAGACTTTACATTTGTGGAAGATGCGGTTCAGGCTTTATTATTGACCGCTCAACGAGAAGAAATAAACAGCCAAATTTTTAATTTAAGCGGGGACGGGCCTGTTTCTCTTGAAGGCCTTGCTAAATTATTAATCCGGCTTCACGGTTCCGGTTCCTATCGATTGATCCCCTTTCCGGAAGACCTAAAATTAATTGATATCGGCGATTATTATGCTGATGCGACTAAAATTAATTCAATGATCGGGTGGCGCCCTAAAATTGGTTTGGAAGAAGGCCTTTTGAAAACGCTCCGTTTTTTCAAAGCGCATCTCAAGCAGGATCAGCTGGAGCAACACGTCGATGCAACCTTGTGAATATGCAATGATGCACCGATATGAAGACCATTATTGGTGGTATGCCGGGCTCAGACGGCTGCTTACTTTAAGTTTCAAGAAAACCTCACGACTAACTTCAGAAGTTGCTTTGCTTGATGCCGGATGTGGCACCGGAGCAAATTTGGTTCTCTTCAAAGAAATATTAAACCCAGAAAAACTGTTTGCTTTCGATCTTCATTCCTCTGCACTTCGTTTGACAAGTTCCAGAAATACAGGAGCCCTTCTGTTGCAAGCTTCGGTCGGACACATTCCTTTCCAAAACGATCAATTGGATATCATCACGTGCTTGGATGTTCTTTATATTCGTGGGGTCAGCGATATTGAGGCACTCAGAGAATTTTACCGGACTCTAAAACCAGGCGGCATCCTTCTCATTAATCTTCCCGCTTACGAATTCCTTCGCGGAGAACATGATGTTGCCGTTCATACCCGTCATCGTTACACAGCTGGTGAACTGAGCCAGAAGCTCAAATTTGTAGGTTTTAAAATTAAGCGAATAACGTATTGGAATATGTTTCTCTTCCCACTTTTTTTCTTGTGGCGGAAAATACGTGCGCGCAAAAAAACTCCAGAGGATCCAAAATCGGATTTGAGACCCTTGCCTTCATGGCTGAATGAATTCCTTAAGATGGTTTTGAGAATTGAAGAAATCTTCATAACCTCCCTAAATCTTCCGTTTGGAACTTCTGTTTTTGCAGTTGCGAGAAAAAACTGAAATCGCTTCGCAAGAAAGTGCTCATATCTTAAGTTAGGTTCCACCTTTTTAATGATCTGAACGGCCAAAATGCTGATTCGACGGAGCTAAAAAGGTGGAAAAAATGATTCTCGACATGGTAAGATTTTAGTCGATGCGCATCCTTGTTGTCGAAGATAATCCAAAAGTTGCTAGTTTTATCAAACGCGGCCTTCAGGAAGAACACTATGCGGTTGATCTGGCTTCAGATGGTGAGGAAGGTCTTTTTTTAGCACAAAACCCCGAACTTGATCTGATCATCCTGGATCTCCTGCTGCCGAAACAAAACGGTTTGGAAGTGCTTCGCGCGCTTAGAAAAGACCATATCAATACGCCGGTCTTAATCTTAACGGC
>Ga0209515_10004396_pt1 | contig 19076 bp, 19 predicted proteins | sample Subgroupgradi54m_FD_187454 | JGI IMG/M metagenome (GOLD analysis project Ga0209515, IMG submission 187454) | Subsurface groundwater microbial communities from S. Glens Falls, New York, USA - GMW60B uncontaminated upgradient, 5.4 m (SPAdes)... ...
CGCAGTCCTGAGTATCCTATGTCCTCTAGGGGATGGTTGGGGGGATTTTCTCCTGAATCGGCTTACCATCTTAAAGATCAATACTGCCAAAATCATGCCGGCTTTTTCGATCAAACCAGCCACTTTGGAAAGCTGAAAGTCATCAAATCCAAGAGCCTCCAGCCTTTGAACCAACGGCCGAATTTCATAGCGCCTCTCGTGTTTGACAAATACGTCATCATAGGAAAAGTAATACGCATGAGCCGGAACAGTCAGAATCAGCCTCCCGCCCGGTTTAAGGACACGTGTCATTTCCCGCAAAGCTTTCTCGTCATCCTTTATATGCTCTATCACCTCGGAGCAAATAATGAGGGACACTGTCTCATCTTTCAGAGAGAGATCGGTGGCACTCATTGCCATCACTTTTTCTGCACCTTCTTTTTGACTCATATACCTCATCGCTTCCTCCGACGCATCAGAATAAATCACTCCGGTACCGATTTCAGCAATCGGGGAGACTCCGGAGCCGATTTCGAGAATAAGGCCTTTTGCATCTTTCAAGAGGCTTCGAATTTCTTCCTTGCGCCTGAGGTAGTTGTAGAGATGATTTTTGAACTCGAGGTATAGGGGATCGCGGAAAAAACCCTCGAAGGGGTTTCCTTCTTGAACGGCTGGATCCGAATCGGCTTTCAAGGGAGAAACAACCGACATGAGATAATTTTGGAGCGGTGAAGAAGGTATTTAACCAGAACTCCTAAGGTTTTCAGGCCATAAACGACGGAGGTCTTAAAATTAACTGAAGAAGCCTCCTTAAAATAGCGGGTGGTTACGGGAATTTCCTCGATTTTCGCTCCGAAATGGACCGCCTGCACAAGAATTTCAGTGTCAAAGACAAAATCATTGGAATCTCGCATGAAGGGAATTCTCTCCAGAAATCGCCGGCTGTAGGCCCTATATCCCGTGTGATATTCTGAGAGGTGCTGACCCAAGACAAAATTTTCCAGGGTGGTGAGAAAAATATTCGAAAAATATTTATAAAAAGGCATACCGCCTTCCAAAGCCTTCCTGCGATCAAGCATCCTGGAACCCAAAACCACCTCAGCCCTTCCGGATACAATGGGTTCAAGAATAGGACCTAAAAAAGCTGGATCGTACTGGCCGTCAGGGTGGATCATGACCACCACATCAGCGCCCCGCTTTAACGCCTCGTTATAACAAGTTTTCTGATTCCCTCCATAGCCTAGATTGTGTTGGTGGCGAATACAAAAAATCCCAAGTTCCTGTGCTTTTTTGAACGTATCATCCCAGCTTGCATCATCCACCAAAATAATTTCATGCACATATTCATGGGGAACTTTCTCGTAGGTCTCCTGCAGGGTCCTTGCCGCATTGTAGGCCGGCATCACCACCGTCACTTTAGCGTTGCCAAGATTCAGCTTACACTCTGCCAATGTGAAAATCCTTTCTCACAAAAAGGTACCGCTCATCCTCCTCATCAACCAGCTGATACGATGAATCCTCCTTTAATGCCTTGACCTTTTGTTCCACGTAAGCCTTGTTCATGGGATATAAATTCACATTGAAATCCAGCAGATAATAATCCGCCTTACTGAACGCTTCGTGAGCCGGATGTTCTTTCAATTCAAATGGAACTGCAAAGTAATAATTATACTTGCGATAGCCTACATAGGGAAGCAGATGCCCATGTGTCACCAAATTGGCCCGCGCAGGAATCCTTTGGGCCCATTGAATGGATCGGATATTTTCCTGAGTGATAGGCCGCGTGACATAATTTCCCCCATTGATAGCTAAAAGAGCTAAGCTTGCTACCCCCATAAAAATCTGCCGCCATCTCTCCGGAATTTTCTTACGCACATTCGAGAATCCAAAAATAAAGGCGAGAAACACAAATGGAATCACAGCCGCCGCATAATGGAATCTCAGGTCAATGAAGTCGGAGTCACGGCCCGTAGAGTGAAAAAATAAAGGGAGCAAAGGAGCTAAAATCAGCAAAGCCGAAGGAGAACATACGGGAAGAAAAAGAAGACGTCCGAGAAGATTGAAATAAGTCCTCCACTTTTCTGCCGTACCAAATAATACAGCGATAATCAGCCAAGGACTCCTCAAGAGATTGCCTAGCATGTCACCGATTGATTCGCCAAAACCACCGAAATTCTCGATATCCCCCTTAAGAATTGTGTTGCCGGTCCAGGGAATAAAAAATTTGATCAGAAAAACAAAATAAACGAGTGAAAAGACAATAGTGAGAAACCCATGCAGTTTTCTTTTTGGAATAGACATCCCACCGCGATCAGCCTTCGTCCAAACTTGGTTCGGTCCTTGCAGGAAAAGAACCTGGTGTTTCATAAAAAAAACGAGCAGCCCTACAGCTGAAAAATATAGAAAGGAATCCTCCTTGACAAAAAGGCCGAGAAAAACAAAGAGATAATAGAGTTTCCATCGTTCTTTCATCGCTGTATACACCGAGGCGAATATGAAAAGTGGGTAAAAGATCTCCACTGAAAAATTCATCAAAAGGACGTTCTGAAGATAACGGTAATTAAGGTAGATGAAAGCTATAAAAAAGGCCAGGAGAGGGCTTTGGAACCGTTCTTTGGCAATACCGTAAAGAGGTAATACGGCAGCGGCCGCAATGAAACCATAGATCACCACCAAAAAAAGAGAGCTCCTGAAAAAATACCAGAAAGGAACCAGAAAAATCATAATGTTGTTCAAATGGTAATAACCGTGCAGTAAGCCGGTAAAATTAATCTTGCCCTGAAAGAAGTAATGAAACATATAATCATAGAAACTGAAAGGAAGGAAATTAATGTCGATTGAAAAATATTCCGTAAGCTGCTGCCAAAGAAAAAGGAGGCTGTAGATCATGAAAAGGAGCCAGATGGCATAAGGTTTGGCGGTAAGGGCGGTGACTTTTTTCTTTAAACGATCTGCCAAGGACTTTCTTTCTGGATGCAACCCCACTGCAACAAGACACAAGAAAAGTAAAGCTAGGAAAGGTTTCCTCATGTTCTTAAAATGCATGACCTTGCCTAAGGCCTCAGGCGGAAAGCCATTCACAATGAGATAGATCATCAGCACCAGGTCCAAAACAGCAAAAAAGAAAGAAAGACGGGAGAGCCAAATCATAAATTAGTCAAAACCTCCTCATAAACTTTCACGGTCTCGCGCGCCATCTTAGTCCAGGAAAATTCGCGGGCACGGCGTATTCCCCGTTCTCTCAACTCATCGCCCAGCTTAGCGTTTTGAGTGATCTTCAAAATCGTTTCAGCCAAGTTTTCCTCCGAATCCGCTTCAAACGATAAAGCAGCGTCCCCGGCTATTTCAGGAAGCGATGCCCTATTGGAAATAATGACAGGAGTCCCACAAGCAAAAGCTTCAAGCACGGGCAGACCAAATCCCTCATAAAGCGAAGGCAGTACAAAAACCGAAGCCATATTATAAAAAATGGGAAGATCCGAACCTCCCACACGGTCAATGTGAAGCAGGTCTTGGTCTGAAGAAATCTCGCTCAGATACTTTTCTTCCGGGGTACCATTTTTACTTTTGGTTCCTATCATCAGTAATTTCTCAGCTATTTTTCCTTCCCGACGCAATCGACGGACTGTTTGGATAAGAATTCTTAAATTCTTGTGCGGCTTAAGCAACCCCACATAAAGGATAAACCTGTCTGCAACCGGAATGCCATAACGTTTTCTTACCGTGTCAAATAGAGAAGGGTCTTTAAAAGGATGAAAATCACTGCTCACCCCTTCATAAATAACGCGAATCTGATTCTCCGGGACACCAAAAAATCGGATGATATCATTCTTAGTGTTTTGAGAAACTGCAATGATTCGACGAGCCCGTACCGAAATCCGCTTCAGCAAAGTCACAAAATAATTCTTCTGTAACTGCGAAAAAAATCGGCCCGAGAAAATCAAAGGAATCAAATCGTGCACAGTAACCACAAGATCAGAGAAACAAAACAAAGGAACGTTATAATGAGGAGAATGCCACAAGTCAACCGACGAAGTCCGGTTCAAGAAACCGAATTGTTCAGACAAACTATAAATGGGATTTTTGAAATCGCGACAAGCATAAGAGCCGTTTAAATCCTTAAATGCCCGTGGGGATCCGAAAAGCACAAATTCCAAGCTCGAGGGTCGGTTCGCTGGCAGTTCCCTGAGAAGATGGCTGAGATAGGTCCCAATCCCCGAATGGGAAATCATCCGTGCATCAATCCCTACCCGCAATTTTTTATTCATGAATCAATGTCCGAACTTTCTCAAAAACCTGTTCCACCGTGATAGCTTCCATACAATCATGCCGCGGGAGGGGACAAATCTTTTCATGACACGGTGAGCACGGCACGGGGTGATGCAAAATATGAACGGATCTCCCCCGCGGCTGCCAAACTCTGTAGTCGTTCGTTCCGCTGAAAAGTGCGACGACTTTCTTTCCAAGCGCGGCTGCGATATGAGTAGGTCCCGAGTCATTTCCGATAAAAAGATCGCAGGCATCAATCAACGCACACAATTCCGAAAGAGTCGTCTTGCTCATCAAATTAAACAAATGCGGATTCTCCTTGAAATAAGACCCCGCAAGACGCTCTTCACTTCCCTGCCCAATCAGCAAAACACTTCCCATGCCGCTTTTTAAAATACGATCAATCAGTAAAAAAAAATTACTAACGGGCCACCGTTTAGAAGGGTATCCGCTCCCAATGTGTACTACAATCCACGGATGTATGCCTTTCGAAAAAAAATCCGGACAACGCGCCTTAAAAATTCCTAAAGTCCCGAGGGGATAATAGACACCTGAATCAGTCTCGGCGGTAGCACACCCGACCACCCTCAGCAAAGCTAGATTCCGTTCAAGCTGATGTTCCTGGCTCCTCTCTGCCACCAAATCCGTGAATAAAAAACCGCCTCCTGCAGAACCCCGGCCCACACGCCTCTTAGCACCCGATAAAAAAAGCAGAAAAGCGTTCCGAACATCACCCCGAAAATCAAAGGCAAGATCATACCCGTTTCTTCGAAAAAGGCCAAGGTACTGGAACCATTCGCATAAAGCCTGAATTCCCCGGTACGGTTTAGAGAAATAGGCATTCTGAAAGGTATAAACACAAGAAATATCCGGATGATTTTCAACCAATTCCTGCGCAGCTGGACTTACCAGGAAATCAATTTTCACCTCCGGAAAACAAGCTTTCAAAAGATCGATTGCCGGCAAAGTCAAAACGACATCGCCTATCTGGTCCAGTCTCACAATCAGGATCCGTTTCACCGGCTGTTTCGTCTTGAACCAGCGCAGCCAAAAAAAACACCCGGATCCTACGAGATCAAAAATCCATACGAGCAGGCGGACATAGGCCTTCTTAAAAACGTATCTATCGGAAAGTATTTTCAAACTCTTGATCTATTTTCCTATTCGAGATGATATAAGCGACCTTTACAACAGCAATGGTCGGAACAATAATCCCATAGAGAAGAAAAAGTGTCATCCGCAAATCGAGGGCATGTTTTACAAAAACCTCGAAGAAAGCCGCGAGAGTCAAGATGTTCATGACGACATGGATCTCAGCCGATTTATGAAGCAGAGAAAAAATCCTTTTCAAGGAGCTTAAGGTTCCAGCTTCGGGAAGGCCCGCTTCTACTTTTCCTTTGGGAAGAATTTCAGCGGACTTCATCGTAAGCAGTTTCTCATAAAAAGTTTTGCACTTCGTGTCATGAATAAGGTTAAAAGCCGTGATAGAAATCGAGGTGAGGAAAGCACAGAAATTAAAAAAAAGATTGCCCGTTTTTTGGAAGCAATAAAACCCCAAGCCAAAGAAAAGAACGCTATGGATGATATGATGCGTCATAAAATCAAAGAACCTTCCCGTCAGGCAGGCAGTGCCCCGGTAGCGAGCAATCTGACCATCCACATGATCGAGAAGATACCAGAACTGAAGCAACAAAACCCCCAGCAAAAAAAATCCCTTGGAAGAAAAAATCAGGCAGAAAATCCCCACCAAACCGACTATCAAAGAAACCAAGGTTACCTGATTGGCTGTGGCGGAAGTGTGAAGCAAAAGCCAGGTAATGGGAAGCGCGGCGTCTCGAATAATATGACGCACCATCCAGTTACCCACCTGTTTATATTGGGGCTTCTGGCAAATGCGATTAAGCTCTTTCAAAGGTTCAATCATTGTTGTCCACCTCCCTCAAAAACTTGGAAAAATACCTTCTCAGAATTTGGAAATCCAACTTCTTCAAACTATCTCTGAGTCAGGCCAGCCTTTTTCTCAGAATCTCGACGACCCGTTCCGAACTGAATCCGTCGCCGTAAGGATTGCATTTTGCCTCCATCCGTTCATAAGTCTGCCGGGACACTAAAAGTCTTTCGGCTTCCCTAAAAATCCTGCCAGAATTTGTCCCCACCAACTTCGCGACGCCCGCATCAATCCCTTCTGCTCTTTCGGTTACATTTCTTAGCACCAAAACCGGCTTTCTAAAAGAAGGTGCTTCCTCTTGAATACCTCCGGAATCAGTCAAAATAGCATAGCAGCGATCGATGATCCAGTAAGTTTCTTCATAAGTAAAAGGCCGCATAAGATGAATCCTCGGGATTCTGCCCAGATATTTCTTGGCGGGTCCCACCACATTAGGATTCAAATGGACGGGATAAACAATCTCCACGTCTTTGAAACGGCTTACAATGCGTTTGAGGGCGGAGAATATTTCTAGCAAACCTCGTCCAAAACTCTCCCGCCTGTGAGCCGTCACTAGAAGAACACGCTTGCTAAAATCAACGCTTCGGAAAATAGGATATCCTTTTTTTACCAAAGGACCGGCAATACGAACGGTATCCACGATAGTATTTCCTATTTGGAAAATATCCTTCTTTTTAATTCCTTCCTTGATCAAATTTTTCGTGGCAGCCCAGGTGGGTGTAAAGTGGTAATCCGCCAAATGCGACAGGAGTGTTCGATTCATTTCTTCAGGAAACGGCTGAAATTTATTCCAAGTACGAAGACCGGCTTCCAAATGGGCAATAGGCTTTCTGGCGTAAAAACTCGCGATGCCAACCATCAGAGCCGTCGCTGTATCTCCCTGAACAAAAACCAGATCGGGCTTCAACTGACTGATGATCCGTCCAAATCTGGAAATCACCCTCCCGCTGACATACTCCAAAGACTGATTCACCCGCATCAGACGCAGATCCGCATCGATTCTGATCTTGAAAAAATCGACTACCTGATCCAGCATTTGGCGATGCTGTCCGGTCAAGCAAACCGAACACTTAAAATCAGCGGTGGCTCGGAGGGCGCGAATCAGAGGAACAAATTTCAAAGCCTCTGGGCGCGTTCCAAAAGCTATCAGCACTCTTTTTTTTATCTTATTCAAAGTTGGGAGTCTCCAGCCAGCAATCGTTAACCTGCGAGATCAAACAAAGAAAGACATATCATAAAGCTGATTGGCAGGCAAAAAAGAGTCGTACAGCCATAAAGCCTGCGCCGCAAACATGGTGACCCAGGCATTCACGTGATAATGAATGATACCATCCTGTTCCTGTCCATAAAGAAAGCCGCCCTTTTGGGATCCGGCAAGGATTTGGTACGAAAGTAATTTTTCACGCAAACGTTCCAGCTGAAATCTGGATTCTTTCAAAAGCCCTTGCTGCAAAAGAATCGTTCCTAGTCTAAGGGACTGGGCTAGGATGTCCGCTCGGACATACGGAAGAAAAGAACCATTTTTAAAAGAAGAATAGAGGACGCCGTTTTCCAATTGATGATTCAAAACCCATTTCAAGCCTTTCTCAACAGCCAATAAACATTTTTCATCTTTTTCCGACAGCCAAAGTGACAAAAGCCCTTCCAGAGAATACAAATGAGGATGCAAATGTGTACTTTCTTCATCATCTTGAGTGATGAAACGTCCATTTCCCTGCTGGAGGGAAAGAACCCTTTCAGCCAATCGTTGAGCATAAGGATGATAAACATCATCTCTGGAAAGTCCCTGCAATTTACTTAAAGCCAACAACGCCTTGGCATGAAAACTTCCGGATTGACGGGACCATTTGTCTCCCGGAGCCAAAGGCTTTTTATTCTCAACGTCAAATATGGGATAAAACAAACCGTCCTCGCGAACCGTATGCTTTATCAGAAAACGGGCCATACGCTGGGCCGCTTCGAGGTAAACGGGTTTGCCGGCGGCCTGTGACAAATTGGAAAGTCCGTAAATGACCACCCACTGGTCAAAGGTAAATATCCAAGAGTCAAAATAAGATCCATGGTAGACCGTCCTGTTGACACGAGTTCGTATCAACCCGTTCTCGGGATACTGCGTTTTCAAGAGCCAATCGGCCGCTTGGATCGCAGCATCAAGGTAAGAAACCTCGCCGGTAACAGAATAATAAAACAAAAATGCGTTCACAGCGTAGCCGGTGATTTCAGAATAGAAAAATAGATAAGACTGGCTGCGCAGATCAAACCAGGCGTTCACACCGCCTCGGGCCTGAGAATTCTCGCTTGTGTCCTGAATGCCTGACTCAAGCAACCATGCAAAAGCCGAAGCGGCGGGATCATCCTTTTTTATGGGAAGGATTTCTAAAGGTCTCATGTTACAACTCCGAGCTTTCCAGTGAACGGTAAGATAAAGCAATTTTAGAAGGCAAGGAAATTGCTTTTCCACAAGATGGACATCGTATGGATTTCGAATTTCCCAGGGAAGAAATTTCTTTCATCACAAAACCGCAACGACAAACAAAACCTTTTAGCTTGGCTGGATTCCCATAAACCAATACTTGGTCAGGCACGTGGTGGGTCACGACCGATCCACAGCCCACCACAGCGTAAGCGCCAATCACAACGTCAGGCAAAACGGTGGCATTCGCTCCAATGGAGGCTCCCTTGTGAACGGTCCAACTCCTACCCTTGAGGTTGCGAGTCATGCCGCTCCTCGGCCACGGATCATTGGTGAAACAAACCCCTGGACCTATGAACACATCGTCTTCAATCACCACACCATGATACAAGAGCGCTTTATTGTGAATACGTACACGGTTCCCAATCTTCACATGTCGATCAATGTAGACACCGTTTCCAATCACACATTCGCTTCCTATGCGGGCATGTTCCGCAATTTGCGAGAATGCCCAGATTTTGGTACCGCGGCCGATCCGCGCTGTGGGATCAACAACCGCTGAAGGCGCTATGAATGCCTGAGAAGATTTTCTCTTGTCCATTCGATATTTTTCTGTAACCCTTCTTTAATAGACACGCGAGCCTGCCAGCCGAATAGACGGTGTGCCAGGGTAGAATCACATCGCAATTTTTGAACTTCCGCAATACGTTTCCGAATATGGACAATTTTTGAGCGGCTTTGACTCAAATTCACAATAAGCTGTGCAATCTTATTAACACTGACATCCTTCCCGGTACCAAAATTTACGGCTCTCCCCAGCGCCTTTTTATCTTCACCCATAATCAAAAAAGCCTGAATCATGTCATCCACATAGGTAAAATCTCTGCTTTGCGTTCCTGCTCCATAAACGGTAATGGATTTATCCTTTAAGGCTAAATCAATGAATTTAGGAATAACATCATAAGTATGCCGGGGCCCATAGGTATTGAAAGGACGGATGATCGCAATCGGCAACCCAAAAGTAAGGTAATAAGAGTACGCAGATCGATCTGCAGCGACTTTGGAAGCGGCATAAGGAGAAGTCGGATTCAGAGGATGGCTTTCACTGATGGCATGTTTTAAAGCCGTGCCGTAGATCTCACTTGAGGAAGTGCAGACAACACGTTCCAGATGACTGATTTTCATGGACGCATGAAGAATATTCAGGGTGCCATGAAGGTTGGTCGCCATGACTTCAAAAGGTCGGTCAAACGAATACGGCACATAAGCATCCGCCGCCAGATGAAAAATAACAGCGGGGGCCAATTTTGCTACGAGCGGGATGGTATCCCCGCTGGAAATATTGACGGCGATGATACGGCGTAGATCTTTTTTCAGATGGGCAATATTTTTGAGGCAATATTGATAAGTTCCGCTCACAGAAGTGCCTCGGACCAAAACAGAAACCTGCGCTCCTAACTCAAGCAATTTCTCGGTCAAATGAGAGCCCATAAATCCGTCGGCCCCTGTCACCAGGACTTTCTTCCCTTTCCAATAGCTTTTCGTCATATTCTGCTTTTAATTCCTCTCCTCATTTTTAAAGCCGAGAGATTCATAGACTTTCAACTGCTGCGTGGCGGTATGATCCCAAAGATAATGCTGTCGTATATGACCTTTCAAGTCCGAAGTTTTTTCCCGCCTCAAGGCTTTAAGAATCGTATCACGAATATCTCTTACGCTTGCTGGATTAACATAGTCCGCGTAATCTTCAAAATATTCATGTGTCGCGCCTTCACGCGTGATCACTATTTTTGCACCCGCGAGTCCTGCCTCCAGAGCCGAAAGACCAGGTGTTTCAAACCAAGTCGGAAGCGCAAAAACGTTGCAGGCGCGGAAGGCCGATTTCAATTCCACCGAGCTAGCGTCGAGATGTCCCATAAAGTGCATGTTGGATGCCGCTTCACTCCGGCACCGTTGATAATAATCGAGATGAGATGAGACGGGACTCCCGATCATCACGACTTGGCAGTTTTGACCCTTCATCGCGCGGATCAATTGAAGTTGATTCTTTCTGGGCTCTATCCTTCCCACCATTAGAACAAAATCTCTAACCCCATACTTTTGCTCAAAAAGTCGTGGGTCCGCTGACTCAAAATCCGAATCCACGCCATACGTTACGATTCGAATCTGATTCTCCGGAATCAAAAAGTACCGATGGATTTGTTCGGCCTCTGCTTGGGACCCTGCTGAAACTACGTCGGCAAGCTGCATCATTTTCTTACGGTCCGAGGGAATCGCCGGACAAACAGTTTTTGCCAACTGCCTCAAAAGGCAAAGCACCCTATCCGTAAGCTTGTAGGAAATCTTCAAAGAACTTTGCCAATTGTACCAGATGATAGGGCTGTGAACAATTTTAACCCCTTTGGATTTTGCAACTTCCATCAGGCCCAAGGCTTCTTTGACCGAACCAAAAACATGGAGGATATCACTCTCTTTGAAGCGATCCGTCCATTGATTGAACAAATGAACTTTGACACCCTGTTTTTCCAGATACTCTTTGGTCTTGAGAAGGAGAATTTCACCCCCTCCCGGATTCTGAAACGCTGATGGGTAAACGTAAAAATAAAGCAAAGATTTATCCTTTCCCTTTGAAAAAATCCATGACGTGTTCGTAAATGACGCCTCGGGGACCTGAATCAATCCCTTGAATTTCAACGCGGCGGTGGTGAATTCGATAGATGATGCGGTATCGGCTGACTCGATAACTCCACAGGCCAGACAACTTGTCTCTGAGAGGCTTTCCTAAATGAGGATCCTCTCTGATTTCTTCAAGGGCATTTCGAACTTTCTTTTTAAGGCCGAGGGGTAACACCGCGATTGTCTTTTCAACAAGAGGCGGGATAACAAGCTGATATTTCAAGCCGCGTCCCAGAAAACTTCTTCCAACCCCTTTCCCCTGCCGTCGTGATTGAAATAAGCGAGGCTTTTTCGAATCCGTCTCATCGCCTTTGGGTCACTTAGAATCTCAAGCGTCTCACGCCAACTCTCCCATTCCTCAAAACCCATGATGACCGCGGCGGGATGACCGTTTTTTGTGATGACATATTCCTGCCCCAACTTCTGGGCACGGCTCACGACCTTCAGCAGTTTGGGTTTGAGTTGAGTCACTGAAACAATTTTTGCTTCCATCGCGTCTTCTCCTATGTGGTCAATAAAAGTGGACCACTTTAATTATAAGCAGCCGGGAGGGGTTCGTCAACCCTAGGGTTGCACGACCGGTGTCTCTGGTTTTTTTGAATGAAGCTCTAACAGTCTCGCGTATTTGAGAAAATCGTAACAAACCGAAAGCGTGTGATATAAAAAGCCGGGATAACCGTCTAGAAATCCCAGGCGGAAAACGTAATTGTATAAGAAGCGAAGACACGGCTTGACAACGAGATCAAAAAAAGTGGGTTTCACGCCTTTCTCTTTCATCCAGTGTGCTTCAAAATGGGTGTACAGACTCAACTTCTTCAAATAATCCTCCACCGAAGACGAGCTATAATGTAAAAGCTCTCCGGAAACTTCACTTACTTTACCTTTTACCACCACCTTTTCATGAATGGGCTGCTCAAATCGGCCTCGGTCACGGCGGAAGAAACGGAGGATTTTTTCATTTCCCTGACCGCCGAACAGAAGCTTTTTGCCAAAAAGATAATTCGTCCTATGCACCCAAAAACCATCGCAGTCACTTCCCTCCCCGGCAATCCTCAGCAAAGAGTCACGGAGGGAAGAACTCACGATTTCATCGGCATCCACCGAAAAAATCCAATCACCGGTGGCCAAATCAATCCCATAATTCTTCTGATTAGAAAATTGATCAAAAGATCGTCGGTAAATCTTCTTGGTATATTGCGAAGCGATTTCTACCGTCCGATCCCGGCTCTCTCCATCCACCACAATGACCTCATCGGCCCAAGCTAAAGCACGAAGGCAGTTCTCGATCTTTTTCTCTTCATTGAAGGTAATGAGGACAGCAGAAACAGAACCCAATTTATTTCACCATTCCAAAAATTTGTTGATCACTCAACAAAGCTTTTTCTTTGAGAACTTTCTTCCTTCGCCCAAGAGCTTCCGGAACGAGCGGAAGGGCCCGCAAAAATCCCAATACGATCGGAAAATTTCCCGTCAGCAGGGCATGCAAAAGTCTTGGCAAAAGGAGTGCAAAGTGCTGAAACAAATAAACAACGTCAGTAATATTCTTCCACAAGAAAAGAAAAGAATTGCGATGACTCAGTGCCAGAGTCTCTCGAGCACCGAATCTCTCGTTAAAACTTGAGGCCCCCTGGTGAAACACCACCGAGTGCGGTTCGTAAAGAGATTTCCAGCCCTTCTTCCACGCCCGAAAGCAAAGATCATTATCTTCAAGTCGTCCGGGTAGGTACAAGTCATCATAGCCACCCAAGGCCAAAAATTTTTCCCGATGAAAGGCGCCAAAACCGGCTGCCATCGTCGGTCCAGGTTCCTCAATTCTGGGCAAATACCCGTCGAAAATACAAGAGGTCCAAAAAAGGCCGTAGCGAATCAGACTTTTGCTTCTGCCTCCCTCGTAATGACTCCCGTCGAAAGAAAGACACCGGGGAGTCACCATAAAGATTTCCCCATCTCTCTGGAACGGTCCCATCAAAGGATCCACAAAATCCGGTGCAACTCGAATATCATTATTGAGAAGGATCACAACGGGTTCTTCGATTTTCTTCAAATACTCATTGTAAGTGCAGAGAACCCGATTTTCCTTGGACAGATAGATGTCAAATTCCGGAAACTCACTCTTCAGAATTTCGACACTTTTATCACGGCTACAATTGTCGATAACCGTGAGGCGGGTGGGATGCCTCGCTCGGCGGCTTGCCTCGAGGATGGAAGGCAGACATTCCCGCAACAGCTTTTCACCGTTGTAATTCAGAATAACAATGCGGACATCCATTCAAAACAGCTCAAAACAGCGTGTAGATGAAGGGCGCCAGAGCAGAAGATTCCGTGAAGACAATTAAAATCCCAAGCAAAAGGAAAACAATAATGATGGGGGCAAGCCACCATTTTTTCCTTTGCTTCAAAAATCCCCAAAAATCCTTAATCACCTGAAATTTTCCCATGTAGTTCCTCCTGTTCTCAATCCGGTGGGATTTTCTTAAGCCAGGATTCTGGCGGTTCTTCTTTACGTGTTTGTTTCTCCTTATCCAAAACAAAATGATTGATCACCAGACAATCCATACGGGTTCGCATGAAGCAACGCCATGCATCTCCGGGAGTGCAGACAATCGGTTCTCCTCTTACATTGAATGAAGTGTTGATCACGACAGGAACTCCGCTCAAGCGGCCAAACTCATCAATGAGATTGTGAAAATCAGGATCTGCTTCACGGCTAATCGTCTGGATCCTGGCGGAACCGTCCACATGCGTGACAGACGGAATCACGCGCTTATTTTCCCGGACAGGTGCTACCAAAAGCATGTAAGGACTTTTTTGATTCAGTTCGAAGTAGTCCGTACATTTTTCTTCCAGAACCGTTGGTGCAAAAGGTCTGAAGGTTTCGCGGAACTTGATTTTGAGATTGACGGTGTCCTTCATCTTCGGGTCACGAGGGTCCGCCAAAATGCTGCGATGGCCCAACGCCCGCGGCCCGAATTCCATCCGCCCCTGCACCCAGCCGACCACCTTGCCCTGCTCAATTTTGCGTGCTACTTCTTTCACTAAATCGCCATCGGATAATTGGGTATACACCGCACCTGCCTGATCCAAGGTATGTTTTACTTCATGGTCCGAATATTCAGGACCCCAAAAGGCATGCTCCCAAGAGGGGACTCTCGGTTCTCTAAAAAGGGCATGGGAAACAAAACTGGCCACACCGTAAGCTCCCCCCGCATCACCGGATGCCGGCTGAACGAAAATATCTCGGAAAGGCCCTTCTCTTAGAATGCGCCCATTCGCTACACAGTTGAGCGCCACACCGCCGGCAAGACAAAGGTTAGGACACTTGGTGATTTCATAAGTATGACGAGCCATGCGAAGCATCGCCTCTTCGGTCACTTTTTGAATACTCGCCGCCAGATCAAAATGAATCGGTTGAAGTTCAGTTTCCGGATTTCTCGTCGGAATACCAAAAAGCTTCTCGAATCTTCTCCCCACCATACGAAGCCCGTGAGGAAAAGTGAAATATTTCAGGTTGAGTTTGAAACTTCCATCTTCTCTAAGATCAATGAGCTTCTCCAGAATTACATCTTTAAATCTAGGCTGGCCGTAAGGAGCCAGCCCCATCACTTTGTATTCACCGCTGTTCACCCTAAAACCCAGATAATAGGTAAAAGCACTATAGAGAAGGCCCAAACTATGAGGGAAATTGATTTCTTCGAGAATTTTAATATCTAAGCCTTTCCCCGAGGCAATACTGGTTGTGGTCCATTCCCCGACTCCATCGGCAGTAAGAATCGCTGCCTCTTCAAAACCCGAAGCATAGAAAGTACTGGCGGCATGAGACAGGTGATGTTCTCCAAAATAAATCTCCCCCTTATAATTTAATTCCTTGCTGATCAAATGCGACATCCAGATCTTTTTCTTAAGCCACAGGGGCATGGCTTTAAGAAAGGAGAGAATTCCCTTGGGGTAGGTTTGAATATAAGTCTGAAGCATACGATCAAATTTGATGAAGGGTTTATCATAAAAACCAACCGCATCAATCTGATCCATAGAAACTTTTCCTTCCTTCAGGCAATAGTTAATGGCATTCTTCGGAAAGTCCCAGTCATGCTTCTTGCGAGTGAAGCGCTCTTCCTGAGCCGCAGCCACAACCTTGCCTTTGTCGAGAAGGCATGCCGCTGCATCATGATAGTAACAGGATATTCCTAAAATTTTCATATCATCAATACGGTTTCAAAAAGGCTGCGCGGTTCACGGAAAAATCTTCCCTTTTTTTCCAGTAGGTCGGGCAATCCTTCCAGCGTGAATCCAAAAGATCCTTCCTACCTATACAAATCCCAAGCTTTGCAATCCCTAAAAGCACGAAATAAAATAGGGTAAGTATAAGAGTCGTGTTTATCGTCCCAATCACATGGGCTATTTTCATCCAAACCTGATAAACAGGCTTCAAAACACGTCCTATCGGCCTGAAGATTTTTTTTAGCGTTTCCATATATTTGAGATAAACCCTGGGAGGAATCTCTAAAAAGTTGGCTGTAAGTCTCAGTTGGGAGGTATTATAGACATCCGCATCTTGTTCTGTCAACTACGCTTATATAATTTGTTGCCTTCGATCTTGGCTTCCTATATAATATTTTCTTCAAAATGCCTTATTATTCCCATAGCATCCCTCAAACAAGGAAGGTCACTTTTGCTGGTTAGCAATCATAACCTCTTTCTTTTGAGACAGTTGCACGGAAGGATTCATGGATCCATCAAATCGAAAAACGCTGGAGAAAATTTTTAAAATTGTTTTAGATCTGCCGGAGAATGAAAATTGGTCAGAGGTCAGAAAATTGAACCATCCCAAATGGGATTCTTTGGCGAATGTCTCACTCATCGCGGCTATTGAAAGTGAATTTGATCTCAAATTGGATGTGGCGGACGCCGAATCGGTGAGTTCATTCGAAGCGGTTGAATATTTACTCTCAGATAAAGGACTATGAACCATTCTTTCAAAGTTTCCGTATCGCCTGAAGACGCTCTCGCCTTCGCAAAACTAAGTGGAGACTGGAACCCGCTACACACAGACCCAGCCTATGCGGCCAATACGGAATATCGAACGCCGGTGTTACACGGTGCCTTCTCCTCTGGTTTGATCTCCCGTATGGCTGGGATGTATCTCCCCGGTAAAGAATGCCTTTTGCAAAACATGAATCTTCGCTTCGTGAGACCGATTATTCCGCCGACCACGCTCAAGGTTTCGGGAGAACTGAAGACCAATAGCCTCGATCATGGGCGGGTAGAGGTTTCCATCACGGATGACCACACGGGAACACGGTACGTCGAAGCTTCTTATGAATTCGCCAAACATCAACACGCAAACACTTCAAAGGTAGAACAACGTTCTTCCAAAAAAAAATCCGGGGGTAAAAAGAATACCATCATGATCACGGGAGCATCAGGAGGCATTGGCCGCGCGCTCATCAAGAGGCTGGGTGATCGATCCACAGGTCTTTCCCGAAAGGAAATTCCAGGTCTTGTCTGCGTGCCTGAACTCGAAAAGATAGAAGAAACACACTCCTTCACAGATATCGATGCCATTGTGCACTGTGCTTGGCCGCAACCGGATAACCAGCGCCTACTCGAGACGGATCTCACCGGACCGGTGGAAGTCCATCTGGATCAACCCTTGAGGCAGATGATCACGCTCGCAAAGCTCCTAGAAAGAAATGGAAAAAAAGATGCCGTTCTTGTTTTACTAGGTTCCACTTTCGCCAAGCCCGGTCGGCACCATTTTCGGATGCCTCTCTACAGTCTCTCGAAATCCTTGATCCCAACCTTAACAAGAATTTTAGCTCTCGAACTTGCTCGTCACGAGCGCCGTTGCGTCGCTCTCGTATTGGATATTGTGGACGGAGGCATGAACGCCGGTCTCAATGCCCGCACCAAACTCACGCACGCCGATAGAGTGCCCTCCGGGAAACTCCCGACGCCAGGCGACGTGGCCGATCAAATCGTCTGGATCCTCAATAATCGCAGTCACCTAATGTCAGGAGCGACCATCACGTTAACCGGAGGTGCCTTGCCTTGAAATTTCTTGAAGCCACGGAGATTACAAAGCGATTTCAAGGAGGAACCCCGCTATCTTTTTTGCTGGCGATGTCCGGCACGGCAGCCCCGCTCGATCCTTTCCTAAAAGCTTACGCGGCGATGGAGGGTCATGAATTGGATGTGGAGACACTCCCCTTTGACACCCTGAAACAATATTTGTTGACCACACCTCCGAAACGCGAGAAAGAAGTTTTCTTGCTCTTTCCCTGGGACTTCTCGGGAGCTTGCGACTGGCGGACAGGTATCCATGAAAATCCTTCGAAGTTTGAGGATGTTCTGGAAGATACCAAAACTCTGAATCATGCGTTGATGAAAAGGAAGGGCGCCAAGATCCTTTATGTGCCCGCGGCAGTCCCGCCGCTTTTCACAGATTATTCCGAGAATCGATCGCTCGCGAATTATCTCGTCATGTTGTGCGCCGCGCTCGGTGCGGAAATCCTCGAGCCGGAAGTCTTCTCACTCAGTTCTTATCTCGAGTCAGGCTGTCCAGTAGGCGGTCAGCAGGCAGACCGCGTTGCTAAAGCTATCATGGATTCCCTGCTTCCTTCGAGCTCTGTTCCTTGCAAAAAGGTTTTGGTCACTGATTTAGACAACACCTTGTGGAGCGGCGGCGTGGATGAAGATGGGTTTGACCAGATTGCCTTTGAGCCGGAGGGTAAAGGGTTCCGCCATTTTATTTATCAATCTCTACTTAAGCGGTTTAAAAATGAGGGCGTCCTTCTCGCTGCTGTATCCTGGAATAACGAAGCAATGGCTTATCTGCCCCTTCGCTCCTCACGCATGCTGCTTCAGGAAGGTGACTTTGTCAGCGTGGTGGCGGGTTACGAAGCTAAATCTTCCCAGATCCTTTTGCTCGCGCAAAATCTCAATCTCGGATTGGACTCTTTCGTCTTCGTGGATGACGATCCTTTGCAGATCGCGGAAGTCCGGGCGCAGCTTCCGAGTGTCACGGTATTTCAATTCCCCAATTCAGAGGACCAACTACCTTCATTCTTAAACGATCTTGCGAGACTTTTCGCCCGTGATCAAGTTACGGAAGAAGACAAGGAACGGACGGAACTTTACCGCCGGCGTTTGGCCGGGAGAGCTCCAAGCACACTCCAAGGAGCGGACCTTAGAGATTTCCTTCAACAACAACAGATGATCCTTACCATTTGCGATCGTTCCCAAGGAGACCGTCTCAGGGCGGATCAGTTGATTCATAAAGTGCACCAGTTCAATCTGAATGGCAAACGCTTGACGACCGGGGAAATAAAATCGCTTGTCGCAGGAAAAGGACACCTTTTTACGGCCAGTCTCGATGACAAGAGCGGGAAGCACGGAGAAATCTTAGCCTGTCTGATTTCTCCGGAAGGCGTGGTGGAAAGCCTAGTCCTCTCTTGCCGTGTTTTCCAAAGGAGAGTAGAATACGCGTTCCTTTTGTGGCTTCTGGACCATGGCATAGCTCCAAGGGGATTCCGTTATAAAAAGACCGATCGGAACGATCCGGCACGGCGTTTCATCGAGACTTGGGGAATTTGTCCCGAAAGCGAAGGGATCGTGTCTTTCGATGCTCAAGAATTTTCAAACCGTTTTGCAGCCGATCGACAACTCTTCGCCTTTATGGAAGCGGGAGGGATAAAAAGTGCTGCTCGCTGAACCGGAAGCTTACAAAGTTTGGGATCTGATCCTGGATGATTTAGGGATCGAACGTGGAGACACCGTTTATCTCGGTGTGGA
>Ga0209515_10004401_pt1 | contig 19065 bp, 18 predicted proteins | sample Subgroupgradi54m_FD_187454 | JGI IMG/M metagenome (GOLD analysis project Ga0209515, IMG submission 187454) | Subsurface groundwater microbial communities from S. Glens Falls, New York, USA - GMW60B uncontaminated upgradient, 5.4 m (SPAdes)... ...
GTGGCAAACTTCAAAAGGCGCAGATTGATATAGTCTAAATAGGCCAGTCCCTTCGCGAAGCGAAGGGGCAGTGGCAAACTTCAAAAGGCGCAGATTGATGTGGATTAGATGGACAGCTATCAGCAATCAGTTTTCAGCTTCAAACGGACTGCTGATAGCTGACGGCTGAAAGCTCAAGAGGAGGTTCCTTTGCCGAAAAGGCCTAGAATCAAAACGGCTCTTCCGGGTCCGAAAGCAAGTCGGTGGATCGATCTTGATCATCGCTACGTCTCGCCCTCCTACACACGTTATTATCCTTTTGTTGCAGAAACCGGTCGCGGAGTTTGGCTTCGAGATCCTGACGGAAACGTTTTCCTCGATTTTACAGCAGGGATTGCTGTAACGAGTACCGGTCATTGTCATCCCAAAGTGCTGAAAGCTGTCAAACGCCAGGCAAAAAAACTTCTCCATATGTCCGGCACGGATTTTTATTACGAGCCTCAAATCAAACTTGCCGAAAGATTGGCCAAACTTGCTCCTGGAACTTCTGAGAAGAAAGTCTTTTTCTGTAATTCCGGTACCGAGAGTGTCGAGGCGGCTTTCAAATTGGCGCGTTATAAGACCAAACGTGAAAAAATGATTTCTTTTTTTGGGGCTTTTCATGGCAGGACCATGGGAGCACTTTCTCTTACAGGAAGCAAGGTCAAACAAAAGGAGAATTTCGGAAGTTTGGTTCCTGGAGTGACGCATGTCGGATATGGATACTGTTATCGTTGTCCCTATCATCTCCGCTATCCCGAATGTAACATTTCCTGCGTTTCTTACATTGAAGAAACGCTTTTTCATACCACTCTTCCGCCTGAAGAGGTGGCCGCTGTGATCGTAGAACCCATACAAGGTGAGGGAGGTATTGTGGACCCGCCGCCGGAATACTTCCCGATGCTCCGGGAATTAACCAAGAAGTACAACATTCTACTTATTGCTGATGAAGTTCAAACAGGGATGGGACGTACAGGGAAAATGTTTGCCATGGAACATTGGGGCATTGAGCCTGACATTGTTTGTGTGGCTAAAGGGATAGCGTCCGGTCTTCCTCTAGGAGCCATCATTGCCCCGAGTGACATCATGATTTGGCAGCCGGGTTCCCATGCTTCGACTTTCGGCGGGAATCCTGTTGCCTGCTCTGCCGCGCTTGCAACGCTGGATCTTTTGGAAGGCGGTTTGATAGACAATGCCCGTGTTCTCGGGGACTATTTCAAGAGCAGGCTTTTGAAATTAAAAGAAAGGTATTCATTGATAGGGGATGTGCGAGGCCGGGGGCTTCTTCTGGGGATTGAATTGGTCAAAAATCTGGAAACGAAGGAACATGCGACAGCCCTTCGAAATGAAATTATCGAAAAATGTTTCAGGAAAGGACTTTTGATTTTAGGCTGCGGGGAGTCTAGCATTCGATTCACACCGCCTCTGGTCATCAGCAAAAATGAGCTGGACGTCGGTCTCGAAATTTTTGAAGAATCCCTCAAAGAGATCAAAATTTAAAAATCTCCGCCATAAAACGTGGCGGATCCGCTAAATCGTGTGGCGGAAAAGATCAAAGTAACAGTTTAAAATCCAAAAGGAAAAAGCCCAAATCCCAACACCAAGTTAACCGCCACATACTGCTCGCCATTAACAAATCTTTTCAAATTGGAATTTCGGATTTTTATCTGCTAAGTGCTAGACTAAAGTTCAAATGAAATACTAATTTTGGATCGTCGTTTTGATTTTTGCAGCTTGATTTTTGATTTTACTTGGTGACGGGACCGTCGAGGGTTTCAAAAATGATCGTGACCAGATTGTTGCACTTCGGGCATTTGATTTGCTTGAAAGCCTGAATGTTATCATGCTTCGAGCGATACATAATGCTCAGGATTTTAGTGACGAATTTATTTTCTTCTCCTGACCATTGACACGCTGAACACGCATAAGTCGGTTGCATCTTGTCTCCTTACAACGTTTTTAGAATTCCATGACGCAAAACTCGCAGCAGAGGGACTTACCCTCCGATAACATCGTGTGATTACCTATCGGCCAGTTTGATTTGAGCTTTAGCTTTTTGGAAAAATTGTTCCGACGGGCCCGCTATATGCAGGGCTTTAATATATCTAGCCACCTTAGGTTGTAGTGCGTAATGGGAGTACTCTCTGTAAGTTGTTGTGTATTTGGTTTTGTAGCGGTGAAGGTTTTCTGAAAAAGGGTCGATAATCGCAAAAGGAAGATTAGAGTTTAAAGGAAGTATAAATATAGGAGGGAACAATATGAACAAACAGAAAACCCTACTTGTTTTGTTAGTTCTTGTGTTTTTGAGTTCTATGATTTGCAGTAGCGCAGCTGCAGCGGAAGCGAAAGTAAAAACTGAGGGATCCTATTTCTCCCATCTGAATCAAACTTATGCACGCGGTTTGAAGAATATCATCGTATCTCCGGCTGAAATTTATGTCGGTGTCAGAGATGCTAAGGATGCGGAGAACAAATGCCCTGCGGGCGGTAAGTATGTAATGGGATTTTTCAAAGGGTTCGGAAAAACTTTTGTGCGCCTGGCAAGCGGGTTGTGTGATCTTGTCGGAGGATGGCTGCCAAACTATCAGCAGTGGCCGTCTCTTCAGCCGGAAACTCTTTTCTAGCCGAAGGATTGCTCAAGACTAAAGAAGTAAAATGCCGGAGGAGGGGGTCGAACCCACATGCCCTTGCGGACACACGATTTTGAGTCGTGCGCGTCTGCCAGTTCCGCCACTCCGGCAGTAAAACAATCCAAAATTAAAAAGGCAAAATGTAAAATTAAGAACTTGAGTTCTGCGTTTTTTGATATTATTTCACACAACTTGTTCTGCTATCTTAGGTTGTCATTGCGAGCGAAGCGAAGCAATCTCAAACCCAGATCGCCACGTCCCCTTCGGGGACTCGCGATGACAGACTGAATTTGCAGAACTCAACTTAAGAATTGAAAGAACAAAAGACACGAAGGTTTCAAAAAATTATAAACGACACTGCTTACAAGACAGCAAGATCGAAGAAAGAATTTTGGCTAATTGGCTAACCTCATCTAGGAGCTCAGATAAGTATTCTGGGGATGAGATGTCAGCCTTTGAAGAAGTTTTAACCAGTAGAGTGTTTCTAAACTTTCCTTCTGGGGAATGGAAACCTTAGCTATGAAATCAGCTTTGCTTTGAGCACCCTGAGCTTCATGTAGGTTCGCGCCGATGGATGTTCCGGACAGCAGGAGCTGTTTCACAAGAAGGCGACCTATAGAATCCTTTTCTATTTCTCGACAAAGGCTCATGATTTTAAGCGAGAAATCAAAGACACGATCAAGAATATCCAGTTGACGCGTGCTTGTTTTCACTGCTTGCATGGATATTATTTTTGATTTTGCTCAGGGCTTATTTTTTCTGGGTTACTTTTTTATCTCTTCGATTTTTAATTCTGAATTTTTAATTGTATTATTGGACCGGAGGGGGGTCGAACCCCTGACCTCCACAATGCCATTGTGGCGTTCTCCCAACTGAACTACCGGCCCGAATAGGAAAAAAGGTGCTCAATTCTACTTGCCATTTTATGGGGTGTCAAGGAATCCGGGGACTTTGTACAAGATGAGCGTTGTTCCGAACGGAGAGCTTGTGCTAGAATAAAAACCACGATGTAGGGTGAAGGCAATCTGTGACCTTCCTTATATGACGCTTTTCCAGAATGGAAAAAACCTCAAGAGAGAAAAGTTATCCTTTCGACAAAATTGAGCCCAAGTGGCAGTCCTACTGGCTTAAGAATCAGACTTTCCGTACTCCCGATCCCAGGGAGCCTGGCAGTGAGAAGCCCAAGTTTTATATTCTAGATATGTTTCCTTATCCCTCTGGGGCAGGTCTTCATGTGGGGCATCCTGAGGGTTATACCGCCACGGATATTGTGGCCCGGTATAAAAGGATGAGGGGATTCAATGTGATGCATCCCATGGGATGGGATGCATTTGGTCTCCCTGCCGAACAGCATGCCATTGAAACAGGAACGCATCCGCGCGTCACCACCGAAAAAAATGTCCAAACTTTCAGACGACAAATTCAGGCGCTTGGTTTCAGCTATGACTGGTCGAGGGAAATCAATACTACGGACACAGCTTACTATCGCTGGACTCAATGGATTTTTCTGAAACTTTTTGAAAGGAGACTGGCCTATGTGGCCGAAGTGCCAGTGAATTGGTGCCCTGCTCTCGGCACCGTCCTTGCCAATGAAGAAGTGGTGGATGGGAAGAGTGAGCGGGGCGGGCATCCTGTTGTTCGCAAACCCATGCGTCAGTGGATACTGAAAATAACCGCCTACGCAGAACGTTTGCTGGCAGACTTGGAAGGGCTGGATTGGCCCGAGCCGATCAAGGATATGCAGCGAAACTGGATTGGTAAATCCGTGGGCGCGGAAGTGGATTTCGAAATTGACGAGAAACATCGAATCCGTGTTTTCACCACCCGGCCGGACACACTTTTTGGCGCTACCTACATGGTCTTGGCGCCCGAGCATCCTTATCTTAATCGTATTACCACACCGCAGCAAAGTTTTAATATCGCGGATTATGTTCGTGTTTCTTCGTCAAAATCCGATCTTGAACGCACGGATCTGGCCAAGGAAAAAACAGGTGTGTTTACCGGTGCCTACGCGATTAATCCTGTCAACCGGCAGAAAATTCCCATCTGGATCGCTGATTATGTGCTGATAAGTTACGGGACCGGCGCCATCATGGCCGTACCGGCGCATGACGAAAGGGATTATGAATTCGCGAAAAAATTTAAGCTTCCGATTGTGGAAGTGATTTCCGGAGGGAATATTTCTAAAGAAGCTTTTACGGGAGTGGGAACGGTGGTGAATTCGCGTGCTCCTGAAGGAGTTTTTTCCATTGACGGATTGTCCAGCGATCTCGCCAAGGAAAAAATTACGGATTGGCTGGAGAAAAAAGGATTGGGGAAAAAGGCAGTGCATTACAAATTGCGCGACTGGCTTTTCTCGAGACAACGTTATTGGGGTGAGCCTATTCCGATAGTGTATTCTCCGACAAAAGGCATGGTGCCGCTTTCCGAAAAAGATTTGCCTCTCACACTTCCCGACGTCAAAGATTTTAAACCCACCGGAACTTTTGAGCCTCCTTTGAACAAGGCCGGAGAATGGGTTCGCACTTCGGTTCCTGGCGCTCCTCCGAACGAAGTCGCGATGCGAGAGACCAATACCATGCCTCAATGGGCTGGCTCCTGCTGGTATTATCTTCGCTATCTTGATCCCCAAAACTCCAAACGGCTTGTGGATCCTGAGAAGGAAAAATACTGGATGCCTGTGGATCTCTATGTAGGAGGGGCAGAGCATGCAGTCCTGCATCTTCTTTACTCGCGTTTTTGGCACAAAGTTCTCTATGATATCGGGGTGGTTTCCACACCGGAACCTTTTCAAAAACTGGTGAATCAAGGAATGATTCTGGGTGAAGATGGACAAAAAATGTCCAAATCGCGGGGCAATGTGATTAATCCCGATGATGTGATCTGCAACTACGGTGCGGACAGCATGCGTCTTTATGAAATGTTTATGGGCCCCCTTGAAATTGTGAAGCCTTGGTCGATGAAAGGCGTTGAAGGGGTGTACAGGTTTCTGGGGAGGGTTTGGCGCTTTTTTGTGGATGAAGAAGGGAAACTCCATCCTGCCATTAAACCCGAGAAACCTACCGCAGATCAGCTCCGGATGCTTCACCGGACGATTAAGAAAGTGACCGAAGATTTAGAAAATTTGAGGTTCAATACGGCTATTTCTGCCCTCATGATTTTCTTGAATGAAATGATAAAGACCGAGCCAAAACCTTCGGAAATTATGGAGAAATTCGTCTTGCTGCTTTCACCTTTTGCACCTCATCTGGCCGAGGAGCTATGGGAAAAGATGGGGCGCAAAAAATCCCTCGCGTATCAACCCTGGCCCTCGTATGATCCCAATATCCTGGTCGAAAAGGAGGAGGAAATCGTCCTCCAAGTTACGGGACGTGTCCGGTCTCACCTTTTCGTCCCGACCGACATTTCAGAGGAAGAACTTAAGAATAAGGCACTTCAAGACGAAAAGGTGAAGCAGTGGGTAGATGGCAAGAAGATCCATAAAATCATTGTGGTTCCTCATCGTTTAGTCAACATTGTAGCGGGATAATTGATGCCCAAAGTAGAAATTAAAAAAGGAAAAGTTTTTGTCGGATCTCAGGGCCTTTCTCTACTGAGCGGAGAGGTCCATTACTGGCGCCTCAATCCTGCTTATTGGAAACCCATTTTGGAGAGGATCAAAGAAATGGGCATCAACATTGTCTCAACCTATGTCCCTTGGGATTACCACGAACACAAGCGCGGGGAGTTTGATTTTTCTGGGCGAACCAATGAGACGCGCAATCTCAAGCGTTTTCTCGAGCTCACTCGTGAGGAAGATTTTTGGGTGATTATCAGACCCGGTCCCTACATTTATAGTGAATGGCCTAATGAGGGAGTACCCCAGTACGCATACAAGTATCACAGACTTCATCCGAAGTTTCTGGAATACGCTCAGAATTATATGCGGGAGGTTACCTCCGTCATCAAGCCTTTCCTTGCCACAAGAAAGGACGGTCATATTATCCTTCTTCAAGCTGATAATGAGATTGATCCTTGGCCTGATATTTTTGGAGATCAGTACGGATTGGGAAGCAAGCCTGGTTTATTTCAGCATTTTCTCCGGATCAAATATGGCAACCGCTTGGAGGTACTGAATGAAACATGGGACACTCATTACCGCCGTTTTGAGGAGGCCGGCCCATTTATTGCTTGCATGCTGTCGAATTATCGAGGGCTTCCCCTTAAGGGGGATCATGAGCTCAGAAGAAATCTCGACTACATTGAGTTCAAGTACTATTATTCGCTCGAATGTGCAAAGTGGTGCGTCCGTGCCTATCGAAAATTAGGAATAGATGTTCCTATCTATCTCAATCTTTATCCTTTCTTTTATGTCCAGGATTGGGCGGAAATGCAGAAAGTTTCGGACCTGGTCGGGATTGATCTTTATCCCAGCAATGAGTTGATGGAAGATGCGTATGAGCATCGTAAGTTGATTGACAAAGTCCGCTACACGCGCACCTTCTCTAAAATTCCTTACATTGCTGAATTTGCTGCGGGCGTGTGGCATGCGCGGCATTATGAGTCCGGCGTTCTCACGCCTAATCATTACCGTTTGATCACACTCACTGCCCTTCTGGGCGGAATCAAAGGCTGGAACTGGTATATGCTGGTCAATCGTGATAACTGGTATATGTCTCCCATCAACGAGTGGGGAAGAGTAAGGGATGAACTCTATCGTGTGTTTTGTAATCTCGTGCACATCTATAAGGCATTGGATCCTCCTACTCTGGAAAAGCTTTGCGAAGTTGCCATTACCTTTAGCCCGCTTCAATACGCTGCCCGCACCATTCTGCAGGAGGATGCGATTCTCTCCTCGCTTTTTGAAGCGGACATTGATTATGAACTTTACGATCCCAAGCTGGGCAGGATCAAAAAGAAAATTCTTTTCTATTCGGGGAACCAATGGGTTGATCGTGAAAGCCAGAAGAACATTCTCGAATATGTTAAGTCAGGGGGCATTCTTGTGGCCTTCCAGGTTTACCCGCGCAAGGATGAGAATTTTCACGATTACAATTTGATCGGTTTTCATGATCCTTCGAGGATTCTCTTTGAATTCAAGAAAACTTTCACCCTCCGTCTTAGTGCTCGTCACCGGACAGAGATCACAAGTTCTATCTATGCTTTTGATCATGTGAAAGGTCAGAAAATCGAGACCCACATCTCTGGTTATGGCAGCGTAACCTTAGGTTATATCAAACGTTGCGGCAAAGGCGTGATTCTTCATCTGGGGGTCGAACCGAGCAAGGAACTTATCCTCTCCATTCTTAAATATTTCAAGATTCCCTTCTACGCTCTTACCTCTACCAAGGATGTCAAAACCGCTCTCTTTAAAAGAGGTAAAAAATATTATTTGATTGCCGTTAATAATGGTATGGAGGATAAGAACGCTGCGATCCTTTTCCCGGACATGCGTTTTAACGGAAAGCGCTTTAAGGTTCGTGAAATTGTCTCAAATCGCTTTGAGCATTTTCTGAGTTCAAAAGTCCCGACGCTTTCCGTGGAATTGCCGAGAAAGGACGGCAAGGTTTTCGAACTTTCGCGTACCTGACAGCCGCTATGTACAAAAATTTTTTCGGCCTCGCTGAAGAACCCTTCAACATGACGCCGGATCCCCGTTATATTTACTTCAGCCGCAAGCATCAAGAAGCCTTCGCCACCCTCATTTACGGAGTCAATTACCGCAAAGGGTTTATTGAGATCACAGGAGAGATCGGAGCGGGTAAGACCACGCTTTGCCGCAGGCTCCTTTCAGAAATCAACGGGAACGCAAAGACAGCCTTGATCGTCAATCCGGGGCTTTCGGATGTCCAGCTTCTCAGCGCGATTGTAGAGGATTTCGGGATTGAATGCCGAGCCCGCAACAAAAAAGGTTATTTTGATGCTTTGAATGAATTTCTTCTGAAGGTGGGTGAGCAGGGGTTGACTTCCGTGCTGATCATTGATGAAGCTCAGAATCTGAGCATGAAGGCCCTTGAGCAGGTAAGGCTTCTTTCCAACTTGGAGACCGAACGAGAAAAACTTTTGCAGATCATTCTGGTCGGACAGCCGGAGCTTCGCCAGACACTTCGGCACCCTTCTCTTACTCAGTTGAGACAACGTATTGCACTTCGTTATCATTTGCCGGCGCTCGACAGTCATGAAACGGGGGAGTATATTCTCTGGAGACTTCGCGTTGCCGGAGGAGAGGGAAAAGTGATGTTCACTCCGGAGGCACTTGCTTACATTCATAACGTGACGCAAGGAGTTCCGCGTCTTATCAATTGTCTCTGCGACAAAGTGATGTTGGTCGCCTATGTGAGAGAAACCTGCTTGATTGATGACCGTGTGGTTGAAGCGGCCTTTCAGGAGTCCGAAGGGGCTTTGGTGGCATGAGTATCATTCATTCCGCCCTTAAGAAAGCTGAGACGGAAAAGCAAAAGAGAGTTGAGCCTTATAATCTTTCCGTCGATGAAATCGTTGCTCTGGCTGAAAAAAAGGTTCCGGTACCCCCCCTAGCCTCGTCTTTGAAATCTGCTGCTTCCAGAAAGATCTACCCGATTTTCTGGGGTTATCTGCTGGCGAGTTCTATTATTCTGATCGGATTGGTGTGGGGGATCCTATTGTTCTCGGGGAGAATTTCTAAGGGAACCGGAAAAGTTTTTCCAGCCAATACATTAGTCAAATCACGGGCACGCGTTGCAGTTAAAACTATTCACCCCCCACAACCCAGACAGCTGGTCAAACCGGTTCAGCCGGGTTTTTTTGCGCCGCCTCAGTCAGCTTTTCATTTGACCGGCATCATTTCTGGCGCGGGCATCTCGACGGCAGTGGTGAATGACAAATTGGTTGAAGTGGGCGACGTAGTGAACGGCGCTCAAGTCATCAGCATTTCCGACAAAGATGTTACTCTGGAGCAGAGCGGAAAGAATGTTGTTGTCCGTTTGGACTGATTTGTTGTAGAATCACTCGCCTACCTTTTATCCAGCTTTCATTATCCTTCTCTGCGGAAGAACTTTATACAGCATAAGTTCCTTCCTCTTTTTGCCGCCGCTTTCCCTTGGATAAATACGAGAAGCGTGTTCTCTATTTTATTCTGATCTTGCTTTTCATCACCCTGATGTCTCGTGTGGTGCATGAACGGCTGGAGCATCCCTGGTTTGGTTCCATGCGCCTGGTGAAACTTCTTGGGGATTCTGCAGAATCTCCCAGGTGAGTGTTTTCAAACCGGAGTATGGAAAACAAGAATCCATTTTGAGATAAGGGAATCTAGAAGTTTCTTTGGAGTGTTGATGCAGTGAGACGTCCTTTTGTGTGGCTGGGGGGAAGTTTTGCTTTGGGTATTTTGATATCCCGCACATTCTCCCTCCCGCCGCTTTTCTCTTTTTTTCTGCTTCTTGTTTTTATCCCAACCGTGTTCCTTTATAAACGACGCATTTTCTTTCTAGGGGTGCTGCTTTTCACTTTCTTTCTTCTGGGTGTTCTGGCAGAGGGAACGGATCGTTTCCTGCCTCCGGATCACATTTCAAGGTTTGAACAAGAAGGCAGAATGGCCCTTACGGGCAAAATAATTTCTCTCCCAGAAAGCACAAAGAAAGGAAGACGCGAGATGATCTCGTTCATTCTTGATCTTGATGATCTGTACTTTGAGAGGGAATTGAGAAAAGTTTCGGGTAGGGTTCAGGTATTTCTATTTAATTCCGACGTCAGTTTGGAATATGGGGACCGTATACGTTTGTGGGGCAATCTTCAAAGCCCAGAGGGAAAGGCGAATCCCGGTCAATTTGATTACAAACGGTATCTTGAGAATGAGAAGATTTTTCGGGTTTTTCAGGCTTTCGGTCCGCGAAGCGTTCGGATTCTTACAAGGGGTTCAGGATCTTTCCTGAAAAAGATATTAGCCGTGCGGCTGGCTATCAAAGATCGTCTCGATCGCAGTTTTTCTTTCCCGGAAAATGAAGTCATAGCCGCTCTTCTGATCGGCATGCAGAAGAAAATTCCCGAGGAAATCCGTGATGATTTTGTACGTACGGGAACCATGCATATCCTTGCGGTGAGCGGGCTCAACGTTTCCATTGTGGGCGGCCTTCTTTATTTTCTGATGCGGCTGGCAGGATTTCCTCAGAAATTGAATGCTTTCATCTCACTTATTTTTGTGAGCATTTATGTGCTTATTTCCGGGTACAACGCGCCTGTCCTGAGGGCCGGTATCATGGGAGCTATTTTGATGGGAGGACTTTTGATAGAAAGGGAAAGTGAAATCCTCAACAGTTTAGGGATTGCTTTCTTTGCGTTACTTTTTTTTAAGCCTCAGAATCTGTTCTTGCCCGGTTTTCAGCTTTCTTTTCTTTCCGTACTGGCCATTCTTTTGATTGTTCCCCGTTTCAACATAGAATCCTTTGGAACTGAAAAAAATTTGCTGGGTGTCCGCAGACGTTCTTTCTGGCGTGGGGTCTTGCGTTTTTACCTGAGTATTTTTCTGGCGACTGCTGCTGCCACAGTTGGAACTTTGCCCCTTGTCCTGTATTATTTTCGAATTGCATCCCCGATTAGTTTTCTCGCCAATCTTTCCATCGTTCCCCTCATGAATCTGGCCACTTTCTCGGGTTTTCTTATTCTTCCCAGCCTTTTTGCACCCGATTGGGTGGGGGCATGCTTGAAGTGGCTTCCTCTTCTTTCGGTCAAAGTATCTTTGGTGCTCAATCATCTCTTGGCAAGAATTCCTTTTGCAAGCTTTTATGTCCCTTCACTGCCGATGTATCTCCTCTGGATTTATTATGGAGTCATCCTCGTTTTTTTTCTTCTTCCCCGGGAAAGAAGAAAAAGACTTGCTTCGGGGTGGGTGCTTTCCACCATTTTTGTTTCGACGCTCGTGATCGGGATTTTTGTTTCTTTAATTCACCGGGACTCTTCCCTCAGGATTCATATCCTGCATTTGAAACAAGGTCGGGTGGTCTTTTTTCAGTTTCCGGGTGGGATAGCGAACCTCCTTATGAATACAGGAAAAGGTAAGCCTCAGGATGAATGGAAATGGGTGGTGAAACCTTTTCTTATGAGCCGTGGCGTCCAGACTCTTTCCGCCATTCTTTTAAGTTCCTTTGAGTCCCGGGATATTGGCGGGCTGGAGGGATTGATGAGCCATTTCAAATGTGAAACGGTTTTTCTGCCTCGGCAGAGCCGTCATCCATCGACCAAAGGGAAAGGAATTCTAGGGCTTCTTAGGAGAAGAAAAGTAAAAGTTCAATTTCTTTCGGCCCAGCAGAGAATTGAGGGATTCACGGATGTCAGGCTGGAGTGGTTTGCAGATGGGAAGGATTCATTTATGAAGGTGCAATATCAAGGGAAGAACGTCCTGGTTGTTTTCGAGGGAACTCCGGATGCTTCTGGAGAGGATTTTGTTATAAAAGTTGAGGGTCTGAAAGAAGCCAAAACATTTCAGATCAATTCACACAAGAGTCAAGTTGAATCTTTCCCATTGAAATGATACAATTCCGCTTCCTTTTATACACCGTCCCCGTCGTCTAGCCCGGTCTAGGACAACGGATTTTCATTCCGTCAACACCGGTTCAAATCCGGTCGGGGACGCCATCTATCATCTTCTCATTTCGACACTGTCCTCACTTGCGTTGACAAGGGCGGTTGTTTTTCCTAACATGGGTAACCATTATGCTTCAGACCGAGCAAACTCCTAGGATTCTCGATATCGGCTGTGCGCGCAATAAAATACCGGGCACGATTGGAATGGACATTGATCCCGGAAGTGAGGCCGATATCCTTCACGATTTGAACATTTATCCCTTTCCCTTGGATGACAACAGCATTGACCGTGTCTTTGCCAAACATATTATTGAGCATATCAACGATCCGAGAAAATTTTTAAGAGAAATCCAACGCATTCTCAAACAAGGCGGGACAGCTTTTATCGAAACACCCCATTTTTCCTGTCGCGTCGCGTATTCCGAACCCGAGCATAAACTTTTTTACTCCTATTTTATGTTCTGTGAATTGTTGAAAGGGCTGGATTTCAAAGTGTTACGCCATGAGATTACCTTTTATAAGGCTTTCCGCTTTTGCGGAATCAAGTCTCTGGCCAATCGCTTTCCCGACACCTACGAGCGCTTCTGGACCTATCTTTTTCCCGCTGAGAATGTAATCCTCGAAGTGCAGAAACCCTGAGCCTCAAATGGGGCATGCAGGAAAAAATTTCAAGATTTTGATAGGATTTGTAAAAATGAATTGTACTAAGAGCGTCGGGCTGTTAGTGTGACACGGCCAGTGCCGCTCCAGAATCTTTTGAAAAAATAATCATAGGCCTTTAACCTAAGACTTCATGCAAACGGACCTCACCAAACTAAAGTCGGTTGGCTGTGACCATCGCTTCTTGCCGCTTAAGGATACGGTGAAAGATTATGTTCAGAATTATCTGGAAAAAGCCGATCCTTATCTATAAAGTTTACCGATCAGACATTAAACCTTTTCTATTTGGATACGTCTAATGGGTAAAGTTAGGAAAGGAGGAGTTGTGTGATGATTGCTGCAACGAATACTCAAAAGAATTTGGTAAAAGGGATAGTTTTTTCCATTCTGTTGGCTTTCTTTGTGTTGGATTCCTCACAGCTTGCTTTTGCCCGAAGAGAAGGAGGGCCGGCAGGTGGTGGACGTCATTCAGGCCGTCCAGGTGGGAATCCTCCGGGACCTGCCGGTGGTCCTGGAGCAGGATATCGTCACGGTAATCCGCCAGGTCCAGCAGGCGGCCCTGGTGCTGGTCACCATTATGGGAATCCACCAGGACCTATGGGTGGCCCTGGGAGGGGACCTGCTTGGCGTGACAATCCTAATAAAATTGATAATCCGCCGGGGCCTTTAGGCGGACCAGGAACTGACTGGCGTCGTAATCCTTCTGGTCTAGCAGGTGGGTCCGGTACTAGCTTGGGTAACCCTCCTGGTCCGGCTGGTGGTCCTGGAGCCGGTCCCGGTTGGAAACGTGCGATGGCGGAGCGGCGCTTGGAAAGACTTTCTCAGTTGAAAGAGAAAATGGAGGCGAAGGGTGCTCCTCCTGAGAGAATTGCCAAGGTGGACGGAAGAATTCAGAAATTGCAGGGTAAGATTGAGGAACACGCTAATAAAGCCCAGCAAAAAACCTGATTTTTGTATTGGAACAACTTCAAGGGCATCTTCTTTTCAGAAGATGCCCTTTTTTTTGTAAAAACTTGCCAAACGAGCGTATAAAAGCTAAAATACCTTCGATGAGCAGCTTGAATTGGGCTTGTTTTTTCGTGACAGCTTAAAGCATTCCCCGTATTTCCAGCCTGCCTTCACCGCATTTGAAAATACAATATACAAAAGGAGCGTTTGATTAAATGGAGCCGTCTTTCCAACCTTCTCGTTTCAAATTGACCGCGGTCAATACTTTAGTGGCGACCCTTGCCGGGATTATTTCCATTACGGGTGGATTGTATTCCATTAAGAATACCGTTTTCAATGGTCAAGGTGTGGGTTCCTTGTCGGGAATCGTGCGTGATGAGGCAATTGCCAAACCGCTTCTAGGTGCGGTTGTGGAGGTTTCCAATGCGAATAATTTGGTTATCGGGACTTATTACACAGATCGGACGGGTCATTATGAAATTGTGAAACTGAAAGAAGGTCCCTACATTGTGAAGATTTCTGCGGTTAAACATGCCCCTCAACTCAAGACGATTACGATTCTTCGCGATCAAACTTCAACGGTTCATTTTGATCTGTCACCGATATTTGAAGAGTCAAAGCCAATGCTTGATAACCAGGCATTTGTAAGGCCGTCTGTTCCTTTGCCGGTCACTCCCTCTTATTATTCTCCGCCAAATGCTGTGCCTCCTCCGCCTGGTTATTCTTCTCAAGAAAACAATAGGGATCCCGTTGTAAGAAGGCCATTTCTGGAAGATCAATCTCGTCGCCCGGCACAGGAAACTTTTGCGCGGTCGGCTGTTCAATCGGCCCCTTCCTATTATCCGCTTGTTCAGACAACTCCTTCCTCCCCGGGTTATTCCCAGCGGCGAGCAGGTTCAAATATGACTCAGGCTTTGGTACAGACGGGGCTTGAATTGATCAGCGGGCTGGCTGAAAAAAAGAAGAGGGAAAATCAAGCTCCCGCAACAGACGAGACTAGAAAAGAGTCGGTTTGAGCTTGTCGGAAACGGTCCCTCTTCAAAACCCCCTGAGTTTTAAGCCTTGATTGCGATCGAAATAGAAAACAATTCCAATTGCAGCGGGACCGATTATCAGGTTTTTCAGGAAATGGGCGAAGCGAGGCCTATTCAAATGATGAAACTTCAGATAGAGGGCCGGGAGAGAATTTGCTGGGTGACAGGTGTTTCTGAAAAAGGGGTTTTTCATACTGCCTATGCCCAAAAGGTAGCGGATTCCGGAGGTGGTGTTTCGTTTTTGATTTTTGGCGGAAAGTGGGGCATTCGATTCAAGCCGGATGAGTTTCCCCAAGAACCTTGGAATTTGAACAATCCTCATCAATGGGGCGAACCTTTCAAATTCTATGGCGAGGAAAAAGATATTGTTTATGCTGAAAACTAAGTGGATTCCAGTTTTTCTTCTCTGTTTTGTTCTGACGGGATGCACGACAGCCGAGTCTCTGATAGATTACAAGGGAAAAGGAGAAGGAGAAGTCTTTGTCTGCACGGCGAGTTACAAGCGTGCGTATGAGACAGCCATCAGCACGTTGAAAAAGCGACGATTGAAAATTCTTCGAAAGGACAAAGACAAAGGTTATATCATTGCCAGCGATACGATAAGGCTTTTCAATGGAGGCGGGAGAATTGCCGTTTATGTTTACGAATTGGGGCCTTCGAAAACGCAGATCGAGGTTTATTCGAAACCGTATTTTTTCATTCCCACTCCCACAATATATTTAGCGGCGCATAAAAGGGATATAGAAATTCGTGATGCGATCCGCGAGGCAATAAATGGTTGACATCAAATCATAATCTCGTATACTGACGTGCAATTGTTCTTTCATTGTTTTTTTCACACGGTGTAGGTGAAGGGAAGATGGTGAGAAACCATCACGGTCCCGCCGCTGTAACCGGCTACGAAATCTGCAGCTTCTCCGAGGGGAGAAGCGAAGCCACTGCCCGCCAAAATTCATGGCGGATGGGAAGGCGCAGGAATTAGGCCAAGCCGGAAGTCAGAAAACCTGCCTATACCATAATCGTTCTTCTCCGAGAGAGAGAAAAAAGAAGGTTCTTGATGTCGAAAGCCTCTTTGCGCTTCTCTTTGTGGGAAGGGCAGGGAGGTTCGTTGTGCGAAAGACACGAAACGAAGCTGCAAAGCTTCGTAGATGCAACCTTGCGTTTCTATTATTAGGTTTGCCCGCCTTGAGTTTAATATTCGCAAAAATCTCGCTGGCTAAGGAAGAAATAAAATCTCCCGAAAGCGAAGCTCCAGTTACCGCAGTTGTGAGCGCCTCCAAACGTGAACAGCCCCTTGAAAAAGTTTCCCGATTCGTTACGGTCATCACGCGCGAGGACATTGAGAAAAGCGGTTCTGTTTTTGTCCTTGATCTCTTGAGAGCCATTCCGGGAGTCACGGTAACTCAATCCGGTCCTTTAGGACGAACCGTTGGGATTTTTATCCGCGGAACCAATGGCAACCATACTTTAATTATGGTGGACGGAGTGCAAATCAATAGCCCTACCACAGGACAAGCCGAGCTTGCAGATCTCACTACTGAAAATGTTGTGAGTGTTGAAAACATCGATAGGATTGAAATCTTGAGAGGTCCTCAGAGTGTCTTGTATGGTTCCCGAGCTTTGGGAGGTGTGATTAATATTATTACCAAGGTGGGTGAGAAGAAACTCAAGGCGTCAAGTCGTTTTGAATATGGCACGTACGAAACTTTCTATGAATCTGGCATTGTTGAGGGTCAATTCAAAAATGTCAGTTTTTCAGGATCCGGTTCAAGACTGGATACCGAAGGTCCGGGTGAGAATGATGGCTTCCAGAACACTCGGGCCACCGGGCACGGCAAAATCGATCTCACTGAGAATTCCAATCTGGATGTCGCCTTTCATTATTATAATGCCCTGGTTGGCATTGAAGACGGAGCCTTTCGTCCGGATCCAAATGCTTGGAGCAAATCACGCGAGCAGATTCTGAACACGACCTACAACATTTCTCTCACGGATTGGTGGGAGCAGAAGATCAAGTACTCGTTTTTCCACGATATGTTGTTCAGTAATGACCCTGCCGATCCTGGCACGAGGCAGGCTGAATTTCCTTTCAAGTTGGATACGGACCGTCATGACGTGGAATGGCAGAACAATTTCTATCTTGGGGATTTTGATGTGATCACAGCCGGCTACGAGTTTGAACACGCCCGCAGCAACAACAAAACTTTCGATCGGATTTTCAGGACGCACGGCTGGTATGTCCAGAATGAGCTTACGCTCTGGAAAAACTGGTCCATCGTGAGCGGAGTCAGAATCGATTACAACAGTTTTTACAATACCGTGGCTTCACCGCTTGTTTCCAGCGGCTACTGGATTGAAAAGACCGAAACCAAACTCAAAGGAAGTTTTGGAAGAGGTTTCCGGGCCCCCACACTGAATGAACTTTTCTTTCCGAATTTTGGCAATCCCAATCTCGATCCTGAGGATAATTGGGGCTGGGATGCGGGTTTTGAGCAGTTTTTCTGGGGGAAAAAGATGAGCTTGACGGCGGATTACTTTCATAATTCCATCAAGAATCTGATTGAGTTTATCAACGTTGGTAACTTCGTATTTCAGGCTCAGAATGTGAATCGTGCCACAACACAAGGGGTCGAGCTCGAACATAAAATGGCCCTTTTCAAAAATCTTACAGTGAAAAATGCCTACACCTATCTCGATGCGACAGATCATTCAACGCGGAAGCGATTGATTCGCCGGCCTTGGCATTCAGGCCGTACAGGGTTGAGTTACGATTGGCGGAGATGGCATTTGAATGCGGATTGGGTTTTTGTGGGGATGCGGGAGGATAGAACGGGTGCCTCGGCACGTCCTCCGCGGGAGAAAAATCCAGGGTACACAAGGCTCGATGTCTTTCTGGGTTTTGATGTCAATCAGTATCTTCAAGTCTACGGAAGAATTGAGGATCTCACGCACGATCATTATCAAGAAGTACTTGGGTTTCAGAATCCCTCCACACGTTTTGTGATCGGGGTGAAAGGAAAATTGGGATGAAAAAAACTGTCCTGATATTTCTGTGTGGTGTTTTATTGACAGGGAGCGCCGTGCATGCTGAGGACAACACGATGGCCGTACCCATTTCCGTGAGGGATCAGGAAACGTTTCTTGCAAGCTATCCTTTCTTTTACTCCTATGAATCGGGAGCTTGGATCACTTCGAGTCCGGGAAGAATTTTTACCACTGTCGATCAAGCACCGGATTTTGTCCTCCCTTTTTTAAAGACGCAACCTCAGCCCATCCGGTATCCGCACTGGGCTTTGAGGGAAGGATGGGAAGGCGAATTGATTGTTGCTATCGAGATTCGTGAAAATGGACGAGTGGGACGTTGGAAAGTCATGAGGTCGAGCGGGCATCCATCGTTGGATCGTGCGGCTGTAGAGACGGTGCGAAAATGGCGTTTTGAATCGGGGAAACTGAAAGGCAAGCCAATCATCTCTTGTGTTCAAATCCCGATTCGCTTTATGATTGATAAGAACTGAGATATGAATTATAATTCAACGCATCCAAACAGGAGGAAAACATGTTTCACTTTTTTATTCCGCTGATTCCGTTTAGTCTCTTAGGTGCTCTTTTTTTCAAAAGAAGAATTTTAGCTTACGGTCTTCCCGTGTTTCTTACCTTGATTCAAGTGGTTTCGACTGAAAGGTCCCCAGTTTTCTTTTTTACGGGAGCAGGCCTTGTTCTCGGCGTCGCGCTTACAAGAAAGCTGAAAGGCTTCTGGAAAGATTCCTTCTGGGCTCTCGTCGGGTATGCAGGACTAGCGGTGTTGGTTTATGAAATTGTTTCCAATTTTGGAGTCTGGTTTCTGGCTGGCTGTCTGCATGAGACGGCTCCTCTTTACCCGTTTACTTTTGTCGGCCTTCTGCAATGTTATCGATCCTCCTTACCTTACACCGCTCTTCATTTTCTCAAGGATGTGCCGCTCACTGTTCTTGTCATCAAAGTTTTGATGCTTGCCCGGTGGGTGGATATCACCCGTATTCCCTGGCGGTTGAAACATGAATCCCCGCGTTGAGAAAACACTAGACGGAACAGAAATTGCTTACACGGAATTCCCTCCCCAAGAGAAGAAACTTGTAGAGCTGTTTCAAGAACTTTTTCTCGAGCATTGGCAAGGGATCACCTTTGGCCCATGCATCGATGGTGCTGTTTACGAAATCGCCTTGGACGCCTCTCCCAAATCTATGGATTATAAGGACGGTTAT
>Ga0209515_10004402_pt1 | contig 19063 bp, 15 predicted proteins | sample Subgroupgradi54m_FD_187454 | JGI IMG/M metagenome (GOLD analysis project Ga0209515, IMG submission 187454) | Subsurface groundwater microbial communities from S. Glens Falls, New York, USA - GMW60B uncontaminated upgradient, 5.4 m (SPAdes)... ...
GCCTTTTCCTGTCCATGGTGCCACGCAGATACGTGGTATTTCAATAGGTTGGCATTGTCAGGGGTACCTGGGCACGCGAGGGGGGGTACCTGAGCAGTTACCATACTTTAGCGCGAAAGCGGGGATCCATGGCACCGCCAGCACCCTCTTTACGAGATAAATCTGATCTTGCCCAACCATGGATCCCCGCTTTCGCGGGGATGACGAGTTAAATATAGGTATCATTCCTTCGCCCGACTGCCCTGGCCTTTCTCGATGGTAATCGCCCCCTCCCGGGCCCGTTACGCCCCATCCGACAACGCATAGGGCCAGCCGCACAGCCCCCCCGCCAGCGACACCGCGCGCAGGCCGCGCTCCCGCAGCAGGAAGGCGGCGCAGCCGCTGCGCAGGCCGGTGCGGCAATAGACCACATAGGTCTGCTGCGGATCGAGAAACACCGCTTCGCCCCGCAGGCGGGCGAGCGGCAGCAACTGGGCGCCGGGGATGTGGGCCTCGCGGAATTCCTCGTCATTGCGGCAATCGAGCCAGCGACCCTGGCCGTCGGCGATCATGCGGGCGGCATTCTCGGCGCTGACTTCCTCGATCAGGGCGGCACGCAGCGAGTCGTCGAAATCGCTCTTGCTGAGGCGCCACAGCCGCCCCGGCCGCAGCATGACCACCGAGGCGTTGCGCGGCGTTCCAGTCAGCAGCGCCTCTTCGCCGAAGGTGGCCCCCGGCGCCAGCTCGGCGACGAACAGGCCGCCACGGCGCACCTCGGCGCGTCCAGTCTCGATCAGGTAATAGCTGTCGCCCGGCTCGCCCTCGTTGACGATGACCTGACCGGCCTCCGCTTCGACCGGCTGCATGCGTTCAAAGGCGCTTTGCATGGTCGGCAGCGGCAGGCGGCGGAACGCCTGGGCCTGACGCACCGTCCCGACGCGACGGCGCATTTCGGCATCCTCCCGCAGGGCTTCGGCCAGATGGCCGCTCCATGACAACAGTTCGTCGATGGCGTCACCGTCGATGCGCAGCACCCGTGATCGACGGATCGCCACGACGCTGGCGCCGCGCGGCACCGCCGACAGCACAGCCATCTCGCCGACCCCTTCGCCCGGCCGCACACGGCCGAGCGAGACCTCCTGCCGACCGTCGGCCCCCAGCCACTCGCGCCGCACCTCCAGCTCGCCCTCGATCACCACCAGATAATCGCGGCTGCGCTCGCCCTGGCCGATCAGTTGGGTGCCGGACTCGGCGCGGATCAGATGACCGGAGGCCAGCAGCGCCGCGACCTCATGGCGCGACAGCCGGGCAAACACCCCCAGCCGGCTGAGACGTTCGATAAGACCACCTTCCGGTCGTTGCGCCATGGAGTCCTCCTTCATCGGGAGTATGCCTCAAGTCGATGACGCAGCCCAGTGGCGCATCGCCATCAGACGAGCCATACTGATGACGGACAAGGCCGGGGAGCGCCCGATGGAGCGCGACGAGCTGGAGCGGCGCCGCCGCCGCATGATGACAGAGATAGACCTCGAATACGCCGAAACGGCCCGCTGGACCGGCCGCCCTACCCTGTCCGCCGCAGTGCGTGCGGCGTTGGAACTCGTGCCACGGCACCGTTTCGTGCCCGAGGACATGACCGAGGCCGCTTATGTCAACCACGCCTTGCCGATCGGCCACGGCCAGACCATCTCGCAGCCCTACATGGTCGCCCTGATGACCGATCTGCTCGATCTGGCGCCCGACCATCGGGTGCTGGAAATCGGCACCGGCTCCGCCTATCAGGCGGCGATCCTCAGCCATCTGGCGGCCTGGGTGTTCAGCGTCGAGACCGTCCCAGTCCTCGCCGAGCAGGCGCGGCGGCGGCTCGATGATCTGGGCTGCGGCAACGTCACCATCCGGCTGGGCGATGGCTGGCAGGGCTGGCCGGAACAGGCGCCGTTCGACCGCATCATCGTCACCGCCGCCCCCGAGACCGTCCCACCCGCCCTGATCGCGCAGTTGCGACCGGGCGGCCGCATGGTTCTGCCGATCGGACCTGCGGGCTTCCCGCAATCGCTGTGTGTCTATGACAAGGATCTGAAGGACGGGCTGCACCGCCGCGACACCCTGCCGGTAGCCTTCGTGCCGATGGTGAAGCCGCATCGTGTATCGCGGGACGATTGATGCTATGGTATGTTCCTCACAGACCAGGGCGTTGGAGCGGGCCATGGGTGAGACCGATATTGCCGGCATGTATCATCTGCTGGGGCAGATCGCCAAGGATGTGCGCGAAAACAATCAGATTCTCAATGAGCACAGCCGGATCTTGAACGAACACAGCCGGATTCTGAATGAGCACAGTCGGGTCTTGAACGAACATGGCCAGATCTTGAATGAACACAGCCGGATTCTCGGCGTGCACGGCCGAACGCTCGACGACCATGGCCACAAGCTGGGAACCTTGCAGGAGTCGATGCACGAGCTGCGCTCGTCGGTACAGGGAAACGGCATTCTGCTGTGCGAACTGGAGGACCGGACGCGACGCATCGAACGTTATCTGCAACTGCCGCCCGCGGCCGAATAGACGCACTGCCGGCCGAGAGGGATTGCCCACCTCCGGCCGCGGTGGTTTACTCTCCGGCCATGAACTGGTATTGCGACGCCGCGCCCGGCCACCCCTATCACGGCCCCTATCACGACAGCGAATATGGTTTCCCGCAGACCGACGAGACGGTTCTGTTCGAACGGCTGTGCCTGGAGATTTTCCAGGCGGGTCTGTCCTGGCTGATCGTGCTGAAAAAGCGGGATGCGCTACACCAGGCGTTTGACGGCTTCGTGGTCGATCGGGTCGCGGCCTATGGTGCCGACGATGTCGCCCGCCTGCTCGCCAACCCGGGGATCATCCGCAACCGGCGCAAGATCGACGCGGTGATCGAGAACGCACGGCGGCTCATCGTCCTGCGCGATGCGCACGGCTCGTTCGCCGCCTGGATCGCCGCCCAGCATCCGCGCCCGCTGGAGGATTGGGTCAAGGTGTTCCGCGCCACCTTCCTCTTCATGGGCCGCGAGGTGGTCAACGAGTTTCTGTTGTCCATTGGCTATCTGGCCGGCGCCCATCGCGACGACTGCCCGGCGCAGGCCCTTATCACTCCGCACCGCCCCCCGTGGATGAGGGGCTGACCCCGCTACCCAAGCGGCCGATCCTCCCCGATCGGCCGCCCGCCGGTACTCAGCTTGCGGCGTGGCGTGCTTCACCGCAGACGGATTCGGTCATCGGCTCGGGAATGCCGCAATACAGCCCATACAGGGTGTCGATGACAGCACTGGCTTCGTGGCCTGACAGGGAATAGTAGATGGTTTGCGCCTGCCGGCGGGTCTGCACCAGATCGTCGCGCCGCAACCGGGCCAGGTGCTGCGACAATGCCGATTGGCTCAGCCCGATCAGCCGCTCCAATTCACCCACCGACTTCTCACCATGCAGCAACTGACACAGGATCATGAGCCTGTGCTCGTTGCTCATGGCCTTCAGCAGTGAGCTGGCCCGCCGAGCATTCTCTTGTAGCTGCTCCAGTTCCACCATGGTCGAGTTTTCCAACTATCTTATGTTATTAATATATTATAGCAGTGATCCAAGATATTTCAATGCAGCGAAACAGGCATTGCGCCAATGGGGGAGGATATCCCTGTCGCCCGAGCTACTGTGCAGTGGAGAAAGACCGCATGAATGCTGGCGTGTTGCCGCCATGGCGACCGCAACGGCACCGAAAGCTGCGACAAAGTGTCGCAGCCCTCTACGTGCAAAACTCCGTCGCCTGACCGGCCACAGGAATCACACGACCGCCACCGCCTCCTTCACCGCCGCCACATGGCCGGCGACCTTGACCTTGCGCCAGACCTTGGCGACGTTTCCGGCGCGGTCGATCAGCACGGTGGTGCGCTCGATGCCCATATAGGTCTTGCCGTAGTTCTTCTTTTCCACCCACACGCCATAGGCTTCGCACACCGTGCCGTCGGTATCCGAGGCCAGGGTGAAGGTCAGGCCGTGCTTGGCCTTGAACTTGTCATGGCTGGTGGGCGAATCCTTCGACAGGCCGATGATCTCGGCGCCGAGCCCGGTGAAGTCCGGTTGGGCGTCGCGGAAGTCGCAGGATTCGGTGGTGCAGCCGGGGGTGTCGTCCTTCGGGTAGAAATACAGCACCACCGGGCGGCCGCGCAGGGCGCTCAGGGTGACCGAGCCACCACCGTCGGTCGGCAGGGTGAAATCGGGGGCGGGGGAACCGATGTCCAGGGTCATGAACCGTCCTCTTGCTTGTGTCGGGCGATCAGGGCGCGGCCAGGGGCGCCGATCAACTGTTCAAACAGGGCATGGACCTGAGCCGCGGTGCCGTCCATGCGCTCCTTGAGCGCGGCGAAATCGTCGACTCCGGCGGTTGCGGCGAGGCAGCGCTTCAGGCCGTCCGAGGCGGTATCCTCATGAAAGGCACCTTCCACCGTCTGACGCAAGGCCGTCTGTACCGCGGTCCACAGGCGCAGCGCCTCGCGCAGCAGCCCGCCCTGTTCAGGTGGCAGCAGGCCCAGCGACACCGCGTGGTCGAGCATGCAGCCGGTGCTGTTGCAGAGTATTCCGGGATGAGCATGGGCGTGCCGCAGTTGCAGATACTGGCCGATGAACTCGATGTCGACCAGACCGCCGCGACGGTGCTTGACCTCCCAGAATGATGCTTTGTGTTCCTTGGCCATGCGCTCGCGCATGTCGGCGACTTCCCTCAGCAGGGTGTCGGGATCGCGCGGCTGGCACAGGGTGTCGCGCACCACCCGCTCGATTTCCATGGTGAGCGGCGGCGGGCCGGCGACGACGCGGGCGCGGGCCAGGGCCAGATGCTCCCAGGTCCAGGCCGCTTCGCGATGATAACGGCGGAAGGCTTCCAGGCTGGTGGCGATCGGCCCGGCATTGCCCGACGGGCGCAACCGCATATCGACCTCGTACAGGGTGCCCTCGCCGGTCTTGACGGAGATGGCATTGAGCAGGCGCTGGGTCAGCCGCGCGAAATAGGTGCTGGGCGACAGCGGCTTCGGCCCATCCGAACTGTCCATCCCCTCGGGCACGTCATAGATCAGGATCAGGTCAAGATCGGAGGTCGCGGTCATCTCGCGGCTGCCCATCTTGCCCATGGCAATGATCGCCAGCCCCGCCCCCGGCACCCGGCCATGATTGCGGGCGAACTCGTTTTCGACTCGCGGCAGCAGGCGCGACAGGGCGGTGTCGGCGATTTCGGACAGGGCGCGGCAGGCGTGTTCGGGATCAATCAGGTTGCGCAGCACCTGAATGCCGATCTGGAACTTGCGATCATTGACCCAGCGCCGGCAGCGATCGAGCATTTCCTGGAAATCCACCGCCTCGGCCAGCGCCCGGTCCAGATCCACATCCAGGTCGGCCCCTCGGCCGGGTGGGTCGAAGAAGCCCTGGCTCAGCACGTTGTCGAGCAGCCAAGTATGACGGGCGAGGTGATCGGCCAGACGGGGCGCGTCGCCCATGACCTCGGCGACCAGATCCAGCAGGTTGGGATTGGCGTAGAACAGCGAGAACAGCGGCACCCCGGCCGGCAGTCCCGACAGGAAATCGTCGAAGCGCAGAAAAGCCTTGTCGCGGTCGCTGGTGCGGGCGAGCGCCGACAGCAGCGCCGGAGTCAACTCGGTCAGCAGCTCGCGCGCCCGGGTCGAGCGGGTGGCGCGGATGCGCCCATGATGCCAGCCGCGAATAGTCGAGGCGATGGCGTCGGCATTGGAAAAGCCCATGCCGGAAAGAGTCTTCAGAGTCTCGGGATCGTTCTCGCCACCGGTGAACACCAGACTGCCGCTGGTGGTGCCGAGGCTGGGCGAGTCCTCGAACAGATGGGCATAGTGGTACTCGACCCGCTCCAGCCGCCGCCGCACCGCCGCGGCGAACCCGTCCAGGTCGCCATGCCCCATGAAGGTGGACAGGTGCAGCAACTGGGCTGGATCGCTCGGCAGAGTCTGGGTCTGCTGGTCGTCGATCATCTGCAAGCGATGTTCCAGGGTGCGCAGATAGAAATAAGCCTCCGTCAACTCCTCGACCGCCGCCAACTCCACATGACCGGCCGCCGACAGGGCATTGAGGGCCGCCAGCGTCGACCAGCAGCGCAAAGTCTGATCCCGTCCGCCCCAGATCAGTTGCTGGGTCTGGGCAAAGAACTCGATTTCGCGGATACCGCCGCGACCCAGCTTGATATTGTGACCGGCGACGGCGATGCGGGCACCCCCCTTGTGGGCGTAGATCTGCCGCTTGATCGAGTGAATATCCTGGATGGCGGCGAAATCCAGATTCTTGCGCCAGATGAACGGCCGCAGGAAACGGATGAAGGAGTCGCCGGCCGCCCGATCGCCGGCCACCGGCCGCGCCTTGATCAGCGCCGCCCGCTCCCAGTTCTGGCCGAAGCCCTCGTAATAGATTTCGGCGGCGACGCGCGAGATGGCTGGCGGAGTGGCTCCCGGATCGGGCCGCAGGCGCAGGTCGGTGCGGAACACATAGCCGTCGGCGGTGCGTTCCTCCATGATCCGCACCAGTTCCCGAGTCAGCCGGGTAAAGCACTCCTGGATGCTCTTGCGCCCCGTATAGACGATTTGTTCATCGTCATAGAAGACAATGATATCAATATCAGACGAATAGTTGAGTTCGTGAGCCCCCAGCTTGCCCATGCCGATGACGATCAACCCGGAGTCCTTTTCGGGATCATCGGGATGGCGCAAGGTGAAGTCGCCATTGTCGGCGGCGCGGCGCAACAGATGGGCGGTAGCGATGGACAAGGCGGTATCCGCCAGCCGCGACAGGGCGCGGGTGACGGTCAACAGATCCCACAGGCCGGTCATGTCGGCCAGGGCGATCAGCAGCGCGGCGCGGCGCTTGGCGATGCGCAGAGCGCGCATCAGCGGCGGGCTGTCGGTCAGCGCCGCGGTGTCGGTGCGCAAACCCGCCAGCAGCGCCTCGAATCCGGCATCGGGGCCGTCATCCAGCAGGCCGCGCAGGAAGCGCTGTTCGCGCAGCAGGCACTGGGTAAGGAACGGACTGTTGCCGAACACCGCTTCGAGCAGCGCCCGCCCACCGGCATCGGCGGCGAAGGCGGCGGCCCAGCCGGCCAGATCGGCATCATCGGCGGCCTGTTCAAACCAGCGTTCAAGCCCGCTCCGGCAACGGTCGGCATGGGCGGGGCGGGGCAGACGGGCCGGGGCGATCGCGAAGCTCAATTGCATCGTTCCAAAAATTCGTCTCTTGGCCCACACTGCGCATCAGGGAACAAGGGGTCAAGGTGCAAACATGAAGGCTGGGCTGGGTGGTTCACGGCAGCGTTAAACGAGTCCTCCACCTGATCGAGGCCCTGCTGATCAGTGCCCTGGTGATCATGGCATTGGTGGCGTGGCGGTTGAGCCAGGGGCCGGTCAATCTGGACTTCCTGAATCCGTATATTCAGGACGTGCTGGCCGCTCCCGACGGCTCATTCCGGGTCGAGGTGGAACACACCAAGCTGACCTGGGCCGGCTGGGAAAGGGCGCTCGACCTGCGCGCGACCGGTGTGCGGGCGATCTCGGGCGACAAGGGCGAAGTGGCCTCGGTGCCCGAACTGTCCCTGTCCCTGTCCGGCCAGGCGCTGACCCAAGGCGTGCTCGCACCGAGCACGCTGGAGGTGTTCGGCGCGAATATCCGCCTGTTCCGCGATGCCGACGGCACGGTTCATTTCGGCATGGGCGGGACCGGCGAAGAGGCCGCCGCCGAGCCCGAGGAATCCGCCGACCAATTGGTGCGCCGTCTGTATCGCCAACTGACGGAGCGCGACGTCGCCAATCCGGTCAACCATCTCGTCCGGGTCCGCTTGCTCGACGCCGAACTGGTGGTCGAGGATTCGGTGCTGGGCATCAACTGGATAGCGCGGGATGCCGATCTGGTGCTGCTGCGCAATGACGCCGGGGTGTCCGCCGAACTGCATCTGGAAGTCGACCTGGGTGGCGAGCTGACCGAGGTCACCGCGCATATCGGCCACCGGATAGCGAATGCGGATTTCCAGGCGGAAATCAGCTTCAACAACCTGCGGCCCGACGTGTTCGCCCGGATCAGCCCCGAACTGCACGATCTGGCGGCGCTGGAGATGCCGTTAGGCGGAGTGATCAAGGGCGATTTCGACCTGGAGCACGGGTTCCGCCACGCCACCTTCGACATCGGCGGCGGCACCGGCACCTTGCGGATGCCCGATCCCATCGCCACCGATTACCCGGTGTTCGGCCTGCATCTGCGGGCCGAACTCTCCGGCCAGCCGCGCCGTTTGACGGTCCACGACCTGTTTATTGATTGCGGCGGGCCGACGGTCAGCGCCAATGCCGTGATCGACCAGGAAGCCGACGGCGCCCTGGTGGTCAAGGCCCAGGCCGGGGCCGACAACGTGCCGACCGATCTGTTGCCTCACTACTGGCCGCAGTCCGTCGGGCCGAAGCCGCGTAAATGGGTGGTCGCCAATCTCACCGATGGCATCGTTGATCATGCCGAAATCACCGTCGCGCTGCGGCGTGGGGCCGATGGCACGGTGAGCGTCGACAAGCTGGATGGCCAGATCCTGCCGCATGGCGTCACCGTGGCCTATCTGCGGCCGATGCCGCCGGTGCGCAATACCTCGGCGCGGGTGCGCTTCGACCAGACCAGCTTTCATATCCAGGCCACCGGCGGCGATCTGCTCGGCCTGCGGCTGGTGGGCGGAACCGTGGTGCTGGCCGCGCTGGACACCAACGACGAACAGGCGATCATCGACCTGAAGATAGAAGGCCCGTTGCCCGACGCCCTGACCGTGCTCGACAGTCCGCCGCTCGGCTACGCCTCGAAGCTGGGCATCTCGCCCAGATCGGCCAAGGGCCAGGCCGCCGCCACCCTGCATCTGGCCTTTCCCCTGATAAGCTGGCTCCGGCTCGATGATCTGGACGTGCTGGCTACCGCCGACTTGCAGGACGTCGCCCTGCCCAAGGTGCTGATGGGCCTGGATCTCAGCCGCGGCGACCTCAAGCTGACCGTCAACACCCAGAACATGGATGTCACCGGCCCGGTGCGGCTGGGCAGTATGGCGGCGCAACTGGCCTGGCACGAGGTCTTTACCGCCAAGGCGGATGTGCGCAGCCGCTATCGCCTTCAGGGCGTGGTCGACGATGCGCAGCGCAAGGAACTGGGACTCGACAGCGTGCCCTTCATCGCACCGTGGATGAGCGGACCGGTCAAGGCCGATGTCGACGTGGCCATGCGCGGGGCGGGCACGGGAACGGTGGCCGCCAAGCTGGATCTGGTCGACGCGACGATGGAACTGCCCGGCCTGGGCTGGCGCAAGCCGGCCGGCACCCCCGGCAAGGCTCAGGTCGATCTGCGTCTGGCCAAGGATCGGCTGGCCGACATCCCGCGTTTCAAGGTCGAGACCCGCGACCTGTCCACCGAGGGATCGGTCAGCTTCACCGACGGCAAGGCGCGGTCCGTGCAGTTCGGCCATTTGCGCTACGGCCGCACCGATCTGGCCGGTACTCTGACGCTGCGCGGCGAGGCCGGGCTGGATATCGCCGTACACGGCGCCAGTTTCGACGCCAAGCCGGTGCTGGCCGAAGACGGCGAGTCGGCCAGAGCCCCCCGCGCCGGCCAGCCACGCCCCGAGACGGCCTTGCCGCCCATGAACATCGTCGCGCGTCTCGACCGGCTGTGGCTGGGTGACAAGGCGTCGTTCGAGCGGGTCGATCTGAGCATGTCGCGCGATGCCCGCGACTGGCGCAACGCCCGGCTCGACTCGAAGCTGGACGGCGGGGTGCCGGTGGTGGTGACGATGCAGCCGGGCGAAGGCCGGCGCATCCTGTTCGTGACCTCGAACGACGCCGGCAAAGTGTTCAAGACGCTCGATATCTTCGACAACATGAAGGGTGGCAAGCTGAGCGTGCACGGCACCATCAAGGGCAGCGGCCGCGATGAGGTCTTCGCCGGCAAGGCCCATGTGTCGGACTACAAGGTCGTCAACGCACCGGCGCTGGCCCAGTTGCTCAGCGTCGCAGCGTTGACCGGCATCGGCGATCTGCTGCGCGGCGAAGGCCTGAGCTTCGACACCCTGGAGGCGCCGTTCCGCCTGCATGACGGCCTGCTGGCCATCGACGAGGCCGTCGCCTCTGGTGTCGAACTGGGTCTGACCGCGCGCGGCGAGATTGATCTGCGTCACGAGCGCATGGCCATGGAGGGAACCATCGTTCCCATGTATGTGGTCAACAGCCTGCTCGGCAATATTCCACTGATCGGCCAGTTGCTGACCGACATCAAGGGCGGCGGCATCTTCGCCGCGACCTTCTCGATCAAGGGCCCCTCTGCCACGCCCGATGTCACGGTCAATCCCCTGGCAGCACTGACCCCCGGCGTGCTGCGCCGCTTCTTCAGCCTGTTCGGCGGGGCCGGCGATGAGGCACGACAGCGGGACGGGGGACAGCGCGACGGAGCGGCATCTCCCCCGGCCTACAAGCCACTGTCGAGCGGCTCGCCGCAATGACCATCGGGAGGGTTCGATGTCAGGGCCGATGATCTTTTCTTTCCGGTCGTTCTTCTTCACAATGACCACGGTTCGGACCAGCGGGACAGGCCTATGCCCATGAAAAGAATTTCCCTGGCGGCCATCCTGGCGACAGCCTTCGCCGCCCCTCTGCCGGCTCAGGCCGATCTTGCCGCCGGCGTCGCCGCGTTGCAGGAGGAGCAGTACGACAAGGCTCTGGCCGAACTCAAACCGCTGGCGACAGCGGGCGATGTCGAAGCGCAGTTCCGCATGGGCCAGATGTTCGAGAACGGCTGGAGCGTTCGCGCCAGCTATCAGGAGGCACTGGTCTGGTACCGCCGCGCCGCCGACCGCGGCCATGTCGAGGCCACCATCCGCATCGGCGATTTCCACCAGCACGGTTTCGGCATTCCCCGCAGCCGGCGTGAAGCCTATGGGTGGTACCTGAAGGCGGCGGAAAAGGGCCATCCCGGGGCCATGGCGCTGGTCGGCCGCTGGAACCTGGAGGGGATCGCCAAATGGCCCGATTTCCTGGCCGCCAAGACCTGGCTGAACAAGGCTGCCGCCGCCGGCGATGCCGGGGCGCAGGAGCTGATCGACACTCTGGCGTCAAAGAACCATCCGATCCTGGATATCCCCGGCACGGCGACCCCGACCGAGGAAGCGGCACAGCGGGTGCTGGCCGAAATGCAGAACCTGCTGGAGCCGATGCTCCAGGCGCCATCCGGCTCGACTCGTCTGAAGCTGAGCCAGCCCGCCACCGTCACGCCCGCCGGCTCCGGTCAGCTTGTCACCCTGCCGCTGGTCGAGCTGCTCTCCAATTCCGGCACTTGGCGTCTGGGCGTGGTACAGGTGCTGTTTACGCCCGAGGGCGACGACTATGCGGTGGAATTGCGCCTGCCCAGCCTGAGCCGCCTGCTGGCGGTCGACGGCCACGAGCGCGGTTCTCTGCGCATCGACGGCCGCAAGATCACCGGCCTATGGTCGACCGCGCTGCACACCCTGACCGACTACACCGCTGATTTGACCGGTATCCGCTACCAGTCATCCGAGGGCCTGCCCTGGGTGATGACCGTCAAAGGCGTGACCGCGCGCCGCACCTATACGCCGCTCGGTGACGGCCGTTACGACATTGCCGAACTGGCCGAGTCCACCGATCTGCGCACCGAAGGCGGCATCGGCGCGGATCGGCGGGTCATGACCCTGGCCGGGGCCGCCTATACGGTCCGCTACGGCGGGCTCGACGTGCCGGCACTAGCCCAGGTCGCCACGCAATTCGGGATCGACTGGCGGACACGGGTGCTGATCGCCGGGGCCGCCCCGGGGGAACTGCCCGAGTCGGTTCCTCAGGTGGTCGGCTCCATCGAACTGGGGCTGAAAGTGAGCGACATGGTCACCCTCGACGGCGATGGCCAGCAAGTCGGAACCCTGGCCGGTGCCGAACTGTCGGTAAGCGGCAGCGATCTCGACAAGGCCCAGTCGGGGATGAAGATCCATTACGGCCATGATGGCATGACCGGCAGCGGCGAGACCGCTCTGCTGCCTTCCCATGCCGAGGTCGACCTGTCCGCCCATCGGATTCCGGTCGGCGCGGTGATGGCGGCCAGCCTGGGCTGGTGGCGCAGTACCGCCAAGCCGCAACGCGCAACGCCATCCGGCGCCCTCATGGTCAGCACCGCGCTGCCGATGGCCGGCGGTACTCTGCCGGATGTCGACAAAATTGGCGATGCCCTGCGCGCGGCCAACAGCGAGTTGCGGATCGACAAGGTGGTGCTGACCGGCCAGGGATATAACGTCGCCCTGTCCGGTGCCGTGACCTCCGGTCCGACGGCCAAGCTGGAGGTGGCGGTCAAGGGACTCGACGCCCTCATCGGCTCCGAACCGCCGCCGGCCCTGGCGCCGGGCGAGGAGCCGACACCCACATGGAACCCGCTGGAACTGCTGACCCGCGTCAAAGCCATGGCCGTCGACGACCGCGACACCAAGACATTCCACATCGCCATTCAGCCCGACGGCAAAGTCAGCGTGAACGGCAAGGATGCGTCAAAGGTACTGGGGCAGTAGGGCGCACCGGTTTGAGCATGTGTTACACATTATGCTCGCCGGTATGACAGAAAAGATCGTCATTCCCGCGGAAGCGGGAATCCATGCGGCCTGTCAATCAGAATAGATGCCATCCATCGTGATGCGGTGCGACGGTAAAGGGCCCTTTCTCCATAGCCTTTCCCGATGTCAAGACCGCATGGATTCCCGCTTCCGCGGGAATGACGACTGTTCTGTTATAACGCAGTTGCCATATGCGTGCATCCCGTAGAGCCCGCACTGGGATGACGGCATTTTGTGTAATCAGCACATGATCGCCAACACCAGAGACGTCATTCTGTCGAACTGTTTCATTATGCATCAGTATTCAGGCCCGCAAGACAGTGATATGTTGCTATTTGCAACACAATCGTCTGTCTGGCAACCAGACGCATGCCCTGATCCTCTTTCCTATTGTGTGTTTCGCATATTCGACATATACGTAATATTGCGTATAATGCGAGCCCGAACGGGCCGGGCGCCAGCGGTTCATGTTGCGCGGAGAAGATTTGCCATGAGTGTTTTCGTGCTCCGGCTTGATGCCCAGGGGCTACGCACCATTGGGCTGGGCTTGGTCAGCCTGGTGCTTTACGTCCTGTTGTTCACCAACGCAGACGCCATCCTGACGCTGAGCTTGCAGAAGGGATGGGGCTTCATAGTGCCGATCGCCATCGCCTTCCTGTTCTCGTTCGTCCACGGCGCCTTCACCGGCGGCTTCTGGGACATGATGGGATTGAAAGCGCAAGCCAGGAAGGAGCCCAAGCGTTGGAACAAATGACCAATTTTATCCCACTGGACGCGACCGGCATGGTCGCTCTGTTCCTGGTGGGATTCGTCGGCGGTCTGGTCAGTGGCTTCATCGGCTCTGGCGGCGCCTTCGTGCTGACTCCGGCGATGATGACCATGGGCGTTCCCGCCATCGTCGCAGTCGCCAGCAACATGTGCCACAAATTCCCCAAGGCCCTGGTCGGCTCCTACAAGCGCGCCAAATATGGGCAGGTGGACGTCAAGCTCGGTCTGGTGATGGGTGTTTCGGCCGAAGCCGGCGTACTGGTCGGCGCCCATGTGCAGGAACTGATCAAAGTCGCCTTCGGCGATGTCGGCTCGAACCTGTATGTCAGCTTCGTGTTCGTCGTCACCCTGGCCATTGTCGGCTCGATCGTGCTGCGTGACGCCATCCGCTCATACCGGGCCGGCGCCGCTGTCGAGGAGAAGGCCGGCAAGCTGGCCAAATTCGTGCAGTCGATCCACATCCCCGGCACCATGGTCTATTTCAAGAGCATTGATGCCAAGGTGTCGGTGCTGATCACCCTGCCGCTCGGCTTCGCCACCGGCATGCTGGCGGCGACCATCGCGGTGGGCGGCTTCATCGGCGTGCCGTCGATGATGTATGTGCTCGGCGCGCCCAGCCTGATGGCCTCGGCCACCGAGCTGGTGATCGCCTTCGTGATGGGCCTGGGCGGAACCATCAAGTTCGCCATGAGCGGCTATGTCGACATCCGGCTGGCCATGATCATCCTGGCGGGCTCGCTGTTCGGCATTCAGGTGGGGGCTATCGGCACGACCTATGTGAAGCCCTATATGATCAAGATGGTCATGGGCATCATCATGATCCTGGTGCTGTTCAGCCGTCTGCTGGTCATCCCGGTGTACATGGCCCAACTCGACATGATCGCGCCGATCGCCGCCGGAACCGCGGCCGCCCTGAAGTCGGGCAGCTTCTGGATCATGGTGGGTGCCCTTGTGATCGGGGCCGGTATCATTCTGCGTGCCCTGTGGACCGGTATGCGCGAAGCGGCCGTGCCGGCTTGAGCATCTGCCCATAAAGGGCCAAAGTGGACGCATAAACGGGGGGAGAGGAGTAAGGCGATGTCGACGGATACGACGCAGCTCGGAGGACAGCAATTGTCACCACTGGCGCGCTTCGAGCGCCTGATGATGGCCACCGACGGGTCGGAGTTCAGCGCCGGTGCCGAGCGTGTCGCCATTGCCATGGCGGCCAAGGCCGGCGTCGCCCTGACCGTGGTTACCGCGGTTATCGCCTCGCCCGATCTCGACGGTCTGGGGACCGACGGCATGGGCAAGTCGGAGGCCGAGGCCACCGAGCGGCTGGAACGGGTCGAGGCGAATGCCGCCAAACAGGGCGTCCGCTGCACCAAGGTCATCCGCTACGGCGACGATCCCTATCGGGAAATCGTCAACGAGGCGGAAGACTCCAACGCCGATCTGGTGATCGTCGGCCGGCGCGGCAAGCGTGGCCTGGCCCGGCTGATGATGGGCGACGCCACCATCAAGGTCATCGGCAATGCCAGATGCAGCGTGATGGTCGTCCCCAAGGCGTCCGACATGTGGCAGACCCGCATTCTGCTGGCAACCGACGGCTCGCGGTCAGGAGATGCCGCGGCCGTAGCCGCCGCCCGCATCGCCCATTGCTGCGGCAACCCGGTTACCGTGGTCTCGGCCAAGGTTCCCAGCCATAGCGAGGCCCGCCAGGCCGAAGCTCAGCAGACGGTCGACCGCATCGTCCGTCATCTGCGCAGTGAAGGCTTGCAGGCCGACGGTCTGGTCGAGCGCGGCGAGGCTCACGACGTCATCGCCTCTGCCGCCCGCGGCTGCGGCGCCGACCTGATCATCATGGGCAGCCACGGCCGCACCGGCCTGGGCCGCCTGCTGTTGGGCAGCAACTCGGAGCGGGTCATCGGCCAAGCCACCTGCCCGGTCATGGTGGTAAAGGGCTGAGAGGGGTATTCTTCCCCGCTTTTTGCTGGGAGCGCGGGCGGGATGTACACATCTCGCGCTTGCAGCATAAGAAAAGATCGTCATTCCCGCGAAAGCGGGAATCCATGCGGCCTGATCGTCAGAATAAGCGGCACCTATTGTGATGCGGTGCGAAAGCATGGGGCGCTTTCTTCACCACCGTGCCGGACATCAAGGCCGTATGGATCCCCGCTTTCGCGAGGATGACGATTTGTTTTGTAATTCGCGCCTGCAACATATGTGCATACCGTAGAGCGCGAGAGGGGGATCTGCCCCCTTAATACCCATGCCCCACTTCCACCGCCGAATTGGGCGAGCGGCGCGGTCGCATCGGGGCATTTTCGGCGGACAGGCCGTTGTTGAGCGCCCAGATCGCCGCCTGAGTGCGGTTGGCGGCATTGATCTTCTTCAGAACGCCCTTCAGATGCACCTTCACCGTCGCTTCGGTGATGTTCAGCTTCTTGGCGATCACCTTGTTGGGGTGGCCATTGAGCAGGCAGCGCAGGATCTGCACCTCGCGCTCCGACAACCCTTCCAGGTCCGCCGAAGCGGTCGCCGGCTTGTGGGTGTCCACCTGACCGCTGACCAGCAGCGCGGCAAGCCGCGTCGGGAACACCTTTTCTCCCAGCAGAACCAGCTTCAGCGACTGTTTCAGCGCATCGGGGGAAATATTCTTGAGCAGATAGGCATCCGCCCCGGCCTCGAAACAACGGGCCAGATGATGAATATTGCGCGTGGTCGCCGCCAGTACCACCAGCTTCATGTCAGGAAAACGTTCGCGCATCTGATGCAGCAAAGTGACATCGTCATTGCCAGCGTCGAATTCGACCAACGCGACCTTGGGCTGCATGCCCGTTTCCATATGGATAATACCTTCCTGCAAGGAGTCCGCCTCGGCGGAGATCGAGAAGGAAGAATTGTCCAACAGGCGCTTCAGGCCTTCTCGAAACAGCTTATTGGCATCAATAAGCAGTATCTCAACATTCTCCATTTCAAACCCCCGTCGAATACCTGGCGACTGAATAGCGCCGCCGAGTGCTAAGGATCATGCTGCGGATTGCAGTGTCTCCTTGGCGCTGACTTCTGAGCCTTTTTTATCCGATAGAGCGCCGACATCCCACCTTCTGTAGGAGGTACGCCCCGCGTTCATTTTCGGTAGGATGCAGCAGGGGTACGGCCTATGGTCTACCACGCCAGAAAAACTGCCCGCGATTTCGGGTTCGAATTGATTCCGAGGACTGTCACGACCGCTCAAATCAGGCTCGACCGCGTGATAGCGCTTGCACCCTTTGTACAGCCATGCAAAGTGACCCTATAGGCCCCGTCTGATGAGAGCCCGATGATCCGTCTTGCCGCCACTTTGATCTTGACGCTCGCGCTGGCCGCCCCGTTGGGGGCGTGCGCCAAGCGCGGCAAGCTGGAAACGCCGCCCGACAGCACGGCCAACCGTACCTACCCCGCACCGGCGCAGTAACCATGGACCATTTCAATTACGCAAAGGGCCAGCTCCACGCGGAAGGCGTGGCGCTGAGCGACATCGCCGCTTCCGTCGGCACGCCCTTCTACTGCTATTCGACGGCAACCCTGACCCGTCACTTTCACGTCTTCTCGGAAGCGGTCAGCGGCCTTGATGCGCTGGTGTGCTTTGCCGTCAAGGCCAACTCCAACGTCGCCGTGATTCGCACCCTGGCTCAACTGGGAGCCGGCGCTGATGTGGTGTCCGAGGGGGAATTGCGCCGCGCGCTGGCCGCCGGGGTGCCGTCCGAGCGCATCGTCTTCTCAGGCGTCGGCAAGACGGCGCGCGAACTGGCCTTTGCGCTCGACAAAAACATTCTTCAGATCAACGTCGAGTCCGAACCCGAGCTGATGCTGCTCAACCAGATCGCCGCCGAGCGCGGTCTGCGGGCGCGTATCGCCGTGCGGGTCAACCCGGATGTCGACGCCAACACCCACGCCAAGATCACCACCGGCCGCAAGGAAAACAAGTTCGGCATCGACTGGAGCGTCGCCCATCAGGTGCTGCGCCGCGCCGCCGCGCTGCCGGGCATCGACGTGCAGGGCATCGCCGTGCATATCGGCTCGCAACTCACCGACCTGACGCCGTTCCGCGAGGCGTTCCACCGGGTGCGCGATCTGGTGGCGATGCTGCGGGCCGACGGCATCGCTATCCGCCGCGTCGACCTGGGCGGCGGGCTGGGTGTGCCCTATGAACCCGATGCCGGCCTGCCGCCGCTGCCGATCGACTACGGCCGGGTGGTGCGCGAGGCATTCGGCGACCTTGATCTTCAACTGGTGCTTGAACCGGGCCGGCTGCTGGTGGCCAATGCCGGCGTGCTGGTCACCCGCATCATCCATCGCAAGGAAGGCGCCACCCGCAGCTTCGCCATCGTCGACGCCGCCATGAACGATCTGGTGCGCCCGGCCATGTACGAGGCCTATCACGACATCGTCCCGGTCACCGAGCCCACCGCCGGAGCCGCCCGCGCCCCCGTCGACGTGGTCGGACCGATCTGCGAATCGAGTGACGTGTTCGCCAAGCAGCGCCTGCTGCCGCCCCTGCACACCGGCGACCTGCTGGCCCTGCGCACCGCCGGCGCCTATGGCGCCACCATGTCGTCCATGTACAACTCCCGCCTGCTGGTGCCCGAGGTGCTGGTCAAAGGGGATGACTTTGCGGTGGTGCGGGCACGCCCCACATATGAGGACATGCTGGCGCTGGAGATCCTGCCCGACTGGATGTGATGGGGCGCCGCACCGGAGTAACGGACCGATATGCCCAGCAAGGATGAACCCGCCGTCCACCTGATGCGCCACCTGAACCGTCGGCTGTGGCTGGCGCGGCTGGCCTTGGCCTGGGAGTCCCTGTGGCCGGTGCTGTGGCCGGTGGTCGGTGTCGCCGGGCTGTTCCTGGCGATTGCTCTGTTCGACGTGCTGCCGCATCTGCCGGGGCCGTTGCATGCGCTGGTTCTGGCCGGTTTTGCCGGAGCGCTCGGATACGCCGGATGGCGTTGCATCAAGGGCTTCTCCTTCCCCGACGACGCCCGCGCCCGCCGTCGCATCGAGCGCGACAGCGGCCTTGAACACCGGCCGCTGGCGGTGCTCGGCGACAGGATCGCCGGCAATCCGCGCGATCCGGTCGCCCGCGCCCTGTGGCAGTTGCACCGGCGCCGCGTGCTGGCCGCCATCACCTCGCTGCGGGTCGCCCTGCCCTCGCCCGGCCTGCCGGCGCGCGACCCCTATGCCCTGCGCGCCGCGGTGCTGCTGCTGCTGGTGATCGCCTTCGCGGCCGGCCACACCGACGCGCCCGGCCGCCTCGCCCGCGCCCTGGTGCCGGAGATCGGCGGAGACGTCAGCGGCGGTAACCTGCTGGCCCAGCTATGGCTGACACCGCCGCCCTATACCGGCCTGCCCCCCGTGTTCCTCCAGTATCCCGACCCAGGGTCCGCCGGTCCGGCGCGGGCCATCGTCGTGCCGGCCGGCAGTTCCGTCATGGCCCTGCTGCAAGGCACCACCAGCACCGCACGCCTCAAACTGGGCAGCCACACCGCCGAGTTCAGCGCCATCGGCGACGGCAGCCAGAAGGCTGAGGATACCTTGGCGACCGGTGACAGCCTGACCGTCACCATCAGTGGCAGCAACTTCGCCTCCTGGCCGCTGCAAGTGGTCGCCGATGCGGTGCCGAGCGTCCGCTTTACCAAGCCGCC
>Ga0209515_10004404_pt1 | contig 19056 bp, 26 predicted proteins | sample Subgroupgradi54m_FD_187454 | JGI IMG/M metagenome (GOLD analysis project Ga0209515, IMG submission 187454) | Subsurface groundwater microbial communities from S. Glens Falls, New York, USA - GMW60B uncontaminated upgradient, 5.4 m (SPAdes)... ...
ATGCATCATCAATATTAATAACTTTAGAAGAAGAACTCTTTAAAACATTGTAATCTACAACAAAGACTCGTCCATTCCCTTCCTGTGCTACTAAACTATCAAATGCTTCCTGTGGAATCTCCCCTGCACCGTTTACTAATTTTTTTCCGTTTATGGCATCTCTTATATTTTTAGGATCACTATAAAAATTTGGAACATGAGCATAAATAACAATAGGAGTACCTACCTTTGTCTTTCCAGTTGCTCTAATACTTGGTGTTACAAACCAATCTTTCCATAATTCTGAACTTTGACTTCTTGCCAACGCAAGTTCAGGCATAAATAAAGATTGATAACCTTCGTTTGCTGCTTGTTCTAACAAATCAGCAACGCCAATGCTAGAATTTGAATAGACTGTTTTTACTGGTTCTTTAAAACCTTGAACATAAACTCCACTAGGAGCATTTCTTAATGCATTTTGTACAACTTGAATTGTTTGTTCTTCCATTTTTTTTCTTTAATTAACAAAGTCTATGCCTAACTGAGAAGATATATCTCTTTTTTTCTTTTCAGAGGAAGCATTACTTTTTCTTGAACCAAAAATTTGAGGACTACTTACTCCTGTAACAATTAATAAAGTTCTTACTGTGTTTTCTAAATCTTCGGAAATTTGTGCTCCCCAAATAACTCTTGCATCTTCATCTAAACGTTCTGTCACTGCTTCTACAATTTTTCTTGCTTCATCTAAGGTTAAATTTGGACCGCCAAGAATATTTATTAAGGCCCCATTTGCACCTGTAACATCAACATCAAGTAAAGGATTATGAATTGCTTTTTCTACAGATTCAATAGCTCTATTTTCACCATCAGATTCACCAACTCCAATCATTGCAACTCCACCTTTACTCATGACTGTTTTTATATCTGCAAAATCAAGATTTACTAAACCGGGCCTCGTCACCATTTCTGCAATTCCTTTTACTGAATTTGTAAGAATTTCATCTGCAACTTTAAAGGCAGTATGTAATGGTATTCCTGGACAAAGTTCCATAAGTTTATCGTTTGGAATAACAATTAAGGTATCTACGATTGCTTCCAAACGCTCTAGACCTGCAATTGCATTTCCATATCTTCGTTGACCTTCCATTGCAAAAGGCAACGTTACAATTGCGATTGTTAAGATTCCTAATTTTTTTGCTACTTCTGCAACAACTGGAGCTGAACCTGTACCTGTTCCTCCCCCTAAACCTGCTGTGATAAATACTAAATCTGAACCTTGAAGTGCATCTCTTATTTCTTTTTCACTTTCTTTTGCTGAATCTTCACCTACTTTTGGAATTGAACCTGCCCCTAGACCTCCAGTTAGCTCTCTTCCAATTAAAATTTTTACATTTGCATTTGTATAAAGAAGATCTTGTGCATCAGTATTAATTGCGATTGTTTCTGTACTTGAAATTCCTACTTCAGACATACGATTAATGGTGTTATTTCCTCCACCGCCACATCCTACCACTTTTATTTTTGCTTTTTGCCTATTTACTAATTGTTCAAGTTCTTCATCAATTGCAGTTACTTTTTTAGGAGTGTTTTTTAATCCTACTGTATCAATTCTTTGATTGACTTGTCTGAGTAAACTATCCATATTCTTGACTTAAAAAAACTAGTATTTAATCTTATCGGCAAAAAGTCACATATGTTCTAGTACCTAGCTTTAAACGCTAAAAAATAGGATCTAAATCAGCTTTAAGAAAACTCGATTTCTCTGTGTGAAATAACTTTTTTTGCTTTTTCTTTGAATTCTTTTTTTGCTTGCTCTGGAATTATTGCTTTTAATTTTATTTTTGCAATATTTTTTTCTAGAATTAAAGAATATTCTTCATTTCTTAGATCAAACATATTTTCTACTAAAGATTTTACTTTTTCTTCATCTTCTTGAATAATCCTGTTTATTGTAACTTCATAACTAATTTTTTTACTTGCTAAAGGATGATTAAAATCAATAGAAACTCTTCCAGCAGAAACTGATCTTATTATTCCTATGATTCCTGAAGCATTTATCTGCAACCCTGGAAAAGGATTAATATTTTGTTTTTTTAATACCTCTGCCGTTGTTACTTGAATTAATTTTGGATCAGTCTTTCCAAATGCTTGTTCTGGTTCTACATCAAGCGTATAGGTTTTTCCTACTTCTTTTTCTCTTAAAAAAGTATCAAGCGCTTTTAGTACTTGATTTTCTCCTAAACAAATAATTCTTGCACCATATTTTGCTTGTTTATTATATAATTTTTCTTTTTTTGCAAGAACTTCATTTGTTAAATCGAATATTTGGCCTGTGTTTTTTATTCTCCCTATATATTCAATTTCGATAAAATCTTTTTCTTTTGTGACTTGCATTAAATGAGGGTGTGAAGAAAACCTTTATAAAGGTTTCAATTTCTCTAAGTTTTAATGGGAGAAATAAGATTAACAGAAGCAGGAAATCTTAAACCAGGAAGTTATGTTATTTTTGATGGAATTGCATGTGCAGTTAGAGATGTCCAAACTTCAAAACCTGGAAAACATGGTTCTACAAAATGCAGAATTGAAGCTGTAGGACTTATTAATAATCAAAAAAAGATTCATTTATGTCCTTCTGGGGATAATGTTGAAGTTCCAATCATAGAAAAGAGAAACGCTCAAGTATTATCAGTTCATGATGAAATGTCAACTGTTATGGATAATGAAACATTTGAAACCTTTGACCTTAAAGTTCCAGAAGAAATGAAAGATAAAATGAAAGAAGGTTGTGTTGTTAATTATTGGATCATTATGGATCAAAAAGTAGTTATGCAGGTAAAATAGGAGTTTGTTAACGAACGATGGTAAAATTTCCAGAAGCACATAAAAGATTATTTAGTAATGTTTTTGTCTGTAGAAGATGCAAGACTAAGATCAAAGCAGATCCTGCAAAGATCAGAAAAGAAAAAGTTAGTTGTAGAAATTGTACTTCTAAAGCACTTAGACCTGTTAGGAAGAAGTGAATAATGAACTATGATCTAATTTTATTAGTTGTATTCTATCTTTTTTTATTAGTTATTTTTAAAGTTTATAGGAAAAAATTTGAAGTTCAATGGCATATCTTTGCTTTGTATAAAACTCAACTCGGTATTAATTTCATGGATAAACTTGCAAAAAAATATCCTAGGACTCTTTCTTTTCTTGGATATTGGAGTATTTTTCTTGGCTTTCTTGGAATGGTTGTAACATTTGTTTTTATTATTTATGCAACGTATCAATTTTTATTTGTACCTAGCGCAGAAGCAGCTTTAGCACCTTTACTTCCTGGAATTAGTGTTAGTGATAAATTACCTGTTCTTTCTTTTTGGCATTGGATCATTGCAATTTTATTTGTTGCCACTATTCATGAATTTGCACATGGTGTGTATGCTCGATTAAAGAACATCAAAATAAAATCTTCTGGGTTTGCATTTTTTGGACCACTCCTCGCTGCTTTTGTAGAACCGGATGAACAACAATTGAAGAAAAAAAGTTTGAAAACTCAGTTACTTGTTTTTTCAGCTGGACCTTTTTCTAATATTCTTCTTAGTATTGTTGCATTTTTAGTTTTAGCTTTTGTGTTTGCTCCTTTGACTCATACAATGATTGAAGTAGATGGTATTGTTCTTGCTGAGATCAATACGAGTTTCCCAATTAAAGACAGTGGATTACAATCTGGATTTATTTTAGAAGAAATTGATTCAGTAAAAATCAATGATACTTTTGTTTTAGGAAAGATCTTATTAATGAAACATCCAGGTGATGTCTTAGAAGTTAAAGCTAATGGAAGTAGATATAATGTAACTCTTGGAAGTCATGACACTAATAAAACAAGAGCAGTACTTGGTATTGCCTTTAGTAATTATCATACAACTTTAAAAAAAAATTTGAGTAATTTTTCTTGGTTACATTCTACGCTTTTATGGATCAATATGCTCTTATTTTGGATATTTAATATTAGCTTAGGTGTTGGATTATTTAATTTATTACCTTTGGGTCCTGTTGATGGGGGAAGAATGTTTTATGCTGTTGTTTTAAAGGTTGTTAAGGATGAACAAAAAGCAATGAAAATTCTTACTTTTTTTTCAGTCTTAATTCTTACGATGATTTTGATTAACATGTGGCCTTTTATTTTTAAATTATTAAAATTTATTGTTAGTCCTTTTATGTAAGCTCTTATGAAATAAAATGAACTGTAAATTTTATATAAAAAATTGTGAATTTGGAAAAGGAATTTTTGCGAGTTTTGATATTAAGGAAGGAGAAGAAATCCTTAGATTTAAAGGAAATTTAATTAATTTTCAAGAATCACTTACTAAAGGCGAAAGAAGTGGAGATCCACTACAGATAAACAAAGACGTTTACATCGATACAGAAAAACCTGGAGTCTATGTAAATCATTCTTGTGAACCTAATGCAGGTTTAAAAAATGACATTATTTTAGTTGCAATAAAAACCATTATTAAAGATGAACAAATCTTTTATGATTATTCTACAACAATGGATGAAGATTATTGGACTATGAAATGTGATTGTACTAGTAAAAATTGTAGAGGTATAATAATTGATTTTAAATATTTATCAGAAGATTTGAAAGAACATTATCTTCATTTGGGGATAGTTCAAAGTTTTATTCCTAAACAATATTTAACCATTAAAAATTTAAAAGATAATTAAGACTTTTTATTTAGTTTAACGTAATTCAGTTTTTTTCTTTATTATTAATCTCTTCTTGAAAGAATAATCAATATTAAATAAATTGAATTTTTATTTTTTAAAAAGAGCACATTTATTAAGTTGTTTTTATTTTTAGACTTATGGTTACCTATCGATCTCTCTTAGTTGGTCTTGCTTTACTTACTTCTTGCGAAAGTAATTTTCCTCCTGAAAAATCTCTTCCTGATAGTGGAACAATTGATTCTTCGGTTCTTGATTCAGGTCAAGAGGAAGTGTGTACTTCTGTTAAGAATGATCAAGAAATGTATAGGATCTGCATTATCAATGAAGGAGTACGTTTGCAAAATTATCGTTTATGTGGATTAATTCCAGATAGATGTACATCTTTGGGATGTACTTATAGTGTTGCTGCACTTATTGGAAAAAATACCATGGATCCTAATTTATGTCAGCTATTATTTAAAGATCAACAATAACTTCTTGATGAATGTACCTATAAAGCAACTGGTGGAACACTCATTCATGCAGTCATTTGTTTTGATTAATTTACAATCGTTACCTTTAAAAGAAAATTACTCTTTCTTATTTTATGATTGTTGATGTTCATGCGCATTTAAGTTTTCCACAATTTAGTAAAGATTTAGATGAAGTTCTTGAAAGGGCAAAAAAAGTAGGGGTGATAAGTATTTTATGTTCTGGAGTTGATCATGAAAGTAATGTTGCTGTCTTAGAACTAAGTAAAAAATATTCTTTGATTAAAGCTTCTTTAGGAATCTATCCCTTAGATGCTGTTGGTCTTGGACATTATGATGATGTTAAAAGAGAAATAAAAAAATTTGATGTTGATGCAGAAATTGAATTTATTAGAAAAAATAAAGATAAGATTATTGCAATTGGTGAAATTGGCCTGGATAAATCTCCAGAAGGAGATTGTAAACTTGAAGAACAGAAAGAAGTTTTTTGGAAATGTATAAAACTCGCTGAAGAAATAAAAAAACCCATTGTAGTTCATACGAGAAAAGCTGAAAAAGAATGTTTAGAAATTTTAGAACAGTCTAAATTTAAAAAAGTTGTTTTGCATTGTTTTACTGGAAATTTAAAACTTGTAAAAAAAGCAGAAGAACTGGGATTTTATTTTTCTATTCCTGCAATTGCTACTAGATTAAAACATTTTCAAGAAGTTATTGAAAAAATTTCTTTAAATAATATTCTTACAGAGACAGATGCTCCTTATTTGAGTCCTTATAAAAATGAAAGAAATGAATCAAGTTATATTACTGAAACAATAAAAATTATTTCACGAATAAAAAATGTTACTGAAGAGGAAGTTGAAAAAATAATTTTTGCAAATTATCAAAAAGTTTTTATGAAATCATCTTGAAATAGTAAAGTATATAAGTACGGCTCACGCAGATCATTTATAATGTTCCTGTCTTTGACTGGGAAAAAGAGGTGAAAAATGGCAGCAAAAAAGAAAGTAGTAGCAAAAAAGAAGAAGAGATAAATCTCTTCTTTATTTTTCTAATTTTATTATTGTTCCATCTTGGCCTGGATTTATGATTATTGTTTTCTTTATTTTATCTTGTTTTTTAAAATTTTCATGAAAATGTCCGCATAAGGTTAAGATTGGTTGCACTTCTTCAATAAATTTTCTTGTACTCTTACATCCTCGATGTCCAAAAGGCAACTCATCTAATTTAGTATTGTAAATTGGAGCATGTGTAATAAAAATTAATTTTTTATTTTTGTCAAATGATTTTTTGAATTTTTCTGCTATTCTTTCAAATTCTTCTTCTCTAAATGAAAACCCCCCTGTACCCCATCCAAAGAAGGTATAGTTATTTATTTCATAGACCCCTTTATGAATATTTATTAAATTTTTATTTTTTGAACAGATTTCTCTTATTTCTTCTGGTATCTCGTGATTTCCAGGAATAATTAATGTTGGAATAGCAATGTTATTTAGAAAATGGGCAACTTTTTCTAATCCTTGACCAAAAAGAGAAAGATCTCCACAACAAATCAATAGATCTGGTTTTTCTTTTAGTGCTTTCTCTTTTACTTTATTTAGTGCTGTTTTGTTTAGATGTGTATCTGTAAATGCTAAAATTTTCATATAATTTTTAATTTCGTAGGCTTAAAATACTTTTTTAATCCATGTATTCCAAAATAGTATGCTTTCCACTATCTCCTTCTTCTTCTTTAGCAAATACTTTTTTATTTTTCTCTAGAAGACTTATTTTTCTTTGAAATGTTCTATAACTTTTTCCTTCTTTTTTTTCATAAATTTTAAAAATTTCTGTTTTACTTTTTCCTGAATTCTCTTTTAGTAGATCAATGAGTGTTTCTTGAGTATCATCTAAATCTTCTATTACTAAAGAAGCTATTGCCTCTTTTGCGTGTTCTACTTTAATTTTTTTTGAGCTTTTATTTTCAGCATATTCTCCTGCTTGTTTGAGTAAAGATAATCCTGCCCTTATATCTTGTATCTCTAAAGTTTTTTTTATTATTACTTCAAATGCCTCTTTTTCTAGAACGTCTTTTACAAAAGCATATTCTATTCTTTGTTTTAATATTTCTTGAGTTTCGTGACTATTATACGGTTTAAATTCTAGAACATCAGGAAGTAATCTGGATCTTATTCTATTATCTAATCCAATGAGAAAACCAGTATCATTTGTTATTAAGATTAAACATTTTCTTTGTAATTCTTCTAATAAAGAATAAATAATATTTTGATCTTGAAGTTTATCTGCTTCGTCTAAAACAATTACTGCGGATTTTTCATTTATTAATTCTGCTGCTTCTTTTAAGAGTTCATCAACATTTTTATTATGGATCCATTTGTAATTAAGTTGAATACATATTTCAGAAACTATTTTAAAAGCAGTATCTTTTTTCCAACAATTAATGTAGAGACAAAAAATTTCATTATTAAAATCTTCTTTTAATTCATTCAGGACGTGTTTTAAACAAACAGTCTTTCCAATTCCAGGTTTTCCTAAGATGATAAGATTTTTTCCATTTCTTCTTTGAAGGAGAGGTTTAATACAAGTTGCAATATAATTTTGTTGATTTTCTCTAAACTTTACAATCTTTGGCTGATAATCGAAATCTAGAAACTCTGCATTTAAAAATAAAGATTCATCTGATCTTAATAAATTATTAAATATTTCTCCCATTTTCTTTTTAATTCTACTCTTTATACTTCTTTTATTCCATCTTTTGTTAATGCTATAAACCTTATTCCGAAACCTAATTGTAACACTGCAGACATAATAGCCATATGTTCTTTTCCTGTACCTGAAACAAGATTTATTGCTGCTTCAGTGCCTGTTAACTTTCCATTTAACTGCTGTTTTATTTCTTCTCTTAATTCTTCTAAACCTTTTAGATCATTTATTACAATCATCTCTGCTTGTTTTTCATTTGTAAAATTTTCTTTTCCAAATTGATTTGTAATTAAAAATATTTTTTCCCATTCTCCATCTGCAATTACTCTAGAAACGTGTCCCCAGGTTCCTTTTCCTGTACTTAAACTGGCAACTAAACAAGTCATAAACAAGAGAACGTTAGATTATTTATAAATATTTATGTTTGATTTAATTACTTGTTATTAACCTTAATTGTGGATATTCCTTATAATCTACTGGAACTCTTTTCTTTTTTGTATAATTATCAAACTTTGATCTCAAAAAATATCTGTCACTCACTGAAAAATCCCCACAGATAACAATATTTAATTTTGAAGGTTTTTCATTTAAAGAATCTAGAGCTTGCATTGCTTGATAAGTTAATTCTTCTAGATCTAATTTAACTAAACGCTGAACTTTTTTAGCAGAATCAAAATAAAGAGAAGGATTTGATTCTAGAGCATATTTATTTTTAGAAATAATGTCAGAACTGAACTCATAAAGCTTAAATCTGAATGTGTAAGGTTCCATAGTTTTAGAATTGGCATAAAAAGATAAAACTTATTCTGCTGGTTCTTCTTCTTCAGCTTCTTTTAAAATTTTTTTCTTTACTTTATCTTTAAGATCTAATTCTTTAAGTAATTCTTTGTAACGATTTCTTATTGTAACTTCTGTTACTCCTGCTACATCTGCTACTTCTCTTTGTGTTCTTTTTTCATTATTCATTAATGCTGCAACATATAATGAAGCAGCAGCTATTCCTGTTGGACCTCTTCCCGAAGTTAATTCTGCATCTCTTGCTTTATTAAGAATATCAACTGCCTTACTTTGCGTTTCAGCACTTAATTTTAATGCAGAAACAAATCTTGGTAAATAATCTACTGGATTACTTGGTAAAATTCTAATTCCTAATTCTCTTGTAATAAATCTATAGGTTCTTCCTACTTCTTTTTTATCTATTCCTGAAGCTTCACTTAATTCATCTAATGTTCTTGGTACTTCATGACGTCTACAAGAAGCATAGAGTGAACCAGCTACAACGCTTTCCATTGATCTACCCCTTACAAGACCTCTTTGTACTGCCATTGTATAAATTCTTGCTGCTTCTTCTTCAACTGATTTTGGTAATTTTAAATAGGAACTTACTCTCTTTAATTCTGCTAAAGCTAATTTTAAATTTCTTTCAATGGCAGTACTTATTCTGTGCTGCCATTTTCTTAATCTGAAAAATTTATTTTTTCCTTTTGCATTTAATTGATAAATATCTCCTTTTTGACCGATATCTGTTCCCAATCCCCTATCAAATTTAGTATAGGACATAGGAGCTCCTGTTCTTCTCCTTTTGGATGATTGTTCATCGCTAAATTCACGCCATTCTTGACCAAAATCAATCATCTTTTCTTCAATAACAAGACCGCAATCTCTACAAATTGCTTCTCCTTTATCTTTTTGTATAAGAAGATTTGCGCCTCCACATTCAGGGCATTTTTTGATGTATTCTGCAGGCATATTTTTTGTTCTTTTCCTCTAAATAATTTTACCCCTTCTTAATTTCATAAAAACCTTTATATATAAGTGCCCGCTTTCCTATATAAACCTTTTGTTTCTCACTTTTTTAGAAGATTTTTGCGTAAACCATATAAATAAGGCCTTATTCTTTAGTTTATGAAAAAATTATTTCTCTTTTTGAGTCTTCTTCTCTTAAGTTTACCCTTCGTTTATGCAATTCCTGGAGACCAGGAACTTCTTATTCCTCAAGGCCAAGATAGTTCTTTATCTCTTCCCATGTTTTCTCGAACAACTGTAAGGATTTTTGAAGGTACAACTTTAGAGTTTAATATTGTTAATGGACAAGGAAATGCTTTAATAAACAACAGAATTACTCTTCAAAAAATTAGTAAAACAAAGATTAAAGTTCTTCTTTCTGTTGATAGTGGAGAACCTCAAGAAAGAATTTTAGATTTAGGTAATGAGACTACGCTTTCGTATAATAATACGTATAGTAACTCTTTACCTTTTATGGTTTTAAGACCGATGGTAAGTCATGATTCAGAAGACCCTAAAGAAAGAAATATTGTTTTATTTTTTAATGTTCCTTTTTTAACTTCTCAAGAAGATCTTAAAAATGGAGCAAATACAGGATATTTAACTGTGAGTCCAGATCAAATTAAACCAACTCAAGTTACTAAACAAAAATTAAACCCCTTTTTATTTATTTCAGTTCTTTCTGTTCTTATTTTAGGTATAGGAATTTTTTTATTCTTTTCTTTGAAAAAAAATATGAAGAAAAAATAATTACATTTCTTCTAATGTTTTTATTCCAAGAAGAGTTAATCCATTTGCTAAGACTTGTTTTGTAGATTGAACTAAGATTATTCTTGCTTGCATTTGTTCTTTGTTTTCTGAAATAACAGGACAAGCATGATAAAACTCATTAAATGCCTGTGCGAGATCTAGGAGATAACGACAAAGAATATGTGGTTTATAATGCTCTGCTGATTCTTCTATCTTCTCTGGAAATTGCGAAAGAAGTTGGATGATTGTTCTTTCCTGCGGTTCTTTTAATAGTTGATATTTTATCTTTGAAGTTTTTTGATTTGCTTTTTTTAGAATTGAATTTGCTCTTGCATGAGTATATTGAAGATAAGGGCCTGTTTCTCCTTCGAATGAAAGAGATTCTTCAGGGTTAAAGATCATGTCTTTTACAAAATCTGTTTTTAACATAAAGAATTTTATTGCTGCAAGACCTATTGCTTCTGCTCTTTGATCTATTTCTTTTTCAGTAAGATCTTTGTATCTTTTTTTTATTTCTTCTTTTGCTAAATTTGTCATTTCATCCATAATGTCATCTGCATCAATTACCGTTCCTTCTCTAGATTTCATCCTTCCAGAAGGTAAATGTACCATCCCATAACTTAAATGAAATAATCCTTTAGCAAATTTTCTTTTTAATAATTCTAGAATTTTGAATAATTGTTGAAATGCAAGATTTTGTTCTGAAGCAACTACATAAATTAATTTATCATACTTAAACTCATTGTATCTTAATTCTGCAAGATAAAGATCTTGGGTGATATAAACACTTGTTCCATCTGCTCTTAATATAATTTTATCACTAAGATTTTGTTCTTTTAATGGTGCAACAATTGCTCCTTTTTCATCTTTGATAAAGATTCCTTTTTTTAATCCCTCTTGTGCAATTTCTTTTCCTTTTTCATAAAAATCAGATTCAAAATAATTTTTATCAAATTTTACTCCAAATCTTGTATATGTTTCTTCAAATCCTTCAATTACTAATTTATTCATCTTTTTCCAAAGTGCACGAACATGAGGATCTTTTTCTTCCCATTTCTTTAACATTTCTTGAGCTTCATTTTCTAATTCTGGATTTTCTTTTGCTTCTTTTGCAAAGATAACATAATAGTCTCCAACAAAGTGATCTCCTTTTTTCTTTGGCTTTTCATTTTTACCATATTTTTCATAGGCCAACATGGATTTACAAATATGAACGCCACGATCATTAATAATTTGAACTGCTTTTACCTCTTTTCCTGAAAATTTTAAGAGTTTAGTAACTGCATCTCCTAGAGCCATGTTTCTGATGTGTCCAAGATGCAAGGGTTTATTTGTATTTGGACTACAAAATTCAACAACAATTTTTTCTTTTTCTTTTCCAGAACCATATTTTGTTTTTTCTTTTTGTATTTTTGTTAAAATTTCTTCTGCGAAAAGAGATTTATTGACAAATGCGTTTATGTAAGGACCCACACTTTCAAATTTTTCAAATGAATTAGATTTTAATTTTTGAACAAGATCTTTTGCTATTTGCTGTGGTGCTTTTTTTAACTGTTTTGCTAACATAAAACAAGGAAAAGCTAGATCTCCTAAATTTTGATTTGGGGGAACTTCTAAAATATCTAGAATTTGAACTTCTGTTAATTTTGTTTCCTTGCTTAAAATTTTAGCAAATTCTTTTTTAAAATCCATAAAGAAACTAATAATCTGGAATTAATAAGTATTCCTAAATAAGAATTGCGTTTAATGTTCCTACTTGACCAGGTCTAGAAGTTACTCTTGCTTTTCCTAATTTTGTTTCTAAAATTGTTCCTTTTGTAATAATGTTTCTTCTTATGAAATGTCTATTTGCTGGACTTTCAATAACAGTTATAATTTCTGTCATTTTTGTTTTCTTTGTTTTTGGATCCGTAATATTCACTTTATTAATTGTTAATAGTGTGTGTTTTAAAGAACCACCTTTTTCTCTTTTTACTTTAGCCTTTCTTTCTCCAACTTTAGTTAATGTTGGAATAGCACCTACATTAGCCATTCTTTTCTTTTCAGAAGAACGATATCTTCCCCCAGTTGTCTTTCTTTTGGATCGTTTTTGATATACTACCATAAAAATTGGAATTTTATGCGCTTTAAATAATTTATGATTTTTCTGATAAAGGATTTATTTCTTTTACTTATACACGTGTTAGATCACAGGAAACTTTATATAGTCCCTTGAAGGCTTACAATTTATGGAATTAAGACCTTTTGATACTTTAAATGATGCTAAGGGTAAAGGAGTTATCCTTGATTTAAAGGGTGGAAAACAATTAACTGGAAAATTAAAATCTTTTGATCAACATGTTAATATGGTTCTTGAAAATTGTGAAGAAAAAGTTAATAATGAAGTCACAAGAAAATTAGGAACTGTTTTTATAAGAGGAGATACAATCATATTTATTTCTACAGCTTAAGGAGCGTTACATGACTAAGGGAACACCAGCTATGGGTAAGAAGGGTGGAAAAACCAAACTTGTCCAAAGATGCAGAAGATGCGGAAAAAGATCTTATCATGTTCGAAATAAAAAATGTGCATTTTGCGGTTATGGTGAAACTGCTAAATTAAGAGGATATAATTGGCAGACAAAAAAAAGAGGAAAGAGAAAACTTAGAAAATGAATGCTGTTTTAATGGAATTAAAAGGGGTCTTAACTTATTTACTTAATTCTAAGAATGTTGACTTAAGAAAAAAAGGATTAGAATTTGCGATGGAACTTTTAAGTGAACTTGAAATGGATTTTACGAAAGCAGAGAAAGCTTTGAAAGCTGAACTAAAAGGCGATAAAAAGACTGCTAGTAAAATTGTAGAAGATATTCTTAATGATATTGATAAAGAAGAATATAAAAAATAAATTCTTATCTTGAATTCTGAGATTTTTTATTTTTTTCTTAGAAAACTATTTTCTGAACTACTGCTTCTTTAGTAAGACTTTTAAATTAGGTTTGATTCTTCTCTTTTATTGCGGGGGTGCCGGAGCGGCCAAACATAAGCTTTTGTAAAAATCTTAAGCAATATGGGCTTGACGGGCTAGGCTTAGGACCTAGTGGCTTAGGTCTACGCAGGTTCGAATACAAACTTTTGCGAAAAGTTGGTATAAAAACGAAAGTCCTGTCCCCCGCACTACTTTTTATTCTGTATATTTAATGAAAATAATGAAAATTAATCCTTAACAAATAAGGATAAAAAGAATACCATAATGCAATAAAGTTTTACATCAACGAGTATCAAACCTTTGTTAAAAAAAAGTTACCTAAAGAGATTATACGTTTATGTCCAGAATTAACTGAACTATTAGACTTTCATTTTTAGAACATTATTTACAGTCACTTTCTTTATTCTGGATAATACATTTTTCGTAAATGATCTGAACCACATAAGGATCATGAATCTTTGAAGTTATTATTTCCTTACTTATTCTACTTGAATTATATTTTATTGTAAAAACATTGGTACTTGTTCTTTCTACATCAATTGTACCTTGTAGATTCTTTAAATCATATTCTATTGCTGGACCGCAGGAACCACAGTAAATCCCTTCTACTTTTAATTTTATTATTTTTATTCCTTTATTTTCAGGAGTGATGTTTATTTTTTGAAATTGTGAACTCTTTGTTTCATTCCCTTCTTCCACTTTAGTTACTTTTAATTTACTATAAACAATTCCTGCTATTGGAGCAACAACGAGATAATTTATTACTAAAAACGTTAATATCATGATAACAAGACTAACAAGTATTCCTTTGTAATTCTTTTTTATTGTTTTTAAATTACAAATACCTTCTTTTTTTTTAATGATATAAAGACTAATTAAACTCATTAAAAGAAGACTACTTACAATGCTTGCTGTGTGGAATTGATGCATAATCATCATCGCAATGCTTGTTCCACCACCAAGAAGAACTAGAATTACGGGGGCTATACAACATGTTAGTGCTGTTATTCCTGAGATTATGCCTGTTAAGAAATATCTTTTTTTCATTCCTTACAAAATTTTCCATCCAATAAAACTTACTGATAAACCAATAATAAATAAAATAAGTCCACTTGAGATATTCATATTATGATTTTCCATTTCCTGCATCGTCTCTTGATTTGTACTCATTGTTGAAACAATTTGGTTATGAGCTTGATGCGGTAAAAAAGAATAAACTAAGCCAGTTATTGCAAGAATCAATCCAACTACAATAACTATTTTTTTCATTGTTCTTTTTAGAGTATTAAAAGTACTTATAGTTTACCTCTTAAACAATGTTTCTTTTTTTCTTTTTTGAGGTAAATGAAGGATTTATTGACTTTTTTATTGTTTATATCGCTTTTTTTATGCTTTTATTTTTAATATTTTTTAAGTTCATCATCTCTTTTAGTTTTTATCATTATTCCTGATTGAATTGCTGTTGAAATAACTTTTCTGAAAGTATTATCTCTTATATACTCATTAGATAAAACTAAACCTCCAGAAAGATTTATTTCTGAAATGATTCTCATTGTATTTTCTGCAACAAATAAATATTTCCCTCTTTGAACATAGACTGAATAAAGATCTTTAGTTTCTTTTCTTATTCTTAGTTTAGAAGCAACTTTTATTCTCTCTCCTTCTGAGAACTTCATCTCTTCTTTTACATCTTGATCTAATTTTATAGGTTTAAAAGCATAGGAACTCTTAGCAGCTAAATTTCCAACAGTTCTTTCTGCTTCTGCTCTGCAAGCACCCTTACAGATTTCAACAAGATCGCAAGGCTCACAAAAATTAGGAATATATTTGTTATTTACCCAGGGAGTCATTCGTTCCCAGACTTTATCTAAACCTTCTGTAATAATATTCCCATAAGTTTGAGAAATCATAGAACAAGATTTTACTTCTCCTCTTGGATTTAGGTACATTGTATATCTTCCTGCATTACATCCTGCACTTTCAACTAAATATCTTAAATTTGGATGAGATTCCCAAACTAGACAATAAGGTAAGGGATTTGTTAAACTTATATGAAGTCCTGTTTCTTTTCTTACTTCATCTACATCTTTTAAGTAAGACAAGACTTCCTTGGAATCTAGTGCATGATCTAAATGTGTTTTTCCTCCTGAATGTGAAGGTATGGCTTGAGCAGTTGAAAATGATTCTATTCCCAAAGAACTTACAAATTTTCCAGTTTTAATAATGTGGTCTTTATTTTTTTTAGAAACAACCATATTAACACGAACATAAATTCCAGCATTTTTCATTAACTCTATACCTTTAATTGTTTTGACATGGGCTCCTTCTTTTCCAACAATTTCATCATGTTTTCTTGCATCATAGGATATTAAAGAAGTCATAACTTCAACTACTTCTAAATCTTTTAATTTTTTAGCATCTTCTTTAGTAACTAAGGTTAGATTTGAATTTATTTTTACTTCAATATTTGATCTTTTTAAAACTTCCAAAGAAGGATATATTCTTTCTCTTGCTGTAAATACTTCTCCTCCAGTTAAGGTTATAGAAAAAAGATTATGATCTGCTAGTTCTTTAGTAAGTTTAACAAATTGTTCTGAACTTACTTTTTCTTTTTTTACTACTTGTAACTTTGTATGTTCTAAAGTTTCATCTTGTTTAAACCTTTCTTCATTGAAACAATGAGTGCATCCAAGATTACACACTTCAGTTACTTCTATTTGAGCTGATAAAGGTGCTTTTAATCTCAAATTTTTCATTTTAACTGTGATGATAACGTTCTCCTATTGAAGAGATAATCAATTGTTTTGGTGTAAGGACTACTAATTTTCCAGAAAAAATATCTGCAGCATATCTAAATTTATCAGCAATATTGCTAAAAATTTGTGCTTGAACTTTATTTAAAGAAGCAGAGACTATTTCTGCTCTTCCTTGTAATTCGTGATATGTTCCTACAATAGCTCTTTTTTCTTGCTGAAGTTCTTTTTTTAAATTTATTCTTTGATCTGTTCCTTTTTGAGAGTTTTTTATTAAATCTGTAAGAGACCTATATGAACTTAATCTTGCAATTAATTTTTCTTGTGTTATTTTTTCAAGTAAGGAATCATACCATTGTATCTCTAAAATTTCTTTAGGAGGGAAAATTGGTTCTTCTTTTAATGTTTGTATAAGGGTTTTCACTCTTTTTCTTAATTGATATCTCCTTGGGATGTTTGCAGCTAAATAAAGACCTCCTACTCCTCCAACACTTGCAGATCCAGTAATTAATACTCCTGTTAGAGCAGTACGACAAAGAGGACAGGGTGCTAGAAGCATTCCGGTAATATATCCTCCTAATCCCCTATTGCAGGTCCTGCTCCTGCTATACTTGATTGATATACACTTTTTTGTGCTTTTTCTTCAAGTGTTTGTTTAATTTCCCCTAATTTCTGAGAATAATTTTCTGATGCGTAAAATTTTCCAATGTTCTGTTCTATTGGAACCAGAGTATACCCTACTGTTGGAACTTCAACTAACAGTGAACCATTGAATTTTTTCTTCATAATTAAGTTCTTTTTCTTTAGAATACTTATATCTTATCTGCTAAACGATCCGCTTTTCTTTTCTCTTTAGAGTAAAAGAAGAGAAAATTAACCTCTTTATTGTTTATATCGTTTAATTTATTCCCTATTAATACTCATCTCATTTTCCCAGACTTATAATCATTGGTCTTGTTTTTGGTAATCTTTTTATTGTTAAGCAACTACCTTATTTAGAATAAAAGAGCTTTTAAAAACATTTTATAGCAAACCACAAAAGTCTTTAGGTTATGTTGTGGTTTACTGTTAGTCGACAACAAACATTCTAAGAATTGGATTACTTTGTTGGTCGACTATATTAAGAAAATACGTTTGTTATTTCATCTAACAAAAAGGCTTAAATATTACTTTAAAGTTATATAATCTAACATGATAACAAAGAAACAAATAATGATCTTTAAGGTTTCTGCAGACTCATTATATGAAACTAAAGATTATACTTCTTCAACAATATTGTATTTTAAAACATTATTTGCAATCCAAGATTTTTTGTTAATAGAAAAAACAGGAGAATCACCAAAAGATCATACTGAAAGATTTAAAAAACTTAAAATTTCTTTTCCTGATTTATTTGTTGAATTGGATAAGGAGTTTACAACATATAGAGATACCTATTCTAAAATACTTGACAGAAAAACTTGTTTAAGAATAAAGAGGTTAGTAGAAAATGATATTGAAAAATACAGAATTAAAGAATAAAATTAAAAATTTATTAGAAAATGATAAGAATTTAGTAGATATAATTATTTTTGGATCTTTTGTAAGAGGTAAACAGCAACCAAACGATATAGATATTTTGATCCTCTTTAAATCAAAAGTTGATAAAAATGTAGAATACAGCATAAGAAAAGAACTTGATAAATATTATAATAATATAAATGTACTATCCAAAACTGAAAAGACTCTCTTGGATGCAGGGTTTGATGCTCGTGAAAGTATCCTCTTTGAAGGTGAAAGTATTTTAACTGGGAAAAATATTGCTGAGAATTATGGATTTTCAAGATTTGCAGGTTTTAAATATTCTTTTAAAGGATGGACTAATCTACAGAAAACAAAATTTTATTATGCACTTAATGGTAGGGAAAAAAATAGAGGTATAACTAAAGAACTTGACGCAATAAAATTATCAGATTCTTTCATCATTGTTCCAATACATAATATGGAATTATTTAAGAATTTTTTAGATCATTGGAAGATAACCTATCTTTATATTCCCCTCATTATACCTTTACGTCTTGGGAGAAAAAGTATTCTAGAAAGTATTTAGTTACTTTATTTAAGAGAGACTATAACTCATTTAATACTCCCTGACTTTTATTTAGAACTTAAATTTCATCATCTCTTTAAATTCTACAATATTTTTTAATATTCCAGGCAGGATCCCTTTGAACATCAAATTTTTATAAATAAATATCCCGCACCATTTTCCTAAACTTATGATCATTGGTCTTGCTTGAACTTTATATTCTTCAAGACTCTCTTTATTTTCAATTGCGTTTATATTTTTAACAATTATTTTTGCATGATGTTCTGCATTTTGAGCAGTTTTCTCTTCTTGAATATTAACTATATCTCCTCCTGCAAAGATGTTTTTGGAGTTTTCAGCTTGAAGATACGAATTTACTCTTATTTGATTTCTTTCATTTAAACTTTCTTTAAAGTTATTTTTTAAAAGTTGGAAATTAGGTTTTATTCCTGTACAGAGAAAGACAATGTCTGCTTTTATTTTCGTTCCTTTATCTGTTATATACTCTTTTTTTACTTTCTTAATAAACTTTTCATTGAAGAGAATTTTTACTCCTCTTTCTTTTAAGAATTTTTCAGTATATGTACTTGCAGAAATTTTGTTTCTTTCAATTAATCTGTCTTTACTATGAATGATTGTGATATTTTTATTTTTATAATGACATATTATTTCTGCAGCTAATTCAACTCCTACTAATCCTCCCCCTATAATTAACACAGTTTTTGCTTTTTCTAGATCTTCATGACTGTGTCTTAAATGAGAAGCTCTTGTTGCTATTACGATATCTTCTTCTTTTATAGGTAAACCATAACTTGATCCTGAACCAATAACAAGATAGTCAAATGTTATTCTTTTATTATTAATGA
>Ga0209515_10004407_pt1 | contig 19037 bp, 16 predicted proteins | sample Subgroupgradi54m_FD_187454 | JGI IMG/M metagenome (GOLD analysis project Ga0209515, IMG submission 187454) | Subsurface groundwater microbial communities from S. Glens Falls, New York, USA - GMW60B uncontaminated upgradient, 5.4 m (SPAdes)... ...
GAATGCGGGCCATGATTACTGAGTCTCGTAAATTACAGTGACATGGACTGGTGCCATCGACACCCCGGACCGGTCCCGGCAACACGGAGAGCCGGTCCAGAGTAACCTATTAGGTTACTCTGGTCGGAGCGTTGTAGGTCGAGCTTTACGCCCGACGCGCCGGGAAAACAGTCGGGGATAAACCCCGACCTACAGTTGAATCGTGTCATCATATTATGCGAGATCCAGTAGCTGCCGCCGGGGGGCGACCGCGGCGGGGCGGAAGAGTCAGGCGGGGCTGCGCGAATCGAGATCGCGCGCAATCTCATTTCGGCATATCCGGCGGCCCGCGGGCGGTGACCCCAAAAGGCGGAGATGGCGGTCATGTTCGGAGACCGAAATAGCGCGCAAGGATCCGGCGGCGGAGCGCCAGCGAGCCAAATCGCGCGAGCAGAGGGCTGAATGCCGCCTGGAAAAAACGGCCGGTGCGCACCGTGTCGCTGCGGCGGCGCAGCAGCGCGCCGCGCAGGCCCCGCGCAGCGTGGGCCGGGACGGGACCGGAGGCCATGAGCCGGGCAAACGCGGCCCAGACGCGCTGCTGTCGCGCGTCCGTGACCAATGCCGGGCGCTGAACCGAGCCTTCGAAATCCGTGCGGTAGTCGCCGGGGCGGAAATCGATGATGATGACTCCCGTGCCCTGGGTTTCAAACATCAGGCTTTCATTCAGCGCCGAAAGGCCGGATTTCACCACGTTGTAACCGCTTTGAAAGGGCATGGGGAATTCGGCGGCCAGCGATGAAACGTTCACCAGCGCCCCGCGCCGGCGGGCGAGCATGCCGCGGAGGGCGGCGTGACTGAGCCGCGCGGTGGTGACGAGCATCATTTCGATCTGCCGCTGCCAAACCAGGAACTCCGTTGTCGTGAAACCGCCAAACACCCCGTAGCCGGCATTGTTGATCACGATATCGAAGCCGCCGGCGGCGCGCTCCGCCTCGAGAAAGGTCTGTTCCGCGCCAGCTCCGTCGGCCAGTTCGAGGGCGACGGGATGAAATCCATCGGCAATCCGCAGCCGGGCGGCATCGCGCGCGGTGCCCCAGACCTTGACGCCGTCGGCCAGCAGCATGTCGGCGAAGGCGCGTCCGAGCCCGGTGCTGGCGCCGGTGACAAAGGCCGTGCGATAGCGGGTGGAGAGGGCGGAAGCGCTCATGTGTCAGGCCGGCATCAGCTGGCGCTGCGGAACACGAGACAAACGTTGGCACCACCGAAGCCGCAACTGTTGCTGAGCACGACGTTGGGACGATGCGGCAGGGTTGCGCGGATGATGTTCAGTCCTTCGCAAGCGGGATCGATTTTCGTGATATGGGCGGAGCCCGGCATGAAGCCTTCCTTGATCGCCAGCGCGCAGAACCCGGCTTCCATCGCGCCGGCAAGGGAAAGGCCGTGGCCGGTGAGCGCCTTGGTGCTGCTGATCGCCGGGCGCGTGGGGGAGTTTTGGAAGATGTTCCGCAACGCCTTGGCCTCCGAGATGTCGCCGATGGGCGTGGAGGTGGCGTGGGCATTCACGTAGTCCACCGCCTCCGACGTGAGGTCCGAATACTTCAAGGCGTTCTCGATCGCGAGGATCAGGCCGGCTCCATCCGGATGGGAGATGGCGACATTGTGGCCGTCGGATCCCTGGCCCCAGCCCGCGACCTCGCAGTATACCTTCGGATTCCGGCGGGCGACCTCCTCCTCGCTCTCCAGCACCAACACGGTGGCTCCGCCGGTGCCGACAAATCCGTCGCGCGCGACATCAAATGGCCGCGAGGCCACCGACGGATCCGCCTGCAGCGACAAGGCGCGCATGCCGGCGAAAGGCAGGATGCTCTCGACGTTGCCGTCCTCGGCGCCGATGACGAACATCCGCTTCTGGCGACCCAGGGTGATCTCATCGTAGGCGTAGCCCAGGGCGTGGGCGGACGAGGCGCATGCCGACGAAAATCCGGTCGAGGCCCCCTTGATCTTGAATTGGGAGACGAGGTTGAAGTTCACCGTGCCGGCGATGGAGGCGACAATGCCCAGCGGCTGGCAGCGCATGACCCCGTGCTTGCGCATGCGTTCGAGGTAATATCCCAGCAGGAATGGCGAACCGCCCGAGGCGGCGAAGAGCCCGGTCCGGGGGTTGGACCAATCCGATTCGGACAGCTTGGCGTCCTCCACCGCCTGCTGCATGGCGCAATACGCGTAGACGCCATGTGGCGCCATGCCGCGCAAGGTTTCGCGACGGATCCTGTAGCGCGCCGGAAAAATCCAATCCTCGGCGTCGACCGTGTCGGTCTGGAAATCGCGAATGGGCGCAGCCACCTTGACGGGGACGTCGGCTTTCTGAAAGGGCGGATACTGGATCATGCCATGCCGCAACTCCCGCAAACTTTCGGAAACCGTGATGACGTCATTGCCGATGCTCGTGATGAAACCGACACCCGTGATGTAAACTTTCCGCATGAGAAGTGGGGCTGCGGCGACTCAGGGAGCCGCGGCCGAATTGGCGCGTATCAAAACGCTTTTCCGCGGGTGGTCAACCATCGCACCACCGTGGGCGGCTGGTGCCCGCTCACGCGTTGACCGCGGCCTGGGACGGGAGAGGAGCCGGCGCCGCAACCGGCTGGGATTGCGGGACGGGAAGGGTGACCTCTTCGGCAAAGCCGAAGGTGAGAGTGATTTCCTCGGCAATCGCCGCCTTTTCCTGGCCGACGCGGATCTGGCCCTCGAAGGTGGCGAGGGGCGATTTCAGCCGCTTGGGCTTGATCGAAAGGCTGAGCACATCGCCCGGTTTGCAAACGCGGTGGCAGCGCACCCCCTCGCAGGACGTGAAGAATATCGTGCGATGATCGACCACCTTCCCGGCCTCCCCGACCTGGCCTTCCAGGAGGAAAAGAACCGCCAGCTGCCCGAGAGCCTCGAGCATGATGGAAGCCGGCAGCACGGGGTTGTCCTTGAAATGGCCCTGAAGGAAAAATTCCTGCCCACTGATCTTGTATTTGGCGTTGGCGCCATGGGCATTCACCGAGGCTTCGCCGAGGAAAAGGAACGGCGGCTGGATCGGCATGATCGAAATGATCTGCTCGATCGGCATGAACTTGGTGGGCTTGGGCAGCGGCAGGCCGCTGACCTTGCATTCGATGAAAGTTTTGACGTCTCCCACGGTGCGCAAATGGCGGAGTTCCTCGTTGTTAATGGTCATCTGCAGCACGTCTTCCACCAAGATGACGATTTCCATCATCGTCAGGGAATCGATGCCCAGATCCTCAATGATGCGCAGGTCGTCATCAGTATCCTTAAGTTTCGCCCGGAGGTCCGGTTCGACATAGCGCTCGATGATGCCCAATACGATGGCCGGCAGATGCTCGGTATTGCCGGTTTTTCGGAATTGCGCTGCCGCCTCATAAGTCGCTGCGGAACAACGCTTCAATGCTTCGCGCAAATTTGCATCATCCTCGGACGTGAACTGTTTGAGCGAAATGCCCGAAGAATTGTTTACTGCCTGTGCCATTGGTAATTTAGTAATTTAAGGCTGGGGGGTATGTAAACCCCAAAAACCTTGGCTCGTCTGACACCAAAGTTCGATTTTTGATTCACTTGGTTTTAGTCTGTTGACTTGCCGGTGCTTGCGGGCCGACATGCGCGTGCCAGTATTGAATCAGCTCAGCCAGCCGCGACATTACACCCCTTTCACGGCAGATGCAGTCATCCTTTACCAGCCAAACGCAGCAGGTGGCCCACCATTTGGTTCTGGTTACACACGAATTCTACCCCCACCGGGGCGGTATCGCGGTTTATGCGGCGGAAATGGCCCGGGCCTCCCAAGAGCTGGGCTACACGGTCGAAGTCTGGGCCCCCGCCCTGCCCCCTGAAACGACTGAACCCCCCTGGCCGTTCCGCGTGCGGCGCCTGCCGCTCGCCGGTGACCACAGCCTGTTGAGCCAGTGGCGCATGGCCAATGAACTCATGGCCCAAAGCGACCGCCTCAGCTCAGCGACCCTCTACATTCCCGAGCCCGGTCCCTTGCTGGCCATGCTGTTGCTGCAATATTTCGATACCTTGCAGCCAGCGCAGTTCATGCTGACTTTTCATGGCTCGGAAATTCAACGGCTCGCCTCCCGCCGCCTGTTGCGCTGGAGCACGACCCATCTGCTCCGCAAGGCCACTCGCATCAGCGTCGTCAGCGCCTACGCGCGGAACCTGCTCCGCCACCACTTTCCCGAAGCCGGTGAGAAGGTCGTCATCACCTCCGGCACCCTGCGCACCGACCTGGTCCCCCGCCCGGCGCCGGTCGAAAAACCACCCGGCGACAAGACCATCGTGCTCACCGTCGCCCGGCTGAACCCGCGCAAGGGGCAACTCAAGGTCATCGAAGCGCTCAAGGCCCTGCCGCCGGACCAGCGCGCCAGGCTCGAATACTGGCTCGTCGGCTCCCACAGCAAGGAAAACTATCACACGGTCCTGGCCGCCGCCGCCGCCACGGCCGATTTTCCCGTCAAGTTTCTCGGCGACATCCCGGACGAACAGCTCGGCAGCATCTATGCGCAGGCCGATATCTTCGCGATGACGAGCATGCCGCACAAGCATAGCGTCGAAGGCTTCGGCCTCGTCTACCTCGAGGCGGGCGCGCACAGCCTGCCCGTCGTCGCCCACAACATCGGCGGCGTGCCCGAAGCGGTCGCCCACGAGGAAACCGGCCTGCTGGTGACGCCGGGAAACCGGACCGCCCTCACCCTCGCGTTTTCCCGCCTGATTACCGATCCCGCGCTCTGCCGCCGCCTCGGTGCGGCCGGCCGTGAGCGCGCCGGCCGCCACACCTGGCGCGAGTCGGCCCAAGCGTTGTTTGGACAACCGCCCCGATGCTAGCATACTGTGGCCATGATTGAGTCGCGCACACAGATTACCGTCCGCTACGCCGAGACCGACATGATGGGAATCGTTTATCATGGCAACTACCTGCCGTGGTTCGAAGTCGGCCGCACCACCCTCCTGAAGGAATGCGGCATCGTTTACCGCGAACTGGAGGCCCAGGGATTCCGGCTGCCGGTCATCGAGCTTGGCACGAAGTTCTTCAAACCCGCGCTCTACGATGACACCGTCACCGTCATCACGCGGCTCAAGGAACGCCCCTTGCTCCGGATCCGGCTCGATTACGAGGTCCGGCGCGGCGATGAACTCCTTGTCACCGGATTCACGATCCACACCTTCATCAACAAGTCCGGCGAACCCGTGCGGCCGCCCGCGGCCTACACCGAGAAGATGAGGGAGCTGTTTAAGACAAACCTGGAGCGGTAGCGGCGGTCCTGCGACCGCCGGACGGCGCTCAGGGAACGCCGCCACCGCCATACTCGGCCAGGACGGCAACATCGGTTTCCCGCGCGCGCGTTTCCTGCAGGGTTTTGCTCGCCGCCGGTTCCCCGGCAATTCGCCGCACCGCCCACACCGCGTGGGCCCGGACCACCGGCGATTCGTGAGCCGCCAGCCGGTGCAACGCCGGCAGCAATTCGGCCCCGCCGGTGTTGCCCGCCACCACGCACCCATTGCGCAGCAGCCCGGTGAGCTTGAGCCGCTTGATGGCCGTGCCCTTGAAAATCTCCGCGAACCGCGCCGGCGTCAGCGCCAGGATCTCCGGCAACTCCAGTATCGCGATGTCGTCGCGCGCGCTGAGCAACATCCGCCGGCCCTCCCGCGCAAAGCGGTTCCACGGGCAAACCTCGAGGCACACATCACAGCCGTAAATCCGCCCGCCGATCCCCGCACGCAGCTCGCGCGGGATGATGCCCTTGTTCTCAATGGTGTGATACGAGATGCAGCGCCGCGCGTCGACCACGCCCGGCTGCGGAAAGGCGTTTGTCGGGCAGGCGTCGAGGCAGCGCGTGCATTTGCCACAAAGCAAGCCCACGGGTTCGCCGCCATCCGCCGCCAGCGGCTTTCGGCGCAGCGGTTCGTCGGGGGTGATTTCCACGCGGGTGACGATCGAGGCCAGAAACAGCCAGTTGCCGTGGGCCTTCGAGATCAACATTGCGTTCTTGCCCAGAAAACCCAGCCCGCTGCGCGCCGCCCAGCCGCGTTCCAGCACCGGCCCGGTGTCCACATAATAGCGGTAATCCGAGCCGGCAACGCCGGCCATTTCCTCCAGGACCCGGCCCGCCGCCGCCAGGGCCGGCTTCATCGTGTCGTGATAATCCGCATGCAGTGCGTAACGCGCCCAACGGGGTGTGCCCGCGCGTCCCGACTGTGCGTCACCGCCGCGATAGTTCACCCCGAGCAGAATGACCGAGCGCGCACCCGGCAGCACCAGCCCGGCATCCATCCGTTTGTCCGCGCTGCGCTCGATCCAGTGCATGTCGGCCTGCCGGCCGGCGTCGAGCCAGTCACGCAGGCGGGAGGTTTTTCCCCCGTCCGTGGCCGCAAATCGCACCTCGTCAAACCCCAGGGCCCGCAACCGCCGCCGGAGATCCTCCCGGCGCCCACCCCCCATCGCCGACCCTGCCTGGGCGGTCATTTTTTGAAATGCGCCGCCTCGTGCCGGTAGACCCGCAGCACGTGCGCCGCGATCTCGCGCATGGGCCGCTTGTCCGTCAACACCATGGTGCCGGTGCGCCGGTAGATCTCCTCGCGTTGCGCAAAGAGCTCACGCACCCGTTGCTCGCGATTCTCCACTTCGAACAGCGGCCGGTGCGTCGCGTGCATGGTGCGCTGCAGCACGGACTCGATGGGCGCGTGCATGCAAATGACGATGCCCCGCCGGCGCAGCAGTTCCAGCATGCCCGGCGGCACGACCAGCCCGCCGCCGCAGGCCACGAGGCAACCGTGGTCCGGATGGCCCCGCTCGATGAATTCGCGCTCCATTTCGCGAAACCTGGCCTCGCCCTCCTCGGCGAAAATCCGCGCGATCGGCTTGCCCTGCACGCGCTCTATCTCGTGGTCGCTGTCCAGGAATTGAAACCCGAGCGGCTTGACCAGCAGGCGTCCCACGGTGCTTTTGCCCGTGCCCATGAAACCCACGAGGTAGAGGTTGATGTCTGGCGGTGCCATTTTTGGTCGGAGCCAACGAACACGGCGAAAGTCACGGGCGCAAGAGTGTGTTGCGCCGCCGTCCCTTCCTATGGACAGGACGAATGAACGCAGCGGGCCGGGAAGCTCCTGGGCCACGCGACCGGAAACCGTCGGGCAATTCGCCGCCGAATTGCGCGAAGCGCTGGGCTGAGGCCGCAAAAAAAGCGCCCCCGAAAACGAAGGCGCCTGCTGGAAACGGGAACGCTTACTTGGCGGCGGGAGCCGCGGCCTCTTTCGGCGCATCCTTGGCCGAGACGACCTCGACATCGAAGACGAGCGTCGCGCCCGGGGGCATGCCGGAACGGGGATCCGGATTGTCGCCGTAGGCGAGCGCGCCCGGGATGTGGAGCTTGATCTTGCCGCCGGGCCCGACTTTCTGCAGGCCCTCGATCATGCCGGGAATGAGGCCACCTTCCTGCAGCAACATCTCGGCCGGTTCGCCGCGCTGGACCGAGCTGTCGAACACCTGCCCGTTCACGAATGCGCCCGTGTAATGAAATTTCACCAGCTGGCCGAGCTTGGGCGCCGTGCCCGTGCCGGCCTTGACGATCTCGTAGCGCAAGCCGCTGGGTAATTCGACGACGTTTTTGTTTTCCTTCAATTTGGTGAAATGGGCCGAGCTCTCCGCCTGTTGCTGGGACCGCAACTTGGCCATGAACGCCTCGTTCTTTTTGCCGAGAAAGGCCTCCAGCTCGGGTCCGATTTCCTTGGCGTCGAAGCTCGGCGTGCCGCCGGCGGCCACGCCGATCATGCCGCGCGCCATCGCCTCGATCTGCTCTTGGGTGAACTCCAGCTGGCGCAAACCCATTTGTGCTCCCATATACCAGCCATAAGCCTCGGCGATTTGCGCCTCGGTGAATTTCGCCTTCGGCGCGGCCGGAGCCGCGGCGGCGGGAGCAGCAGTGGGCGTCACGCCGGGAACGGTGAACTTGACCGCATCCTGCGCGGAGGCGGCGACGAGCAGGCCCACGCAAAAAAGGCCGGCAGTGAATTTGGATGTGAATTTCATTTCGAGGAGGTAGCCCGGTTAAGAAACGGCCCGGACGGTTTTGTGCCGTAAAACTGCCGGAACTTGCCGCCCGCCCGGCAAAAATCAATCCCATTGCCAGTAAAAAGCTGCCACTGCCCCCCCAAAGCCGGGGCTTGTCAGGCCCCGCCAGCTCCCCAAAGCTAGCCAATCCCATGAACGAAAACCAATTCTGGCACAGCACCGACGGCCAGATTTTGACGATAAAGAACAATGGCGATGCCAACGTCACCCTGACCCTGGCGTTCTGGCCGCGCAACCCGGCGGAGATGGAATTCCTCAAGAACCACCTCGCCGACCTGCATTTCACCGAACGGAGTTCCCTCGCCCGCATCGGCATTGAGATGCATCTCCAGGGAACCCCCGTGGTCGAGGGGCACCGGCTCCTGCTCACGGCCGACGCCTTCATCTTCGACTCCAACTTCCCGAACGCACCCTATTGGAAGAAACTCCTCCGCCCGGGCGTGCCCGTCGGGCGCCTTTTTTATGCACCGGCCGCCGCGAAACTCTCCACGGCCGAGATCTGGGACGCGATCAAGGCCAACGATCTCAAGCTGCCCAACACCATCAGCATCGACTCCCGGGGGCGCGTCTTCCTGACGCCGCACCAGGTCAGCTACACCCTTTCGACCAAGCTCCAGCGCCTCAACTACGAGAACATCGTCAGCGGCCACGCCAGCCGTTCCCTGCTCGATAAGGTCCAGATCCGCCATGACGCGTCCCCGCTCACCATCCCCCCGCGCTCCGGCATCCTGACGAGCTGTTCCATGTATCTCAAGGAGCACTATGTCGTGCTCAATCAGGGCGAGGGCAACTTCGGGCTCCACACCAGCGCCGTCCTCCTCGATCCGATCAAGACTTTCGGCACGAATGTCATGCTGGAGATCTACAATACCGGCGACCAGCCCGTCGTGAACCCCATGGTTTCGGTGGATGTCTTCCGCGCGCCCCCCTCGAGCGATCCCGAGTTCAAGACCCTGACAAAGAAGCGCCAGCGCCTCCTCTCCACCGCCGGCACGCTCTACCAGTGCCTCGATCACAACCCGCCGCTCGATACGCCGGCGGCCAGCCCCAAAACTAAAATCTCCGTCCGCGGCCAGAGCGGCACGATGGAGAACCGCAGCGTGGTCGTCCGCGCCAGCGACGATTTCAGGAAATTGCTCGACCGCGAGAACTGCCCGGTGGGCAGCCACACCATGATTCAGGCGCTCGACAACGCCCCGCCCGATGCCGACACGCTCATCATGGATTTTTTTCCCGATCTCCTCGAGCACATCGAGCTTCTCACCCGCATCGGCGACGTGAAACTCAAGCGCATCATCTTCCGCAAGGCTTCGCGCACGCACGGCTATTTCCTCTCCAGCAACGCGCACGCCCGCCTCGACACCTACCATGCCATCGGCGTGCAGGCCTACTGGTATGACGAGCTCACCGAGGAAATCTACCTGCACGTCTACAAGAAGGAACACGGCTTCTTCGTCCGCGAGGAGATGGCGCGCAAATTCCAGGAGACCACCATCCTCGCCTTCTACGGCTCGGCCTTCAGCATCGAGCAGGCCGACACCGACCGGATCACCCGCCTCGTCGAGCAGCTGACCGGCTTCATCGGTCCCAACGTCGGCGTGCTCACCGGCGGCGGCGGCGGCGTCATGCGCCTCGCCACCGACCAGGCCCGGCACAAGGGCGCGCTGACCGGCGCCTGCTTCCTGGAACTCGAGGCCCAGCCGCCCGAACTCGGGGTCGATTTCTTCAACACCTTCCAGGAAAGCTCCCGCCACTTCCGCCAGAAATGGTTCGAGGCGGCGGATTTCTGCATCTTCAATGTCGGCGGCGTCGGCACGCTCGAGGAAATCGGCATCGAGATGTGCAACCTCAAGCTCGGCATCCGCCCGCGTGTTCCCTATGTGTTCTTCAATTCCGCCTTCTGGAGCGACCTGCGCCGCCAGGTCGAAACGATGATCAAGACCAAGCGCGCCCCGGCCTGGATCTCCGACTACATCCTCTTCACCGACGACCCCGACGAGGTCGTCCGCTTCTACCGCAAGGCCCTGCAAGTGCTGTAACGGACGCGAATCGCGGCTTGGCTTCGACAAAACCAAACGCAAAGTAACGCCCGATGAAACACGCGACAGAAATCCGCATCCAAGGATTCAAATCCTTTCGGAACGCATCAGTTTCGTTGCAAGATGGAGTCAATTTGCTGCTCGGTGCAAACGGCGCTGGAAAATCCAACTTCATCAGCTTTTTCCGCTTTCTGAACCGATTGATCGAGCAGGAACTTTACCTATACACCGGCCTGAGTGGCGGGGCCAGCGTGTTGCTGCACAAAGGCCCCCCTGCCAACAGCGAGCTGTCCGCCAAACTGCACGTCGGCAACAACGACTACGATTTTACTCTGACGCGAACCGAGCAGGAGGACCGCTTTGTATTTCTCCGGGAAATCGCCGAGTGGGGAGGCCACCCGCGCGTGCTCGCGGCAGCCGGTGCGAACGAGAGCACCCTCAAATCGAGCCGCAGCCCCATTCCGGCCCATACTTTCGACTATCTGTCCGGCATCCGTGTCTTCCACTTTCACGACACGTCCGTTAATGCCCCCGTGATGTCGAGCGAACTCAGGGATAATTCCGCCGGGCTTTCAGGAGATGCACGCAACATCGCCCCATTCCTGCTACACTTGCGGGAAAATGACCGGCCTGTCTACGACCACATTTGCAGCACGATCCGACTCATTGCTCCGTTCTTCGCAGACTTCGTGCTGATCCCCGACGGCTCCGGCCGCGTTTCACTTCGCTGGAGGCAGGTCGGACTTCCGGAAGACACCTTTGGTCCCAGCGCCTTCTCTGACGGCACACTACGTTTCGTCTGTCTCGCAACACTCTTAAATCAGCCGGACAAGTTTCTCCCCGCATTGATCTTGATCGACGAACCCGAACTTGGGCTGCACCCGCACGCCATCCAGATCCTCGCCGACATGCTGAAGTCCGCAGGCGCGCGCACCCAGTTGATTGCCGCGACGCAGTCACCTTTCCTCATCGATCAATTTTCACCGGAGAGCGTAATCGTCGTGAACCGCGAGCAAGGAAGCTCGACCCTCAAGCGCCTTCGGCGCGCCGAGTGGGAACCCTGGCTTGAGCGTTACTCGCTTGGCGATATGTGGCGCAAAAACCTGATAGGTGGCACTCCGCTTTGAGCCATGCTCTACGTTTACTGCGAGGGACCAACCGAGGCGCTGTTCGTCGCGCGCGTGCTCAATCCAAAATTCCTTGAGCCATGCGGCAAATTTGCGACCGCCGTCACGGCCGATGGACTGCGCCCCTTCGGAAAGGTGCAAGCGGACCTGCAGGACTTGTTGCGCAACCGGGCAGCGCGCGTTACCACCCTGATCGACTACTACGCTATGCCGCCGGACTATCCGGGAATGCCTCACCGTCCGCTTCCACCCGGTAACAGGGCCATAGTCTTTGCGGAAATCACAAGGCTGGAGAACGCCCTAACGGCCGCACTGGACAATGAACCACACTTCATTGCGAACTATTGTCTGCACGAGATCGAATCGCTCGCCTTCACCTCCCCTGAAGCCATCAACGAACAGCATCGCCGCATCAACAACAGCTCCATTTTGCCACAGGTTGCTCAGATTTTGTCCGCCGTTCAGGGCAATCCGGAACTGGTCAACGACAGCCCAACCACCTCGCCAAGCCATCGACTCGAAGCGCTTTGGCCACCGGGACAGTATCAGAAAACTGTCGACAGCATAGGCATCATGCAACGCATCCCGTTTCAGCATCTGTTGAATAGCTGCCAGCATTTTGCCGCATGGGCTGCTCGACTTTGATTCCGTGAGTTCGATCTTCGCGGGTGACTGACGTCTTGCTTTACCCTTCCCCCATCCGTGTCCACCTGAGTTCAATCGTGCAAAAAGATAACATTCCCTCCTCCATCCTCGTCGTCGGCTCCGGCGGGCGCGAACACGCCCTGGTCAAGGCGCTCGCCAGTTCCCCCGCGAAACCGCGCGTGGTCTGCGCGCCGGGCAATGCCGGCATCGCCGCGGATGTGCGCTGCTTTCCCGTCGCCGTCGACGACCTCGCCGGCCTCGTCGCTCTCGCGCAACGCGAGAAAGTGGACTTCGTCGTCGTCGGCCCCGAGGTGCCCCTCGCCCTCGGCCTCGCCGACCAGCTCATCGCCGCCGGCATTCCCGTCTACGGCCCCAAGGCCGCCGGCGCCCGGCTCGAGGCTTCGAAAATCTTCACCAAGCAAATCCTCCTGAAGCACCGGATTCCGACCGCCGCCGCGGGCATCTTCCATGAGGTGCAACCGGCGCTCGACTATCTCAAAGAGAAAAGCGCCCCCATCGTCATCAAGGCCGACGGCCTCGCCGCCGGCAAGGGCGTCGTCGTCGCTCAGACCATGCCCGAGGCCGAAGCCGCCGTGCGCGACATGCTTGCGGGCAATAAATTCGGCGCCGCCGGCAGCCAGATCCTCATCGAGGATTGTTTGGTCGGCGAGGAGACCTCAATTCTCGTCGTCGTGTCGGGCCGCGACTACGTAATCCTCCCGGTCTCGCAGGACCACAAGCGCATCGGCGAGGGCGACACCGGCCCGAACACCGGCGGCATGGGCACCTACTCCCCCGCCGAGGTCGTCACGCCCGCTTTGCTCGAACGCATCGACCGCGAAATCGTCCGCCCGTCGGTCAATGCCATCGCCGACGAAGGCCTCGACTATTGCGGCACGCTTTTCATCGGCATCATGCTGACCCCGGCCGGCCCGAGCGTGATCGAATTCAACGCCCGCTTCGGCGATCCCGAGACGCAGGTCGTGCTGCCGCGCCTGCAAACCGACCTGCTCGCCCTGCTCTGGGCCGCCACCCGGCGCAAGCTCGCCGGTTTCCGGCTCGAAGTGCGGCCCGACTACGCGCTGTGCGTTGTGATTGCCGCGAAGGGCTATCCCGAGGCGTTCGCCAAGGGTGACCCCATTGTCCTGCCTCCCGCGGCCGAGCTCCTGCCGCAAACTTTCATCTACCACGCCGGCACGGCGAAGAATCCCGCCGGCCAGATCGTGACCAATGGCGGACGCTTGCTCGGCGTCACCGCCGTGGCTCCCACGTTGCGCGCGGCCGCGGCGCGCGCCTATGCCACTTGTGAAATCATCGAATGTGCGTCCAAGTATTACCGCCGCGACATCGGAGCCCGTCAATTAAACCGGAAAACCCCTTAGCCCGGATATTTCACACTCTCCTCTCCGGCACACCCACACCCTGTGAGAAAATCCTTCCTGCTTTTGCCGTTTTTGGGCCCATCCGGGCTAACGGCAAAACCGCCCGGCGGTTTTGCTTTTAACCTGCATATCCCGGCAATTCTCGATGATATCCCGCTGCGGGCATCCGCGAACCCACGAACAAAAGCAGTTGGAGTGTGAAATATGCAAGTTAGCCCTCAATGCATGCCATTCTGAACACAGCGAAGGATCCACTGGGGCGGGAGCCCCCGCTCCGGAGACGGATGCTCCTCGCCGTGTCCCTGGCTCTCGGCACCCTGCTCTCCGCTCCCGGCGCAATGGCCATCGAGCCGGTCGATCTCGGCCAGGGCCTGGCTTACCTCCGGATTCGCTCGCTCGGCGACTCGGAAGATACCTTGCGCAAGGCCGTGCCCGCCGCCGGCGCGCTGGTGCTTGACCTGCGCTTCACCACCGCAAACGAGGCATCGCTCCCGGCATTGCAGGATGCGCTGGCCAGCCGCCAGCCGCAGGCGCCGCTCTTTGTCCTGCTCAGCCCTTCCACCCCCGCCTCTGTGATCGAGGCCCTCGACCACGCACCTCGTGCGTTCATCAGCCTGGGTGTCCCGAGCTCGCATCCGGCCCGGATCACAGTCAGGTCCGACGCCGAGGCCGACCGCCGCGCTTACGATGCGCTGGAGGCGGGCACGCCGCTCGATGCGTTGATCTCGGGCAAAGTGGAGAAGGAACGTTTCGATGAGTCCACGCTGGTCCGGGAGTTCAAGAACGGAGGTCCGGCTGCGGTAACGGCCAGGGCAGGCCCGGCCGGGCCCAATCTCGATCCCTCCGAGGAAACCGGCATCCCGAAAGCCACTCCGGTTCCCCGCACCGGGGAACAAGCCCCGGCCGACCAGGCTGCCGCGCCCGTCCTTCATGCCGCCGCCGAACGGCAGGTGATCGAAAAACCCGCCGGGGCCGAGCCGGACAAGGTGTCGCCCGGCTCGGCCCCACGATCGGCCACGAGTCCGCCCGAACGAGTCACCGATCGCGTGCTGCAGCGAGCCGTGCATTTGCACCGGGCATTGCGCGCGCTGGAATCGAGTGGCTAGCCCAATATCCTCCGCCACCGCGACGCCTGATCGCGGGCATTCCCCGCGCGAGTGGATTCGGGATATGCACCCTGCGACGCTCACGTTCATCGCCGGCCGCGGCCGGGCCGGGAACTCAGCCTTTGCCTTTCGCGTGAAATCGTGTCCATTCGTCATTCCAATAATTAATGCCTGAGCCCGGCCACATTCTCGTCCTTTGCACCGGCAACATCTGCCGCAGCCCGATGGCCGAGGGATTGCTCAATCATGCGCTTGCCGCCCAGACCGGCCCGCTGCAGACGCTGAAGGTGGTCTCGGCCGGCGTGGCCGCGCGGACCGGCGACCCGGTGTCGGAGAATTCGGTCATCGCGCTGAAGAAGGCGGGCATCGACATCAGCCAGCATCGCAGCCGCCCGGTGACCCAGGAGTTGCTCGACCAGGCCCTGGTCGTTTTGGGAATGACCGAGTCGCACCGGTCCCTCATCCAGGTGAAAGCCGCGCCCGTGCCGAAGCGCCTGCACCTGTTTCGCGAGTTCCTCCCGCCGCCCGCCGAAAGGGAAATCGGCGATCCTTACGGCGGCCCGCTGAAGGTCTACGAGTCCTGCCGCGACGAGATGGTCGAGGCCATTCCCGGCCTGCTGGAATTCCTGCGCAAGATCACGGCCAGGGCGTGACGCACAAAGTGCGGATTTCGGATTGCGGATTGTGGAATAGGAAGCTGGCTTGATGCGGCCTTTCGCCGCACCCGCCTTCCACAACCCGCCATCGCCCATGTCCCTCAACGCCACTCCGCTCCAGCAACTCGATCCCGAGGTCCACGCCGCCATCAGGGGCGAATTCAACCGCCAATCGCACCATATCGAGCTGATCGCCTCGGAAAATTTCACCTACCCCGCCGTCATGGAGGCGCAGGGCAGCGTGCTGACCAACAAGTATGCCGAGGGCTACCCGGCCAAGCGCTGGTATGGCGGCTGCGAGTTCGTCGATCAGGTCGAGCTCCTCGCCATCGAGCGCGCCAAGCGGCTTTTTCACGCCGACCACGCCAACGTGCAGCCGCACTCCGGCTCCCAGGCCAACTTCGCTGTCTACACGGCGATGCTCCAGCCCGGCGACAAGATCCTCGGGATGAATCTCAGCCACGGCGGCCATCTCACGCACGGCAACCCCGCCAATTTCTCCGGCAAGCTCTACCAGTTCTGCCAATACGGCGTGCGCGAGGCCGACGGCCGCATCGACTACGACGAGCTCGCCGCCGTCGCCGTGCGCGAGCAACCCAAGATGATCACGGTCGGCGCCTCCGCCTATTCGCGCATCATCGACTTCGCCCGCATGGGCGAAATCGCCCGCTCCGTCGGCGCGTTGCTTTTCGCCGACATCGCCCACATCGCCGGCCTCGTCGCCTCGGGGCACCACCCCTCACCGTTCCCGCACGCCGATTTTGTCACGACCACCACGCACAAGACCCTCCGCGGTCCGCGCGGCGGCCTCACGATGTGCAAGGCGGCCCATGCCAAGGCCATCGACTCCGCCGTCTTCCCCGGCGGCCAGGGCGGCCCGCTCATGCATGTCATCGCCGCCAAGGCCGTCTGCTTTGGCGAATGCCTCAAGCCCGACTTCAAGGACTACAGCGGCCAGGTTATCAAGAACGCCCAGGCGCTTGCCGTCAGCCTGACCAAGCGCGGCTACAACATCGTTTCCGGCGGCACCGACAACCACCTCATGCTTGTCGACCTCCGCGCCAAGCTGCCCAACCTCACCGGCAAGGTCGCGCAGGAGACACTCGATAAGGCCAACATCACCTGCAACAAGAACACCGTGCCGTTCGAGACCCGCTCGCCCTTCCAAGCCTCCGGCATCCGCCTCGGTTCGCCCGCCATGACCACCCGCGGACTCCAGGAAACGGAGATGGAGGAAATCGCCGGCCTGATCGACGGCGTGCTCGTCGCCATCGGCACACCCGGGGAAGCCGCCACCCTCGCCGCCACGAAGCAAAAGGTCATCGCGCTGACTGCGCGGTTCCCCCTGCCGTATAAACTGTAGGGCCGGCGCTTGTCGCCGGGCCGCAGCCTGCCGGCAAGCGGCCGCCCTACAATGCCACCATGCGCCTCGACCGGCTCAAGACCTTCGCGCTCGCCCAGCCCCAGGCGACCGTCGTCAAGCAGTGGGGTGAGTGCCTCGTTTTCAAAGTTGCGGGCAAAATGTTCTAAAATACCGCCGGCCGGCAGAAACAGGCTTTGCGCGGGGCGTCTTTCCCTTCATCGTCCCGTTTTCTATCTCGTGTCCCTCCGCCACCTGCTTTGCCGCCAGCACCCGCGTCCGCTCGCCGCGCATCGGCTTCGCTTTTCGGCCCCCCTCTGTTTTCTGTTCCCGGTCGTCTGCCTTCTGCTGTCAGCCGGATGCGCCACCGCGCTGCGCCGCCCTCCGGGCCGGACCGTGGCCAAGATCGGGAGCACGGTGCTGCCGGCGCGCATCGTCTCGAATTTCTTCGTCGTCGAATCCAGATCGGATGATGACCGCACCTATCGCTTCATCATCGATACCGGTTCCACGATTTCCTACGCTTCGCCCGAGCTTGCCAAACGCCTGGGCTTGAAGCGAAAAAAAGGCGCCCCGGCGAGAATCCCCGTGCGCTCGGCCCATGGGGGCGTGATCGAACTCGAGCCCGTCACGCTGCGCCGGGTTTCGCTGGGCAACCTGCCATTGGAGCGAGTGTCCGCCGTGGTGTTCGATCTCGGCGACCTGTCAAATCATCTCGGCCTGCACATCGACGGCATCATCGGCTTCCCCGTCTTTCGCGACATGCTTCTGACCATGGACTATCCGGGCGAGCGGCTGATCGTCGCGCCGTCCCCGCTATTTCAGTCCCCGCCGAAACCTGCCCTCCGCACTTCGACCATCGCATTCAACAGTGAGCAAAAAACTCCGCTCATCCCGGTGCAGATGGGCGGCGAATCCTTCTTCGTGCTCATCGATACCGGCAGCGATGGCAGCCTCAGCCTCAATCCCGCCGGACTGCACCCGCGCTTCGCCACCGGTCCCCGCGCCGGCACCCTGATCTCCTCCCTGCAGGGCGATCGCCGCCAGCTCACCGGCCGGCTCAGCCAGAACCTCCTGGTCGGAACCCACGTCGTCGAGCGGCCCATCGTCGATCTCTCCGACCAGCTCTCCTCCCTCGGAGGCGAGTTTCTGAGAAATTTCTCGATCACGTTCGACCAGCGCCGCAACCAGGTGACCTTCGTGCGGACGGCCGACGGCGTGGTGACGATGGAGCCGCGCCGCAGCACGGGTCTGGCCTTCAGCCGGTCGCCGGTTTACTGGCGCGTGCTCACGGTCATTCCTGACACCCCGGCGTCGCAACTGGCCGTGCAAGCCGGCGACCTCTGTGTCCGCATCAACGGCGAACTCGTCGAGCACTGGACCTTCGACCGCTACGCCGCGCTGCTGAAATCAGCCGCGAAGGTGACCTATACTTTCATCACCGGCACCAAGGAGACGGATATCGAGGTCCCGGTATTCGAGCTCGTGCCGTGATTTACCGGCGAGACGGCGGGTCCTCCCCCCGGCCCTTCCCTCCCGCTCCATTCGGATGATTTCCCCCGCCCCCATCCTCCCCCGCTGGTTTCACCCGACCCTAAGTATACTATTAGTTGACGTTTATCGACCTGGCTCGATGTCAACTAATAGTATACTTGAACCCCTTCTGCGCCCCGCCGCGCGAACGGGCCGGCGGGGCGACGCCGTGGGGCTGGCCTCGCCGGCCGGCTCAGACCACAATCCCGGAGCCGCGCTTTACCCGCGTTTCAGCAGAAACGCCCCGGCGCCATCGTGGCCGTCGGTCCAGGGGTAGGCCCGCACGCTTCGCTCCAGCTTCCACGCCCCGCCGGCGCGGCTGGCAAAAAACGCCTTGATGACACCCTCGTTTTCCGCGGCATCGATGCTGCAGGTGCTGTAGACGAGCCGCCCGCCCGCCTTCACCAGCCGCGCGGCCGCGTGCAGCAGCGCCAGCTGCTGGTCCGCGTGCCGGGCGAAATCGCCGTCCTGCAGCCGCCACTTCACATCGATCCGGTGGCGCATGACCCCGGTGTTCGAACACGGTGCATCGAGCAACACCGCGTCATAGCTCTCGGGCAGGTTGAGATTGCGATAGAAAACCGTGTTCACCTGGGCGAGATCCGCTTCCACCTGCGCAACCTCGACGCCCTGGGGGGCCCGCGCCAGGTTTTCCTTCAACCGCACGAGACGGATGTCCGGCTTGCCCGGCTCGGCCGGCTCGTCGAGCGCGATCACCTTGCCGGATTTCATGGTATCGGCGATGAACAGGCTCTTGCCGCCCGGCGCGGCGCAGGCGTCGAGGATCGTCTCACCAGGCTGTGGGGCGAGCAATTCGATGCAAAGCCGCGTGGAAGGATCCTGCAGGTAAAGCGCACCCTCGTTCGCCAGCCGCCGAACCTCGTCCCATTTCCCTGCCTTCACTTCATAAAACCCAGTCCACTTCGTCGGCGCCAGAAACTCCGGCCTGCCAGCCCCAGGCTCGGCGGCGGCTGGCACGGGCGCCTCGGTCCGCCAGCGCGCGTAAACCGGCGCAGGTTGCTGGTTCCATTCGAGAAGCTGGCGGGTCGCCGCCGCGCCGTATTGGGTGGACCAGCGCG
>Ga0209515_10004408_pt1 | contig 19027 bp, 22 predicted proteins | sample Subgroupgradi54m_FD_187454 | JGI IMG/M metagenome (GOLD analysis project Ga0209515, IMG submission 187454) | Subsurface groundwater microbial communities from S. Glens Falls, New York, USA - GMW60B uncontaminated upgradient, 5.4 m (SPAdes)... ...
TCGTCAGTGTCCTTGGGCTTTGCTGCAGCTGCTGTGGGGAGTCATCCCGGAGCTGATTGCAAAGCCCAAGGACACTGACGACTTGATTGTCAAGGCGGTTGCCGCTGCGGAAGCCGAAAACCTAGTTGGGAAAGGCGACCTAGTCGTAATCACCGCGGGCATTCCCATAAACGAGCCGGGCATGACCAACCTGCTCAAGGCGCACGTTGTGTAATTTCAGCTAGAAAATCAGCGCACTGGCGTTGCCTGCCGCCAAAGCAACTCGAAGAATTGCCGGAAGGCGTTTGCAGTCTCGTTGCTTTCAATCACTATTATCACTGGCTCTTGATTCTCAGCTACAAGAACTAACGCCGTTTTTTCCCCGTATATGTGGAGCCCGATTGGCATTTGCTCTCCTAGAGGCAGCGTCCGCACGCTTGTGAGCTTGTCCAAGCTTACTTCCTTTGCGCGCTTGCGGCTTGCAGGGTCGGAATTGTGTATTGCCCTTAACGATATTTTGCGCCTTACTCTCCTTGCGTGCGTCTGGTCAAGAAATTGCGGCAGCAGCTTTGCTATGCCTATGTTGTAGGAAATGGGCATTGACAGCCATTGGCCGCCCGGCTGCAAGGAAGCTAGAATGTCGTGGAAAACTCCTTTGTAGCCATTTATTCCCGTGTATACTAGCACGCCGCGCTTTGACTGGCTTTTTTCAAGCATTTTTTCCAATACGGGCACTGCTTGCGATACAACTTGCAGCCGCTCCTGCTCGATTTCAGCCAGCCGCTGTGGCGGCGAGGGCTGGAACTGGCGGCGATTATTTTTTACAACCGAGCCTACCAGCGCTTTTTCTTCCAGCCTTTCTAGTGCGTCGTACACGTTGCGTCTGTGCACCCCGCACTTTGAGGTAATTTCCCCGGCGCGGGCTTGCTTGAGGTTGAGCAAAGTGGAGTAGACTAGTGCTTCGTTTTTAGTGAGTCCCAGCTTTTGCAGCGTTTCCGAGATTGCCTCTTGCATAGTTGCTTTTACCCTTGGTTGTTTTTAAAAGTGTGGTTATCAGTATCACCACATTTATTAAAGTACGGCGGGCGCCACATATTACTTTAGTGGTAGTATGCCTTCGTTGAATGAATTGTTTGCAGAGCCGCAGGCGCTTGTCACTCTGGTGTTCATAATGTCTGCCGTGACCGTATTTTCAAGTGGCGGAAGCTACGGTGACGGCCTGGTTTTTGGCGGGCTTGGACTTATAAAAACAGTTCCTCTTGCCTTGCTTGGGCAAGTTGGCGCGTCGTTTCCCCTGCTGGCGCCGTTTGCTGCGCTGGCCTTTCTATGGTATCTCGGAAGCCTCAGGGTTGCGCTCGGCACTCCCATATTTTCCTTGATTTTGGTGTCTTCGGTAATATTGGCGCTGGGAGCATAGAGTTAGAATATCCGTTCTATGCCTGGCACTTTGTCAAATTCTGAGTCGAAGGAGGCAATCTTCTTTATCCCTCGGCTTTGCATCATTGAGAGTGTTAAGGCATCGGTGTAGCTGGCGAATTGGTATTTTTTGAGCAAGGGGAGTGATTCTTTGGCTTCTTTTTCAGTTTGCATCAGCAGTATTACTTCCTGAGTTTGCAGAAGGGCCTCCCCGCGTTCAACCGCCATAATCGTCCCTTCTTTCCTTCGCAGGAAGTTGACTACTTCCCCAAAAATGCCTTCGCTCAACACTAGCGTTTCGCCACTTTCCTTCAAAGCCGCGTATACTGCAACTGCGCGTTGGTAGTTCTCGTCAGTTTTTTTCGCCAATGCGACAAATACGCCCGTGTCAACAAAAATCAATCAGCAAGCATCTCCCCGTAAAGCACGTCATCAAGGTCTTTTGCAACATTTGTTTTCGGCCCGCCCTTGATTGAGCCAATCCAGTCGTCCATAGTGTACTTCTTCTTTTTTGCAACGGTTTTTTTTGCGCGTTCCCGTAGCGCATCAAAAACGACTTCGCCTTGCGTTACGCGCCTGCCTTCGGCAAGAGTTTCCTCTGCCTGAAGCTCCACGATGATGGGCATTGCTTTCCTGGGAATTTTCACGGTAACGTACTCCATTTCATTACACCCATTACACTTAGTGTAAAAAGTAGTATAAATAATTATCTTTCGAGTCCTGCCCGAGGCGTCTAGACGCGGGCTAGATACCTCTTTATGAAGGCATCTAGCCCATACCTAATATCCTCCCTATTTCTCGGCCAGCTCTTTGATTTTAGGTAGAAAATACTTGTTCCAATTCTCAACAGCTAGGGGATAATAGTGGTGCTTGAGCACGGGGTCGCTTTCGAAGTCTCCTATTAAAACCGTAAGCACAGTAGTTCCTTCCCGCTCTTTAAGTTTGAAAGTTTCGTTCACCGGCTTGGGCGCACCCCCCTTAAAACTAAAGCTCAACAGCGAACATGGTTTGATGGCGGAAATTTTTCCTTCAGCGGTTAGTCCACTGGAGAACTTCCAGTGCATTGAACCACCCACCTTCCAATCAGAATCTAGGGTAACAAAATCATGGAACCATTCCTTACCATATTCTTGAGCAGGATCGGTTAACACCGCCCAAACCCTAGAAGCCGGAGCGTTTATCTTTATCGATAATTCCACAAAAAGTTTGGGCATTATAGAATGTGCAAAAAAGCGGTATTTAATCCTTAGGGCATTCTGAAGTTTTTTTCTTAGCCTGCCCGAGGCGCTGAACCTTCCGGCTTTTCCTCAAGCAATGGCGGTTTTCATCGATTACATTGGCCGCGCATGATTTCATCACCTACTGAAGGGCTTCCGGCGGGCAAGAAAAAAAAGGCGGCTTTTGCTTTTTGTAAAGGTAGTATTTTGCGTGAATCCCCTTTTCCTTCATCCGGCCCAATAGCTGCTTGTGCGTCATTTCCCGCCCGGCCAGTTCTTTCCTCAAGGCATCGATTTCCTTGATCCATTCAGGGAGGATTATTTGTTCGCCGTCAAAGATTTCCTCATTTCTCAAGGCGTTGTTCGGGTTCTCCAAATAGTTGCCAATGTACCAGTTGATTGCATGTTCCACGGGAACGGCCGGCTTAGGCTTCAAGCAACCACTTCCATGCTGGCTTGTAGCGGATGGTTTTTCCTTTGGTTTGTTTTGTTTGCTCGTGCGCCCTGGTAAGTATCAGACCTTCTTTCAGCATGGTCTCCTCAAGGGTGGCCAGCAGCGCGTTTTCCTCGCGCTTGGCTGTAAGGGCGTCGGCAACGCTTAAGCAGACTTGCAGCGCCGCTTGCGGCTTCCTAGCCAACCCCGAGCCGGAAATAGTTACGAAATCTGTTTCCGAACCATTCTTGTTTTCATAATAATAGAATGCCGCGTTCCTGCGCTTTAGTTCAACTGCCACTAGGTTCTCCAAAAGGGCTCCTTGCTGTTGGGCGATGCCAGCAGAGTTCTGGGTAACAATGCCATTGTCGATGCAATAGACTTTGCGGGGGTTTTTGTCGAATTTGCGTATTTTTCGCTCGAACTTGCTTACGGAAAAAAACAGGTATGCTTCCTTGGCGTATTCGAAATACTTCTGCACGGTGTTGGCGCTGGCAATCTGGAAATTGTTCGCTATGGAGTTGAAAGTGATTCGGTTGGCTGCGTTGTCAATCATGAACCTCAAGACGCCCTTAAGTTCATTGGTTTTGCGCACGTCATAACGCTGGATGATGTCCTTGCGGATAACGTCCTCGAGCAAGGGGCTTAGGACCGACGTTTTCGCCATGATTGCCGCTTCAGGCATCCCCCCAAGCGTAAGATATTCGTCGAAAGTCTTCTGTATCGCAGCGGCTTCCGCCGTAGTCTGCGTTTTTGGGGTCTTGGTTCCCCGCAGCAGGCAAAACTCGCGAAATGAAAAAGGATAGAGTTCGAAATCAAAGTGCCTGCCAGTCAGGTGGGTTCCCAACTCCTTGCTCAACAAGTCGGCGTTTGACCCAGTAATGAAAACATGATAGCCTTCCCGCAGGAGGCGGTTGATGAAAAGCTCCCAACCGACAACGTTCTGTATCTCATCGAAAAGCACTGCCTTGCAATCACCGTATTCCTCAATGAACACCTGCATAAGTGGTTCGAAGTCTTGAGCGGCAAACCCGAAGAGCCTCTCATCATCAAAACTCGCATAGAAAAACCGCTCGCCAAACCTTTCCTTCATCAGCAACTTCAACAGGGTGCTCTTGCCACATCGCCTCACGCCCTTGACAATGGTTGCCCCCCTGTAAGAAAAATCCTGCAGACTCCCAAGAAGCTCACGCTGCACAAGCTGCCCGAGCGCGCCAAGCTCGTGGCGCTGGCCCTTGACTGCCCTCTGTAGAATTTCCCTTGAAATCATAACGACATTTTGCCCGCCTACTTATTAAAGGTTCGCATTATAAATAGTAATTATTTGACTTATTACTCAATAAACTCATTGCTAGCGGAGGTAAGCGGAAGACTGTTTACAATCAGTTACATCGGGCAGTTCTAGCTTTCTGAGGTTTTCTTCTTACGCTGCCCCTAGGCGCTTTCTACTCGTTGAAGACTTGTTCCTTGGGGTAGATTGTGATGCCTTTTTCGCTTATTATGGAGGGGTGCAAGAAGGTGTCGTGGTTGGTCTTGCGCAGCTTGGCGATTTCTATTGCGCGCTCGGGTGTCATTTCAGCCGCCCTCCTTTTTTGCCTGACGTAAATGCCCCAAACTCCCTCTTATTGGTAAGTAGATTTATTAATATGTTCTTACTAGTAAGATTATTGGAAAGAAAAGGTGGTTGAATTGGAAGCGCAGATTACGACAATGTCGACTAAGGGACAGGTGGTTATTCCCGAAGAGGTTCGTGACGAGCTGGGTTTGGAGGCTGGCTCTAAGTTCGTTGTTTACAGCCGAAAGGATGCGGACGTTATTCTCCTCAAGAGGCTCGATTTGCCAAACCCGGCAGAGGCGTTTAGAGAGATGGCAGCGTGGGCTCGCAAGCACGTAAGAAAACAGGGGCTCGATGCATCTCCGGAAAAAATCGTTGAATTGCAGCACAAGCACAGAAAACACAAGTGAATTGACATGCGAATTACTTTCGACACTAATGTACTTGTTTCTGCGATGGCTTCACCCGGCACGCATCGAAGCTCGTATAGGCTTGTTGAGCTGGCGGGTGAAGGAAAGGTTACGGGCTATACTTCAATTGCGCTTATGGAAGAGTTTAGGGAAATTACTCTTCGAGATTTTGATGTTCCTATTGAACGCTTGGAACAAATGGTTGGCGTTTTCTTAAGCTTCCTAAAGCTCGTAGAACCGACGAAAGTTATTCACGTGGTTGGGGAAGACCATGACGACGACCGAGTTCTTGAATGCGCGGTAGCTTCAAATTCGGCATATATTGCGTCATGGGACCCGCATCTTACAAACCTCGGAGAATTCGAAGGAATAAAGATAATTAATCCAGGCAAGCTTCTTCATGAATTGAAGGAGACGCATGGAATTGAATGAGGAAAGGTTTCTGCAATTTGCAGGCAGGAAGCCCGGCCTTGAGGGCGCTGAACTGGCGATTTTGTTCCTGCCCCGGGGCGCCTACTCGTTGAAGACTTGTTCCTTGGGGTAGATTGTGATGCCTTTCTCGCTTATTATGAAGGGGTGCAGGAAGGTGTCGTGGTTGGTTTTGCGCAGCTTGGCGATTTCTATTGCGCGCTGGCGAGTGTCTTTTATCAGCAGGTTGTACAGGTGCACCACCCCGTCGCAGGCGAACTCGTCCATTCGAAAGAGGCGCGCTTCGTTTGGGCCTTCCGGCGCTTCGGAAATGAACAGCGTGGTAATCCCCATTTGCTTCAGGCGCTTGCCTAGCTCGGCAATGTTTTTGCGCAGCTTGTACTGGTTTTCCTGCGCGACGCCCAAGTAAGTTATCGAGTCGAAGACTATCCGCTTTGCCCCGGTTTCGCGCAGCGTGTTGTAAATCTGGCCGGTAAGCGAGGTTGCAAAGCTCTTGATTTCGTAGGGGTCCTCGAAAAGTATCGTCAACTTCTTCTGTTTTTCAAGTTTTGCGATGTCCCAGCCGAAAAGCTTTGCGCCTTCGCGGAGGCTTTCTGGCTCTTCCTCGAACGAGATGTACACGCCCGGCTCGCCGAACATTTCCGCGCCGTTGACTAGGAATTGCATTGAGAAAATGCTTTTGCCCGCCCCTGGGCTGCCTGTCACAAGCACTGTTGACTGGCGCGGGATGCCTCCGGTAATCAACTCGTCGAGGCCCGGTATTCCCGTCTTTATGCGCTCTATTTCCGGTAGCTTGATTTTTGAAAAGCGTTTTTCCTCAATGATGCGGTCAAATTCAGGGATGCCGAGGCTGAAGCGGTTTTTTGACTTGCTTTCGCTTTTTCCGGTGCCTTGCTGGACTGGCTTGAAAATCATTTCACCCATGCCGTCCATTCCAGTGCTCAAGCCCGTTCCCTTTAGCGCGTTCTCGATGCTTTGCTTCAAGTTTGAGAAAGAGTGGCTGGGCTTGGATAGCGCGACCCTTGCCTTGCGCAGGTGGTTGCTTAAAGCGCGTTTTTTTGCCATGTTTCCTTCACTGCGCTGGTGCTCTTATATTTTTGCGTAAGCGGGTTGGAATGCGTCTTGCCTCATTTCAAGAGCGCCCCGAATGCTGCGCGCATGACGTTGAGGGAGATCAAGTAAATTGCAAGCGAGACTGGAACGAAGATTGGCGCGAACTTGATTCCCCGCATTGCCTTGCCGTGCTGTATCAGGCCGAGCGTGAGCGCCGCAAAAAAGTTGGTTATGAATATGCTTAGCGCGGCAAACCAGTAGATGTCGGAGGAAGTGATGCCGTCTGCAGAGTGAGCCGAGCCTCCCTGCCCGAGTTTTGCAAGCCCGCCGAGGCCTGACTGCTGCGCGGCCGCGTTGATGTCTACGTTGCCGCCTTGCGTGCGCTTTGCAAGCACTTTTTCATTCATTTCGCTGTAGAACGTGGAAATGGAGAAAAGGGCGGGGGCGGCCAGCACTGCCGAAAAAATTATGAATATCACGTACATCATCGTGGTGGTCGCGATTTCCTTTCGCAAAAGCTGCACTGAGCGTATGTCTGCGGAAACTTCGTCGAGCAGGCGCGCCATTTCGCCGCCAAGCCTTATTCCCTCCACTACCAGCCTTATGCTCCTGTCGAGGATGGTGGAGCGCACGCGTTCGCTCATTTTTGCAAGCGTTTCGGTTATGGGGGATCCCCCGAAGGTGTCGGCGCTCACTTGCTTTATTTCGTCCCTAAGCGGGCCGAATTCCGGCCGCGCGGCAGTCCATATCGCGTTTTCCAAGGTCATTCCCGCGCGTATGTTGGCGGAAATTATTTGCAGCACTTCGGGCAGCATTGCCTCGACTTGCTGTGCGCGCGAGTCGGCGCTCATTGTAAGCAGGAGGTAAAAGCAGCCCACGCTGGCGGCAAACGCGGCGATTGGGCCAAGGGCCTGCAATAGGGGGTTGCCTGTAAGGAAGGGCGCGGCGAAAAAAACGGTGAGGGCGATGGCGAGCGAAAAGAATATGGTGAAGCCCAGGTAGAGGCGCGGCGAGACGGCTTGGAAGCCCCCTTGCCTCATTATCTTGCCTGTTTCCACCACCAGCCTGCGGGGGAACAGCGAGGAAATCTTTTGGTAGTCTTTTTCCAGCATTTCGGTTGCCTTTTAATTTTTTTTCTTTCGTGCCTGCACTGCATTTTTTATATCGCCGGCCGGCGGGAGCTGACGAAGTTCATGAAGAACAGCTGGAACAGCACCAGCCCCGCGAGCACTCCTGCAAGCACTATTTTTGGCACTGCCACGTCGAGGAAGCCGACTATGACTATCAGCATTGTCACCCCCAGGCTTGGCACTATTACGGCGCCCATCATGTAGATCATGGTCCAGGGGGAGAGCTCCTGCCCGTAGCGCCTGATTTGGTCTACCCTTTCCCTTGTGAGCTCCTCAATTTGCTGTTCTAGCACGTTGCCTACGTCGCTTCCTGCCTTTAGCGCGTTTGAAATCTGCCACAATATCTTGCGGAACTGGTGGGATGGGTTTGCAGTGCTTGTTTCAGCGAGGGCCTCGAGTTCGGGGGTGCCTGAATTTATTTTCTGCACTATTTTCGAGAACTCCACGCTTACTTCCCCGTAGTCGCTTGAGATGCTGGCCATTGCGTTAAAGAGCGGGACGCCGGACTTGACTTCAATTAGCAGTTGGCGGGTTGCGGGGATGAGCTGGCTTTCCAGCCTGCGCATCCTTCGCATCGAGATTATTTGCGGGTAGTAGAGCGTTGTCAAAAAAGTCGCGAGGAAAGCCACCAAGGCAGCCAGCGGCGCAACCGGCAGGAGGGAATCGTTTTTTGACGCTGCCCAAGCAACGGCGATTGCAACTCCGGCGGCCAAGGAGTTTATCAGTGCGTTGGCAAGCGACACTGCGGCGTACTCGCGTGCTGAATACCCGTATCCTGCCGCAAGCAGGGAGTCTTTCAAAAATGGAGTGAAGGCGGCTATGCCGTTGCCTGCGTTGGCAAATTTTTTGGAGAAGTTTTCTAAAATCCGCGGGGGAAGGAGCGTGAAAGGGATTGTTGCGGCCATTGTAAAACCATCAGTTTTTTTTCGCGTTGCTTGGCTGTCTTAACCTGTTTTACGCCACGCTTGTTACGCGGAGCTTTGCAAGATGGCCGTCTTTGGCGAGGGCGACGGTTTGCTCGGGGTTGCGGTAGTACGCGCCCACTACCCTGCCCATGTCGTTGACTTTGGAAATTCCCTGGCCGACCATTGCGTTGAGGATTGTTTGCTTGTCTTTGAGGTCCTTGGAGATTTCGGTTTGCGTGAGGCCGGTGTGCATTGAAAGCTCGTTTGTTACGCGCAGCATGTTTCCCACTTTGCGCAGCTGGTCTTCGCGCGCGTCCCACTTGTAGATGACGTTCATGCTTATGCCTTCCTCGCCTGGCATCACTTCAGCTATTTCGAAAGTGCGCCTCGCGCCAGTGCGCCTCTGCCTGTACTGCACTACCACTAGGTGGAGCGCGCCAAGCATGCTTTCCGGCAGGCCGATGGGCGGGCTTATCAGCCTGTTGCGCACTTGCGCGGCGTCGTCGGCGTGCAGCGTGCTGTAAACGCTGTGGCCGGTGTGCATTGCCTCGAAAAGCACTTCGGCCTCTTTTTGCCTCCTTATTTCCCCTAGGACTATCCGGTCGGGCCTCATTCTAAGGGAGTTTATCATCAAGTCGAGCATGGTGATTTTTCCCTTGCCTTCGGGGTTGGACTGGCGGGTGGTCATTGGCGTCCAGTGCAAAAAGTCGGGGAGGATTAATTCCCGGGTGTCCTCTATTGAAATTACGCGTTGGTTGGATGGGGTGAAAGCGAGCATGGAGTTAAGAAAACTGGTTTTTCCACTTGCAGTGCCACCTCCTATTAGGACGCTCAACTCGTATTGCAAGGCCAGCCACAGCAAGGAAGCGGCTTCCGAGTTGATGGTCTTGTTTTGTATCAGGCTGATTATCGTCCAGGGGTCTCGCGCGAACTTCCTTATGGTGATTGCGTTGCCTTTGGTGGAAATTGGGTAGAGCATGGCGTTGACGCGGTCTCCTGAAATGAGGTGCGCGTCCATTAGCGGGTCTAGGTTGGTTATCTGCCGGCCAACGCGCCTGCCGATTATGCTGGCGTAGTTGTGGATCGTTTCCTCGGTTGGTATTACCAGGTTGGTTTTCAGCCACCCGAACTTCTTGTGGTAAACCCACACTGGCTCTTTGGCTGAATTGATTACCACTTCCTCGAGCTCTTCGTCGGCAAGGATGAGCTCGAGTTCGCCAAGGCCCATCATTTCCTGCGCCAGGCGGCCTACGATGATGTTTTCCTCTTCCTCGCTAAGCCCGCCTAGCTCGTGCTCGACAAGCTCGCGCGCGTTTTTGACAATCCTTTTGCGGATGTTCTCGCTTTCGCGCGGGTCGAGCATCTCGCTTATCTTGATGTTGACGCCTGCAATGATTTTTTGCTTTAGGAAAGAGAGTGCCGCGGCGGTTGCGGGCTTTAGTTTCGTGTGGCGCAGCTCGTAGCGGTCAACCAAGTCGGCGTCGTCGCGCACTATGGCGATTTCCGCCGGAACGCCTTCGCTGTAAACCACGTATTCTGCCAAGACTTCCATTTTTTCCACCAGTGACTTTTTCCGTTTTTAGCTTGCCCGCTTTGAACGTGGCTTGAACGCGGCTTTCTTGCGCTTGTTTTTTTCCAGCACCCAGTAATGTTCCATTGGCCCGTCCTTTCGCAGGCGCACCACCCTTGCTTTGCCCTCGTGGATGCTGTGTTTTTGAGTGTGCGGCAGCTGCGTGTCCTTGGATGGCAATTTGGGCGTTCGTGCGCGCTTTTGTTTTTTCGCTTCGGCTTTGGCGCCGAAGTTTTTCCCACCGGTTTTCGCGGCCTTGCTTGAGTGGGTGGCGCGCGTGCTTTTCCTTGCAGTTGCATTGTGCAGCAACTTCTGCAAGTCGCGCCTTATGAACTCCATGAACGCAATTATGTTCCACACTATTTTGGCTAGCTTGGCTTTCAGGGTCCGTGATTCCGTGCGTTGTGCGGCGGCCACTGGCTTCATTTTAGCGAGTTTTTGCTTGAATTCCACGAGCTGCTGCCTAAAGGAGCTGCCGCGCAGGGCCATTGCCGAGATTTCTTTTTCAAACGCGTCGAGCTGCCTTATTGCCAAATCCATTTCGCGCAGTGTTTGGCTTATTTCTTCGCGCGTGTAATCGCTTTTTTCCATGAGGAGCAGCGTTTTTTGCGCTCTCTCAACGCGGCGTTCGAGGTCTTTTTCGAAAAACTTGAGCAGGCTTTCGCTGGCAATCATTTCGGATTCGATTTGCTTGGCTTGCTCAATTACGCCCAAAGGGGCCGTCGCAATGCCGCTTTCATCTTGCCTGGCTTGGGTGCCGTTGCCTTCCGGCCTTGGCGCGGATATTTTTATGCCGGTGAGGTTGTAGTTGACTTCCAAAAGCCCTTTTTCTTCAAGGAGCAGCGCGAGCCTTTCCACTTGCGTGGGTGGCCTGCCGATGGCGGAAGCGGCGTCTGCTAGCGGGACTTTGCCTGCTTTGTTGACGTATTCAAGCAGCCGGTCTAGGCTGGTTTCAATGTCTTCCTTCAAGTCATTCAACCCGGAACACGAACGCTTTCTCCAATAATAATGGTTTTGTTGCCTGGGAGCCTTTGCCGCCCCCCTGCTTTACGGGGTTTTTGCAGTGCCCGCTTGCTTTCACGAATGGGGGCTGTCGGTCTTGGATGCGTTGAACGCAAGGTCGCTTACGCGCAGGCGCATTACCGCGTTGAGCTGGTAGTCGGTGGAGTTGAATGCAAACGTCGAGTTTACGCTTGCGTTGGCGTTCTGGAATTTAACGTCAATCAAGTCGGGTGTCTTGCCCACCTGCACGCGGATCCAGCCGTTGTTTCCGCCCGAGTCGTTCAAGTTGATGTTTAGGTTGCTGTTCTGGCCCGCGTCTAATGAGCTGCAGCCCGCGTTGTTGTAGAGCGTGCCTTTCGAGTCTGTTATGCGCACTGTCAGGTTGAAGCAGTTTGTAGTGGATTGCTTGCATTGCTTTAGCGGGCTCCAAAGCGAGCACGCGTTGCTTACGCTGTCGGTGAAAGTGTTGCCTGCAAGCGTAAAGTTTAGGTGCACCTGCTTTAAGAAAGAAAAGTTTTCGGTAGGCATTTGCACTATCAGCTCGTTTTTGCCGAAGTCGGGGTAAGAGTAGTTCATTCCAAACGGCGTCACTTGCAACGGCGGCCCTAGCTGCCAGAGCGGGATTTCAGGGCCTGAAATCGATAAGTAGGAAACGTTGATGTCGGGCGTGCGGTAATAGTTTTGGACAAACAATCCGTATGCGGTGAGCGAGCGCAGCAAGTCGTGGCTGGCTGGCAGGCCGTCTCCAATCGTGAGGTTGGTTCCATCCTGGCTGACGCTGGCGTTGACGGCCCAGTAGAGGTCGTCGTTTATGTCATCCCAAGCGTAAGAAACTTTTCTCAAGGTGCTTTGCGCTATCAATTGGCTGGAGCGCGAGTCTGCCGAGAAGCTGTTTGCAGCCATCACCAACAATAGTGAGAACAGCGAGAGTGCCGCGAACGTGAAAAGGAAGCCGCGCTTCATTTAGGCCACACCTCCAGCGTTGCGCGGCCAAACACGTCAGAGCCGCCGCGGTAGTCGTAGAACATCCTTTGCGCCCTTGCCAGCTGCGTGCAGTTGGACGCCGAGGCGTTGGAGTTGCACGGCTCGCCGGTGTTTGTGTTCAGCCTGCGGCAAGTGCAGAAAGCCCCGACCGGCGAGTTGCCGTCAAGCCTGCAGGAGGAAGGGCACGAGCTGGATGGAGTGTACTCGAACACTTCGATGGTGAGGTTGCCTCCCTGGTAGGCGGGCAGGGCGTTGGAGATGAAGCTTCTAAGGCGGGTCTGCGTTTGCGCGTCGTTTTCCGGGAACGCTGCCTTTAGCGCCCCCTGCTTGTCCATTGCGGTGAGGACGTCTTGCGCGGTTTGGTACAGCTGCGCGGGCGCGGCGAGCTCGTACTGCGAGCCGTGGTAAGACAATGCGAGCACTGTGAGGATGGACGCGGCTACCGTTGCTGCCAGCAGCGCGTCGAGGGTAAAAACAATTCCTTTTTTCATCTTATCGTGCCACGGTTGAATGCGTGCCCTTTTTTTGTTCATTTCCATAAGGTTACTTCAAGCATTGCGGTGGTTCCGTTGAAAGTGGCTATCCTGCGCACTGGCGCTATCACTCCGGTGGCGTTTGCCGGGTCGCTTCCAAACTGCAGGGCAGTCCCCGACGAGGAGTACAGCGAGCCGGTGGTGTTGAGGAGGCGCACGCGCAAGTTGTATTCCCCCGCCCCAAGGGACTCGGCAGCCCCAGCGTAGGGGGCGTTTGCCAGCTGGAGCATTTTTGACTCTAGCAGCACGAGGCGCTGCGTGCCAATCAAGCCGATTTTAGCGTAGTTGGAGGAACTCCAGTTTGCAGGCGACCCCCCGCTTTCAGTCAATTCAAACGCTATGCTTTCCGCCCTGATGAAAGCTTCGCCGGCAGAGGGCCCGCCTGTTGGCTGTAGTTTTGAGGCCGCGCTCAAGTAAACAAGGAACAGCCCCGCAAAAAGGGTTATCCCCACCAGAGCGTCAATGGCGGAAACCTGGCCGCGTGCTTTTTGAAAAATCATTTCGTTTGCCTATGCTGGCGTTTAATCTTTCAGTACTTGCGCGTGACAAAAACAGTGCCGCGCGTGTTGTTGAAACCATAAGTTCCGGCGCTCAAGTTGAACGCTGTCGCGCCAGAGCCATTGTCAACGCGCAGCGCGCGCGCTGGCGCCGAAGCCGTTTTTTGCTCGCCGCCGTACGAGTATGAAATTGTTGCAGATGAGTTCCGTATGGTGAGCGTGTACGGAGTTCCAGTTGGCGGGAGGCTGGCGTAAACTTCGGATTGCAATTCCATGCCCTCCGATTCGCTCACCAAGCTGAGCTTGTCGGCGGCGTCTTGGGCTGCCTTCTGTGCCGAAATTGCAGTGCCTTCCTGATCGAGGTTGTTGCGCTCGTTGAAGTAAAATGCTTGCATTGCCACGAAAATGAACAGGATGAGTGCGTAAATTGCCATGAATTCCATTGCAGCCTGCCCCCTGCAAGAAGCGCGCCCAAACCGTGGTAAACGCTGCTCGGCCATATCCCCTTTCATCTCCCCCAGTTGCATGTGTGGGCTCAAGTTTCGTATTGCCACGAGAAACTCCAACCGCCCGCGTTGCCTGCAGCGTCGATTGCCCTCACGCGCCAGTAGAACTGCTTGTTGTTTGCCAGCTGCTCGGCTGACTGGACGGTGTATGAAGTGGTGGTGACGTTCTTGTTCAAGTCATATGGGGTGGCGAAGCTGCTGCTCTGGTCAACTTGCAGCTCGAAGGAAACCGGCGTGCTCGGGTCGGAAACGTCGGTCCAGGCGAACACTGGAGTCCGATTGCCGCTAGAGCCGTCGTAAGGGAATAGCAGGGTGGGCGGAAACGGGGCAGTGCGGTCCACGCGCAGCGTGAAGTTGGTTGTTGAGTTGAACCCGCAATTGCCGTACGCGTCGCACACCCTCACGTTCCAAACAAAGTAGTTTTCCGCAAGCGAGGAGACGTTTATCACGTGCCAAGAGCCGTTTAAAACATTTGACGCGTTGGAGTTGTTTGCGGCCCACCAGCCCGAAAAGTTGCCGTACAGAGTGGAGTTCTTGAGTTGGCTTGCAGCGTCAATTCCAGTGTAATTGAATGAAATGAAGGTGTTGCGCGTGGAATTGCCGTTTTGCGGGTTGTAGAGGAACACTGCTGGCGGGGTCGTTTCCGTTGCAGTGACAAGCGAGTAAGTTGAGCTTGCCGTCCAGTTGCCTGCCGAGTCGTTGGCGTACACTTTCCACCGCAGCGTGCTGCCCACAGTTGCGTTAGTGGTTTTAGTTACGTTGCTCCAGTTGCCAACTCCAGAGAGCTGGCGAGCCGAATCGTTGTACAGCGTGCCGTTGCCGTTGTCGAAGCTGAAAACAAACGAGCTCATGCCGTTGTCGTCAGCCCAATACAGCGAGAAAAGGACGGGGCTTCCCGCGTCGGGGCTGCCGGTCGTGTTTTGCGAGTAGGCGGGCGGGTAGTCAACCAGCCTGGGAGTTGCCTCCGATGCCGCCGGCGAAGTCGAAAGCGCCACTGACACGTTTCCGCTCGCCTGGTGCTTGACTTCAAGCACGTACACCCCCTGCACGAAAGGCAGGCTGTTTGGCGTGAGGTTGGCTGACGCCACGCGGTAAACGGCTTGGCCTTGCCCCGACTGGCCTGCCATTGTCAAGAGCACTTCCCGGCCGCCAATGGTTAAGTTGCTCGCGTCGCCGGGCAAGTAATACTCCAAGTAAATTGTCGCTCCAGGGCCTTGCGCGCGCACCACTTCTATTGCAGTCGCTATCTTGCTCACCGCAATGTCAGCCTGCGCCAAGTTGGAGTTGACTTGCGCGCGCTGGACTGCAAAAAAAGCGAGGGGCACCAGCACTACCAAGGCTAGCGCTATTATCGCAACGTACTCCAAGCCCGCCTGGCCCTTCTTTCCCAATGCCATTTGTAAAAACCCCTACCCTAAACTACAACTCCCTTGCAATTAATTAAAGCAATTCCCTGCGGCCGCAATCTGCCGCGCCCCCCCGCGCTTGCCAATCCCTCATATTGTTTCTTCCCTTGCGTCTCCGCTTGCCTCGCTGAAAGCTATTTCTTCAGGCCTTGGGCTTTCCTGCAATGCCGCTTCTTGCCGTTTCACGCCTTTCTTGGAAAAACGCCACGCCGCGAAAGCCAAGCCCAGCAGCACGAGTGCGGCAAAAAACGCGCTTTCCTTCAATGAAATGTTTGCCAGCGCCAAGCCCGTAAACGCGCCCGGCGGCCTGCCTTCGGGGTTTAGCGCAACTTGCGCGCCGCCTGATGGAATGATTGCCTTAGGGGAGGAAGTTGGGGAAGCCGAAACTTCGCCGGCGGTTTTTGCCTGCCGAGTGGTTGCTGGCCCTGCGTTGCTTGCTTGCGCAAGCTTTTCGCCCTTGCCTTCACCCGATTGCAAGCCACTCGAGTCAGGCGCAGGCTTTGGAGTTATTGCCTGTTGGCTGAAGGAAAAGCCGCCTGGCCCGCCGCCTCCCGAGCTGCTTCCGCTTCCAGAGTTGCCGCCCTCTTTTGAGGAAGAGGAGGTGGAAAACGAGTTAGTGGAAGATGCAGCGCAGTTTCCTGCCTCGTCGCAAGTCCAAGTCCGGTAAAAGTAAGCGGTAGAGGGCACTAGGCTTGATAGGGTAATAGAGGGCGCTGCGGTTGCTTTGGAAGTTGAGGAATTGGATGCGTTGATTGGGGTTGCGCTTGCGCCAGTCCAGTACTCCACAATGCCAGTTGCGTTTTCTTGTGCAGTCCAGCTTACAGTTGCCTGCGTGGAACTTGCGGCCTGCACTGTGGGCGCAGATGCGTTTGGCGCAGTCCTGTCTACCGAAACGCTTGAGTTTGAGCTTGCAAACGCGCAGTTTCCCGCAGTGTCGCAAACCAAAATGTTCCAAGCGTAAATTCCTTGCGCAATTCCACTTGCGGAAACAAATCCCTGCAAGCCACTTGATATGCTCGTGGAGTTGGTTGAATTGGAGTTCCAGCTGCCGGAAAAGTTTGCGTAAAGGGTTGCCGAATACAGCCCGCTTGCGTCGCTTGCAGTGAAGTTGAAAAACACTTCAAAAGCCTTGGTTGCGGAAATTTGAGTCAAATTAACTTGCGGCGGGGTTGACTCGGTTGTAGTGAGTGACTGGATTGGCGTGGCGTTGAAGTTGCCCGCCGCGTCGTATGCGTAAACAATCCACCGCACCACCGTCCCTGCAAGGCTGCTTGCAATCTTTACGACTTCGCTTACTGCACTCACACCTGAAAAAGCGGTTGCCGAGTCGTTTGCCAACGTTCCAGTCCCGTTGTCGAAGCTGAAAGTATAATTGCTCAAGTTGTAGTTGTCGCCCCAGTCAACAGCAAACCTCACTGATTCCCCCGCGCGAGTGGAGTTGTAAGTGGGGTTGGAGTAAAAAGGCGCGTCCTGGTCGGTTGTCGAAAGCGCGCCCTCGATTTTCCTAAAGTTGCCGTTTGAATCGTTTGCGTAAAACCTCCAGCCCACAATTGTTTGAGGAGTGGCGTTGAGCGCAAGCGTGTAGTTGCTCCAATTTTGCGCTCCCGTAAAACTCTCTGGAGTATAGTTTACCCACGCGCCTGAATTGTTAGTGCTGAAAATGAAGCGCGAAAGCGAGTTCGCGCCCTCCCAGAATGCCGTAAACAACGCGGCCTTGCCAGCTGCAGTGGAATTCACTGAAGTTGAGCTGGAAAAAGGCACTAGGTGAAATTCCTCGCCGTACACGTTGTAGTAATCTTCAAGCGTGCGGTAAGCCACGATGAATGAATTCCTTTCCGGCGAGTCGAGCACCGAGAGAATCGACTCGTTTTGGCCTGTTGAAGTCAGGCGCACCGGCGTGCAGGCGTTGGCGCATGTTGCGGGAATCAAGTACAGCTCGTAATTGCCTGTCTGGTTGCTAGAGAAAACGACTTTCTTCCCCGCATCTACAAAATACGCCTGTGAATCCCTTCCAACCGAGGAATAAAGCGGCCCGCCCGAAAACCCGTCCGACGAATTAACGCCCCAAATATACGACTTGTTGTGGACATTCCCCTCAAACTCGAAAGGAAACAACAAAACATCCTCAGACGGAACGAAATAATTGTGGGCGTTGAATCCGATTTGGCTGTCGTTAAGCCAACCTGCACTTTCACTTCCAGTTATTAAATCGATTTTATGTATTCTCCAGTCGACTAATCCTGTTGGACATGAAGATAGTTTGCTTGCACCTATGTATATGCTTCCTGCTCCGAAGCCGCCGGTCATCGTAGGATCTAGTGCGGCTTCACTTGTTATTTTAGCAAAAGTTTGATTAACTAAGTGCGTTGACAATGTTATTTTTTTCACATTTATATCGCGACAATTTCCATTTCCGTTTGAAGTTTTGTGCACACTATAGAGTCCATCGAGTGTAGAGTTGTAATGTCCTACTAGTGGATATTGCACGTCGTAGTCTTTAAACTTGTTTTCAATTTCTGTTATGTTTCCCGTAGAATTTTCTTCCAAGACTATTCTGTTTCGGTTGTTGCTAGTTTGGTTTAGGGAATATTCTGCGTATACGCCCATCCAATTGCTGGAATTAGTGTAATTGACTAATTGGAAATAGTCGGAATAGCAAGTTTGTGGAGTGGCGTTAAGCCTGACTTCCTGTAAAGTAGTCGTAGGGCAGTTGTTAGTGCGCTCAAATTTCCAGTAGCGATAATGGTAAGGAGTAGTGTTTTCAAGTTCACCTAATTGGTCAGAAAAGCCTATGCTATCTGTGGTAAATAGCGTGGTGAATCCTAGGTTGTCGTTAGATCCACTTACGCGCAGAGTGTCGGCACAACCTGAAACAGTCGTTAAAGCTCGAATATAGTGGGATGTGATGTTGTACGAGTCGTTTAAGTCGATTGTTATTCCACTTCCTACTAGTTGTCCAGTGTTGAAGTCGTCGTCGGTGAGGTTGCCTGCCTTTCCGAAAGCCACGTTCCCTAGTTCCTGCGGGCCGGTGTTGTAGCAGGAGTGGACTGGCTTTAGCAGGGCCGCGCTGGCGTTGGCTGCCAGAAACCCGCATAAAAACATGCAAAGAAGCAAGAGTTTTGCTTTCAAGTTTACTCTTATTGCATACCGCAATGCTTTTAAAGAATCTTTGTATAATCCAGTGGAACAATATTTTACGGGGTTGGTTATTAATGCAGCGTGGACAAAGTGCACTTGAATACTTGGTAACTTATGGCTGGGCAATTCTAGCAATTGTAATAATTGCAGGAGTGCTATGGTACTTTGGAATATTCAATCCCTCGAAGTTTGTGGGGGAAAAGCAGTGCGGAGGCTTTAGCGCCTTTATCTGCCAAGACTTCAAAGTCAACACTTCTGGCTGGCTGACAATTGTATTGAACAATAAGGTAGGCGGACAAGTCACTAGCGCCAACATAACAACTGGCACGCTAGGCGGCTGGAGCTGCTCGCCCACAAATCCAGCAGCAAATGCGAACACCACCTGCAACACGAGAATATTAGGTCTGAACCAAAACTCTGGTGATTCGTTTGACCAGCAGACTATTACCATAACTTACACGGACTCGCGCAGTGGCATTGCCCACACTGACTCCGGATTTGTGAAAGGCAAGTACGAGTAAGCTTCTGTAAGTTGAAGGGCAAGCGCCCTTCATTCCTTATTTTTTTCTTTTTAATTCCAGCGCAAGCTTTTTCTTTCAGTTAATGCGGCGGCTGGCGGGTTGATTTTCCATTGGCAAAAATTAGCTCGGTTTCAAACCTTCTTCCACTTCGTGCCTTGCGGCGTGTCCTGTATTTCAACGCCCTTGGAAAGTAGTTGCTTTCTTATTTCGTCGCTTTTCTTGTAGTCTTTGGCCGAGCGCGCGGCGTCCCTTTCCTCGAGCTTTGCTTGCACGAATTTATCGAGCTCGCTTGAAACGGTGTTGCTTGGTGCGAGTTGCAGCACGCCGAACACTTTGTCGAAGT
>Ga0209515_10004409_pt1 | contig 19027 bp, 15 predicted proteins | sample Subgroupgradi54m_FD_187454 | JGI IMG/M metagenome (GOLD analysis project Ga0209515, IMG submission 187454) | Subsurface groundwater microbial communities from S. Glens Falls, New York, USA - GMW60B uncontaminated upgradient, 5.4 m (SPAdes)... ...
GTTTTCCTATCCGTTGGCGCGAATCTTCGACGACCCGGACCATTCCACGGACGAAACGCGCGAGATCATCATCGGTCATTCCGTGAAGCAGCGATTGTTGTTGGTGTCGTTCACGGAGCGGGCGCCCAGAGTCCGGATTATCGGTGCGCGGAGTGCGACGAGGCGCGAGCGACAGGCCTATGAGCAAAACATCAAAGAGAAATCCCAGAAGTAGTCGTAACCAGCTTCGGGCCGAGTACGCCTTCGACTACGGCAAGAGTCGGCCCAATCGCTTTACGTCGCGACTGGGCGAAAACGCAGTAGCCGTCGTGCTCGAACCGGATGTTGCGCAGGTCTTCGATTCCTCTGAATCCGTGAATCAGTTACTGAGATCCGTGATTTCAGCGCTTCCACGCCGAACACCTCGAGTCCGTGCTACACGCCGAAAGGCGGGCTAACACGCGTTGCACCAGACGGCCGAAGCAAGACACGCGTGAGCGGCCGCTGGTGAACGCTGCTCGTTAGCCAGCCCGATGGGAGCGCAGGACAACGTGCGAATCAGCATGAATGTCAAAGGAGCGTGTGCGATGAGGAAATCGACTTGGGCTTGTCTGGTGACAATCGTTTTCGGGATTGGCGTATCTGTTCTGGCTCAAGCTCCGCAGCCGGGACCAGAGGCCAAGAAGTTGGCGATGTTTGCCGGGACTTGGCAGTATGCGGGAGAGGCGAAAGCGAGTCCGATCGCTCCGGCGTCGAAGATCGCCGGAAAGCAGACCGGTCGAATGGTCGCGGGCGGGTTCGCGATTGAGAACGCCGGCGAAGAGTCGGGGCCCTTTGGCGGAATCCAGTGGGGTGAGACGGATGTCTACGATCCAGCGTCGAAGACCTATCGCTACCTCGGGTATCAGAACGACGGCGCTGTCTGGCAGGGAACCGGGTCGGTGACTGGGAACGTGTGGAAGTACTCCGGCACGATGACCGTCAAGGGAGCCAGCTACTCGATTCGCACTGAGGCGACTTTCACGCCCGACGGCAAATCATTCACGTGGAACGCAGAGATTTCGACGGACGGTAAGACTTGGGCGACTTGGGCGGAGACCAGAGCAACCAAGACTCCATAGAAGATCGGGCGCGATGGACACGACGGCTGGCTAACCCGCAAATGGAGCCGACGCGCGGCTCATTTGCAACGTTGGGCGGACGAACAAGGGAGATCCAGAGTTAGAGGAATCGCCGTGCGTGTCATCCAGCCCAATGGTGGGACTCCAAGGTCTTGGGTAAAGAGGAGGCAGAGTCCATGATCGTACGTAGTGTCCGGCTTCAGCCGGACCGGATGGAGCGGCCTCCTCACCGCCGACTGACAACCATCACCCGTCCCAACCGACGACGGCTCGCCCGGCTCCTCCTGGCGGTGTCGTTCCTGACGTGGACGCGGCTCCACGCCCAGGAGCTGGAATTGGGCGGCAACGCCGCATTTGCAGGGAAGGTCGTTGTCACGCCTCAGGCTGACAAGAGGGCCGTCAGCGACGGCGGAATTGTTGGCGCGGGGGTGGAAGCCTGCGCATGGTGCGGTGATCGATTCGCGCTCTTTGGCGAATACAGCCACTGGGCGCGCCTGCAATCGTTGAGCTCGGCCACCAAAGGATTGACAGGCGTGGATATCGCTGGAGGGGGGTTGCGTATCCAGGGCCCGACCCTGCTGGGCAGCGTCCGATCGTTCGTCGATGTTGGTCTCGGCGTGGGGCGGTACCGGTGGCTCCAGTCGGGCGAGAACAAGGTGTACGGCTTCATTGCCGGGTACGGCGTCGTCATTCCCATCAGCGATCGCTGGTACGTGCGTCCGCAGTCTCGGCTGTACTTGATGGCTGACAAGATCTGCTTCCGTTGTCCCTTTTTCCTGGGCGATTCGCGCGCTCTCCTCTTTTTGTCTGCGGGCGTGGGCGTGGGCATCGGGCTCTGATGACCCTCGCACCAACGACGGTCCGGCTGAAGCCGGACACTACGTACTACCAGCTAACAAGACCCGCCTTACTCCCGCCGCGCGCTGAACATCAGCAACAGGGCACATACGACGAGGCCCGCGCCACTGAGCGCGATCCCCGCGCGCAGCGTTCGCGACTCCATCGTGAACTCCACCCGGTGCGTGCCCGGCGGCACGACGATGCCCTGCAGCGTGACGTCGGTGCGATAGATCGGGACCTCCGCACCGTCGATCCGCGCACGCCATCCGGGATAGGCGTTCTCGCTCAGCACGAGAAAGCCTCCGCCGGTCGTGGACACGGCGAGCCCGAGATCGCCGTCGCCGACGCGGACGAGGCGTGCGTCCGACGATCCTGGCGAAAAATGGGACGTCGCCGGCTGATCCGCCGCATCGACGATCGCGACGGCTCGTGGATCGAAGGCACGGCCATCCGGCAGCCGCGACGTGCGTACCGCCTTGATTCCCTCGGTGTCATTCATCGCGGTGACATCCGAGACGAACCAGGCGCGCGGCAGCGCCCGCCGGTTCTCGAAGACGGTCACGTCCGTTTCCCCTTCGACATCGTCGTCTTTGCCCCGGTCGGTCTGGCGCGACGTCCTGAAATGCATCGCCTCCTGCCAGCGCGCGCTTCCCTTCAACCACCGCCGCCGCACGGGATCGTCCAGCAGGTTCCGGTTGACGATGACGTAGCGGACCGCGAGCAGATCGAGCGTGGCATCCTCGTCCGCGAGGAGGGCCGGCCTCACCTCGCCGTTGGTGCCCATCGTGGCCATGCGCGAGAGGCGATCCATCAGCATCGCTCCGTACCCGCCGGCAATCGGGATCCGCCAGACCCGCGCGAACGTCGCCGGGAGCACGTCGTCCACCTGCGTGCCGCCGACCGCCAGCGCCCGGCCCTGCGTGGACTCGAGCGCGCGGCCGATCGCGAGCGCGTGCACGCTCGGCTGAATCTCCTGCGCGCTGATCGCCGTGAACTCGATTCCGTCGGGCTTGATGTCGTACGGCAGCGCGCTGAGGAGATCTGCCACCAGGATCCCCATCAACACGGCCGGCCAGGCCTTCGATGGCCTCGCCGCCATCCCCACGACCGTGGCGGCCGCGGCGATGAAGATGCCGAACTGAATCCAGATGCCGACGCTCAACACCGACAGCGGACCGGGGCCCGGCTCACCGTGCGGCCCTTCGAGTGGAAGCCACGCGGGGCGTGCGCCGATGAGGATGGCGCCGAGGACCATTACGATCGCAAGAAGGCCGGCAGCCACACGGAGCTGGCGCCGCGTGACCTGTCGCTCCTGCAGCGCGGCCAGCCCGAACCCGGCGAGGACGCTGCTGCCGAACGCGAAGAGGAACAGGTGACGCGAGAGATTTCGAAACCACGAGTACAGCGGCACGTAGTACGCGGCGTCGACGAGCGGCGTCGCGTCCCCGAGCGCCATCCCCACGCCCACGAGAGACATGACGCACCAGAACAGGGCGCGCCAGTTCGATCGCGCGCGCGCCGCGCCAATCAGCGCGAGCAGCAGCGTGGCAATTCCCACGTACGTCGGCAGCTCCGTCGTCGGCGCGTGCAGGATCGTGGGAAAGACGAAGGAGAACATCTGCGGGCCGTCCAGCGACGGACCGACGAAGCGCTCGAACGTCAGTCCCTCGCTGCGCACGACGAGCGCGCTCGATTCTGCAAGCGGCAGCGCTTTCACCGACGCGAGCAGGATGCCCAGCGCAAACATCGCCGCGGTGCTCGCATATTGACGCCAGCCGCAACGCTCAATCAACAGACCGGCGAGTGCGTAGAGTCCCGCGCAGTACATCGCGTAGAGCGCAGGCTGCGGATGACCCGCGAGGATGCAGCTGCCCACCGCGACGGCGCCGATCGCGATCCAGCGCTTCGGAAGGTCGCCGCGCACACGATCGATCGACAGAGCGATCAGCGGAAGCCAGGCGATCGCGTGCACGTGATTGAGGTGCCTGAGACGCTCGAGCATTTCCTCCGAAAGGCCGTACGCGAGCGCGGAACACACCGCGGCGGTTCGCGACCTGGTCAGGCTGAAGACGTACGCGTAGGTGAAGCAGGCCGCCAGCAAGGGGGCCGACATGACGACCGCCGTCCACGAATGCAGCAGCCCGCCAAAGAGCAGGTTCGGCGGGTAGAACGTGAAGTTCGCGGGATCGGCCAGCACCGGCAACCCGCTGAACTCGAAGCTTGACCAGATCCAGACGGGCGACAGAAAGATCGGCAGCCCATTCTCGTAGAGATCGCTCTCGGCGAGGTAGAGCGGGCGCAGGAAGAATCGCGCGAACAGCCACGCGAAGAGAGCGCCGAACGCGAGCAGGATCAGGATGTGGGGCCACGCGGACGCGCGCCGCTCCGGTGAAGCCATCGGTGGAACGCGATGATACTTGATACCATGACCGCCGTGACCGAGCGTCCGCGGCTGTCCATCGTCGTGCCCGCCTACAACGAGGAGGCGGTTATTGGCCGGTTCGTCGAGAGCGTCCACACCGAGGTCTCTCCTCTCGGGGTGACATGGGAGATCCTCGTCGTCGACGACGGCAGCACGGATGCGACGGCGACGATCGCGCGCGAGGCCGCCCGAACCGACGATCGGGTCCGGCTCCTGGAGACCGCGCATCGAGGCAAGGGCGCCGCGGTCCGCGAGGGTTTTCTGGCGGCGCGCGGCGAATGGGTGCTCATGGCGGACGCGGATCTGTCGATGCCGTGGGGCAACCTCCGCCGCTTTCTCGACGTGGCCGCCGAGAACCCCGCGCCTCAGATCATCATCGGATCACGCGAAGCGCCCGGCGCGCAGCGGACCGGCGAGGCGTGGAGTCGCCGCGTCAGCGGGCGCGTCTTCAACGCGCTGGTGCGGCTCTTTGCCGTGCGTGGGATTCACGACACGCAGTGCGGATACAAGCTGCTGAGCGCCGAAGCCGTCGCGGCCCTCGCGCCCCACCTGACGATCGACGGCTTCGCGTTCGACGTGGAGTTGCTGTATCTCGCGCGGCTCGCCGGTTTTCAGATCCGCGAGGTCGGCATCGTCTGTCACTGCCGCCAGGACAGCCGCGTCCGCGTCAGGCTCGGCGTCGAGGCGGTCGTCGATGTCCTGCGCGTCAGGCTGCGCACGCGCGCTACTTCGTACAGCGCCCCGCAAGGCCTCCCTGGGCCGGCGTCTTCTCGCGATAGACGTCGTGACAGTTCATGCACGCCGTCGCCACCGTATCGCTGACGTCGACCACGGCATCCATGTTCTTCGACTGGCCGGCCTTGTAGGTCGCCATGCCGGCGTCGCGGAGTCCCTTCACGAACATCTGCCAATCGGCGTTCTGAACCGGCACCGGCTTGCCGTTGGAGCATAGCCGTCCGGGGATCGTCAGCAGGTTTGCCGCCTCGGCCATCGCGATGCCGCTGTTCTCGATCGCCTCCCATCCGCCGTAGATGCCCGCGAGCGGATCGGTCGCCGACGTCGGATCGACCGCTTTCTTCACGCTCGCCGGATCGACCGTCTGCGCGGAAAAGACGACATTTGAATTGGGGAACAGGATGCCGCGCATCACCTGCTGAAGATTGCCGTGCACCTGCTGAGCGCGCACGGCGGGAGCCGCGCCTCGACCACGCGCGGGCGCTGGAGCGGGCGCCTGCGCCATGACGATTTCTGCGCACAGGCCTGCCACCCCGAGACAGACGAGCCCTGCGAACGTGACGGTACGGATGTTCATGTCGTCCTCGATGGATGAAGCCGTTGGATCGGCGAATCGGAACGCCATTTTATGCTCTACTGGAGACGCCGGACGCAAATATAGGTCTGGATTTCCGCGCGCGCGGAGCCGATATGCTGCAGAGGGGTTTCAGCATGAGTACACCCAGTTCGCCGGTGAAACGCGCCGCCGGGCCCGTCCTGTACGATCCCCGATCGACGTGGCTGACGTACGAGAGCTTTTACGGCCTGACCGAAAAGCCCTTCAGCCTGTCATCCGATCCACGCTTCTTTTATCCCAGCTCATCCCACGCGTCGGCGTTCGACGAGCTGCTGGCCGGCATCCTCCGGCGTGAGAGTCTCAGCGTCCTGACGGGCGATATCGGGATGGGCAAGACGACGCTCTGCCGCGCCGTGATCGAGAGCCTGGATCGCAAGACGTTCAGCGCGATTGTTCCCGATCCGTTCGCCTCGCGCGAGGACCTGCTCAAGGTGCTGCTGATGGACTTCGGCGTGATGTCGGTGGACGACCTCACGAGCGGCCGGTTGAAGGGCGCATCGCGCACCGAGCTCAGCTACCTGCTGTATCAGTTCCTTGACACGCTCGCGCCGCTCCAGGCGTTTGCGGTCGTCATCATCGACGAGGCGCAGAATCTGTCGGTCCCGTTGCTCGAGGAGATCCGCATCCTGTCGGATTCCGACGGCCGCGACAGGCAGTTGCAGGTGGTGCTCGTCGGACAGCTCGAGCTGGACCAGAAACTGCTATTGCCGGAGATGCGCCAGGTCGACCAGCGCGTCTCGGTGCGCAGCACGCTCGGGGCGTTGAATCGCGAGGGCGTTGCAGGTTACATCGCGCACCGATTGCAAGTGGCGGGAGCCAGCCCCGCCGGCGTCTGGTTCACGAGCGAGGCGATCGACCTCGTGTACCGCCGTTCCGGCGGCGTGCCGCGCCTGATCAACCGGATCTGCGACCGCGCATTGTACGAGGGCTACCTGCGGCGGGCCACCTGCATCGACCACGAGCTTGTCGAATCGGTCGTCTCCGGCGTACGCCGCGCCGCACCACCGATCGCCGCGGACCCGGTGTCTGCCGCGTCGCCGACCGAGCCTGCGTCGCCGACCGAGCCTGAAGTGTCCGAGGACGTCGGCGAATCGATGAGGATCGTTGAGTTCAGCATCAAACCCGAAGACGATACCGCGCCCGTGGAAGAAGCGGCGTCCGATGATTTCATGCTCGTACTACCGGGCAGAGACCACGAGGCTGCGGGGCTAGACTGGAGCGAGCCAGTGCCGGACGCACTGGAGTTGACGCCACACGTCGAGCGGACGCGACAACCCGGCATCACGTTTCCGCGCGTGGCGCCCGCGACGCGGCTGCAGGGCGCCCGGCGGCGATGGACGCGGCGGCTCGGCATCGCGGCGCTATGCGTGATGGGACTGGCCGCGATCGGGTTTGCGGCGATCGAGGCACAGAGTCTGCGGACGGAGCTTGCGGCGCCGCTGCAGTTACCGCAGCTTCCCGCTGCGCCGCCGCCGGTGATGCCTGCCGCGCTGACCGTGCCTGTCGTACCCGATGCGGACACCGCGGACGCGCCGCTGTGACGAAGGGAGTATGCGTCGCCGCCGCATTGTTCCTGTTGACGGGCGCGGGTGCGTCTCCCGCGGGTGCGCAATCGAAGACCATCGCGGGAGAAGTCCGCTGGGGCCGCACGTTCGAAGAGAATTTCGGCGCCGGCCTCACGCTGGACATCCAGCTGCTGGGTCAACCGGAGGATTCACAGAACGGGATCTACGTCTCCATCCTCAACAAGCGCCTGCCGAAGAAGCATCAGTTCGTCGTGCTCCCCGAGCTGATCGGCGGCCAGGAATCGAACTTCCTGGGCATCTTCATGATTGGTCAGCCGGATCCGAAGAAGCTCTCGGCGGAGCTGCGGTCCGTCCTCGATGGTGTCAAGGAAGAGGGCGCGGACGTGATCTACTTCACGCAGACGTTCAGTGAGGCGCAACTGGTGAAAATCGACGAAGCGAACATCACGCTTGGCCACCACGGATTGTCCGCAGCCGGAGCCGAGGCCGCGCACCGGGTGCTCGACCCGATCAGGAAGTCCACCGGCGTTTTCAAGATCCTCGATTACAATCTGTCTGCCGATCCCGCCGGGACAGAAGTGCCGCACATCACCTCGGTCACGTTTTCGTTCGAGCCTGAAGGAAAATAGTGGCGCGGACGAAAGGTACGCTGAAACCCGGATACTGAGTGAGCGTAGGCTGTCGCCGCGCGCACGTTCCGCTACAACAGCTGCTTCATCGTCCACTCATTGTCGTTGACCAGGGCGCTGTACGTGTCGACCGTCAGCGATCGCTTCGCGTAGGTGCACGCCACGACGAAGAGCGCTTTTTCCTCGTGCCAGTCGGCTCTCGTCACGGTGCATTCAAACGTGGCGCTGCCGCCGGCGGTTGAGAGCGCGAGTACGTCACCTGGCTTCGGGAGAGCGGGTACCTGGATGCGCCTCGTAAATCTGATCGCTGAGTTGTCGATTCTCTTGTCGGCTTCGCTCGGCGACCGCACCGTCAGCGTGGGCACCCGCATGTTGACTTCAATTTCAGTCATCGCACGCAGCTATTCAGGCTTCACGTTCTCCGCGCGGGGTCCCTTCGGCCCCTGGCCGACGGTGAATGACACCGACTGCCCTTCGCGCAAATCGTCGAAGCGCGCGCCCGTGCATGCGGACTGGTGAAAGAAATACTCTGTGCCGTCCGTGGTTGCGATGAATCCGAAACCTTTGTCGGTCAAGCGTTTGATCGTCCCTGTCGTCGTAGCCATGTCTCGCGTCCTCTCGAAGAGCGCCGCTGCGAGCTGCAGTGCGCTGCGCTGCAAAGTATCGCACTTCGCTCCGGGGAACCGAAAAACATTCGCGAGCGGGGTCAAATTGGCTGGAAATGGCGTGCATGGGCTGGTTGTCGTCGCCGGGCCCGATACAGACGGCCGAAGGCTGAGCTTGCGCGCGTAGATCGCATGCTTCTCAAGCGCGCGCTCGCCGCCCTCATCGTCTGCCTGATCCTGCCGTACAGCTTGTCCCCCGTCTATCGCTTTCCGGCGCCGCAGCCTTTCGCGGGCTCGCGATTCTGGAACCCGTATGCGGGCGGGCATGGGACGTGGCTGCGCGCCAATTTCCACGCGCACGGCCGCGCGTGGGGCGGGCTGACCAATGGCGCACAGAGCGACGCCGACGTCCTCGCCGCCTATCGCGCGAACGGCTACGACGTCGCGGGGGTGTCGGACTATCAGCGCATCGCCGACGCGGCGCTGCACACGATGCCGCTGTACGAGCACGGGTTCAACGTCGCCAAGCATCACCAGCTCGCGATCGGCGCGCGATACGTCGACTGGATCGACTTCCCGTTCTGGCAGGGCATCAACCAGAAGCAATACATCGTCGACCGCGTGAAGGGCGCGAGCGAGCTCGTCGCGATCAACCATCCGTCCAGGCTCCATGGCTACACCGTGGACGACGTGACACAGCTCACGGGCTACGACCTGATCGAGCTCGCCAACGGCCGCGTCACCACGCAGGATCGGTGGGATGCCGCGCTGTCGAGCGGTCACCCGGTCTGGGCCATCGGCGGCGATGACACTCACGACGTGACGGATCCGGACCGGATGGCGGTCGCGTGGAACATGATCGATGCGGCGACATCATCGAATGCCGACGTGATTGACGCCCTGCGCGCGGGCCGGTCGTACACCGTCGTGCGGACCGTTGACCAGAAGACCGCAGGGGATCTCACGATCGCGAACGTTCGTGTTGATGACGCGACGATGACCGTGACGTGCGACGGCCCCGCGTCAACGTTCGTGTTCGTCGGACAGAACGGGGCAATTCGAAAGACGGTGACGGGCGTGACGTCGGCGTCGTACGCGTTCGCGCAGGACGACACGTACATCCGCGCCGTCGTGCACGGTCCACAGACCGATCTGTTCCTGAACCCGGTACTGCGAACCGATGGCGGCCGTGTGCCGATGCCGGTGGCGGTCGCCGATGACGTCTGGACAGCGGGCATCCGCGCTGCCATCATCGCGGCGTGCGCCGCGATGGCCTGGCTGCTCTTCTAGTCCTTCTTCAGGCGGCGTCTCTCGCCGCGCAGACGGGACAGCCACCTTCACACGCCGCGTCTCTCCATGACGTCGTCGGTGAGGACGCGCTACGGGATCTTCCGGTCACCGACAATCTGTTCTCCGTCCTCGACACGGTGTCCGCGCCGGCCATCACCGATCGTTTTTCATCAGGTGGCCTGAGCGCGGCGGAGTCATCGCGCGTCGGCGCATTCATGAATTCATGGACGCAGACCACCTTCCGCCTCGGGGACGTGGACATCACGAGCCCCGATGGCGGCGTCCCGATGCTTGTGCCGCCGCTGCTGTTCTGGCAGCGCATCGGCGTGACGACCGGCGGCATGCCCGCCGACGCGAGCACGCCGGCCCTGCTGATCTCGCTCGATCCCAGGCGCCCATCCGCACAATGGACCGGAGCGATTGACGCATTCGGTTTGCCGCCGGGGCTCGTCGCGCACCCGGACGGTGCCGCCCCCGCGATTGCGCTGCCCCACGCCTCGATGCAGGGCGGCGCGGCGGTGAGCGGTCCTCTTGTCCGCGATCGGCTGGGGGTGCTCGCGTCCGCGGCGTGGACCCGATCGTCGCAGTTCGACCGGGGCAACGTCGCCGCGAGCGCCGTCCCCTCCGAGACGGGCATCACGTCGGTGTTCGGACATCTGGTGTATACGCCGGACGCGCGGACCGATGTGCGCACGATCGTCTGGATCCAGCGGGCCGGCTATCCGTCGGCGGGGCGCGTCCCCTACAGTCCACCCGGTTCGTCCGACCACGATGCAGGCACGCACGTGCAATCGACGTGGGAGCGCCGCGCGTCACAGCGCGTGAGCTGGCGCGTGTTCGGCGGCCTGACAACGCAGACGCGAAGCGCCGCCTCTCCGTCGCCTGGACCGGCAACGATCGAGCGGCTGAATGACGGTCCCATCCCGACGTTGGTGGACGCGGCGGATGGAGCCCGGCGGCGGTGGATCCTCGGCCTGAGGTTCAATGCGTCGCCTTCGGCGTTGGGACGCGTAAATGGTGTCAGGCATAGCGTCGAGGCGGGATTCGATACCGGGCGGGCCTCGGCGCACGTGACGCCGGCCTATCCGGGATCCATTCTCGAGCTGGTCGGCGGGATCCCCGCGCGCGCCTGGCAATACTCACCGCCCCGCGAAGCGCGCCGCTCGGCAACGACACTCGATGGATTCGTGGCCGATCGCATCGACCTCTCGAGACGGCTGACGCTCGATGCCGCGCTCCGCTTCGACGGCGTGACCGGAGCCGCGCGCGACGCCGCCCAGGGCGTGGCGTGGCGCACGTGGCTGCCGCGCGCCGCGATGCGCTGGTCCATCGCCGACGTCTGGCGGCTGGCGCTGTTCTCCGGCTACACGCGCACCGCCGATGCGCTCACGCTCGGCACGCTTGCCCATGGCGACCCCGCGTCGCCGGTGGCGGACGTGTATCGCTGGAAAGGCGGCGGCAATCTGGGTCCGCTCGTGGCTCGCGCAGGTCCAGGCGCCGGAAGCGACGGGACGTTGACGACGATCGATGCGCACCTCGCGCGTCCGACCACGGACGAGCTCGACATCGGCATCGAGGCAAGCCCTGTTCGGTCCATGCGCCTTCGATTCGCGCACACGCTGAAGCGCGAGTCAGACGCGCTCGCAGTCATCGACGCAGGCGCGCCCGCGTCGAGCTATGCGGTGTCCGGCATCCCGGACGTGGGAGGCAACTTCCAGGATCCTCGCGACGACCAGATTCTGCCGATCTACGATCGGCTGCCCGCGAGCTTCGGCGCCGATCGGTACCTCCTCACGAATTCACCAAACAGGCGTGACACGTACCGCGGGATGAATCTCAGCGTGCTGGTGTCGACGAGTCGCCTATTTCTCTTTGCCGGCGGAACAACCAGCGAGACCCACGTCCAGGCCGCGAACCGCGGATTTCGCGTGACCGAAGCCGATCCCGACATTCTTGGTGAGCGGTTGACGAATCCGAACGCGTCGACACACGCACGAGGGTATCCATTCAGCGATCGGTCGTACAACGTGAAGATCTCGGGCGTGTATCGATTCTCCCGTGGCGTGCGGCTCGGCGTCATCGCGCGGTACCAGGACGGTCAGCCGTTTTCGCGAGTGATCGTCGTGCCCGATCTGAATCAGGGCGCCGAGGCGATACGCGCGATCAGGAACGGCGGGTCCCGCTTTTGTTACACGGGCACGCTCGATGTGCGTGTGCAGAAGGAATTCACGCGAGGCCGCCAGCGCGTCACGCTCGTCATGGACGTCTACAACATCCCACACATGCAGAAGGAGGTCGAAGAATACGTCGTCACAGGCGCGAACTTTCGCAACATCACGGCGGTGCAGCCGCCGCGAACCGTGCTCCTGGGACTGCGATTCTCGAGGTAAAAGATGGTCCACGATCGAACGATGTCGCGCGTGGTCGCTGCGGGCGACACGTGGGCATTTTGATAGTACTGTTCGGCGAGTCCGGGCCGACAGCGCACGTGGGGCACTTTATCAAAATTACTGAGGTGGTTTATGTCCGCAGATAATGACGAGCGGGTCCGCAGAATCGTCGCCGCGGTTCACCACGTTCCCGTTGAGGAGATATCACTCGACCGCTCGCTTGAACAGCTAGGGATCGATTCGCTGGAAGGTGTTCTCCTCGCGTTCGCGCTGGAGGACGAGTTCCATATCGAAATCCCCGACGAATGCCTCACGCAAGGAGGGAGCCTCCGCGAGCTCGTTCGCACGGTCGAAGGCCTGCTCGCCCCGAACTTCCCGGTTTAATCCTGACCCGTGGAGCGAGTCGTCGTCGCCGGCCTCGGTGTCATTTCCGCAATTGGGGACACGACGGAGAAGTTCCGGGCGTCGCTGTTCGCAGGCGCTTCCGGGATCCGTCCTCTGAGCCGGGTTGATCCGGCTCTATTTCGATTCAAGTACGGAGCCGAGGTCCCCGGTTACGACTCCCGCAACTACATGAACGACAAGGAGGCGGAACTCATGGACCCCTTCGCGCAGTTCGCGGTGATCGCGGCCCGCGCCGCCTCGGCCGATGCGGCAATCGAGTGGACACCACGCCTGCAGGAACGCACGGCGGTCATCACCGGATCGTGCATCGGCGGCCAGTCTTCCCAGGACGCCAGCTTTTACAACTTGTACCACGCGGGCCGGCCCAATGTGCACCCCCTGACGATTCCACGGGCGATGGCGAACGCCGGAGCCTGTCATATCACCATGGAGTTCGGCATCACTGGACCCAGCTACACGATTTCAACGGCGTGCTCGTCCTCCGCGTATGCGATCGGTCAGGCGTTCTGGATGGTGCGCTCCGGCGCCGCGGACATGGCCGTGACCGGGGGAAGCGAGGCGCCCTTCAGTGTCGGATTCCTCAAGGCATGGGATGGCCTCCGGGTGGTCTCGGACGATACGTGCCGGCCCTTCTCGAAGAATCGCAGGGGAATGATCCTGGGCGAAGGAGCGGCGATGCTCGTGCTCGAACGACGGAGTGCGGCGGTGGCGCGGGGAGCGCACATTTGGGCCGAGATCGTCGGCTTCGGCATGTCGTCTGATGCCAGCCACATCACCCGTCCGTCACCCGAGGGGGCCGCCCAGGCGATGCGGCGCGCCCTCGCGGATGCGAACATCTCGTCCGATGCCATCGGGTACATCAACGCGCACGGCACCGGCACAATTGCCAATGACGCCATGGAATCAAAAGCCATCCGCATGGTCTTCGAAGGCCATACCGACCGCCTCGCGGTGAGTTCCACGAAGTCCATGCACGGTCACGCGCTCGGTGCCGCCAGCGCGATCGAGGCGGCTGCCACGGTCATCGCCCTTCGCGACGGCATCCTCCCGCCGACGGTGAACTACCTGGAGCCGGATCCCGAGTGCGCGCTCGATGTCGTGCCGAACCATTCCCGAGCCACGCAGGTGGAGTACGCGATGTCGAACTCATTTGCGTTTGGGGGAATGAACGCCGTTCTCGTGTTCGCAGCGGACCGATCGACGCGGGTCGCAGAGATCAGCAACCTCCTTCGACACGCGCGTGGCTTACCACTCGCAACACGCGTCCGGGCGTGACATCGCGGATCGAAGGCGTGCCCATCTGACGCATGGTCAACGTCAACTCGGTAACGTTTCCCTGGCGCGTTCGCCAAGCTCGCAAGATACTCCCCCGCAGCCTGCGCAGCGTCGCCTTCATCCGCCATCGTAATGTCACGTGCTTTGCCAGCGGACGTGCGTCATCATGTCCGGTCAGTATGCGCACTCCCCATATCCTTTCGGCGCTGGTTGTCGGGCTGGCGGTCGCAGCGCCGCCTCTGCGTGCGCAGGACGCGGCCAGAGGCGCGGCGCTGATCGCGGAAGCGCGCAAGGCGATCGGCGGCGCAGACAAGCTCGCGGCGATCAAGCGGCTTCAGGCCACGGGCACGTTCCTCCGCTCGACAGGGCCGGATCAAATCATCGACGGCGACTTCGACGTGCTCCTCGAAGTGCCCGATAAGTACCGCAGGAACGAAGTCACCGGGTTTGCCGGCGCGACGGTCGATCGCGTCGAGGTCCTGAACGGCGCCGACCTATGGGATGAGACGAGCGGCGGATTGACGGGCGGATTCGGAGGCGGCGGTGGCGGCTTCCGAGGCGGCGGTGGCGGCTTCGGCCGTGGCGGTGATCGCGGCGGCGGTGGTGATCGCGGCGGTGGTGGATTCAGAGGGGGCGGCGGCTTCGACGGCGGACGCCCGGGTCAGCCTCGCGGCGGCACCGACACGCAGGCGGGCCAGCCTCGAGGCGGCCCTCAGATCGATCCGGCGCGCATCAAGGAGCAGCAGCGCCGTGTCCGGCAGGCCGAGATGGCGCGCCTCACGCTCGTGTGGCTTCTCACCACCGATGCGCCGGTCGCCTGGATTGGCATCGCCGAATCACCCGAGGGTACGGCGGACGTTCTCGAGGTGAAGACACCCGACGGGATCGCCACACGCCTCTTTCTCGAGCCGACCACTCACCTGCCTTTGATGATCACGTGGGAAGGACAGGCGCCGCGCGGCGGTGGCCTTGGGAACCGCGGCACGGCCGCACAGAGAGCGCCTCGAGGCGACGCGGTACCGCCGGGACGTCGCGGTGGCGCGGCGCAGGGCGGGCCCTCGACGACGCCCGGGCCAGGCGCACCGCAGGCGCAGACGACTCTCGAGATGCATCTGACGGAATACGAGGTCGTCAACGGGATCAAGCTCCCGCATCTCATTACGCGCGGGAGTGACGGCATCACGCAGGAAGAGTGGAAGATCAAAAGCTTCAAGATCAATCCCAACTTCAAAGCGAATACGTTTACACAGTGAAACACTTCTTCGTCGTCGCCGCCGCGGTGCTCGCAGCCTCGCCGGCGTCCGCGCAGGCGCCGGCGCCGGCCGTCAACCAGGCGCAGCTGCGCGTCGTTGTGCTCGATCAGAGCGGTGCGGGCATTCCCGGCGCGTCGGTCACGGTGACGACGCCCGGCGGAACGCCGGTCAAGGTCGACGCCGACCAACGGGGTCTCGCGAGCCTCGCCGCGCTGCCGGCCGGGACGGCGCAACTCCACGTGGAGCTGCGGGGCTTTCTGCCGCACGACGCGCCGGTCACGCTGCGTCGGGGCCCGAACAATCAGACCGTCACGCTGAACATCGAAGGATTCCAGGAGCAAGTCGTCGTCGACGAAGCCGCCACACAGGCCACTGGCAGCGCCGAAACGTCGAAGGTCCTCGATCAGAACCAGATCGACCAGCTGCCGGACGATCCCGACGAGCTGCAGGCGCTGCTGGAGCAGATGGCCGGGGGCGTCGGCGCGACGTTCCGCGTCAACGGCTTCACGGGCGGCCGCCTGCCAAACCGCGAGGACATCCGCCAGATTCGCTTCCGCACCAACTCGTTCGCGGCGGACAACCACGACGCCGGACGCGTGCAGATCGAGATCATCACGCGCCCCAACGTCCGCACGTGGAACGGCAACATGAACGCGAACTTCCGCAACGACGCGTTCAACGCACGCGACGCGTTCGCGGCAACGAAGACGCCGCAGAACATCGCGCGCGCCGGCGGGGGCATCCGGGGGCCGATCGTCGCCGGGAAAACGTCGCTCCGACTGAACGTCGACCGCAATCAGACGAACAACGCCGGGAACGTCGTTGCGCTGAACCTGGATGGCAGCCGGTTCATCGGCTTCGTCGGCAGTCCCACGCGGACGACGGGCACGACGATCGGCGTCGAGCACGCGTTGACCAACGCCCAGACGCTCCGCCTCGAGTACCAGTGGCGCCAGAGCTCGTCATTGAATGGCGGCGTCGGCGGCTTCAACCTGCCGGATCGCGCGAACAACCGTCACAACGACAACGGCGAGGCGCGGATCCAGGTACAGGGCCTGATCGGACGGTCGACGCTCAACGAGTTCCACCTCGAATTCACCCACGCGGGGAGTGACGTGGCCTCGGTGTCGAAGGCGGCGTCCGTCAACGTCCTGGACGCATTCAACGCCGGCGGCGCCGGTGTCAACAGCAGCTCGAACACCCGTACGTTCGAGGCCGCGGACAACCTCGACTTCACGATCGGCCGCAAGCACGCGATGCGGGTCGGCTTCCTCCTGTTCGGCGGACGATACAGGAACTTCGACGCGCGCAACGCCGCCGGCACGTTCACCTTCAGCAGCCTCGAGGCGTACAACGCCGGCACGCCGCTGCAGTTCACGCAGCGCATCGGCGAGGTGGATACGGACTTCACCGCCTACCAGGGTGCCGTGTACTGGCAGGACGACTACCGGATGACGCGCACGTTCACCATCAGCCTCGGCGTCCGCCAGGAGACACAGTCGCTGATCGACGACAAGCTGAATGTGATGCCCCGCCTGGGACTGACCTACAGCCCGAGGAACAGCAAGACGATCGTCCGCGGTGGCTACGGGCTCTTCTACGACTGGTACGAGTCGAACCTGTACGACCAGACGCTGCGCGTGAACGGCATCGCCCAACGCGACCTGCGCGTCAACTGCCCCGGGTATCCGGACCCGTTCGCGCTGTCACCTGACGGCGCCTGCCGCGCGGGACTGGGGGCCGGCGTGGCCATGATTCAGCCGGGCGGTCGCATCCAGGCGAGCCCGAATCTACGGATGCCGTACGTGCACCAGGCGTCGGTCAGCATCGAGCGCCCGATCACGACGAACCTGCGGGCAACCGTTGGCTACCAGACGCTGCGCGGCCGCAACGAGATGCGCTCGCGCGACATCAACACGCCCGACCCGATCACCGGTCTGCGGCCCGAGCCGGCGATTGGCAGCGTGACGCAGTTCGAGTCGACGGGACGCTCCGTACGAGACAGCCTGAACGTCAACATCGGCTACGCGATCCCGCAGCGCCAGATGAACATCGGCATGAACTACACGCTGGCGCAGTACAAGAACCACGCGGACAACCCCACCCAACTCCCCGTCAACAGCTATGACCCCGACGGCGAATGGGGCCCATCGTCGCAGGACATCCGCCACCGGGTACAGACCAATCTGTTCCTGCCTCCGGTGTTAGGTCTTCGGGTCTCGCTGAACGGTCTCGTGTACCAGTCGGCGGCGCCGTATAACGTCACGACGGGGCAGGACGACAATCACGATCTCGTCATCAACGATCGGCCGCTCGACACCGCCGGGAAGGTCATCGGGCGCAACAGCGCGCGCGGCTCGGCGCGCTGGGGCGATCTGGGCATGCGTCTCACTCGCGGATTCTCGTTCGGTCTCTTACCGGTCAACGGAGTCGCTCGAGGCGGCGACGGCGCGGCGGCATCCCTGGCACAGCAGGGTGGCCGCGGCGGCGGGGGCGGGCGCGGGCCTCAGCAGGGTGCCTGGCGCTTCAATCTCGAACTGTTTGCGCAGGCAGACAACGTCCTGAACCGCGTGAATTTCACCAACTACGCAGGGACGATGACATCGCGGTTGTTCGGGCAGCCCACCGCCTCTTCGCAGGCGCGTCGAGTTCAAGTCGGCCTGCAGTTCCGGTTCTGATCAACGGAGGCTCAGCCCCGTAACGCGCGGGCGGGCGTGATGTCGCGGATCGAAGGCGTGCCCATCTGGCGCATGGTCAACGTCAGCTCCGCGCGCAGGATGTCGAGCACCCGCTCGATGCCGTCCTGTCCGAACGCCGACAAGCCCCAGATGTACGGACGCCCGATGCCGACGGCGCGCGCGCCCGACGCCAGCGCCTTGTAGATGTCGGTGCCGCGGCGGAAACCTCCGTCGACGAAGATGGGAATCCGGCCGCGAGCTGCGTCGACCACTTCGGGCAGGCAGTCGATCGTCGCGCGCAACGTTTCGGTCGCACGCCCGCCGTGATTCGAGACGACGAGGCCGTCTACTCCATGGTCGACAGCCAGCGCCGCATCCTCGGCGCTGTCGATGCCTTTGAGCAGCACCTTCATGCGCGTGAGCTTCTTCAACCGGTCGACGTACGCCCACGTTGCTTCGGGCGGATTGAAGCGACCCTCGAGACCCTCGAACATCGGACTGTGGATCCTGACTCCTGCACCCTGCGTGTGGCACGCCACGCAGTTGCGCGTGTCCTGGCGCGCGAAGCGCGTTGCGGTTTCGGTGTTCCTTCCGGCGAGAAGATCGACGGTCCAGACGAGAGCCGGACAGCCCGCATCTTCGACGCGCTTCACCAGCTTTTCCGTCTCGTCCCACTTCAACGGCATGTACAGCTGATACCAGGGAGGGGCGCCCAGCGATTTGGCGACATCCTCGACCGGTGTGCTCGTCGCCGACGAGAGAATCATCGTGTGTCGCTTCGCGCGCGCCGCGCGGGCGGTGGCCAGCTCGCCCGCGGGATTGAACGCCTGCTGCCCTCCCACGGGACAGAGGAAGATCGGCGTCTCCCACGTCGCGCCGAACACTTCGGTCCTGAGATCGGCTTTCGACACGTCGACCAGGCGCCGCGGCTTGAGGCGGATGCGTTTGAACGCCTCCATGTTGGCCTTGAGCGTAAGGTCATCGTCGACCCCGGTCGCCATGTAGCCCCAGTGCGCCGGCGGCAGCGCGCGGCGGGCGGCCTCTTCGAACTCCATCACATCGAGCGCGTCTTTCGCGCTCGTCAGCACGGCTGCGTCGTGGGAGGCAACCAGCTGCTGCGCCCAGGCCCGCGTGGCTGGAGCGATCACCGTGCTGGCGGCGAGAAACCGAAGGAATTGCCGGCGGTTGGCGTCCATGCCGCGGAGCCTACTCCTGTCGCGCGCCCTGGGCAAGCGGGCGTTGGGGCGGCAGAAACCAGCGGTC
>Ga0209515_10004412_pt1 | contig 19024 bp, 17 predicted proteins | sample Subgroupgradi54m_FD_187454 | JGI IMG/M metagenome (GOLD analysis project Ga0209515, IMG submission 187454) | Subsurface groundwater microbial communities from S. Glens Falls, New York, USA - GMW60B uncontaminated upgradient, 5.4 m (SPAdes)... ...
TGCTTTCCGGGGACGAAGCTGAAGCTGCGGTTCGGAATCCAATCATGAGGCCCATATCCCGAAAAGCGGACAAATCGCAGGAGGCCTATGTCAGGAGGTCTGGACGTTCGAATCGTATCTGCGTGGCATGGAAGAGATCGAGGCGCGTCTGAATGGTCTTGATCTCGCGGTCTTGGCGTTGGGCGAGACAACCACGTGGAAAAAGCTGGTGGCGAACCTACGCTGCCTCAAGGGTGTGGACACGCTGAACGCGGTGACGTTGGCCGTGGAGGTTCGCGACTTCCGACGCTTCCCATCGGCACGAGAATTCATGGGCTACACGGGGCTTGTCAGCCGGGAGTACAGTTCTGGCGAGAACGTGCAACGCGGGCGAATCACAAAGGTTGGCAACGCACACCTTCGCCGGGCCCTGGTTGAGGCGGCGTGGTCGTACGGGTTGCCTGATCGCACGGGAGCGCCCTTGATCAAGAGGCGGGAGGGCGGATCGCCCGAAGCATTGACTACGGCGCGGCGAGCACAGGAGAGGCTCTGTCGAAAGTTTCGCAAGATGGTGGGCCGGGGCAAGCCACGGCAGAAGGCGGTGGTGGCGGTGTCGCGTGAGTTGGCCGGGTTCGTCTGGAGCATCGGACGACTCAGCCAGGAGGTGCGCGGGTAAAATCATCGTGAACCTGGGAAGTCGCGGTCCTGGAAGCGAAGCAACGGCAAGGAGAACCCTCGTCCGCACTTTGTGCAACACCCGTGAGGGTGCCACGCACGTTACAAGATTGAGGCAGCTCCCGACGAATCAAGATCATGCGGCACGGCATCGTCTTCGTGACGACGCAACCCGCGAATATCAGTTTGATTCACCGTCGACAAACGCTTCGCTTCCGGGTCCGGGGCTTCCCAGGGATGGACCGTTCGAACTATCCACGTGGAGAGTTTCAAAAGAACTACGACGCGGGGACTTGACTGGGCTCGTCTATATCAGCGCGGTTGTTGAGAAATATATCAAGGATGGTTATGCGGACTCTTCCCATCCCGAATTAATGAAGCCAATGGGAGTTCCTGCGATCCTTTTTGCGGGGAGACGAAGCAATGTTATCGGCGCTGAGAATATTGAAGCGGCGGTGAAGGCCTTGAAAGTTTCGGTCCGTTGGTTTGAGAATAGCGGGCATTTTATCTACGTAGAAGAGCCCAAAGAATTCGCGGATGCCGCCGCCGATTTTATTACAGGAGTTGCGAGCACGGCAGGCGGGCCAAGCGGAAGTTCGAATCCCACCGTTCCCTAAGACGACGGGACCAAAATAATAACCGCTGTCCCCGACCCGCGATAAAAATGGGGCCAGAACAGCGGTTGCCGAATTCGAGCAAAACTGGCGGGGACGGCATGGGCATAAAACCACCGCCCCCAATCCCAGCCCTGTTCCAGGGCCAGAAAAAGTATATCTTTTCCCTGCTTTTTCACTCAACTGGTTTCTCAGCTGGGAGCGCATCACCAACGGTGAGTTGGTGGTAACTGAGACTATCTCCTCCTGTGGGCAAAAAACCACCGATTTCGATGTGCCGGAGTTCAAATCCCACCGTCCCCTCCCAGGGTGGTCAGTAAAACCACCAGCCGCAGATCTCCACTCTGATAGGGCAGTGATAGGGTATGCCAGCCTTGATCCAAAGGCGGGGAATCGCTATCTCACGGTCGCCGGCGCTCCTGGGGCTGTCGAACGGGCTTGACTGGGGGCGGTTTGGGGGGCACACTGGGGGGCGGAAGGCAGCGGGAGCGAAAAGCGGGCTAGAATTTCCACAGAGTCGGAGTATGGCTGGGCCTAGAAACAGTCGGGGCCCATCGGTGCCACGGCATGATTCGCCCTCAGGGAATGCCGGCGCTCGAGGGGCTATACAATGGCCTATTCGAGGCGCGGTCTGGGGGGAAGCTATGATTTGTCGAAGGCGGACTGTGTTGGTTCTCGCGCTGTCGGCCGGCCTCGGCGCCTGCGCTCCCACGCGGCAGGAGACCCTCGCCAATCTGGGAGAGGTGAAGCCCCAATCGCTGGGCCCGCTCAAAGCTCTTGTTGTGGTGGAGATATATTCCGAGAATACTAAGACGATTGGGCGCTATGCATCGGCCGGCAAGGCGATGACTTTCGGAACCGCGAACACCACCTTGATCCCGGGGATGCACCGCCTTCTTGAAGACACTTTTAAGTCCGTGATCAAGGCGAATAAGCTCGAGCAGGCCCAAGCCAGCGGCGCGGACGTCATTGCCGTGATCGACGTTTTCGGCGTGGCGAAGAGATACGGCTTCGGCATCCCGGATTTTCGGTGGGAAGGTAAGCTCCTTTTCCTGAAGCCGACGGGGGAGGAAATCGCCGCCGTCCACGGCAAATCTCACAAGCGCTCGGTCGCGGGCGGCATCATTGGACTGGGAGGACTGCTCCCCACTTCGATGGTGACCACGGCCGTGACCAACCATGCCACGGAGAAGGAGGCCCTGGATCTCCTAGTGGCTGATTTTGAGGCAACCGGGAGGGCGAAACTCGCGCGCTTCGCGCAGGCGCGGTCTGCTTCCGGCGCGCCGGCCGTGGCGCGCCGGTCCTTTGAGTCGGATGTCGACACGCCCAACTACAAGCTCGAAGCCGACCCCCGGAAGTTCGCCCTCGTCGTAGGCGTGGAGAAATACAAGGCCCTGCCCGAAGCGCTCTACGCTGAGCGCGACGCCGCGGCGGCGTATGCGCATCTGCTCGCTTTAGGCTATCCGGAACGCAACATCAAATACCTTTCGGGCCCTGACGCGACCAACTCCGGCCTGCAAAAGAACCTGGAGACTTGGCTGGCTCGCGTCACGAAGGCTGACAGTTCCGTCTTCTTCTATTTCTCGGGCCATGGCGCGCCGGACCCCGAGACCGGCAAGGCATATCTCGTCCCATGGGACGGCGATCCGCAATACCTAAAGGAAACGGCCTACCCCGTCCAGAAGCTGTATGAGGTGCTGGGCTCCCTGAAGGCCGGCAGCGTGGTCGTGGCGCTGGACTCCTGCTTCTCGGGCACCGGGGGGCGATCCGTCCTGCCCAAAGGCGTCCGGCCGTTGGTCAGTAAGATCGATGTCGGGACTCCACTGAACCATGGCCAGGGCGCGATGGTCGCGCTGACCGCTTCCGCCGGCAATCAGATTTCGGGCACGCTGGATGAGCAGGGGCACGGCCTGTTTACCTATTACCTCCTAAAAGGTCTCAATGGGGCCGCCCCAAGCAGGGGCGGCCGCGTCACGGCGGGCAGTCTTTATGAATACCTCAAGCCTGCCGTCGAGGAGGAGGCCGCGCGCGAAAACCGCAACCAAACCCCTCAACTCATGCGCAGCGCGCAAGACAAGCTGACGGATCCAGCGTTGCGCTAAAGGCTTTTAGCCCGAGGCTCCTGCGCGGTCTTTTTCCACGAACTCCTTGAGGTGGAGGGCCCATTTCCTGAAGACCACCTCGATCTGGGAGAACTTGGTGAACGGTCCGACGAGGAATGTCTTCAGATCGTCGCCCCAGGAGCACCTTTGTTCAGCGACTTGAGCCATGTCCTTGCCGGCGGGCCCCGCACGCATCTTGGCCTCGAAGGCGGCGGCGCCGAAGGTTACGGGCAAGAACAGCGCGAGGGTCGTCAGCGCATTGAGGGCGCGGTGCGGCGAGCGAAGGTAGATCAGGGCCGGAGTGATGACCAGGGTTTCTTCGTCGGGATTCTCGCCTGCGTCCAGGACGCGGTGCTTTTCTCCTAGTTGGGCCTTGAGCGCCGCCTCGAAAGAGGCCCTTAGCCGGTCCTTCTCCTGCCGCGACAGCTTGGCCTGAGATTTGTCATCTAGAAAGCTCAAGTCCACGGGCTCGATCTTGACCTTGACGTACTTTGAGGGATCCGCCTTGGGCTCCAAGTGCTCTCGCTTGAAACTCGGACCCTCTTTCATGGAGGCGTAGGAGAGGTGGTCGAGGAAGCCCGCCGGCGCGCGGATTGACGCGCAGGCGGCGGGAAGGAGCGCGAGCAATGGTAGGCAGCGCGCTGCGCACATTTTTCCAACGATCACAGTTTCACTTTAGCATCTTGTGCCGATGGCCATCAATGTCGGCCAAGACTAGCCAGCGGGGCAGCCGAAAAACCATCCCATTATTCGCCTAAAAAAGGCTCTATCCACTTCCTAAAAAACTTAAGCCCATCCGGTGTAAGCACAACGATGGAAAATCAACAAGCGTTTGACGCCAGGGGGGGTGAGAGGGCTCACGAAGTGGCTTTCGGGTGGCGGCTTGCGGCCGTGGCGCGGCGAACAGGGGTCTCAGGCCACCTGACGCACAATAGTAAAAGTAGGGACTTCCAGCCCGCAGCGACTTGCTTCGCAGCTCAGCTTGAACCGTTACGGAAACGAAGGTAGTCTCATTCCACACGATGGGCGCGCAACGCTACCCATCGAAAGGGAGGAACGAGATCATGTCGAAGAAGGCATCGATTACATTGACTTGGCCTGTTCGCTGGAAACGCATTGCGAACGGCGAAAAAATCATCGAGCAGACAGGGCCCGATGAAATTGAAGTTGATGTTCGCGAGGGCGAAATCGAGGGCGAGTCCTGGATTCAGGCACTGGTTCGCTTGTTCGCAGAGGCCGAGCGGGAGACGCGCAAGTCTCGACGAGAAAGTACTGATCCGAGGGCAAAAGTTCAACCCCCAACCACCTCAAAGGTTAGGGGGCAAAAAACCACCGCGAAGCGAACAGGCGCAGTAGAGTAGACGAAAAACTGGGTGCGAATCGAAATGCGCCGTGCAAATCTCCGTCGTAATTGCCAAAAAAGCCGAAACGGCGCGTTTTATCGCACCATTTCGGCTTTTGGAACGCCGGGTTCAACAATTAAGAGCTGGCGGGGCCGACGGGATTTGAACCCGCGATCTCCGCCTTGACAGGGCGGCGTGTTAGGCCAGCTACACCACGGCCCCGCAACGCATCGAGTATAGCAAATGCGTCTATGAATTTCCGCCAGGCGGGGCTTGTGTTAATTCCGGATAGGGGTTATATAGTGGCGAGTAAGAAAATCTGAGGAGAAAGGATGAGCCGATGCAATAATAGGTTTCGCGCCGCTCTGCTCGCCGCGATTGGATTGGGGCTCTGCGCTTGCGCGACCGCTCCGGTCAGCCCCGCCGATCGCCAGGCTGCGATCGAAGCCGAGGTCGACCTCGCCGTCTGCGTTACCGAGGGCGATAAGCCGAACATGTTCTTCAACCCGCTGCCCAAGATGCTGGCGGATCAGGTCGAGTCTCGTTTCCGGCCGCCGAAGAAGCCTTCTTTCAACAGGCTGACCCGTGTGCCGTTCGGCGGCGACACGGGCGACTGTCAAGTCGTGATCACGATGCGGGCCGACGGGCAGGCGATCTGGAACCTGCGCCACGCGATCGTGACGCTCGCCTCCACGAAGGAGGAGGTTCTTCATACCAGCTCGCAGCAGGCCTGCGGGCCGTGCTTCGCGGGCATGATGGACGGACTCATCATCCCGATCATCAAGGCGCTCGATAAGAAGGGGCCGCTCTACGCCCGGATCACCGGAGCTCAGAAAAAAGTCGCGCTGGCCGCCGTTCCGGCGGCCGTCGCGGCCTTATCCGCGGATTCGGGAGATACTTCTCCGCCGCCGACGGTTCCGGCGGGTACCGATGAAGCCGCTTCGAACCCCGCACCCGCGCCGGCCCCTCCCAAACCCGCCGTCCGAAAAGTCCGCTCGATTGGCGAGTTCAGCAGGACGGAGCTGTCGGAAATGGACGAGCAGCTCATGCCCTGATGGGCCAAGATTTCGCCGAGCCGGCCGTGAGGACGGGCGAGTCGCATTTGGAGGAACAAGCATGAGCTCTATACTCATCGTTGACGACGACGAAACCGTCTGTTCCCTGATCCAGGAAGTCCTTGTTCAAAAGGGTCACGCCTGCGCCACCGCGAGCGAAGGCTCCGCTGCGTTGGATAAAATCGAGCAAGGTCGTTACGATCTGGTGATCCTGGACCACAACATGCCGAAAATGACAGGCACGGATGTCCTCAAGCGGCTGCGCGACGATCCTCGGCACGCGAAGCTCCCCGTCGTCATCTGCACGTCGGACGCGCTCTACCAGCGGAAAGCCGAGGCCGGCACGGCGATCGGGGATCCCGACGGCTGCGTCAGCAAGCCGATCGACCTGAAGAAGCTCGTCGAACTCGTGACCATGCTGACCGACCGGACCGCGGCGCAAAGAAGGCCCGACAAGCCGTGAAGAAGGTTCTCGTCATTGAGCCCGACGCGGGCCTCAGCGTGCTCATTTGCGAAAACCTGCGCGATGCCGGCTACGAGTCCGTCTCCTGCGCGCCGGAGCAGGCCGCCGCGCTCGCCGCCGGTCTCCCCGCGAACGCGATCGTCGCGGCCCTCTCCTCTGCCGCCGTCGAGCAGTCGCCGCTGTATGCGATCCTGCGCCGCGATCCCAGTACCCGCGGCATTCCGATCATCGTCATCACGGGACGCGGGGACGCGACGATCCGCCGGAAGCTCGGCGAGACGCCGACGCATGTGATCTTCAAGCCCTTCAAGTTCGACGTACTCGTGCGGGCCGTCGCGCAAGTCCTCGGCGACGCCCGGCCATAGGAGGGCGCCGCCTCCTGGCCCCTTTGGTCAAAACCTGTTAAACTCCATCGTAGAAGGGCTGTTAGCTCAGCGGTAGAGCGTCCCCCTTACACGGGGCAGGTCGGGGGTTCGAATCCCTCACGGCCCATGTTTTTAGGCGATTGTTTCCGAAGACGGGTATGCACATGACGCCACCTGTTCAAGTTCGTTTGAGGCCATGTAATCGGATTATTAATGATAATCACTAGTTCCGGAACTAGTGATTATCGTCAGTAAATTCTGCAATCGAACTTAAACAGGCGGGTCAGGCCGCGAGGTCGACCCAGACGCGCCGGCAGGCCTTGCAGACGACGCCGCCCGCGGTGTCGCGGTAGAGCACATGGGTCAGGTTCGGGCAGAGGCGGTCGCCGCTTTCGAGCGGCTCGAGCGCTTCGCCGCAGGCGCGGCAGGCTCCCGACGGGAAGGTGAACGGATCCCGGCAATTGGGACAGAATGTGCGCGAGCCGGCCGCGTGATCTTTGACGAGCACGGGCTGCGCGCCGGGCGCTGTCAGGATCTCGTAGCCGCAGCCGGCGCAGGGCGCGTGCAAGGTGAGCCCGACGGCCTCGCAGTTCGGACAGGGCAGGAGGACGTCCGCATCCTCGCTCGTTGCGGGATTCTCCTCTTGCGCGGCCGCGCCGATGGACTTCATGTGCGCCTCGATGAGAGCGACGGCCTCCTGCTCGCGCGAGGCGGGGACGACGATGCGCGTCTCGGTCGGGATGTCCGCGTCGTTGAGGCGCGCGGCGAGCGATTCCGCCTCGCCGGCTTGCGAGGTGCGGAAGACGACGCGGAGCTCGTTCTCGGCGCTCAAGGTGGTTACTGGCCTTCGGGGCCTTTGGGGGCGGGCAAGGTGGAGTGGAGTTCATCGAGACGCTTGCGTGTGGCGGCCGCCTGCTCCTGAACGGAGGCGAGGAACTTCTTCGCGTAATGACCCTGGATGTCGTCGGCCTTGTAGTACGGAATCTCGAACTTCAGGCTCTCGGCGGTCTGGTCGAGGCCCGCGAGCAATCGCTCAAGATACTCAACCAGCTTGACGGGGTCGGTGGGCTCCATGAGCCATTCTCACACATACGATGTCCATCGTCAACCGGAGCTAATTGCCTATGCGGTAGGAGATGCTGCGCACGTCGTAGCGCGCGCCGAGGTTGGCGAGCTTCTCCGCGCGGCGCAAAGTCTTGCGCAGGGGCGCGACCTTCATCGTGCGATCGATGCGGACCGTGATGTAGGCGGTGGACCTGTCGAAGTCCACGGAGGCGGATTCGACATCCGGCAGCTTGGCCCATTCGGCCGCGATCGCGCGGCCGCACACGGTGGTGACAAGCCCGGTCAAGGTGATCGCGTAGCGGCCGGGGGGGAGCTCGGTGAATTCCCGAGTCGTCGGAGATGGCGCGAGAGCGGAGGCCGGGAGTGCTGCGGCGAGCAGAAAGGCCGTGAGCTTCATTCCTCAATAGCATAACAGCCGCGGCGAGATATGTCCATGACCAATGGACCATGATTTGTTAGGATGAGCGCGCGTGGATTTATTTGGACGGGCATCGTGGATCATGTTCGCCGCCGGCGCCATCCCGACCGGGCTGGCGGGCTGGTGGATCGGCACGCGCGCGGGCCAGCCGGTTTCGCTCGCCGCCGTGCTGATCGCATCATTTGCTCTCGCCGCCTCCCTCGCGTCGGCCTACCTGGCCTGGCGCTGGTTTGTGGCACCCCTGCGCGAGCTCGAGCGCGGGCTCGAGCGCTGGACGCGCGGCGACCTGTCCACGCCGCTTGATGAGACGCGGCTGACGGGCTGGCGCCGGCTCGCGGGGCAGTTCACGCGGGCGCAGGACGACATGCGCCGCGCCCTCGACGAGGCCAACGCGGGACTGGCGCGCGAGCGCGCGCGGCTTGAGACGCTCGTGGAACGGATTCCCGACGCGTTGGTGATCACGAATTTGCGCGGCGAGGTTCAGTTCCTTAACGCCGCCTCCCTGCCGCTGTTCGCCGCCTCGCGCGGGGACATGCTGGGGGGCGCCAAGGGGCTCCTGCAGCCTCGCGATCCGTCGCGCTGGCGCCTGCGCGTGCAGGACGTGCTGAAGGCCCACACCTCGGGAGGCGTGATGGAGTTTCCAAACGAGGCGGGCGGCCCTCCGATGAGCTTCCGCACGACGGTCACGATGTTCACCGACCCGGTGAGCGGCGATTTCGGCGTGTTGATGATGCTGCGTGACCAGACCTCGGAGAAGCGCATCGAGGAGCTCAAGGAGGAATTCTTCCAGGCCGCCGCGCACGATCTGCGCGCGCCGCTGTTCGCGGTGCAGGGTTATCTGCGTCTTCTGAAGAAGTCCATCGAGCCCGACGTGCGGCAGGCGAACTGGTTCGAGGCGATCGACCAGTCCTGCGAGCGCCTGACCGCGCTCGTCAAGGACGCGCTCGATTCGGCGCGCATCGAGAGCGGCCAACTGAAGCTCCTGCCCGCGACCGTGCAGACGGCCGTGGTCCTGCGCCGCGCCGCGCGCCTGTTTCAGCCCATGGCCGATGAGAAGGGAGTGCTGCTTGAGACGCGCACCATCGACGGCGCGCCGCCTTCGTTCGAGGCCGATGAGCGCCTTGTCGAGCGCTTGATCCACAATCTCGTCGCGAACGCGATCAAGTTCACGCCGCGCGGCGGGCGCGTGCTGATCGAAGCCGGGGCGGCGGGCGCCGATCGCATCGAATTCATCGTCACCGACACCGGGGCCGGCATTCCGGAAGCTCAGCGCGCCGCCGTGTTCGAGAAATTCCGCCAGCTCGACTCCGAAATGCCGAAGTCCGGCTTCGGGCTCGGCCTCGCCATCTGCGCCAAGATCATCAAACTGCATAAGGGTGAAATCTGGGTCCAGTCCGTCAAGACCGGCGGCGCCCAGTTCGTCGCGCGCCTTCCCCTCGTGCAGATCTCCAAGGAGGCAATCCGAAAATGAAAGCCAGCGCCACGTTGCCGTTAACGCTCGTCGATAAGGTCTGGCCGTCGTCGGGATTAATTTTTGATTCCGTCGCCGTTGTCGTGGCGAGTCTTTTTATTGCCGTATGCGCGCAAGCGCAAATCCCGTTGCCGTTCACTCCGGTGCCGCTCAGCGGCGGGACGTTGGGGGTTTTGTACGCGGGCGCCTTGTTGGGTTCTCGTCGTGGTGCCGTTGCCGTCCTTCTTTATCTGCTCGAAGGCTCCGCCGGTCTTCCCGTCTTCTCCGGCGGCACCGCCGGCTTCGTTCACCTGCTCGGTCCGACGGGCGGCTATCTCATCGGCTTTCCGGTCGGCGCGTTCGCGACCGGCCTCCTCGCCGAGCGCGGCTGGGACCGCACGCCCGGCCGGGCTTTTCTCGCGATGCTTGCCGGCAGCCTGCCGATCTTCGCGCTGGGTCTCGTGGGCCTGTCGCGCTTCGTGCCGGCCGAGACCTTGCTCGCGCAAGGCCTGTGGCCCTTCCTGCCGGGCGACCTGCTGAAATCCGCGATCTCCGCCGGCTTGCTGCCGTTGGGATGGAAACTCATCGGCGGACAGCGGAACTAAAACGGGGTTGACACGATGTGGGGACCCGTTTATACTTTGCCCGGTTCGCATATTTGATTTCCTGCTCTCACGATATTAGATGAAGAAAAAAGGCCGACTGCTCGATGCCGCGATGGGGTTCGCATTGATCCTGTTCGTCGCGGGCAGCTATATTTACCGTCACCCGCTTCTGGAAAGCGTCGAGTTCAAGGCCTACGACCTCCGGGCCAAACTCCGCCAGGACCTCAATCCGCCGCCGGAGATCGTCCTCGTCGCGATCGACGACGATTCCATCGCCCAGCTCGGGCGTTGGCCGTGGCCGCGCTCGCGGATGGCCGCCGCGATTGAAAAACTCAAGGCCGCCGAGCCGAAGGTCATCGGCCTCAACATTCTTTTCTCCGAGCCCGAGCAGAGCCAGGGGCTCCTGGAGATTCGGCGGCTCGAGGAGAAGTACAGGGCTCTCCTGGGGGAGAAGAAGGTCGCGCAGAGGGGGGTCGATTTCGCGCGCGAGCTCTCCTCGTCGACGGTCGCGATGGACTCGGACTCGAAGCTCCTGGCCTCCCTGCAGTCGGCCGGCAACGTCGTTCTGCCGCTGTTCTTCCCCGCCGGCACCCTGGGAGGAAAACCCGAGTCCGTCCCGCCCGCGGTGTCGAGCTCGGCGCTGCGCGCCGCCGGCGCGCCGGCCTTCATTCAGGAGGAAGCCAAGATCGCCTACCCGATCCTCGCGTTCTCCGAGGCCGCCGCGGGGCTGGGTCACGTCAACCTCTACACTGAAAGCGACGGGGTCCTGCGCCGCGAGGCGCCGCTCGTGCTGTACGGCGGCGAGCTCTATCCGTCGTTCGCGATACGCCTGACGATGGCCTATCTCGGCCTCAAGATCGAGGATCTGAAGTTCGAGCCCGGCGTCGCGCTGACTATGGGCAAACTGCGGGTGCCGCTCGACGACGAGAACAAGATGGCCGTCCTCTTCAACGGCCCGCAGGAGACGATCCGCGTCGTGCCGTTCGCGAACCTGATGGCCGACAAGGTGAGCGCCGATTTCTTCAAAGACAAAATCGTGATCGTCGGGCTGACGGCCTCGGGCGCGTCGACGCAGTGGGTCACGCCGGTCGCGCAGGGCTTCTCGGCCCTCGAGGTCGCGCCGAACGTCATCGCGAACATTCTGCATCAGAAGTTCCTGACCCGTCCCCCGTGGGCGGAACGCGCCGAGTTGGGCCTGTTGGCGCTGATGGGGCTGTTCATCATGGTGATTCTGCCGCGGCTGAAGGCGCTGTGGGGTTTGGTCGTGAGCTTGTTCTTCGCTGTGGGACTTTTTGGGGCGGGCGTCTACCTGTTCATGAACGGGCAGTGGCTGCAGGTCGCCTATCCGATGGTGCTGCTGCTGACCGGCTATCTCGTCATCATTTCCAAGAGTTTCCTGGTCACGGAGAAGGGCAAGGAGCTCATTGAGGCGTCGGCGATCGAGACCAACAAGATGCTCGGCCTGTCCTTCCAGGGCCAGGGCATGCTCGACATCGCCTTCGAGAAATTCCGGCTTTGCCCGCTCGATGGCAACATGAAGGACACGCTCTACAACCTGGCGCTCGATTTCGAGCGCAAGCGCCAATACTCCAAGGCCGCCGCCGTGTTCGAGCATATCGCCGCGAATGATCCGAAGTACAAGGACGTCGTCGAGAAGGGCAATAAGCTGAAGCAGGCTTCCGAAGGCGCGGTGTTCGGCGCCGTCGGAGGCGCCAAGAAAGAGGGCACGGTGATGATCACCGGGGGTGCCACGAAGCCGACGCTCGGCCGCTACGAGATCGAGAAAGAGCTCGGCCGCGGCGCGATGGGCGTGGTGTACCTCGGCCGCGACCCCAAGATCAACCGCATGGTCGCCATCAAGACTATGATGCTCGAGGAAGGCTCGGACGGCGAGTCCATGAAGGCGGTCAAGGAGCGCTTTTTCCGCGAGGCCGAATCGGCCGGCACGCTCAATCATCCCAACATCGTGCGCATCTTCGATGCCGGCGACGAGAATGACGTCGCCTACATCGCGATGGAGCTGCTCGACGGCCACGATCTCGTGAAGTACGGCCAGAAGGACGGCCTGCTCCCGATCGAGAAGGCGCTCGACTTCGTCGCCACCGTCGCCGACGCGCTCGACTACGCGCACGCGCAGGGCATCGTCCACCGCGACATCAAGCCCGCCAACATCATGCTCCTTAAAGACGGCTCGATCCGCGTCGCCGACTTCGGCATCGCCCGCATCACTTCATCTTCGAAGACGGCGACCGGCACCGTGATGGGAACGCCGTCCTACATGAGCCCCGAGCAGGTCGCCGGCAAAAAAGTGGACGGCCGCTCCGATCTCTTCTCGCTTGCTGTGGCGCTGTACGAGCTGACGACCGGCGAGAAGCCGTTCAAGGGCGGCGAGGGCATCGGGACCTTGCTGTTCCAGATCGCCAATGATCCGCACCCCAACATCCTGACGGTCAAGGCGAACCTGCCGGCCGCGCTGCGCGGCGTCATCGACAAGGGGCTCGCGAAGAACCCCGACGAGCGCTTCCAGCGCGGCTCCGAATTCGCGGCCGCCGTCCGGGGCGTGCTCAAGACCGGCGGCGTTGCCGCGCCCGCGTCCGCGCCGGCTGCGGTCGTCGCGGCACCGCTCATCGCGCCTGTGGAGGCCCCCGTCGCGAAGCCAATGAGCGCGATGCAGCGGAAGATCGAGAGCACGATCACCTCCGAGATCAAGCCTGTGACGGCAGCGCCCGCTCCGGCGCCCGCGCCTGTCCCGGCACCCGCTCCGAAGCCGGTCGCGTCGGATAAAACGATTTCAATCGGTCCTGAGATCACGATCCCCGGACTCAACGACAAGATCAAGGCGCAGGCCCAGGCGCCGAAGCCGGCGGCTGTCGCGGAGCCGGCCGCGCCGATGCCCGCGTCGCCGGACGATTTCAGCACGATGGCCATCGAGCAGCCGCAAAGAGGCGGCGTCGGCCCGGCGGTGAAGCCGTCCGCCGCGCCGGAGCCCAACGGCGCGATGCGCATCGAGCGCACGCAAAGCCCGGACGCGACCATCCAGGTCAAGCCGCACCCGCAGGAGCCGGCGTGAGGACCAAGGACAAGGTCGAGATCGCCGGCGCGACCGATCCCGGCTGCGTGCGCAAGAACAACGAGGACAATTTCGCGGTCGAGCCCGATCTCGGCCTGCTCGTCGTCGCCGACGGCATGGGCGGACACAACAGCGGCGAGGTCGCCAGCGACATCTCCTGCAAGACCATCGTGGACTACGCGCGCAAGATGCTCGGCGGCGAGAAGACCATGGTCCCGGAAGGCGGCAGCGCCGGGCTGACCCCGCGCGGACGCCAGCTCGAATTTTTCGTGAAGTCGGCCAACGCGATGATCTACGAGAAGGGCCGTGCCTTCCCCAAGGACGCCGGCATGGGCACGACCGTCGTGGCCGCCCTCGTGGACTCGAAGTCCCTGACCGTGGCGCATGTGGGCGACAGCCGCCTCTACCTTTGGCGCCGCGGCGAGCTGACCCAGCTCACCCAGGACCATTCGCTGGTCGGCGAGCAGGTCAAGCGCGGGCAGCTCACCGCCGACGAGGCCGCGCGCTCGAGCATGCAGAACATTCTAACCCGGGCCCTCGGCGCGGACAAGGACGTCCTCGTTGACGTCGCCGAGCACCCGCTGCTTCCGGGGGATCTCGTGCTGCTCGCGACCGACGGGCTGTCCAAGATGCTCATCGACGCGGATGTCGCCGCGGTGATCGCCGCGGAGCAGGAGCCGCAGAAGATCGTGGAAGTGCTGATCGCCAAGTCCCGCGAGGCGGGCGGGGTGGACAACATTTCGATCGTGGCCGCCAAGGTTCCCGCTCCGGGCGGGGGCGGCGGAGTCAGAAAGCTGGTGTCGCGGTTGTTCGGACGCTGAGCCGGATTATTTGAGGGAGACATTGATGCCGAAGCTGCTCCTGAAGTTCAACGCGGCCGTCATTAAGGAAGTCGACATGGGCACGGGCTCGATTTCCATCGGCCGCAAGCTCGACAACGACATCGTCATCGACAATCCGGCGATCTCCGGGCACCACTGCCGGCTCACGATGGAGGGCGGCGGCTACTACGTCGAGGACCTCGAGTCCACCAACGGCACCTTCGTCAATGAGAAGCGGATCAAAAAATCCGGCCTGCACCACAACGACGTCGTGGGCGTGGCCAAGCACGCGGTCGTCTTCCTCAACGAGGCGGAGCTGGCCGAGAGCGCGCCCCAGCCGTCCTCCGACGCGACCATGCTCCTCACTCCTCAAAAGCAGGCCGAGCTGGTCGCCGCCTCCTCGGCCGCGGCCAAGACCGAGGGCCCGGTGAAGGCGGGCTGGCTGCGCGTCATCAAGGGCGCGGCCGACACCATCTCCGAGCACGAGCTCAAGGGAATGTCCACCTACATCGGCAAGTCCGACCGCGTGCAGGTCCAGATCAAGGGCGCGGGGCTGTTCGGCTCGGCGCCCGAGGTCGCGGCGTCCGTGCACCGCAAGCCGGAGGGCTACATTCTCGTCGCCGTCACCGAGGGCTATCCGGTCGTCAACGGGGCGAAGGTCAACGGCTCCGTCGTCTTGAAGGAAGGCGACATGATCGACTGCGGCTCGACGACGATGATGTTCGAGCTGCGCGAGCCGGCGTAAGTTTAGGGGCAGCGAATATTGCCGTAGTCTTCGCAGCGACGGCCGCGCTCCGGCGGTGGTGCGGAATATCCCGGCGATGCATCGGACGATCGCGAATAAGCGGCTACCTGATTACGTATCCATTCGCTGTCGATCCGCATAAAGTCCCCAGTTCGAATCGTAGCGATCACTTGATTGAACAGCTGCCGCGGGCATTCGCCCAAGCCGGCCGTGAGGTCCCTGGCGAGTAGATCGTCGAATTCTCTATATGAGATGTCGTATCCCGCGTATAAGTACCCCTCGACAGCAACCTGCTCGGGTGCGCGGCACGCCGTAATCGCGAATTCACGTAGGCGCGGCAGCACGGAAGAAAGCGGCGCCGGCGGGATAGCTCTGGCGGGGGTGATTTCCTGCGTCTGTTGCCGCGACCTTCGTAAATACTCTTCTGCCTCATGCAGCGCTTCCTGGATACTATCCCTTTCCTTTTCGCCTCGGCGCTCATTCGCCTCCCGCTCCTCACGGTCGCGGCGGGCGATGTCCGCCTGCGCACGCGCCTGGGCGACGAGCCCGCTGATGTCCGCAAGTTCCGCATTGGTGTGGACCTTCGATTCGAACATGTCAGACGGATTGGAGCGGGGAAAGAGGCCGCGCAGTCGACCTAGGGGAGTCTCTCGCTCTTTCTTTTCCAAAGCCGCCTTAGCCTTCTCCTCATCTCGTAAGCGTTCGATTTCCTTCATCAACCACTGTTCCTGCGGATCGTCTGATTTGAGAAAAAAGTGAGCGTTGTCCACCTGGGCCTGATATGCCTCCTGTTGAGCTTCGGCATAGCTCATGGCGTTACCCTTGCCGGCGGTCGTGTGCTGCAGGAAGTGGGTGCGCTCGTGAAGTAAAATCGACGCCAGATACCCCGGACCATGCTCAAACGCCGATGGAAAAATATAGGTCGTACCGTCGACATACGCAGCCCCGTCTAGGTCTTCTTTCGGTTGCTTGACGTCCTGCAACTTTCCGGCTGCGTCTTGCATTTGTCGAGCCTCCTTCTCGCGGGCCACGGGCATCCAGGATATTGAGCGCCCTTTGGTCATAGGCATTACGCTGGTACCGCTCGGGCTCGGCGGTTCGAGACCGTAGGCAAGAATCGTCATGTGAATCGCAATGGTCCGGGCGGCGCTTTGCTCGTTCTTCTCGCGGTCCAATTTCCTTTCGAGCTCGATGATCACGCTTCGACTCTCGTTGGCGATCTTGGCGCGGGATACTTTTAACTCGGCGGTCTTTACTTGATCATCTATTCTGTTCGCGACAAACATCTGCTTTTGTATATCCGCCTTTTCCGCTTCCGAAGCGGCCTTGATCGCAGATGCAGTCCGGACGGTGGATATTGCTATGAAGAACGCGAGCAGCGTCTTTTTCACGGCAACACCTCTATTGTAATCCAGGGTGTGTGAAACCGAACTTCTTCGGGATAGCTGGGTATGCCTAGTTTGCGGGAGAGCTCTGCCGATTTTTTAGTTGGTGCCTGATTGTAGGCGGCGCGGATTTTGTAGTTCCCGGTCTTTTCCAGCATGAAGAAATCAAGTTGCGCGAAGTCACCAATTGGGCGGAGAGTCGGTCGATTTTGAATTCTGTCCTGGATGCTGCGGTAGAACGCGGACTTCGTCTCCACCGACTGGCCGGGCGACAGCTTAATGACGGGTAGCTCAGGAAGTTTTTCGGTCGCCTGGAGTTTCTTCGTGTTGAAGTCGATCAGCCTCTTATCGATTTCCCTATGACTGAGGCCCTGTTTTTTCCAACCATCGAGCATGGCCTGTTCTTCGGGGCTTGCGACCTCAAGGAGTCCGGAGACCCCATCCACCATCACATCCACTTTGTGATTTTCCGACATGTGGTACACGACTTCCAACGGCTTGCTGTCCGGACCGAGCGCCTCAACATAGATGAAGTAGTTGGAGCGGCTTTGTTGTCGCAGTTCGCGGGGGTCGTGGAATATCGGATCCGAGACGATGATCTCTTTCTTGCCGATATTCCGTATGCGGATTTGCTGCCAAAGCGACTCTCCGGCCCTTATCTGCGTCTTATGCAGAAGAAAGCTGAGTTCGATCGGGCCGCTGGAAGCTTTGACTTCGGCTTGCGCCGGGACCTTCTCTATAGTGGCGGGTGGTGGCAGGATGGACGCAGGAGCACCCTCATCCTTCTTGCCGCACGCCGCGAAACAGAGTAGCGCGGTCGTCATGACAGTCCAGTTCGCGGTTCGCGTCTTAATCACGGGCGACCTCCAAAAAAATAGAGGAAGCGACTTGTCGTCGCTTCCTCTGGACTCATCCGGTTGAGGCCGGATCGTGGATACCCCGGGGCCGATCCCCCAGGCTACAGAGCTACTGAAGTAAGGATACCGGATGGCGGGCTACGCATCGAGGGTCTTTCGCCCTGGAGATGGGGGGACCCGAACGGCCCAGACCACGGCGTTGCGGCCATCGCGCTCGCTCGAGCCGCGTCCCGGGGATCGCTGGCCCGTTCATCGACGCTCTTTTCCGGGCGATGTAGGGGAACCCAAGGACCCTGCCCTGCCAGGGTCCATTGCCGGGTCCGCGCTTACCCGTCGGTCCCTCCTGCCCGCGGCGCGCCCGCGCTATTCTTACGGCGATGAAGCGCTGGATGCTCGCCGGACTGCTCGTGCCCTTCGCGCTGACGCGAACGGGCGCGCGCGCCGATCCAAACGATGCTCTTGGAAGCCTCGTTGGCATGGCCGGCGCGGCAGCGAGCGACAAGGGCCCGGAAGCCGGCGAGATCCCCCCCGACGAGGCTCCGGTCGAGGAGCGCCGCGCGGCCGCGGCGCCGGCCGAAGACGCGCCGAAAACAGAGTTCGGCTCGGCGCAAATCGCGAAGCCGGAGCGGAAGACGCCCACGCCCGCGGCCAAGCGCGAAGCCGCGAAAGAAGACGAGCCGGTCGTGACCGTCCCGGCCGCGGCCGAGCCCCGCGTGTGGACGAAATTGTTCTCCTCGCTTCTGCCGCCGATGACGCGCGCGATTTTCTTCGAGGTCGAGGAGTCCACGGCCGCGCGCCGCGTCCGGCCCGCGCCCGCGCCCGCGGCCACGCCGGCCTCCGTCGCCGGTTCCGCGCAGGGCCTGCTCGAACTCGTCGCGACGACGACCGCGCCGCCGCCGCCGGAACGGTAATTATCATCGTTTCGCGCGCCCCAGCGCCCCTTCGAAAAGAGTTGACTTAGATCAATACTTTTCCCGCCGTTCCGGGTCTATAATAGGCGGAAGCGCAAGCCGCGCAGCCGCGACGAGTCCGACGGAGAATCTCCTTGAGCGACACCTCCACCCCAACGCAGCCCTCCAAACTCCCGATCGAGGAGATTGAGTCCGCGGTCATCCGCTTCGCCGGCGACTCCGGCGACGGCATCCAGCTGACCGGCATGCAGTTCACGACGACCACCGCTTTCGCCGGCAACGACCTCGCCACCTTCCCCGACTTCCCCGCCGAGATCCGCGCCCCCGTGGGCACGACCGCCGGCGTCTCGGGCTTCCAGATTCAGTTCTCGTCGCGCCAGGTGCTCACCCCCGGCGACGCGCCCGACGTGTTCGTGGCGATGAATCCGGCCGCGCTCAAGGCCAACGCCCACGACGTGAAGAAGGGCGGCATGATCATCGTCAACAAGGACACCTTCAACGCGGCCAACCTCAAAAAAGCCGGCTACGAAGACGGCAAGAATCCGCTCGAGGACGGCAGCCTCTCCGAGTTCCGCGTGATCCAAGTCGAGCTCGGCCGCCTGACGCGCAACGCCCTCGACGGCATGGGCCTCACGGCGACGGAGACCGAACGCTGCAAGAACTTCTTCGCGCTCGGCATGATGTATTGGCTTTACGACCGCCCGATGGCGGCGACTTTGAAGTGGATCGAGACCAAGTTCAAGAAGAACCCGAAATACATCGAGGCCAACCACAAGGCGCTTCACGCCGGGAACGCGTACGCCGAGACGGCGGAGATCTTCGGCCATCACTTCCGCGTGAACAAGGCGCCGATTGTGCCGGGCTTGTACCGCAATATCACCGGCAACGAGGCGACCGCGCTCGGCTTCATCTCCGCCTCGAGCGTCTCGGGCCGGCCGCTGTGGTACGGCTCGTACCCCATCCCTCCCGCCTCCAACGTCCTGCACGAGCTCTCCAAGAACAAGAACTTCGGCGTGAAGACCTTTCAAGCCGAGGACGAGATCGCGGCGATCGGTTCCGCGATCGGCGCCGCCTTCGCCGGCCACCTCGCGCTGACCGGCA